>Ga0070741_10000363_pt1 | contig 169807 bp, 181 predicted proteins | sample Coa_R1_4_FD_66440 | JGI IMG/M metagenome (GOLD analysis project Ga0070741, IMG submission 66440) | Surface soil microbial communities from Centralia Pennsylvania, which are recovering from an underground coalmine fire - Coalmine... | ecosystem: Environmental > Terrestrial > Soil >... | reverse complement strand
GCGCCGGTCGGGGGCGCCGCTCTCACTTGCGGGAACTCCGTCCCATGCGACAGGCGGCGACACCCCGCCGGGCGACGTCTGAAGAGGGATTGTCGTGATGGGTCAAGGACACACAAGCGGTCCGGTCATGCTGCGGCAGATGCGCCACGACGTGTGGGCGACCGAGCAGCTCGTCGCGCTCGGTCGCGGGCTCCGGGGCGAGCAGCTCGACCGTACCGTCCCCGGCACGTACGGCTCGGTGCGCACGACGCTCGCGCACATCGTTGCGTCCGACGAGGGATACCTCGTGCGGTTCCTCGGGAAGGTCCTGCACGATCCGCCGTTCCGCTGTGAGGACGACGTCGCGCTCGAGGAGATCGCGACCCACCTCGCGCATGCGAAGGACGGCGTCGAGCAGCTATTCGCGCGCGGCGAGCTCGATGGCGATCGGCTGATCACCGATACACCGCTCCGCCGTCCGGACCAGCAGCGCTTCGAGATGAACGCGTGGGTCCCGGCGACCCAGTTCGTGCACCACGGCAACGACCATCGCTCGCAGATCGCGACGACGCGCACCGCACACGGCATCGAACCGCCGGACCTGCAGGTCCGGCCGCTGGCGATGCAGCTGGGCGCGCGCAGGGAGGCACGATGACGACACCACCGATGCTCCGGCAGCTCCGGCACGACATCTGGGCGACCGAGAAGCTCATCGCGTTCATGCGGGCGCAGCCGGAGGCGACGCTCGACCTCACGACCCCCGGAACGTACGGGACGATCCGCCGCACGCTCGCGCACATCGTCGCCGCGGACGAGCGCTACCTGCTGCGGCTCGGCGTCGCGCGGCCCGATCCGGCGTTCAGCGAGGAGCGCGACACATCGCTCGATGAGATCGCCCGCCACCTCGCGTCCGTGAAGGACGCGGTCGAAGCGCTGTTCGCGGGAAAGGAGTTCGAGCCGGACCGCTGGGTGGCCGATACGCGCCGGCCGACCCGCGAGATGGAGTCCTGGACGATGGTCACGCAGTTCGCCCACCACGGCAGCGACCATCGCGCGCACGTCGGCACCATCCTCGGCAGGCACGGCCTCGAGACGCCGCAGGTAGATGTGTGGGCGTACGGGAGCGAGATCGGCGCGATACGCGAGCGTCGCTGAGCGACCGGCTTCGGCGGAGCGGCCGGGCTGCTAGCGGACCCTGGTCGTCGGCGACAGCTCGCGCAGGATGTCCTTCACGCGCGCGGGCTGGTCGACCGTGAAGGCGATGCGTGTCTTCGTGAGGCTGTAGCTCGCGATGACGTTCAGCTCCTCCGCCGAGAGCCGGCGAAGGACGTTCGCGAGGAACCCCGGCCGATCCTCGGCCTCGAGGATGAAGATCTCGCGCTGATCCACGTCGAAGCCGACGGTCTCGAGCGCCTTGCGCGCGTTCTCCGGATCGCCGGCGACGACGTGGAGCTCCCCGTTGACCTCGCAGAACCCCTCGATATTGATGTCCATGTTGGCGATCGCCGTCACGGCTTTGGCAAGCTCGCCCGGGCGGTCCTCCTTGAGATGCGTCACGAGCTCGAGTGTGGTCGTGGGACTGTTCACGCGCTCCTCCCCTCAGCTGATCCCGGCCGCTCCGCAGGAGGGCACGATGTCACTTCGGCACCGGTTGCGAAAGAGGCGGCTCAGTGCTCTATCCCTCGGCGACGGGGATGTGGAGCGAGCATGCGGACGCGCGGCTCTATGCGATCGCGACGGCCTCCACGTCCCTGAGCGCGGGGATGATCCGCTCGCCGTAGATCTCGAGCTGCTCTTCCTCGTCGCGATTCATGAGGTAGATGTTGAACTGGCGAACGCCGACCTTCGCCAGCTCCTTGAGCTTCGCGATGTGGTCCTCGACGCTTCCGACGACGCAGAAGCGCTCGACCGATTCGTCATCGACGAACTTCGCGTTCGACGACCCGACCTCGGCGTGATGCAGGTAGTCGTAGCCGGGACGGTCCTTCACGTACCTGGTGAGGTCCTTCGGCAGGCCGGCCTCGCCGTACCGCTTCACGAGGTCCACGACGTGGTTCGAGACGAGCGCCGGGAACCAGCGCACCCGCTCGAGCGCGACATCCCGCGCTCCCACGTACGCGGCCGCCGCCGCCATGACCGCGATCTTGCTCGGGTCGCGCCCGACGGCCTTCGCCCCATCACGCAGCAGGCCGACGCACCATCCGACGAGGCTCGGGTCCGCGAGCTGGATGATCGCTCCGTCCGCGATGCGCGCCGTGACCTCGAGAGCCTTCGGGCCATACCCCGCGATCCAGACCGGAAGCGGGTACGGCGGCGCCCACTCGAGCCGGATGGTGGCGCCCTCGTACGTGACGCTGCGCCCCTCGGCGAGGTCCCTGATGACCGTCGTCGTCTCCTCGAGCACCGCGAGCGTCGTCGGGGGCTTCCCGAGGACGCGCCGCGCCGAGTCCCCGCGTCCGATGCCGAGGTCGAAGCGGCCGCCGGAGAGCAGCTGCAGCGTGGCGAGCGTGCTCGCGGTGACCGAGGGCTCGCGCGTGGCGGGGTTCGTCACGCACGTGCCGAGCCGCAGCGTCGTCGTCGCCTGCGCCATCAGCGTGAGCGGCACGTACGGCTCCTTCCACAGCACGTGGCTGTCGAAGATCCATCCGTAGCTGAAGCCGCACCGCTCGGCCCGCCGCGCGAGCGCCGCCGCCCGGTCGAGCGAGACGTCCGGCTTGAGCGTGAAGCCGAATTCCATGAGGGCGCGAGTTTAGCCCTCGCCCGCGCCTCCGCCGGGTGCCTCGCCCGCGCTCCAGCTCACCGTCCGCTCGACGGCGACGCGCACGACGGGGCGTCCATCGAGCGCCGTTCCCGCGTACTGCGGGTACTTCTCGGCGAGGGCGCGGGCGGCCTCGTCGCGCTCGGCGCCGCTCTCGACGATCGTGGCGACGCCCTCGAGCAGGAGCCACGCGAGCTTCGACCAGTCCTCTTCGTAATGGTCGATGACGATCGAGACCCGCCCGTTCGTCTCGATGTTCCGGACGCGCCGCAGCATGTGCCAGTCGTCCTCGCGCTTCGGCTTGCGGTCGAGCGGAAAGTACAGCCTCTCGCCGCGCAGCACGAAGACGATGGGAACGACGTGCGGGCGCGCGTACTGATCGGCGGTCGCGAGGTGCGCCACGCGCGCTCGCTCCGCGAGTGCGAACATTGCGCGATGGTACGCAACGCGTGAGCGTCCGCCGACTCGTCATCAGCCCCGTCCACGGCCTGCCCGAGGTGCGTCCCGGCGACGACCTCGCCGCGCTCATCGTGAACGCGCTGCGCGCGCAGGCCGAAGAGCTGCACGACGGGGACGTGCTCGCCGTCGCGCAGAAGGTCGTGTCGAAGGCGGAGGGCCGTATCGTGCACCTCCCCGACGTCGTCCCGAGCGAACGCGCGCGCGCGATGGCGGCGGAGGCTGGGAAGGACGCGAGGCAGCTCGAGGTCGTGCTCTCGGAGTCGGCGAAGATCGTGCGCTGGGCGCACGGCGTCCTCATCAGCGAGACGCGGCACGGGTTCGTGTGCGCGAACGCGGGCGTGGACCGATCGAACGCCGGCGCGGCCGACACGGTGATCCTCCTGCCGATCGATCCCGACGGATCGGCGTCGCGCATCCGCGAGGCGCTGCGCGCGCGGACCGGCGCGACCGTCGCGGTCGTGATCACCGACACGTTCGGCCGCGCGTGGCGCGAGGGGCACATGAACGTCGCCATCGGCATCGCCGGCCTGCCCGCGCTCAAGCGCTACATGGGGCAGTTCGATCCGGAGGGGTACGAGCTGCGCGTCACCGAGATCGCGATCGCCGACGAGGTCGCGGCGGCCGCCGAGCTCGTGATGGGGAAGCTCGACCGCTGCCCCGTCGCCGTGGTGCGGGGTCTCGCCGTCGACTCGCCCTCGGAGACCGCGCGCGACTACGTGCGGCCGGCCGAGAAGGACCTCTTCCGCTGATGGCGCTGACCGACGACCAGCGGCGCTTCCTCGAAGACCTGCACTTCGCCGTGCTCGGCACCGTGAACCGCTCCGGCTCGCCGCACCTCACGGTGATGTGGTACCTCCTCGACGGCGACGAGATCCTCTTCAACACGGTCGTCGGGCGCGCGAAGGAATCGAACCTCGAGCGCGATCCACGCGTCTCGCTGCTGGTGTACGACGCGACGGGATACGAGTACATCCGCATCGACGGTCGCGCGCGGGCGATCGACGATCCCGCGGTCGGCCAGGCCGACATCCGCCGTCTCGCGATGCGGTACTACCGCGACGACGCGCGCGTCGAGAGGGCCGTGCGCGAGCGCTGGTCGAAGGAGCGCCGCGTCTCGTATCGCGTCCCGACCACGCGCGTGTACGACTACCGCTGACCGACGACCGCGCCCACCTCTCGCAGGTCCGTCGCCGCGACCCAGATCGCGGCGCTTCCGTCCAGGGGCTCGACCTGGATCTCGACGACGCCGCCGCGCGTGCGCGCGTCGCGGAAGCGGACCTGCCGGTGCGCGGTGAGAAGCTCCGCCGTGCCGCGGAGATCGTGGTCGCTCACCCAGCCCTCTTCGGGCGGGAGCGTGAGCGTGCGCACGCGCAGCCAGCTGTGATCGACCTCGATCACGCGAAGGAAGGCGCCGTCGGGCACGCTGCCGACGACGGTCGCGTCGGTGGGCGACCGCTGCAGGCCGATCGCGGGTCTCGTGAGCAGGCCGTGGTCGTCGCGACCGCTCGCCATGACGATGGTGGACTGCCCGGCGCAGCCCTGGGCCGGAAGGCCCAGGGCCGCGCAGAGCACCAGCGTGGAGAGCCGTCTCACGGACAGGTCGCGGGGTTCGGCGTGCCCTTCGTCACGTTCAGGGAGATCGTGGCGCACCACGCGCCGCCGTCGCCGATGCGGTGGAACACCTTGTTGTATTGGGTGCTGCCGAGGCTGTAGCTGGTCGAGTCGTAGACGGTCTCGACCCCGCCGGCGATCTTGAGGTAACGCACCGACTCGGCGCCGGTGTTGTTCAGGAAGCCGGACGCGATGTTCATGACGTAGTAGCCGTGCGCCGGGATCGTCGTGCCGGCCGGGATCTGCTTGGGCGCGCCGCCACCGGCCGCCACGTCGTCGAGATACAGACCCGAGAGGTCGACCGGGAACGCGGTCGGGTTGTACAGCTCGATCCACTCGGGATTCGTGGTCGGATTCGGCGCCATGAGGTACTCGTTGATCACGACCTTGGAGGGATCGCCGGTCGGCGGCGGCGGCGCGCCGTTGCCGTACGCCGTGTACGAGCGCGTCCCCGTGTCGTAGGTGATCGTGTATCCGGCGCCGGAGCCGGTGGTGCGGAGCGTGACCATGCCGTTGGAGTTCAGCACGCCCGCGTAGTTCGTCGGCGTCACGCCGTCCGCCTGGACGGTGTCGCACGGATCGTTCGCGATGTAGATGTCGGCACCGGTGCCGCGCGGGTTCACCACCTGCCGGAGCGCGTCGAGCATGCGGTTCCCGGGGTGGCCGTAGGAGTTGCTGCCGCAGGAGATCCACGCCGTGACCGGCGTGAGCGCGTTCACGTAGGCCTGCGAGCTCGAGTGGTCGCTGCCGTGATGGTTCGCGCGCATCGTGTCGACCGGTCCGAAGAGCGGACCGATCTTCGCCTCGATGTTGTTGTAGGTGTACCCGTTCGCGCTGGTGTTGTATTCGCCGTCGGAGTCGCCGGCGGTGGCGTACCGCCACTGTCCGTAGGTGATCTTCACCGCGATCGAGTAGTCGTTCTCGGAAGGAGGCGTGGCCTGCGCGGAGTGATCGCCCGAGACGGGCGTCACGCCGTCCGCCTGCATCGTGTCCTTACCGTTGGCGTTGAGGATCGTCGCGGTCACGCCGGGCCCGAGATCGATCGCCGGCCAGGTCCCGCTGTTCGTCAGGGTGACCACGTGGCCGTTGATGTTCGCGCGGTCCGCCTGAGCGGACGGACCGTAGAGCCAGCAGATCCAGCGCATCGCCGTCAGCGACGTGGTCCCGACGTTGTGCCAGGCGACCTCGTTCGACGGCGCTGCCGACGTGCCGACGGTGCACCTGCCGTCGCCGTTGGCGTCCGTCCAGGTACCGCCGTCGTGATCGAGGAGCGCGCCGACGGTGAATCCGAACCCGCCCGACGTCGTCGGAGCGAGCAGCTGGTACAGGCCGTTGCCGACCGCGCCGGCGGCGTCCTGGGGGTTCCAGGCATAGCCGATGTGGTCGAGGTGGTGGTGCGAGGCCATGACGTAGTCGAGCGCGACCGGACTCGCGCCGGTGCCGCAGATGGAGCGCATGACGGATTCATAGCGAGCCGCGTTCGTGTTCGCCCCGGTCGAGTTCCACGCGGTCTCGCCGAGATCGATGAGCAGGGTCTTGCCGGTCGGTCCGACGATGAACTGGCCGTCGCCCTGTTCGACGTCGAGCCAGTACAGGTTCACCTCGCCCTGCGTCCAGGTCCCGGAGGTGGAGCAGGGGAGCGCGGCGACGGCGTCGGCGCGCCGGTCGAAGCGGGGGAAGCCGGCGAGGACGAGCGCGAGGCTCGCGACCACGGTGAGCGCGATGGACGCGATGCCGCGGGGGAGCATATCGACCTCCGCCTCTGAAACAGAGGAGCTCCGGCGCGCTCCCCGGCACCGGGCGGCGTCATGCTAGAGGGAATGACGGACGAGCGGTGGGAGCCGCTGAGCCCGGAGCAGGTGAAGGACCGCCTTGCCGGTCTCGCGGTCCCGTGGTGGATCGCGGGTGGCTGGGCGCTCGACCTCTTCATCGGGCGCCAGACGCGTGCGCACGACGACATCGAGATCGCCGCATATCGCGACGACCTCGACACCCTGCGGGCCCATCTCGCGGGCTGGGACCTCTTCGTGGCGGAGCGCGGGTCCCTGACGCCCTGGCGCGAGGGCCCGCTCCACGATGGCGCGCACGCCCTCTGGGCCCGCGAGCGCGGTCGAGACGTGTGGCAGCTCGAGGTCCTCGTCGAGGAGCGGCGCGACGGCCGTTGGGCGTACCGCCGCGACCCGAAGATCGGGCTGCGCGCGCGTGACGTCGGCCGCGTCACGCCCGAGGGCATCCCGTATCTCCGCCCGGAGATCCAGCTCCTCTACAAGTCGAAGGATCCACGGCCGAGCGACGAGAGCGACTTCATCACGGTCCTGCCGCATCTCGACCCCGCGCAGCGCGGCTTCCTGGCGGCCGCGCTCTGGACGACGTCGCCGGGTCATCGCTGGCTCGAGCGGCTCAAGTAGCGGCCCGCGAGGGTCGCTCCCCCCAGGACCGCGGGGCCGAGGTGAAGAAAGGGCCCGGTCTTTCGACCGGGCCCTTCTGACTTCCAGCGGTTAGCGCGTATCAGGCGTAACGACGAGAAGCGGACGGACGGACCTGCTCGAAGCAGGAGCTGCAGTACACGGGCTTGTCGCCGCGTGGCTGGAACGGGACTCGCGCCTCGTTCCCGCAGTTGCTGCAGGTCGCCGTGTAGAACTCGCGCGGGCCACTCGTGCCACGGCTGCCGCCGTAGCCACCGGCTGCGCCGCCGGACGCGCGGCGTGCCGCGCGGCAGGACGGGCAACGGCCCGGCTCGTTCTGGAGACCGCGGGACGCATAGAACTCCTGCTCCCCAGCGGTCCAGATGAATTCCTGATTGCAGTCCTTGCAAGTCAGGGTCTTGTCGGTGAAGCTCATTGAGAAGCTTCCTCCCTTTCGTTAGTGCTGACGCCTTGAGCATTCGCCAGGAACCGGGAGGAAAGCCTCACTCGACGCCCGCGTGGATGACTCTCGTCGCCGCGCGTCCTTACGGACTCATCAAGGATAACAGTTCGGACGCTCGATTATTCGCCCTTCGCCCGCTCCTCGCGCCACGGCGGCGGTAGCTTGTCTGCTGGGAATGTGTGGGGAAAGGCCTCGCCCAGCCACTCATCCACCCATTCGCCCGAGCGGAACCACGATCGCGGATACGTACCGATCTGCGCGTAGCCCGATTTCTGGTTCGCGCGCCAGCTGCCCCGGTTCGGCAGGGCGATCCAGTTGTGCGTGCGGTGGAGTCCGAGCTCGTTCCAGATGTAGGCCATGCGCAACCGCACCGCCTCGCTCGCGATCCCGTGTCCGTACAGGTCGCTGCGCCCGATGAAGATGCCGGTCTCGCCGTCGCGGCGCACCCAGTCGATCCCGAAGACGCCGGTGAATCCGACGGTCTCGTCCCGATACGCGATCGTCCACAGCACCGCGGTCGTGCTGTCGCCGTCCTTCTTCATGCGCTCCTCGCGCTCAGGGGCGGTCTGGTCGAGCAGTCGCGGGCCCCAGAAGCGCGTGACCGCGGGCTCGAGCATCCACTTCGCGAAGAGGTCGTAGTCCTCGCGGGTCGGTGGCCGCAGCGCGGTGCCCTGACCGCCGTCGAGCCGTGGACCGAACATCAGCCGGCCGCCGCCGGCGCGTATTCGCGCTCCGCGGACCAGCGCTCGTCCCAGGCGGTGCGCTCCATGAGGAACGAGAGCTCGTCCACGTACGCGCCGTCGCGGTAGTGCACGTCGTGGCCGTGCGCGTACTCGATGTATCCGAGCCGCTCCACGATCCGCCGTCCGCCCGCGTTGTCCGCGGGCATGTTCGCGGTGACGCGGCGCAGGTCGAGGTAATCGAAGAGGTAGCGATGCAGCGCGAGCGCGGCGTCGAAGCCGTAGCCCTTTCGCCACCGCTCGGGATCGATGAGGAAATCGCTCAGGTGCGCGCCGTCGCGACGCGGCTCCCAGCCGAACCCGAGGCGCGCCAGGCCGACGAGCGCGCCATCGGCGTCGATCGCCCAGAGCGCGGTGTTCTTGTCCTTCGTCTGTTCCGCGAGCCGCTCCTTCCACGTCGCGGGCATCGCCGGCTCGTGCCACACGCGCGTGAGGCGGCGGATGCGCGGATCCGCCACCCAGCGGTTCAGCGCCGGGAGATCGTCCTCCACCGGTGGCCGAAGCGTGGTGCGCCTGCCCCTGACGATGCCGCCGAGCGCCATACTCCGACAGCGAGGATACGGCGCGTCAACGCTCCGCCGGGAGCCTCACCGTGAACTCGGCGCCGCGGCCGCCCTCGAGGTTGCGTGCCGCGATGGAGCCGCCGTGCGCCTCGGCGATGGCCTGTGCGATCGCGAGGCCGAGCCCCGCGCCGTCGCGCTGCGCGTTCTCGCCGCGGTAGAAGCGGCGGAAGAGGCGCTTCTCCGCGCCCTGCGGCAGGCCCGAGCCCTCGTCGCGCACGCGCACGAGCGCGTAGCCGTCGTCGCGTGCGGCCTCGACCGCGACCGTGCCGCCCCGCGGCGAGTGCTTCACCGCGTTGTCGAGCAGGTTCAGGAAGAGCTGCGCGAGACGATCCGGATCGCCGCGCACCGTGGGAACGTCGGGCGACTCCGTGAACGCGAACGAGACGCCCGCGTCCTGCGCCAGCGGCTCGAGTGCGCCGCGGGCGGTCGCGAGCAGCGCCGCCGGCTCGACGCGCTCGCTCGCGAGCTCCTGCGTCCCGGACTGGAGCCGCGCGACCTGGAGCAGTCCCTCGACCATGCGCATGAGCCGCCGCGACTCGCGCTGGATGATGTTCGCGGCCGGCGCGATCGCCGCGCCGGTGGCCTCGCCCTCGCTGATCGCCTGCGCGAATCCCTGTATCGAGGTGAGCGGTGTGCGCAGCTCGTGCGAGATGTCGGCGAGGAAGGCCTGCTCGCTGCCGCGCGCGCGTTCGATCTCTCCGGCCATGTCGTTGAACGCGCCGCCGAGCTCCGCGACCTCGGTCGGCCCCGCCACCGGCACGCGCGCGCGGTAGTCGCCGCGCGCGAAGCGGCGCGCCCCGGACACGAGCTCGCGCAGGGGCCGCGTGATCGTTCGCGAGAGCAGGCCGGCCACGACGAGCGCGAAACCGGCGGAGACAAGTCCCGCGACCACGAGCGATGGGATGAGCGTGCGGATCGCGTCGGCGAACGCGGCGCGCGGCCGCGCGACCACGATCGTCGAAGGCGCGAGGCCGGTGGCGTTCTGCCGGAACACCTGCTGTACGAAGAGCCACGACTCGCCGCGATCGGTGAAGGTGCCGAAGCTCCCCTGTATGGGCCGACCGAGCGTCTGACCGGTGAGGCGGTCGTCGCTGTCCACGAGGATGCGGCGGTTGCTCGTGATGACGAGCAGGCGCGCCTCGGCGGACCGCGCCTGCTCGCTGAGCGCGTCGACGATGTCCTTCGGCTGCTGGTTGCCGCGCAGCGCGGACGCCATCGCGGTGAGCAGCGGCGCGGAGAGCTCCTGCAGCCGCAGCCGCAGCACGTCGTTCTCGTACTGGACGAGGAGGCCCGAGATCGTGATCGAGGCCGCGAAGAGCCCGACGGCGACGACGCCGAGGTACGAGAGGAAGAGACGGCCGCCGACGCTGCGCATCAGCCCGCGCGCGGGACGAGCTTGTATCCGACGCCCCAGACCGTCTCGATCTTCGCGTCGGCGCCCGCAAGCTTGTCGCGCAACTGCTTCACGTGCACGTCGACCGTGCGCGTCTCGCCGGGATACGCGAACCCCCAGACGTCCTCGAGCAGCTTGTCGCGCGTGAGGACGATGCCCGGTTGGCGGCAGAACGCCTCGAGCAGCTCGAACTCCTTGGCGCGCAGCGCGACGACGGCGTCGCCGACGCGCACCTCGTGGTGCGCGGGGTCGACGCGGAGGTTGCCGACCTCGAGCACACGTCCGCCGCCGGGCATGCCGGACGCGCGCCGAAGGATCGCCTTTACGCGAGAGACGAGCTCGCGCGGATTGAACGGCTTGGTCATGTAGTCGTCCATGCCGGCGTCGAGCCCGGCGATGCGGTGCGCGTCCTCCGCGCGCGCGGTCAGCGCGACGACCGGGGTGTCGCCGCGCGAGCGCAGCTCCTTCAGCAGGTCGAGGCCGTCGGCGTCCGGAAGCCCGAGGTCGAGCACGACCAGGGCCGGTTTGACGTCGTCGAACAGCGCGCGGGCGCGGGCCCCCGTGGGCGCGTGCTCGACGATGTATCCCGCGTTCCGCAGGTACAGCGTGACGAGCGCGGCGACCGACATGTCGTCCTCGACGACGACGATGCGCGCGGTGCCGCTCACGGACGGGAGCATAGGGCGGCTATCGTGCGCGGGATGGCCCTCGTCCTCGCGACCATCCTCGCGCATCCGGACGACGAGACCTTCGGCACCGGCGGCACGCTCATCCGCTACGCGCGGGAGGGCGTCGCCGTCCACAGCCTCTGTCTCACCGAAGGCGAGAAGGGCTGGCCCGGCGGCGAGGGCGCGCCGATCGTGCCGCGGGAGCACGTCGGCGCGGCGCGCGCGCTCGAGCTCGAGGAGGCCGGCCGGCGCATGGGCCTCGCGTCCGTCGCGTGCCTCAAGTACCCCGACGGCGCCCTCGCCGGTGTCAGAGAGGAATGGGTCGTCCGCGACATCGTCCGCTGGCTCCGAAAGGTGCGGCCCGACGTGGTGATCACGTGGGGTCCCGACGGCGGCTACGGCCATCCCGATCACATCGCCGCCGGGCAGCGCGCACTGCGTGCGATCGAGCTCGCGGGGATCGCCCGTCACGAGCCCGAGCTCGGCGATCACGTCCACGTGAAGCGCGTCTATCGCTTCGTCGCGGGCGCCGAGCTCGTCGACAAGCTCATGGAGCTCGAGCCCGGGTTCGCCGAGTACGCGAGGACGCTGAACGTGCGGCTCGAGCGCTGGACGCGCGAGCGGATCGGCGCCGCGATCGACATCACGGAGTGCCTCGCCGCGAAGATCGATGCGATGGACGCGCACCGGACGCAGACGCCCGACCTGAAGATGTGGCAGCGCGTGCGCGCGAAGGAGCCGGCGCTCTTCCGCGAGGAGCTGTACGTCCGCGAGTTCCCCGATCCGCGCGGCCCCCTCGAGACCGATCTGTTCGCCGCCCTGCGTCCCGCCTAGCGCCGGGGTTCTCGCAGCGAGCCGCCTCGCGCTCCGGCCGCGGCGCCGCTACCAGATCGCGAGCTGCATGTTCTTGACCAGGGCTCTCGCGAGAGCGTGGGTGTAGTCGGGACGCGGCGCCGGCGAGATCCCGCGGACGAGGTGACGCACGAGCGCCTCGATGCGCACGTTGAGGAATCCGCCGGTCCCGAGGTCGCAGCGCACGCGATCGAGGTCGCGGCGCGCGCGGAGCGACGGCGGATCGGGGAGCGGATGCGCGAGGCCCGGCCCGATGCGCCGGTACCAGTGATCCTGTATGCGAGCGCCGCCGTCGCGTGGCGCGTGCCGCGACAGGACGATGGGGCGATGTTCGGACAGGCGAGCGGGCACACCGGCCGGACGCTCGTACCGCCGGCTGGTACCGGGACCGTCGTCATCGCGGAATGACGCTGGTGCTCGCGTCGCCGGTGAGCGAGGCGGTCGTGCCTATCGCGCTCGCCGTCGTCGCGCGGTACCTCGCGCGGGCCGTCGCGATCCGGCACGGGCGCGACCCGGAGCGGCCCGCCGGGCTTTGGAAGGTGACGCGGACGCTTTCGACGGCGCCGGCTTCGCCGCCTTTGCCGGGGCTGCCGGGCGCGCCTGCGCGGCGCGCTCCCTTTGCGCCTCCGCCTCCGTCTCGAACGACACCTTGAGCTGCGCGCCGTACGCGGTCGCCACGCGCTGGAGCGAGCGGAGCGACGGGAGGTAGCGCGGATCCTCCATGCGACGCAGCTGCGTCTGCGACGTGCCGAGCTTCTTCGCGGCGGCGCGCTCGGAGAGCCCCGCGTCGCGCCGGAGCTTGCTCACGGCCGCGGCCACCGAGGCGGCGAGCGGGTCCGGCTTCGGCTCCTCCGGGGGTGGGGTTACTGCGACCGGTGTTGGTGTCGGTTGCTCGGGCACGGGCGGTGATTCTAGGTCCGACGCTCGGTGGCGGCGAACGCGTCGAGCAGGTCACGCCGCGCCCGGTCGTACTGGAAGAGGATGGCGCCCTCGCAACCCGCGCCTTCCGCGGCCAGGACCTGCGCGCGGAGCCGCTCCGGCTCGCCCGCGTACCCCATCAGCCCGCCCCAGAGCTCGGTGCGCGGCGCCGCGGCCCGCGCTGCGGCGAGCAGGCGACCGACCTCGGCGGCGTCGCGCCGGTACGCCATCGGGCAGAGGAGGTCGACGAGGCCGTCCGCGGCCCACTCGGGCCAGCGCTGCAGCACGCGGTCGCGCGCGACGGCCGGATCGGGGAACACGGCGGCGGAGATGACGAGGCCCGGCCGCTCGGCGCGAAGCCGCGCGGCGCTCTCGCGAACCAGCCGCGTCACGTGCCGATGGTCGTCGGGTCCGCTCGCGTAGGTCACCTGGGGATAGCGCACGTGGCCGTAATGGATCCCCTCGACGCGGTAGCGCCGCGCGATGTCCGCGAAGACGCCGACGGTGTGCCGGCGCGCGTCCGCGTTCGCCGGATCGGTGTACACGCCCTCGAAGTCGGATCCGCCGGCCGGGTCGAGCGTGCTCGCGCCGTCGGGGCGTAGGAGCCACTCCGGATGCGCGTTGACGAGATGCGACGCGTCGCGCGGCGGCCGGCGCCCGGAGTGCGACCACACGAGGAAGACGTTGGCCCAGGCGTGGATGCGCACGCCCACGGACGCGCCGTACCGCACGAGCCGGTCGAGGGGGTCGAAGCCTTCGGCGACCGTCTCCGCGCGCGGCTCGAGGGCCGATGCGTAGTACGCGTCGCCTCGCCCGCGCACCTGCACGACGAGGTCGAAGATCCCGCGCACCGCCGCGTCCTCGAGAAGATCGTCGATCGCTCGCGCGGTCGTGATCTTGTCGCGGACGACCCAGAGCGCTCTTTTCATAGCGCGGCGAACGTGACGAGCTCGATGCCCAGACGCTCGATGGCCGCCCGCACGGTCGGATCGGTGAGGCTGCGCAGCTCGACGCCGCGCTCGGCCGCGTAGGTCGAGTCCTCGAGGAGCGCCGCGTCGGGCTCGCCAGGATGGCACATGAGCTCGACCGTACCGGCTTCCTGATCGGCGAGGTGCTCCAGGAGCGCGACGAGGGACTCGACCCCGATCGCGCCGGCGTGCTGGTACTCGCGCACGAAGCGATCGGTGGTGCGAACGCCGGCGTCGCGAAACCGCGCGCGCTGCCTGCCGTCGTGCGCGCGCAGCACCGCGCCGGTCTCCTTCGCGAGCTCGAGCATGGCGTCCTCGAGCGCGCGCAGGTCGTGGACCCAGTGATGGGTGTCGAGGTGCGTGGGCTCGCGCCCGATGAGCTCGCGCGCGCGCGCACACTGCGCCCGCGCCTCGACCAGCGCCTCGTCGGACCGCGGCCGGCCCGTGCGCAGCAGATCGCCCACCTGCGGGAACGCGCCGTTGGGGCTCACCAGCGACGCGATGCGGTCCGGCGCGGTGAGCGCGCGCCCGTAGGTGAAGACCACGTGCACGCCGACGTCGAGCGTCCGCGTCTCGCGCGCGGCGCGCGCGGCGCCCTCGGTGTCGGGAGCGTTCGCCACGAGCGTGGTCGCGGTGACGATGCCCTCGCGGTGCGCCCGCAGGATGCCCCGCGTCACGCCCGGCGTGTAGCCGAAGTCGTCGGCGTTGACGATGAGGCGCATCAGGGGCGCGCCCGTTTCTCCAGCGCGTCGATGGCGGCGCGCGCGCTCCAGCCGTTCGCGTCGAGCGCGGCGCGTGCCGCGTCCTCGCCCGCCCCGGTCTCGTCGCGCACGATGCGGATCGCGCGCTCGCGGAGCTTCGCGTTCGCCGCCCGCAGGTCGATCATGAGGTCGCCCTTCGTGCGCCCCGACCGGACCATCGACGCGGTCGTGAGCATGTTGAGCACGAGCTTCGTCGCCGTCCCCGCCTTGAGCCGGCTCGATCCCGCGAGCACCTCCGGCCCCACGTCGAGCGCGACGGCGATGTCCGCGGCCGCCGCGAGCGGCGCCGCGGGATCGCAGGTGAGCGCGACGGTGCGCGCGCCGACCTCCCGCGCCGCGACGAGCGCGGCGACGGCGTAACGCGCGCGGCCGCTCGCCGAGATCCCGACGACCACGTCGCCGGGACGGACCCACGCGCGCACGTCGCGCGCGCCGGCGGCGTCGTCGTCCTCCGCGCCCTCGATCGCGCCGCGCAGGGCCGCATCGCCGCCGGCGATGATCCCGCGCACGAGCTCGGGCTCGACGCCGAACGTGGGCGGCGCCTCGCTCGCGTCGAGCACGCCGAGGCGTCCGCTCGTACCCGCGCCGACGTATCGCAGGCGCCCGCCGCTCGCGAACGAGGCGACGATCGTGTCGACCGCGCGCGCGATCTCCGGGATCGCCGCGCGGACCGCCGCGGGGACGCGCCCGTCCTCGTCGTTCATGAGCTCGAGGATCTCGCGCGTCCCGAACGACGCCAGTGCCGCCGCGCGCGGGTTGCGCGCCTCGGTGCGACGCTCCTCGCTCACGGCGCCTCGGGCGCGATCATCGCGCGCTCCAGGCCAGCTCCATCGCCATGCGCGCCGCGCCCATCGCCGGTTCCTCCCGCGTGAGCTCGACGGTGGCCTGCGGAAGGGCGCCGAGCAGCTCGAGGCGCACGAGTCGCTGCAGCAGCCGCAGGCTCTCGAACGCGCCCCCCGCGAGATAGACCGGTCCGCCCGGCAGGCCGAGCCTGAGCGCCACGACGGCCGCGGCGCGCGCGAGCGCGACCGCGCCGCGCTGCAGGATGCCGTTCGCGATCGCGTCGCCCTCGGCCGACGCGACCGCGAGCGCGCGCGTCGCCGCCGCGATCGCGGGCGCGGGATGCGGGCGGCCGTACAGATGCGGCAGCACGTCCGCGAATTCGCCGACGCCGAGGTCCTGGAGCAGCAGCTCGGTGAGGTGGGTCGGCATGCCGCGACCGTCCACCGCGTGCGCGATCGCGCGGAGCGCCTCGAGCCCGCACCACACCGCGGATCCCTCGTCGCCGACGAGGTGGCCCCAGCCGCCGGCGCGATCCTCCTCGCCCTCCTCGTTGCGGCCGTAGGCGATCGAGCCGGTGCCGGCGATCAGCACGACGCCGCAGCCCGCGGGATTGCCGGCGTACAGCGCGGCGATCGCGTCGTGCGTGACGAGGAGCCGGGCGCCCGCCGGCGCGACGCGCGCGAGGATCTCCCGTCCGCGCTCGCGGTCGGCCTTGCGGTCGCCGCCCGCGGCCGAGAGCACGATCGCGTCGGCATTGCGGCCGCCGAGCGCCTCGGCGAGCGCGGCGCCGATCGATCCCTGCGGATCCGGCGACGAGATAAGGTTGCCGCCACCGCCCGCGCCGCGGCCGACGACCTCGCCCGCGCGATCGACCGCGAACGCGCGGGTCTTCGTACCGCCGGCGTCGATCCCGACGACGATCCCCGACTTCATGACCACCTACGGTAGATGGAGCGCGCCGCCGGAGACCGCGCGCGCCGCGCCGGTCGCGCGCGGCAGCGTGTTCGGGAGCCCTCGCAGCCGGTACGCGCCGAGGATCGCGAAGGCGACGGCCTCGCGGTACGCCGGCGGCACGCCGTGCGCGCCGGTCGGCTCGACGGTGTGCACGTCGGGCGCGAGCGCTTCGTGCAGCATCGCGAGGAGCGCCGGATTGCGCGCGCCGCCGCCGGCCACGAGGACGTGGCCGATGTGCCGCGACGCCTCCCGACGGAGCGCGGCGGCAATCGTGCGCGCGGTGAGCGCGGTCGCGGTCGCGAGCGCGTCGTCGTGCGATCCGCCGTGCCGCGTCACGATCTCCGCGAGGCGGCGCGCGAACATGCCGCCGAACTCCTCGCGCCCCGTGCTCTTCGGCGCGCGCCGCGCGAAGTAGGGATGCGCGAGGAGCTCGGAGAGCGCGCGCTCGTCGACGCGGCCGCGCCGCGCGCCCGCGCCATCCGCGTCGTGCGTCCGGCCGTCGAGCGCCGCGACCGCGTCGATGACCATGTTGCCGGGACCAGTGTCGAACGCGACGACCGCATCGGGATCGGCGGTCGGGATGACCGTGAGGTTCGCGATGCCGCCGACGTTCAGCACGGCGACCGGCGCCAGCGATCCGAAGAGGATGAGGTCGGCGAACGGCACGAGCGGCGCGCCCTGGCCGCCCGCGGCGACGTCCGCGCTGCGCAGGTCGGAGACCGTCGCGATCCCCGTGCGATGCGCGACGCGCGCGGCATCGCCGATCTGCAGCGTCACGCGGCCGCCCGGAAGGTGCGCGACGGTCTGCCCGTGCACGGCGACGACGTCCGCGCGGTCCGGGAGCCCGCCGGCGACGCGCGCGGCGAGCGCGGCGTACTGATCGCCGAGCGCCGCGTGGAGGCGCGCGATCTCACGCGTGTCCGTCGCGCGGCCTTCGCCGAGCGCGAGGACCGCGTCGCGGATCGCCTCCGGATACGGCGCGCTCGCGGTTGCGAGCACGCGAACGTGCGTCGTCGGGACGTCGAGCTCGATGGCGGCGGCATCGGCGCCGTCGCCCGAGGTCCCAGACATGATCCCGATCGCGATCACGACGCCGCGCTCGCGAACGGACGCGACACGGCCTCGTGGACCGCGATGCGGAAGCGATACATCGCGTCGTCGTTGCCGCGGCCGAAATAGACGCGGTTCGTGAGCAGCACGACGGCGAGATCGCTCGCCGGGTCGATCCAGAGCGACGTGCCGGTGAAGCCGGTGTGGCCGTACGCGTCGATGCTGAAGTAGCGGCCCACCATCGCGTCGTGCGGCGCGCGGAGCGCGAGCCCGACTCCGCGGCGCACGTTGTTCTCGCGCACGTGCTCGCCGCGCGCGAGCCGCGCGAGCTCGTTCCCGATGACGGCGCCGTCGCGGTACACGCGCGCGATCTTCGCGACGTCGGCCGCGGTGCCGAACAAGCCGGCGTGGCCCGCGATCCCGCCGACCGCGTACGCGTTCTCGTCGTGCACCTCGCCGCGGAGCCGCTTGTTCCGCCATTCGCCGTCGCGCTCGGTCGCGACGCAGCTCTCGCGCGGACGCGGACCGAAGCCGCAGGTCTCCGCTTCGAGCGGGCCGAGCACGCGGTCGCGGATGGCGTCCGCGAACGGCGCGCGCGCCACGGCGGCGAGGGCCTGCGTCAGCATGAGGTAGCCCAGATCGCTGTACCGGAACGTGCCGAGGTCCTGCGCGAGCGGCTCCTGCGCCGCGCGCCACACGGCCTCGTCCAGCGAGCGCACCTCGCGCCAGAGCGGAAGCCACCACCGCAGCCCCGCGGTATGCGTCAGCACGTGACGCAGCGTGACGTCGTCCTTGCGCCCTCCGCGGAAGTCCGGCACGAGCTCGCGGAAGGGCATGGCGAGGTCGAGCATCCGTTCGCGGACGAACGAGAGCGCGAGCGCCGTCGTCGCGAGCTTCGTGAGCGACGCGAGATCGAAGAGCGAGTCCGGCGTGCACGGCGCGTCGGGACCCGCGTCCGGATCCGGGCAGAGCGTTCCGAGGGCGAACGTGTCGGCCTCGCCGCGGCGCTCGACGCGCACGACGCACGCGGTGCAGAGCGAGCCGATCGCGTCCTCGGCGACCGTCCGCGCGGGCGCGGCGAGCGTCACGAAAGCCCCGCGCCGATCGGGAGCCGCCCGGGGATCTCGACCGGCGACCGTCCCCGTGGCGCGCGCGCGCCGGTGCGGATCTCGGCCGCGGCCCGGAGCGAGGGGACGTGCCCGCCGTACGTGCGGACGATCGCCGCCACGCCGGGAACGTACGCCGCTTGCGTCGGACTCGTCTGGCCGCCCAGATCGCGCAGCCGCGGCGCCGAGCACGCGGCGAGGGACGCCGCCGTGCCCGGGAAGGCGCGGCGTCTCACGCGAGCCGAACGGGTGCGCGTCCTGTCGCCGTGCGTTCGCCCGCGAGCACGGCGGCGACAGCCTCGAGCGACACCGGAACGTCGCAATAGGAAAGGAGTGCGGGGTGTCCGGGCGCGAGCGTCGCGTCGTAGGGGCTGCCGAGCGCGACGAGCACGCCGTCGTGGCCGAGGAGCGCGGGGAGCCGGCGAGCCTGGTCGGCGTCGAAGGACGCGCTGAAGGTGAAGACGACGACCGGCCCGTCGCCGTCGGGCGGCTGCCCGCGGCGCCCGAAGGTCATGCGATCGCGGAAGCGGGCGCGGAGCGCGCGTTCCAGCGTGCCGACGGGATCGGACAGCTCCTCGGCCTGCGTCACGCGGGACGGCTCGAGCGCGACGAACCGCACCCTGCCGCCGAGGCGAGGGAGCGGCGGGCCCACGTGCGTGATCGATCGTGCCGCGATCTCCGCGGCGAGCGCCCGCGCCGGCGCGTCGTCGATGTCGTCGTCCGGCACCTCGCTCCCGAAGCGCACGCGGAAAGGCGTCGCACGGGTCATGGCCTCGTCCACCCGTGCGCGCGACGCGCCGCGCCCGATCCAGTCGGCCGCCGCGAGCTGGCGATCGAGGTGGCTCGTCACCATGACCGCGTCGACGCCGGCGTCGATCGCGCGGCCGACGACGCGCTCGGGCGAGTCCACGTGGATCCCGGACATGTCGAGCGAGTCGGTGATGCACAGGCCGCGGAAGCCGAGCGTGCCGCGCAGCAGGTCGACGAGGATCGGCCGCGAGATCGTCGCGGGCCGTTCGGGATCGAGCGCCGGATAGCGGACGTGCGCGGTCATGACCATCGTCGCGCCCGCGTCGAAGGCCGCGCGGAAGGGAGGGAGATCGCGTCGTTCGATCGTCGCGCGATCGGAGCCGACGTCGACGGTCGCGACGTGCGAGTCCGCGCTCGTGTCGCCGTGCCCGGGGAAATGCTTGGGCGTCGTGGCGACGCCCGCGCCCTCCGAGCCTCGGACCCACGCGGCCGCGAACTCGGCCACACGCGCCGGGTCGTCGCCGAACGCGCGCGTGCCGATGACCGGGTTGCGCGGCTGCACGTTCACGTCGCAGACCGGCGCGTGGTTCACGGTGATGCCGTCGGCGCGCAATCCTTCCGCCACCGCGCGACCGGCGCGCTCGGCGAACGACGGATCACCCGTCGCCGCGATGGCCATCGCGCTCGGGAAGACCGCGCGGTACGCGACGCGCACGACCTCGCCGCCCTCCTGGTCGACGGCGACCGGCACCGGCGGCAGTCCCCCGCGGCGGGCGGCGGCCTGGATCTCCCGCAACATCTCGCGGACCTGCGACTTCGAGCGCACGTTGCCGCGGATCGCGAACAGCACGACGCCGCCGATGTCGCCGTCGCGGATCGCGTCGAGCATCTCGCCGGGGGCGTGCTGACCGTCGAAGCCGGCCCACACGAGGGCACCCGTGCCGAGCTTCGTGCCCGCGGGTGCCCCCGTCACGCCCGGCGGCGGTAGCGCGCCAGCGTCAGCATCCCGAGCGGCCGGCCGCGCGGTACGTGCGCGTCCCTCTCGATGGTCACGCGCAGGATCTGTTCCGCCGTGACGATGGGGGCGATGCGACGGCGGCTGCGGCGCCCGGCGATCCGTCCCTCGAGCGCGTCCACGACGTCCTTCACACGCTCGTCGGTCTCGTGGACGTCGAGCGGGCGCGATCCCAGATACAGCGAGATGCGGAGCTCGAGACGATCGCCTTCGCGGTATCCGACGCCGCGGAATGTCTGCGCTTCGAGGACCGCGGCGTGGACGCGGCGGCGCCACTCATTCCTCGGCGGAGCGTACGCCGGAAGCGTGGCGCTGATCGTGAAGCGTCTCTTCGCCACTGTGACGGACAGCCTAGCGAGCCGCGTGCCGGCCCGTCGCGCGCAACGGCGCGCGTCCCTTAGACGCGCATGACCTGGAGCGGGACGATGTCGTAGCCCGTCGCGCCGTCGGGATAGGGCTGCCTCCGCACCGGCGTCTGCGTGTCGCCATTGCCGTCTGTCGCGCGCGCCCACACGTTGCGCTGGCCCGGACCCGGCGGCGTCCAGCGATAGATCCATCGCACCCAGGTGATCGGCCCGGCGGCGGGCTCGAGCGTGGCCTGCGACCAGCTCTTCCCGTCGTCGAACGAGAGCTCGACGGAGCGGATCCCGCGCGCGCCCGCGAACGCGACCCCGGCGAGCACGATCTCGCCGCCGCTCCACCGCACCTGGTGGCCGCCCGGCAGATCGATGCGCGTGTTGGTATTCACGATCGCGGTGTCGTTCCACCCCTGCTGCTGCCAGTAGCCCTTGAAGTCGAACGTCTCGACGCGGATCTGCTGGATCCACTTCACGTTCTTCATCCCATAGATGTTCGGGACGAGCACGCGCGCCGGATACCCGTGCTCCTGCGGGACGGTCTTCCCGTTCATGAAGTAGGCGACGAGCGTGTCTGGCTCCATCGCCTTCGCGATGGGGAAGGAATCGCTGTAGCCGTCGACCGAGGTCAGGACGACGTCGTACGAATTCGCCTTCGGCGAGGCACGCTCCAGGAGATCCCTGAGGCGGACGCCCGTCCATACGGCCGTCGATATGAGCTCGCCGCCCACGGGGTTGCTGATGCATTCGAGCGTGCGGACCTGCTCCACCGCGTCGAGGTCGAGCAGCTGGTCGTAGGTGATCGAGTACGGGCGCTCGACGTTGCCGGTGATCTCGAGCTTCCACGTCGCGGCATCGACGCGCGGCTTCACGAGCGTCGTGTCGACGGTGTAGTGATCCTCGTTCGCGGTGATACGTGGCGTGATGCCGGGGAGGGCGTCGATCGCTGGATCGGCCGGCGGGATCGTCGCGCGCTGCGCGAGGCGGCGCGCCGCCTGCGGCAGATCGCCGACCTGCGACCCCACGTTCGCGAACACGCGCGAGACCGGCAGCGCGCCGATCGCCGCGAGGGCGGCGATCGCGGCGCCACCAAGGAGCGCCCGCCGCCGCGACGGCACGGGAACGGTCTCGCGCGTGAAGGACGCGGGCCCGAGGTACGCGAGGCCGAGCGCGTTCACGACGAGCCCCATCCCGGCGTCGATCACGCTGGTCGCGAGATCGATGCGCTGGCCCGCGAAGAGCTGTCCGAGGACCACGGCGCAGAGCCACGGCGCGGCGGTCGCGGCGACGACCGCGCGGTCGCGCCGCGACTGCGCGACCGAGAGCGCCCCCGCGACGGCGCCGCCGATGAGGAACAGCGCGATGACGCCGACGATGAGCAGGCCCTTCGCCCAGTACCGCAGCGCCTCGATGAGCGGGATGCTGATCGCGCCGGGGAGCACGTCGATGATCGCCTGGCCGAGCGCGAACGGCGTGAACGGCAGGCCCGCAAGCGAGACGAGGAAGGCGACGTCGAGCGCGAGGAACATCGCCAGGCCGCCGACGAGCAGACCCGTGCGCGTTCTCGCGTCGATCCGGCCCACCTATGGCACGATACGACCCCTTGGCCGAGCTTCCACCTCCGATGACGCCGGAGGACCTGTACGCCTTCCGGTTCCTCGCCGACGCGCAGATCTCGCCGGACGGGACGCGGGTGGCCTACACGGTGCGCGAGATCGATCGCGAGAAGGATGCGTACCGGTCGGCCATCTGGCTCGTCGCGTCCGACGGTCGGGCGGCGGGCACGCGCTTCACGTGGGGACCGGGCCAGGATGCACTGCCGCGCTGGTCGCCGGACGGGCGCTCGCTCGCGTTCGTGTCCGATCGCAACGCGCCCGCGGGCGACGCGAAGAAGCGCAAGCCGAAGAACATCTTCGTGCTGTCGCCTGGCGGCGGCGAAGCGCGGCAGCTCACGGCGTTCGACGACGATTGCGGAGACCTCGTCTGGTCGCCCGACGGGACGCGCATCGCGTTCACGCTGAAGGATCCGAAGCCGAAGGACGCCGAGGACGACGGCGGCATCCGCGTCTACGACCGTATGCGCTACAAGACCGACGAGGACGATCTCCTCGACGGCCGTCGCCGCCACGTCTGGGTCGCCAAGATCGCGGACGGCGGTACGCGGAAGCTGACCGACGGCGATTGGGACGACGCGCAGCCCTCGTGGTCGCCGGACGGCACGATGCTCGCCTTCGTCTCGAACCGCACCGACGGTCGGGAAAAGAACACCGTCGCCGACATCCACGTGGTCGCGATGCGGGGCGGTGGGTGGCGCGTGACCGATGGCACCGGGTCGTACGGCAACCCGCGCTTCTCGCCCGATGGGTCGGAGATCGCCTGCTACGGCGTGGCGAAAGCGGTCGGCTCGTCGGCGAAGAACGTGCGCGTCTTCCTGTTCGGCGCACGTCACGGCGCGTTCCCCGCGGGTCCCGGTCGGGACCTCACCGCCGGCTGGGATCGGACCGTCGGCTCGACGGTCATGTCGGACATGCGCGCGCAGTCGCAGATGCTCCCGCCGACGTGGACCGCCGATCGCGCGCGGATCATCTTCGTCGGCTCGGATCAGGGCACGGCGAACGTGTACAGCGTCTCGACCAAGGGCGGCGACGTGCGGGCGGAGACGATGGGACCGCACCAGGTCGTGAGCCTGTCGCTCGCGTCCGACGCGAAGCGCTTCGCGTGCGTGTACTCGCACGCGACGCTGCCCGGCGACGTCGCCGTCGGCGAGCTCGGCTCGTCGCTGCGGACGATCACGGATCTGAACGGCGAGCTGCTCCGCTCGCGCTGCGTCGTCGCGCCCGAGCGCGTCGAGTTCACCGGCGCGGATGGCTGGGCGATCGAGGGATGGCTGCTCAAGCCGCGCGGCTTCGATGCGTCGAAGACATGGCCCCTCGTGCTCGAGGTCCACGGCGGTCCGCACGGCGCGTACGGTCATGGGTTCTTCCACGAGTTCCAGGTGCTGGCCGGCCGCGGCTACGCCGTCCTCTTCACCAATCCGCGCGGCAGCCACGCCTACGGCGAGAAGTTCTCGAGCGCGTGCGTCGGCGACTGGGGCGGGAAGGACTACGAGGACCTCATGGCCGGGGTCGACCACGCCCTCGCGTTCGGATGGGTCGATCCGAAGCGGCTGTACGTCACGGGCGGCAGCTACGGCGGATTCATGACGAACTGGATCGTCGGTCACACCGACCGGTTCCGCGCCGCCGCGACGCAGCGCAGCATCAGCAACAACGTCTCCGCGTTCGGCGTCTCGGACATCGGCTGGCATTTCTGGGAGTACGAGATGGGGGACGCCTCGCCCTGGAAGGACGTCGCGAAGCTCGTCGAGCGGTCGCCGCTGTATCACGCGCCGAAGGTGAAGACGCCGCTCCTCATCCTTCACGCCGAGCGCGACATGCGCTGCCCGATCGAACAGGCCGAGCAGCTCTTCATCGCGCTCCGCTACCACGGCGTCGAGACGCAGCTCGTGCGCTTCCCCGAGGACAATCACGACCTCACGCGGGGTGGGAAGCCGCGCAACCGCGTGGAGCACTGCCGGCGCATCGCGGACTGGTTCGACGCACACCGCTAGACGCTCGCCTCGCGCGGGACGTCCTTCCGCAGCGGCGCGATCGGCGCCCAGAACCGCGGCGTCAGCGGCCCGATCGGCGCGTCGTCGCTGATCGGCTGCCACGCGGCGCAAGGGACGACGCGGCAGCGCGCGCCCGCCTCCTCCCAGACCTCGCGCACCGCGGCCTGCTCCAGCGTCTCGCCGACCTTCACGCCACCGCCGGGAAGGATCCAGAAGAGCCCATCCGCGTCGCGGTGCTGGACCATCAGGACACGCCCCGCGCGCGGGACGATGACGCGCACGCGGGACGGCGTGCTCGCGACCGCGTGAGGGTGTGCGGCCGCGAGGCTCGCCGTGAGCGCGGCGAGCGTACCGAGACCCATCACCACGATGGCCGACGAGATCGCCCGACCCGCGACGGTGGTCGGCTGCGGCGTCGCGAGCACGACGGCGCCGACCACCGCGAGGATCGCGGACGACTCCTCGAGCGGCAGCACGGGGACGAGCAGGAGCGCCACGAAGAACGTGGTCCAATCGCCGAGCATCGCGGGGGCGAGCCTAGGATTCGCGTCACTGTGATGCTGGTGTGGTCGCCGGGCGGACTGACTCATAGGATTCTCGGCGCTCGTCGGGGTTGCCCTGCACGGGATCCGTCGTCCGTCCGGCGAAGTCGGCACCGACGTTCTGACTTGATAGGAGCCGGTCTTCTGACCCGAGTGAGGCGCGTCGATCGTCGGCGCCGGCCGCGAGCTTCGCTTCCGGAAGGAGGCACGTCGTGATCTGGATCGGCGTCGACGCGCACAAGGAGGTCCATCTCGCGGTCGCGATCGGCGGCGAGGGCACCGTCGGCGAGCGCAAGATCGCCAACACGCCCGAGGCCTGGGCCGCACTGCTGGAGTGGGCGCGGCAGTGGCCCGAGCGCGTCTGGGCGGTGGAGGGCGCCTGGTACCTCGGGCGCGGCCTCGCCCAGTACCTGGCCCGCTCCGGCGAGCGGGTGCACGAGGTGAACGGCCGCTGGACCGCCGCGCGCCGGCGCGGCATGCGGGCCCCTGGCAAGAGCGACCGCCTGGACGCGCGCTCGGTCGCGACCCTCTTGCGCGAGGAGGCCGCGACGCTGCCGCGGGTGTACGCCGAGGAAGATGCCCTCGCCCAGGTGCAGCTGTGGAGCCGCGCCCAGGCCGAGCTCACCAAGGACATCACCCGCACCATGAACCGCCTGCACGAGCTGCTCCTGCAGTGCGACCCCGAGTACAAGACCGCACTGCCGGTCCTCACGACCAAGGCCGCGATCACAACGCTGCAGGCGTACCAGGCACCGGGGACGAGCGGCCTGGACCGCGAGCGCGAGGCGCTCATCCGCGCCACCGCCGCGCAGCTGGCGCTCCTGGATGCGCAGGACCGCGAGCTGCGGAAAAAGCTCGAGCACGCCAGCACGGCGCGCTTTTTCCCCCTGAGGCAGATCGAGGGGGTGGGGCCGATCATCGCCTGCGCGATCGTCGCCGAGGTCGGGCGGCCGCGCCCGGGCTTCGCCGAGGAGCAGCTCGCCGCGCTTGGCGGGCTCTCGCCGCTGGAGGCCTCCTCCGCAGGCGCGATCCGTCACCGGCTCAACCGCCTGGGCAACCGCCGGCTCAACATGCTCTTCCACCAGATCGTGCTCACCCAGGCACGGATCTATCCACCCGCGCGCACGTACTTGCTGCGACGTCAGGCCGAGGGGCGCACCGCGCGCGAGGCGCGTCGCGCGCTCAAGCGGCTCATCGTGCGTCGCGTCTATCGCGCGTGGCGCGACTGCTTCACCGCGCGCGCCGAGAGGGTCGCCGCATGACCCTCTTGACATAGGAGCATCCCGTGAGCGTGCGGACGGCGACGCCGGACGACGCCGAGGCCATCGAACGCGTGCGCACCGACACGTGGCGCGCGACGTATCGGGATCTGCTCCCGGATGCCGTGCTCGACCGTCTCGGCTACGACGGCGCGCGACGCCGGCAGGGCATGGCGACGATGCCGGCGGAGCGGTTCGCGCTCGTCGCCGAGCACGACGGCGAGGTCGTCGGCTTCTGCTACGGCGGGCCGTCGCGCGCGGACGACGCCGCGCATCCCGGCGAGATCTACGCGATCTACGTCCTGCCGTCGCATCAGGGACATGGGCACGGCAGCGCGCTGATGCGCGCGGGCGCGCGCGAGGCTCTCGCTCGGGGCTGGCGCGGCCTGCTCGTCTGGGTGCTGCGCGACAACCGGCCGTCGCGCGAGTTCTACGAGCGGATGGGCGGCCGCCATCTGCGCGACCGCGACGAGGACCGCGAGATCGAGGGAGTCGTCGTTACCGAGGCGGGCTACGCCTGGGACGACGTCACGGCGCTCGCCCGCCGGGCGTGAGGTCGAGATCGGCCGGCGGCTCGTCGGGCAGGGTCCAGCGGATGTACGGCTTGCCCCACTTCACGTGCAGCTCGTTCGCGGTCGCGACCGCGGCGGCGAACGCCGGCTCGAACGCGTCGGGCGCGCTCCGTTCGCACGCGCCGAGCACCGCGGCGAGGTGCTCGCGCTCGAATGCGACGACGTCGCCCGCGTACTTCGGACGAACGATCGCGAGCTTTCGCAGCAGTCCTCGCGTCCGTCGCGCGAAATACGCCGCGAGCTCCCAGTTCCCGCCGCGCGCCGCGTACGCGCACTTCCACCAGGCGTTACCTACGGATTGCATGAGCTCGCCGGTCCCTGGGAGCAGGTCCGCGATCTCCTCGAAGGTGAGCTCGCCGTGCGCCGTCTGGACGCGCCTTGCCTCGTCGAACATCACGGCGATAGTAGGGAGTGCATGAGCCATCCACGCCGTGGCACGCCCTGGCGCGCCGTGCGCAATTTCACGGAGTCGGACATCCCGCTGCCGCGCCGCACGGTCGTCGCGCTGCGGAACCTCTGGCTCCGCGTCGCGCTGCGGCAGACCTGCTGCGGTCACGACGGCGAGCCGGGCTGCTGACTCCCCGAGCCGACGGAGGGTCCTCCGTCCCGTCAGACCGGCTAGCATGAGCAGCCCGTGAAGGAATTCCTCGAAGGGCGGCGGCTGGGCTTCGCGCCGCGGTCGCATCTCGCCTTCCTCGCCTGCGGGCTCGCGCTTGGCGTGAGCATCGCCGACGTCATGGCCTGGCTCGCGCTCGGGTCGCGCGACACGAACGGCTACGTCATCGTCGCGCAGTGGCTCGCCGTGGCGACGCTGCTCGTCGCCGGCGGCGCCGCGGTCGCCGCGGTCGCGGAGCGCTGGGACGTCGATGAAGACGACTCGGGTCTGGCGCGGATCGACATCCTCGCCGCGATCGGTACGGTCGTGCTCTACGGCGCGTCGGCGTTCCTGCGCAGCTTCGAGCTCGGCAACCCGGCTCCCTCGCCCGCGCCATTCCTTCTCGCGCTCGCCGGCCTCATCGTCCTCTTCGCGGACGCGGGGCTCGCGGCGAACCTGTACTCGTCACGCGAGTGGGCCGAGCTCGAGGAGGAGCCGGTCCGCGAGCATCGCGGCCGTCGCCGCGCCGCCCGCTAGCTCATCCGACCCGCGACCGAACACGCGCCGGGAGCGGAGCGAGCTACGAGCGCTTCACCGAAGCACCGCTCGGACTGCCCCATTTAACAACATAAGACGAATGTTAGTCTTACTCATCCGGTGCCGTACCCTCGACTGGCGCGCGACTCGGTGAGTGGCAGCTCATGCGATCACGGACGGATTAGTACACGCTCGTCGAGGTTCCGCACGTCGCCTGGGACCCTGCGCCCGAGACCGTCGCGGTCTGCGTGTAGGTCCCGCGTGCGCCGAAGAGGTGATTGAAGTTCGCCGTGCTCGAGGCGTAGGAGCCGCCGTCCTGCAGGCCGTCCCCATAAGACAGCATCACGGAGTAGGTGCCATAGCCGCCCGACATGTGTACGACGTAGTTGGCCCACGTCCCCAGCTGAACGCTGGGCGTGAGGTTATCAATCGAGCAACCGACCACCTCCGCCGTGGACATGGCATAGCCCGACTGTGTTTGAGCAACGGCAAGGAGTGCGGCGAACGCGATCGCGGTGAGCTGTCGTCGCATCACGGGTTTCCTCTCCCTCGCGAGTGGCCTCTCGACCACGGTCCGGATTGCGGTCCGGGCGAGGCGCCTAGCCGGTATGTCGTTCGCAGGCAGCCAAAGATCGCATGTCGCTCGGGCGGGGCTGCGACTTTGTGACGGGTCCGGACGACGAAAGGTGTGAGGGTGGCCGTAAGCCGAGCATCCAGGCACCGGGCGTGTTCGATGAGGTGGTCTTCGAGAGCTTCCATGCGGAGACCTTCGCACCGCTGTGGACGTTCGCCCGCCGCATCTGCCGAGACGAAAGCGAGGCCCAGGACGTGTGTCAGCAGGCATACGTCGCCGTCTACCGCTACTGGAAGGCGGGAAGGTTACGCGAAGACCCCCGGCGACTTCTCTATCGGGTGGCACAGCGCGGCGCGATCGACGTCGTCCGAGCGCGCTCGCGTCGCCAGCGACTCGAGCGCGCCGTCGCGCCGCCCGCGGTCGGCGGACCGTGGCTCGGCATCGAAGTGCGCGAGGCCTTGAGGGCCATGAAACCCGAGGATGCCGCCCTTCTGCTTCTGCAATCGGCGGTCGGACTGAGTCAGGAGGAGATGGCGGGGGTCACGAAGCAGAGCCTGGCAGCCGTTCGCTCGCGCCTGTATCGGGCTCGCCGACAGCTCGCCGCGCTTCTTGAAGGGAGGGAGCGATAATCGAGCATCGCGTCCTGCGCCGGCGCGTCGGCGAGCTTCTTTCAGATGCGATCGATCGCGCACTATCGGAAAGCGAGACCGCCACGCTCGAGGCGCATCTTCGTATGTGCCGCGAATGCCGAGCCTTGCGCCAGAGCATGCTCAGCATGGAGAGCCAGCTCGATATGGGGCTCGCAACGACCGCCGAGCTCGAGCGGGCTCAGCGAGAGTCCCTTCGACGAGTCAGATCAGCTGCGGCTTCGTCCGGCCGCTTCGCGACACTACGCCGAGACCTCGTGGTCCTCGCAGCCGCTCTCGTGGCGATTCTGGCGGTCGTCGCGTGGCCGCGAACCCCTGTGGCGAGTCCTTCGATACCCGAGGGCGAGGTGCTTGTTGAACGGTCGAGCGACCTCGGGTTTGCGTGGGTGACGCTGTCGGTCGAGCAGGGTAGTTTCGCGGCGCGGCGCGGACAGAACTTCGGCGTGATCGCGCGGGCGGACCTCCGCTTCCAGTCACCATCGAGAGGCGGCACCGCTGAGATCCGAATTCGCGAGCCCGGGGATGCGTACGGAATCCTGTCGACGAACAGCGATATTTCCGGCGCGACGAAGGTTCGGCTCGAAGGCCGCTTTCCGCCGCGCGGGTCGGGTGGCTTGCGGACGTATGAGGTATGGGTCCATATCGAGACTCCAGAGGGCTCTGGCGATACGGCGCCCATCCTTCTCGATGTCGAGTCCGTACCGAGCGGAGAACGTGCGCGTGTGCGCTAGTTCGCGTCCAGCCAAAGGCCGTAACGAAACTGACCACGCCACTTGCGACATTCGTGACGTATGCGACGACGTGGGGGTGGATCGAGTACTCGTTATCCACCTCGGCGATCCCGAACCGCGATATGGGAGACAAAAGTGAAGGCGCTCAGGGTCATCCTCGCAAGCTTGGCGTTCTCGCTGCTCGTTCTCTCCAGCGTCGCGCTCGCTGGCGGAGGATCGATGTTCGTCTCGCCCTCGTCGCAGACCATCTCCGTGGGCGGTACCGCAGCCCTGAAGCTGGACTGGTCCGGCTACGGGCTCTTCAACGAGTCCTTCGCGATGTACTACGAGGGCGGCGGCACGATCTTCGACACCTACACCTGCTACTCGAACTGCTCCACCGGCACGAACTGGTTCTACCACCTGTACAACACCAGCGGCACGCGGTACCCGAAGGCCGCTGATCAGTACGGCGGCGTCTCAAACTCGGTCACGGTGATCGTGAACTAGCGATGAATGGCGAGAGCTCTGCGCGTGGCGCGATCGTGTCTTGCGCGGCGGTGGTGCACCGCTACGGCCAGCGCAGAGCTCTCGCTGGCGTCACGTGGTCTGCGGGACCGGGCATGACCGCGATCCTCGGGCGCAACGGCGCCGGCAAGACGACCCTACTGCGCTCGATCGTGAGCCTGATCACGCCGACAGAGGGTCGTATCACGGTCGACGAGCACGACACGCGCACCCAGGCGGGATGGGTCCGCCGGCACGTCGGCTACTTGCCCCAGGAGTTCGCGCCGTTCCCAGAGCTGACCGTGCGTGAGTTCCTCGGCTACATCGCCGCACTCGCGGGTGGCCGCGCGGCGAACGACATCGATCGGCTTATCGCGCTTACTCACCTCGAGCGGTACGCCGGCACGCGGGCGTCGCGACTGTCCGGCGGAACGCGCCGTCGGCTTGGCGTGGCGCAAGCGCTGATCGGCAGGCCGGCGCTGCTGGTTGTCGATGAGCCAACCGCTGGGCTCGACCCCGAGGAGCGCGTCCGGCTGCGCCAACTGCTCGCGGAGCTCGCCACGACGACGACGGTATTGCTCTCGACGCATCTCGTCGAGGATGTCGCCGCGCTCGTGGACCGGGTCTTGGTCCTAGACGAAGGAGCGCTGGTCTTCGATGGCTCATCGCGCGACCTCGCGGCGCGGGCAGCCTACCGCGTCAGGGAAGTCATCAGTGCAACGCCGACGTTTGCGGACGCGGAGTACATCGTCAGTCGTGCGATGCCGGAAGGGCGCGCCTTTCGTCTGCGGCTTGTCGGGCCGGAGGGGTCGACAGTGGGAACGCCCGTCGAGCCGACGCTTGAGGACGGATACCTGTCGCTCGTTCGTGCCACGTCGCGCGGAGTTCAATAGGAGATGCTAGGCGCGCTCGCGCTCGAGATGCTCGTCGTGGCGCGTCGACCCACCACCTGGATCGCGTGGTTCCTGCTCGTCGTGCCTCCGGTCGCGCTCGTGCGCGCCGATCTCGATAACCTGATCCGGCTTCCCTCGGACGAGGCCGCCTTCTTCATTTCGATCGCCCCGCTGCCCCTTACTCTCGCCGGACTGTTGGTTGGCGCGCCCCTGCTCGCTCCAGCGCGAAGGCGCCGATTCGATCCAGTGTGGGTCCGTGACCCTTCGGGCGTACGCCTGGCGAACCAAGCGATGCTCGCTGGGGTCGCTGTCGCCTCGGCCGGACTGCTCGCTGCACTGGTGCTGTACATCCTGCTCGCGAATGTAAGCGGTGCGCGTGCGATTGACATCGCGACGACTGCGTTGACCATCTGCGCGCCCGCGCTCGTCTTCGTCGTCACGCTGAGTGCGGTTGCAGGCATGCTGCTCGGAGAACTCTTCGCCGCGGCCGTGTTGACCGCCCTCGTGGCACTCACGGCATTCGCTCTACCGCAGTCGGTGCTCTTCCCCTGGACTGTGCTCGGCGGAGGCACCTATCACGATCGATCGATCGGATTCGGTCCAGATGCCGCTATCGTCGTCGCACGCGCACTTCAATATCTTGGGATCGCTGCGGGTCTGGCCCTCGCGGGGACATGGTTGCTCGCACGGATCGATCGACGCAGCGCCGCGGGCGTCGCGGCGACCGCTCTGCTCGGCGTCGGGATCGTCATCGCCGTCTCGCCGAGCGCAGCCTTTGGTGCGCGCGCGAACACACTCGCGAACATCCCGAGCTGGCCGATCGTCGCGAAAGGTTCGGTCGTTCGGACACGCGGCGTGACCGTACGCCTCGATTGCAGCGCCGGCCGACTCGTCGGCTCGAGTGCGCTCGAGGTCGTCGACGCGGCGGGCACGCTGTGGCTCGGTCTGAATCCAGGACTGCGTGTGAACGGCGTGGAGCCGAAGAGGCTCGCGTGGAGACAGGATGACAGCGGCGCGATCGCGCTTGATGGCGTGCGGGCCGGCGATGTCGTGCATATCGACTACGAAGGATCGCTCGTTTTCCATCGAGATGACTATCAGCCGACACGCGCGGGCGTCGTACCGGCACGGGTCGTCGCACTTCCGATCGGAGGGTTCCTCTCGAGAGCGGTCTGCTTCCTGACGCGCGGCGGGGACTGGTATCCCCGTGCGATCGGCCCGGCGGAAGGCTCGGACGGCGTGCGCATCGGACGGCTGCGCTTCCAAGTCGACCAAGCTCTCACCATGGTCGAACCGGCGACGAGTGAGCATGAGGGTGAGATCACGGACCCTTCGCCGTGCGCACTGGTGGCGATCGGCGCGGACGCGCAGGTGGACACGCCGCTGCGGCCAACGTCCGATGAGCAGGTGCAGTGGACGAGGCTACGGACCCACCTGCATGCGCTCGGCGTCGCGAGTGACGCCGAACCGATCTGGCTGCCGCTGCTCAGTGGGACCAGCGCCGGTCTGAACGCGGTGTGCATACCGGCGCACGGACTCCCGACGACGCTGGGTCCCTTCGCGAACCGGCTGATGGAGAACCTCGCCGCCCAGATCGCGCTCCGTGGCCGACTCGTCATGGAAACGCGACCGGCGGTACGTGCGGAGCACTCGTCTACGCAGGAGAGCTCGGCGCGCGCGTTCCCGGCGCTGCTGCCCGCGTACCTTGAGGTGCTCACCGATGCCATTGCCGACACCCTTGAGCCAGACCTCGCGGATCTCGTCGCCCTGCGGCAGGAGGCGCTCACGTCCGATACGGCGGAGGGTCAACTGCTGATGCGCGGAGTGCTTCCGGGCAAGCCGACTTATCTCGCGGTGCTGGGGATTCACCGATACCGGGCTATCAGCGGTGATACGGCACTTCAGAAGCTCACCGCCGCGTTGGCTGCAGCGTCCGCCGACGCTGTCCCCAGTCCTCAGATACTCGCGAGTGTCGTACAAACCTTCCCCGCGGAGCAGCGAGAGGCGCTCGCGCCGCTTCTGGCGATCCACTGAGCAGGCTGCAGGTGCGGCTCCTGCTCCGCGACGCGCAACTCACATTCGGCATTGCGATCCTCGGCGCCCCGCTGCTAGGCACCTCCCTCGCCGTGTGGTCCGTCTACGTGCCCGCCGAAAGTGCTGCTCGCTCCGTCGTCGCGACGAGCGCACTCGAGGTCTGCCTGCCGATGTTCATGGCGGTCGTAGCCGCTCGCGCCCTCGCCCGGGACATGGGAAGGGGAGTCGTCGAGTACATCGCCCTCCGGGGTCGCGGTTACCGCGTTCGGCTGGCGGCTCGTATGGCTATCCTGACGGTCGCCTGGGCAGTTGCCGTCGTCCCGGTCGTGCTGACGTCCGCGCCGAACGATCGAGGCGATCTCGTGCTCGCGAACGCTGGCGGCAGTGCGGTCCTGGCGATGGCTAGCCTTCTCGCCGCGGCGGTCGCGCGCTCGGAGCTGCTCGGCGCGGTCCTCGCAGCGGCGTGGTGGATCGGCAGCTTGGCGTACGGCGCCGCGTTGCCACAGACGCTCCCATGGACGGCGCTTCACCTGTCGGCACGGACCGTGGGGATGTCCGATTGGTTCTCCATAAAGGAGATGCAGCTTCTTCTCGCGTCGACGCTGGCGGTGATCGCGTTGCTCGCGACGCCTCGGCTCGTGCGTGGCGCCGTGATTTCGCAGCCGTAACCCCGTCCCGCACCACACGTCGTCGGTGTCCGCGCGGGGCCGACCCGCAGGGGCGTGCCTGGGCGCTTACGCTCGCGCGGCCTCGAGGGCGGTCGCGCGCTTCGCGACCTTTTCCCTGCGCGCCGTCGCGGCGGTCGGTGAGCCCTTCCAGAGAGCGAACGAGGCGAGCGCCGAGTCCGGGTCGATCGCGGGATGGGGGCCGCCCCATCGGAGGGCCTCTACCGCCGTCGCGAGAACGCGCGCTCCGTCAACCGCGACACGCTGCGAAGGCTGTCGTTGCTCTGAGATTTTGACCGGAAGCTGCTCAGCGACTTTGTCCATCACGCTGGCCGGGAGCGAGCGGCGATCATCGCACGTTTCGCCGCCGCGGGATGCCAGTCCTTGTAGCCCTTGCGCCAGGGCGAGGTCGCGCCCGGCGTGGGGAGCGGCTGCACGCTGGCGACGGGCGCACGGGTGTACCGCCGCGCGCGGATCTTGGGCGTCGTCGACGGGACGGCCGATCGCGCGAGCTGGCGTCCCCCGGCGTGCACGCTCCAGGAGCCGTCCACGTGCTGACGGACCTCGACCCGCTGGCCGGCCCAGCCCCAGTGCGTCGAGCGCGGCGGGAGCTGCCGTGGCGCGCCGTCGAGGCTGACCGTGTTGTCCTGCGCGACGACGCGGCTGTACTTGAAGCAGCAGACGCTCTCGACCGTTTTGCCCTCGGGGAGCGCTCGCCACGCCGCTGTTGGATCCGCCGGCACCACAGCGAAGCGCGCGTTGTGGCGCGGCAGGTAGGTCACGAGGAAGGCGTTGCCGGCCGCGATGGTGGTGACGCCCGCCAGGCGCAGCTCGGCCCTCAGGCGGTCCTGGAGCGTGTTCCAGAGGCGCTCGATACGCCCGCGGGCCTGGGGCGAGTTCGAGCGGATCAGCTCGACCCCGAGCTCGGCGAGCGCCCGTCCGAACTGAGTGGGCTCGCGTTCGCCGGCCAGCTCTTCCTCGAACGTTTCGCGCTGGTCGGGCGTGATCCGGAAGATGCTGTGCTTGTCGCTGTACGCCGCCAGGGGCACGCCCTTGGTCGAGATCATGGTGCGCAGCAGCTCGAAGTACCCGGCTGCGTCCTCCTGCTCGCGGAAGACCGCGCAGATGACGTCGCCGGTGGCGTCGTCGATGATCGCCTGGAGCGTGGCGTACGGACGCTCGTCGCCGAACCAGCCCTCGCGCGAGCCGTCGAGCTGCACGAGCATGCCCGCCGCCGATCGGCGCTCGCGCCGCCGGCGGTAGCGCGCCCGGGTGTGCTTGCGCGGGCTCTTGAGGCCGGCGGCACGCAGGACGCGCTGCACGCTCGCGCGCGAGACAGAGATGCCCTCGCGCTCGGCGAGCAGCTCCGTGAGGTGGCTGTCGTTGATCCCGGCGTACGTCGTCTTGGCCAGCGCGACGATGCGCGACGCCACCGCCGGGTCGAGCGCGTGGGCAGGTCGGCGCCCCGTGTTGCCGTGGATGAGAGCTGCGGGCCCCGAGCGCTCGAGGCAGGTCCGCAGACGCCGGATGGTCCGCTCGGAGACGCCCAGGAGGAGGGCCGCGTCAGCGACGGTGACCTTGCCCGCGATGACCCTGGTGAGCACGAGGGCGCGAGGTGGGGACTGAGCCATGTTCTGTTCATCCCTTCCCTCCCCTGGATGGACAGAATCACGGAGCAGTTCCCCGGTCAAAGTCTCGGAGCAGCAACACGACACGCTGCGAAGGTGATGGACGCGCCCATAGACTTTCGCCGGTGATCCGGGTCGAGGACCTCACCAAGCGCTACCGGAAGGCCGATCGCGACGCCGTGGACGGCATCACTTTCGAGGTGCGGGCGGGCGAGTTCTTCGCGCTCCTCGGCCCGAACGGCGCGGGCAAGACGACGACGATCTCGATCCTCACGACGACCCTCGCGCCCACCGCGGGACGCGCGACGATCGACGGCCGCGACGTCGTCCGCGAGGCGAGCGCGGTGCGGCGGTCCGTCGGCATCATCTTCCAGAAGCCCAGCCTCGACATGAACCTCACGGCCGAGGAGAACGTGCGCTTCCACGCGATCCTCTACGGCCTCTACCCGTACGCGCCGACGTTCGCGCTCATGCCGCGCGCCTATCGGGACCAGGTCCGCGAGCTCGCGGGCCTGCTCGGCATCACCGAGGACATCCACACGCCGGTGCGCACGTTCTCGGGCGGCATGCGGCGGAAGCTCGAGATCGTGCGCAGCCTGATCCATCGACCGAAGGTCCTCTTCCTGGACGAGCCGACGGCGGGGCTCGACGTCCCGAGCCGCCGCACGCTCTGGGACTACCTGCGGACGATCCGGCGCGAAGCGGGTACGACCGTCTTCCTCACGACCCACTACCTCGAGGAGGCCGAGGAGGCCGACCACATCTGCATCATCGACCGGGGCCGCATCGTGTCCTTCGGCACGCCGACGGACATCAAGAAGGACCTCGTCCAGGAGTACGTGATCGTCGACGCCGACGATCGGCGCCGTCTCCGCGACGAGCTCGCGCGGCTCGAGCTCCCGATCGACGGTGAGGGTCCGTTCCGGATCCTGCTGGCCGGTCGAGGCGTGCATCCGGTGCTCAGGTCGATCGACACGCCGCTCTCGCTCGTCCGCACGCACGCGCCGACGCTCGAGGACGCGTATCTCGAGATCGTCACGCCGAGGAGCGAGGAATGACCGAGCTCTCCGCGGTCCTGACACTCGCGCACCGCGACCTCGTCAAGCTGCTGCGCGATCGCACGCGGATCATCGCCGACTTCTCGTTCCCGCTGATCTTCATCGGCATCCTCGGCACCAGCCTGCAGGCGGGCTTCGGGAACGCCGCGGGCATCGACCTGCTCCAGTTCGTCTTCACCGGAGTCCTCGCGCAGACCGTGTGGCAGTCGGGGGCGATGGGGATGATCTCGCTCCTCGCCGACCGCGAGCAGGACTTCAGCCAGGAGATCTTCGTCTCGCCCATCTCCCGCTACTCGATCATCTTCGGCAAGATCCTGGGCGAGTCACTGGTGGCGATGCCGCAGGCGATCGCCATCCTCGTCTTCGGCTTCCTCCTCGGCGTGCGCTTCTCGGTCCCGATGCTCCTCGAGCTCGTCGTCGCGGCGCTCCTCATCGCCGTGTCCGGCGGCGCCTTCGGCGTCCTCGTCCTCTCGCGGCTGGAGAATCAGCGCCAGACGAACCAGATCTTCCCGTTCGTGATGCTCCCGCAGTTCTTCCTCGCGGGCATCTTCAACCCGATCGGCGACCTTCCGTGGTATCTCGACATCCTCTCGAAGATCGCGCCGATGCGGTACGCGGTCGACCTCGTCCGCGACGTCTTCTACGCCGGCGGACCGTCGATCCCGCTCGCCGACCTGCCGACCAACCTCGGCATCATCGCGGCCGAGTTCGCGGTCTTCATGGTCGTCGGCACCGCGGGATTCGTGCGTGCGGAGCGCAACCGCTAAGACGCGCTCCCCGACGCGCTCGTCGCTCGACCGTGTCCGTAGAATCGTCGTGTGACCGTACGCAAGACCGTCCGCAAGACCCTCCGGACCATCGACGCCGCGTTCCGCGACGGAAGCCGAGCGCGCGACGCGCACACCAGCCCGCAATTCCGCCAGGACGTGCAGAGGGATCGTCGGAGCACGCTGCGGAGGTTCGACACGGTCGAGCACGCGCTCGAGGACCGCGCGAAGATCGAGAAGTCGAAGGGCGCGAAGGCGAAGAAGAAATAGACGCGCGCGCCGAGCGCGTGGTCTATCGCACCATCCGCGCCGACGAGTTCCCCGCCGCGGCCGACCTGTTCTTCGACGCCCTCGCCGATCTGACCACGCGGCTCAACATGCCCGCGCCGCGCCGCGACCCGGGTCTCGTCGCGGAGGGCTATCGCTACGTCGGGCGCACCGGGATCTTTCGCGTCGCTTCCGTCGACGATCGGCTCGTCGCGCTCGCCTGCGCCATCGTCCGCGACGGCGTCTGGTTCCTCTCGGGTTTCTGGACGGATCCGGCGCTGCGCCTCCAGCGCATCGGCGGGCCGCTGCTGCGCGAGGTCTGGGACGAGGGACGGCGGATGGGCGCGGGCTCCTTCTTCGTGTGGTCGTCCCCGGACTTCGCGGCGATCGCGACGTACATGAAGCTCGGCATGCTTCCCGGAACGCAGCTCTTCGCCTTCGCCAGGCCGGCGCGCTCGAGCGCGGGCGATGAGGGCCTGCGCACGGAGCCGCTGTCGCCGGAGCGCGTGCGCGCTCTCGACCTCGCGCTCGTCGGCGTGCGACGCGACGGCGACCACGGCTACTGGCTCGATCGCGCCGGCGCGCGCGGTCGTGTGGTGACCGCGGGTCGCGACGTGGTCGGCTACTACTACGTCCACGACGGCACGATCGGCCCGGTGGGCTGGGCGAGCGACGATGCCGGCGAGGCCGTGCTGCGGCTCGCGATCGCCGACGCGGGCGACGGCCGGGAGGTCCAGCTCACGGCTCCGGGCATGAATCACACGGCGATACGGGTCGCGCTCGCGTCCGGTCTGCGTCTCGTCCGCACGTCCCACCTGCTGTGGACCGAGCCGGTCGGTGCGATGGACCGATATCTGCCGTCCGGACCGCTGCTCTTCTGACCCGCCGCTAGGCCAGGCGGCGCGCGCGTCCGCGGGCCGTGCTAGACGGGCGTCCCGGTGAGGAAGAAGAGGACGCGCGCGCTGATCTCGCCCGCGAGCGCGGTGCCGAGACCGACGTACAGCAGGCCTGTCGAAGACTGCGTGTTCATCCGCGCCGTCCACCAGCCGCCGAGCGCGACGCCCAACGTCATGAGCAGTCCGACGCCGATGCGGATGCCGATCGCGACGGTGAGGCCGACCTCCGTGGTCGCGCCGGCGAGGTCGCCGCGCGCGAACGAGACCGCGACGACGCCGATCTGGAGCACGACCGCGGCCACGACGACGAGCGCGGCCGACCGCAGCGGCACGGGGCTCAGCTTCGGCGTCACGAGATACCAGTGACCGAGCAGCATGGCCGCATCCGATCCGCCGAGCGCGAGGGCGCCGAGGGGCAGCGCGAGGAGCGCGAACAGGTCGAACGGCGCCTGCGTCGGACGGGCGATCGCCGCGATCTCGAGCGTCGCGACCCCGACGACGACGGTGAGCGCGCCGGCGACGCCGCGCAGATCCTTCACGGGCACGAACGTGAGGGCGAACTGGATGATAGCGAGCACCAGGAACACGACGAGCGCCTGACCGAAGGAGCCGAGCGGTCCCGGGTCGAGCCCGACGGTCCCTAGGTCGCGCGGGATGATCGTCGGGATGAGGCCGACGGCGGCCGCGGCGCAGACCGCATCGACGCCGGCGGTGAGCTTCAGGAAGCCGCCCGGCGCGAGGCCGCGCCGATCGAGGAGCCAGACCAGGAACGCGCCGCCGCTCGCGAGCTCCACGAGCACGATCGCGAGGACGAGCGGCAGCGTCACGATGGGATTCCCGGCGGCGAGAGGGGCGGCGTTCATGCGAACAGATCCCCGGCGCTCGCCATGGGCGCACCGCGATCGATCGCGAGATGGAAGAACTCGCGGGCGCCTCGCCGCTTCAGCATCTCGTAGAAGCGGTCGCGGTCCTTGAACTGCGTGCGATGGCACTCGAACGCCCGCGCCTTGCGCTCCTGGTACGCGCTGATGTCGATCGTGTGCGTCGGCGTCATCGCGATCATCGGCATCTCGGGGATGAGCGGCGATGCGTTGAAGAAGAGGCGCTTCGCTTGGTGGGCGGCGCCGCGACCCTCGAACTCCGTCGCGATGCCGGCGCGATGGAACCCGCGCACCGCGAAGAACGACGCCGCGCGGTGATCGTCGTGTTCGCTCCCGGCGCCCTCCGGCCCGAAGGTGCAGACGATGTCCGGCTTGACCTCGCGGATGAAGCCGACGACGTCGGCGGTGACCCGATCCACCGGCGAGGCCGCGAGACCGCCGTCCGGCCACTCGAGGAGCCGCGCATGCCGGAAGCCGATCACGCGGACCGCCGCGTGCCATTCGCGGGTCCGCTCGGCGGCGAGCTCCTGCGGCGTCCACGACCCCGGCTCCTTGCCGAACCAGCGGCCGGCGTCGCCGCGCGTGAGCGTGAGCAGGGCCGTCGTGTGGCCGGCGTCGGCGAGCTTCATGGCGGTGCCCGCGACGCCGAACGACTCGTCGTCCGGATGCGCGTAGACGAAGAGGACGGTGCCGATGCGTCCAAGGTACTCGCCCGGCCTTCGCCGTGCTCGGCTGCATGGCGTGTGCGCTGCGCGCCCGCCGCAGTAGCGTGATGCGCGATGTCTCGCTCCGACGGCGGGCGTGCGCCGAGTGACCACGACCGCCGCATCGCGACGATGTTCGATAGGGTCGCGCCGCGCTACGACTTCCTCAATCGTGTGCTCTCCGCGCGGCGCGACGTGGGCTGGCGCCGCCGCGCCGTGGAGCTCGCGCGCCTCGGGCCGGCCGAGGTCGCGCTCGATGTGGGCGTCGGCACCGGCGATCTCGCCTTCGATCTGCTCGCCGCGTCCGACGCGACGGCGCGCGTCGTCGGCATCGATCTCTCGGAGGGCATGCTCGCGGCCGTGAGAGCGCGCGCCGCCGGGAGCGCGGCCGGGCCGCGGTTCGAGGCGCGTGCCGGCGACGCGCAGGCCCTGCCGTTCCCCGACGCGTCGTTCGACCGCGTCACCGCCGGATTCGCCGTGCGCAACTTCGGCGACCTCGACGCCGGCCTGCGCGAGATGCGGCGCGTGCTCCGCCCCGCCGGGCGCGCGGTGATCCTCGAGCTCTCCACGCCGCCCGATCCGCTGGTGCGCGCCCTCTTCCGCTTCTACTTCCACGGCCTCGCGCCGCGGCTCGCGACGCTCCTCGGCGGCGACGCGGAGGCGTACCGCTACCTGCCGCGCTCGGTGGCGCGCTTTCCGGGCGCCGAGGCCTTCGCGCGGCGCCTGGGGACCGCGGGCTTCGGCCACGTCCGCTTCGAGCGGCTCGCGCTCGGTATCGCCGCGATCCACGTCGCCGAGCCCTGACGCCCAGTATTAGAGTCGAGGCGGGGACCGAGCGGGAGGAACGAGCGATGGCGAAGCGCATCAAGGTCGTCGCGAAGGACCCAGCACCGATGCCCGGGCGGCCGTGGACCGCCTTCTACGACGAGGGCGTCCCCGCGACGCTCCAGTACCCGAGCACCACCATGCACGCCCTCCTCGACGACGCCGCGGAGAGCTATCCGGACGCGACCTGCACGATCTTCTTCAACGCCAAGCGCAGCTACCGGTCGATCTCCGACGACGCGTGGCGGCTCGCGAACGGCCTTCGCGCCATGGGCGTGAAGAAGGGCGACCGCGTCGCGATCATGCTTCCGAACACGCCGCAGTTCGTCGTCGCCTTCTACGGGGCGCTGCGCGCCGGGGCGATCGTCGTCCCGTGCAACCCGCTCTACACCGCGCCGGAGCTGCGCCATCAGCTTCAGGACTCCGGCGCCGAGACGATCGTCGTGCTGTCGCGCCTCTACCCGGTGGTCAAGGAGGCGCGCGAGGGTACGTCCGTCGCGCGGGTCCTCGTCACCAACATCAAGGAGGAGATGCCGCCGCTCCTCCGGACGCTCTTCACCATCGCGAAGGAGAAGAAGGACGGCCACCGGCAGCCGTTCCGGGGCGACCCGGGCGCCCGCGCCTTCCGCGACGTCGTGAAGGACGCGCCCACGACGGCCTTCGACGCGGGGACGACCCAGGACGACATCGCGCTGCTCCAGTACACCGGCGGGACGACGGGCGTCTCGAAGGGCGCGATGCTCTCGCACCGCGCGCTCGTGGCGAACACGCTGCAGTGCCGCGCCTGGTTCACGCGCCTCGCGGACGCGACGGGCGTGAGCATGGCCGTGATGCCGTTCTTCCACGTCTACGGCCTGACCGTCGTCATGAGCCTCGCCGTGCAGAGCGCGTCGGCGATGGTCCTCGAGCCGCAGTTCGACCTCGAGCGCGTCCTGAAGGACGTCGCGCGTCACAAGCCGAACACCTTCAGCGGCGCGCCGCGCATCTACAACGCGATCATCAACTCGCCGCTCGCGAAGAAGTACGACCTGCGCTCCATCGAGGCGTGCATCTCGGGTTCGGCGCCGCTGCTGATCGAGACGCATCGGAAGTTCGTCGAGCTCACCGGCGCGAATCTCGTCGAGGGGTACGGCCTCACCGAGGCGGCGCCGGTCACGCACTGCAACCCGCTCTACGGGAAGGGGAAGCAGAAGATCGGGACGATCGGGATCGCGTACCCGGACGTCGAGTGCAAGATCGTCGACAGCGAGACGGGGGAGCGGGAGCTCGGCGTCGGCGAGCCGGGCGAGCTCGTACTGCGCGGCCCGCAGCTCATGGACGGCTACTACAACCGTCCCGACGAGACGAAGGCGACGATCCGCGACGGCTGGCTGCACACCGGCGACATCGCGACCGTCGACGAGGACGGCTACTACTCGATCGTCGACCGCAAGAAGGAGATGATCATCGTCTCCGGCTTCAAGGTGTACCCGCGCGAGGTCGAGGAGGCGCTCGCCACGCACCCCGCGGTCATGGACAGCGCCGCGATCGGGAAGCCGGATCCGATCAAGGGCGAAGAGGTGAAGGCGTTCGTCGTGCTCAAGCCGGGCCACACCGCGACGGCCGAGGAGCTCATGGCGCATGCGCGCACGCAGCTCGCCCCGTTCAAGGTCCCGCGCGAGATCGAGTTCCGCGAGTCGCTGCCCAAGACGCTCATCGGGAAGACGCTGCGCAGGCAGCTCGCGGAGGAGGACCGGAAGAAGCGCGAGAAGGTCGCGACGCCGGCCTAAGCGAACGCGGCCGCGGTCCAGGCGTTGTCGGTGCGCACGTCGCGGTCGGCGCGACCGTGGCGCGCCTCCCACACCACCGGGCGAAGGTCCACGGCCGCATGGTGCCCAGTGGCCGCCGCCTCTCCATCCACCACGCGGGTGAGTCTTCTCCCCCGGCGGGGCGACGGTCTGCCACCGCGGTTACTCTCCGAGCGTGCCCTCCGAGCCAGACGTCGTGGTGATTCCCGCCGGCGACGCGCTCCTGGACGATCCGCCGCGCACGATCCACGTGAATGTCTTCGCGATCGCCCGGCGTCCGGTGACGAACGAGGAGTTCGCCGCGTTCGTCGCGGAGGCAGCGTATCGACCGGCGAGCTGGACGAAGGGCCTCCTGGATCATCCCGCCGAGGGCATCTCCTGGGCCGACGCCGTCGCGTACTGCCGCTGGCTCAGCGTCGCGACCGCTCGCGTCTACCGCCTGCCGGACGAGCGCGAGTGGGAGAAGGCCGCACGCGGAAGCACCGGACGCAGGTGGCCGTGGGGAAGCGAGGACGATCCGCTGCGCGCGAACGTGCGCGAGGCGAACGTCGGCGGCACCTCGGCCGTGGGGACGTTCCCCCTGGGCGCGACGCCCGAGGGCGTGCTCGACCTCATCGGCAACGTCCGCGAATGGACGAACACCTGGGCGGACGGCCGCGTGCTGCGCGGCGGCTCGTATCTGGACCCGCTCGCCGCTTGCGCGCCGTCCAAGCGGTTCCGTGCCGCGGACGACCTCCGCGGCCACGGCTTTCGCGTCGTGCGCAGCATGACCGGAAGGTGATCACGCCGGTCCGCGGTTCACGTCGCGCGTCGCGAACGAGCCTGCTGGGCGCGGATGCTCGTCGCGGAGTGCCGCGCCGCCCTCCGCCGGTGACGTGCCGGTGAGCGCGCGACCGACGGCGATCATCGTCGCGAGCGGCAACGGGGCCGAGGCCCTTCCCGACGGCATGCGCATCCTGAAGCGCGGCGGCAGCGCGCTCGACGCGGTCGAGGCGTGCGCGCGATACGTGGAGGCGGACGTGACCGATACGAGCGTGGGCCGCGGCGGCCTCCCGAACATCGTGGGGCAGGTCGAGCTCGACGCGTCGATCGTCGATGGGACCACGCATCGCGTCGGATCGGTGGCCGCGCTCCGCGGCTTCCTCCATCCGATCAGCGTCGCGCGCGCGGTGATGGAGCGGCTGCCGCACGTGATGCTCGTGGGCGATGGTGCGGCACGCTTCGCCGCCGAGATCGGCGCCGAGCGCGCCGAGAATCTCACGGCGTCCACCCGCAGGCTGTGGGTGGAGCGTCTCGCGAAGGTCCGCGAGACGCCGGCGAGCGTGCGCGCGCGAACGAAGCTCGTCCCACTCGTGACCCGGACCGTCGGCGAGAACCGCGGGACGGTGAACTTCATCGCGCTCGACCGGAAGGGGAACGTCGCGTCCGCCGTGAGCACGAGCGGCTGGGCGTACACGTACCCAGGGCGCGTCGGCGATTCGCCGATCGTCGGCGCCGGCAACTACTGCGATTCGAGCGCCGGCGGCGCGTGCTGCACCGGCTTCGGCGAGCTCGCCATCCGCAACGTCACGGCGAAGACCGCCGTGGACCGCCTCGCGCTCGGGCTCGGGCCGACCGTCGTGGCCCGCCGGGCCATCGCGGACGCGAATCTGCTCGACGACGCGGCGTTCAACATCGTCGTGCTCGCCGCGGACGGGACGCACGCGTCGGCGACGAATCGCGCCGGCCGCCAGTGCGCGTTCATGACCGCGGAGATGACCGAGGCCGCGACGAAGCCGCGCGCCGTGGTGAGGTCGAAGACCTAGACCTACAGCGCCGCGACCGCCGCCTGCAGCGCCGCGGTCGCGTCCTGCGGTGAGGTGCCGGCGGGGAAGTAGAGCGCGTCGCCGAAGACGACCTCCACCTTGCCGCGCCATCCGTTCGAGCGGAACGGCTCCCACTTCCGGTCCCAGTGGTCGAGGATCGAGACGTTGCCGATCTTCAGCTTCATCGGCACCACCGGCGTACCGCCCTCCACCGCGATGAGCCCGGTGCCGGACTTGAACGGCTGCGTCGGCCCGCCGAGCGTGAGCTTCCCCTCGGGATAGATGAGCACCGAGAACTTGCGGTCGAGCCGCGCGCCGAGGAGCTCGAGGCTTCTCCGGATCGCGCCCTCGCGCGCGAGCGGGAACGCGTTCGCGAGGATCGCGGAGAAGAGCCCGTTGAGGCGATTCCCGAACACGTCGTCGGCCGCGGCGGCGACGGCGAGCCGCCAGCGCCAGGAGATCGGGATGCTCGTGAGGATGATGCCGTTGTCCCAGTGCAGGCAGTGGTTCGGCGCGAACATCACCGGCCCGCGCAGGCCCTCGAGCTTCTCCTGTCCGGTGATCCGCACCGAGTAGAAGAGACGCACCAGCGGCCACAGCAGGAGCTGCTGGAGGATGAGCCTGACCGAGCGCACGAATGGGCTGAGCGGCCAGCCGAAGATGCCCGTGTCGGGCCGCGCGTCGCGTGCCGCGGCGACCAACCGCTCGAGCGAGCCGACCGTCGCGTCCGGCGGGAGCGCCGCGTCGTCGATGTACACGCCGAGCTCCTCCTCGATGACGCCGAGCAGATCGACACGACCGAGCGAGTCGAGCCCGATGTCCGCCGAGAGCTGCGCCTCGGGCCACACCCGGTCGGCCGGCACGTTCGCCGTCTGCGCGACCAGACGCTCGATCTCGCTCTGCTCGCGCGCGGCCGCGGACGCCGGCCGCGACGGCGCATCGGCCTGTCCCATCGCGAGCAGGCGATGGATGACCTCGTGCTTCTTCACCTTCTGCGTGGGGGTGGTCGGGAACTGCTCGTCCGGCCAGATCGTCCAGCCGCGGATCTGCTGGCTTCCCGAGAGCTTGCCGTTCGCGTCGCGCACGATCCGCGCGACCGTGTCCCGGTCCCTCGGCTCGACGAAGACCGCGTGGACGTGCAGCGCCTCCACGCTCGCTTCGCTCGCTGAACGGGGGCCCCTGCCTCCAGGCCGCTCGAGCCCCACGACGATCGCGAGCGTCGGCCGCTGCGGCGTCGCGAGCTCCTGCAAGCGTGGATCGGCGGCGAGGACGTTCTCGACGTCCTCCGGGTAGACCTTGAGGCCGTCGGGCAGCGCGATCATGTCCTTCTTCCGGCCGTGCAGCCAGAGGAAGCCATCCTCGTCGAGCTTCCCGAGATCGCCGGTGTGGAACCACTCGCCGTCGAGCGCGGCGCGCGTGGCCTCCTCGTTCTCCCAGTACCCCTTGAAGACGTTCGGCCCGCGCGCCAGGACCTCGCCGTCGTCGGCGACGCGCACCTCCACGCCCGGTACCGGAACGCCGACGGATCCGAAGCGGTTGCGATCGAGCCGATTGAACGTGAGCGCCGGGGAGGTCTCCGACAGCCCGTACCCCTGCAGGACCCGCACGCCGAGGTCGCGCCAGGCCTCGCCCAGCGCCGGATCGAGCGCCGCGCCGCCGGAGACGATGGTGTGGAAGCGGCCGCCGAAATTTCGGTGCACCGAGAAGAAGAGGACGCGCCGCAGCGGCATCGGGAGCCGCTTCGCGACGTGGCGCAGCTTCGCGAAGAGCTCGGCCTTGCCCTCCTGTTGCGCGCGGCGCTCGATGGCGATGAACAGCGAGCGCACCGCGGCGGGCGTGATGAGGATCATCGACACCCGTCTTTCCTTGAAGGTACGCCGGATCACCGCGGGCTGCCGGCTCGTGGGATACACGACCGACGCGCCCGCGACGAGCACGCAGAAGAACCCGGGACCTTGTTCGAAGATGTGCGAGAGCGGGATGAACGACAGCAGTCGCTGCTTCGGACCGATCGGGAAGATCTGGGTCGCCGCGATCGCGTTCGCGAGGAGGTTCCGGTGCGTCAGCATCGTGCCCTTCGGCTCGCCGGTCGTGCCCGAGGTGAACATCACCTCGGCCAGGTCATCCGGCGCGATGTCGGGCTTCGGGAGCGGCTCCTTGCCCCGCGCGAGGTCGGGGAGGAGCTCCATCTCGTGGACGGGGATGCCGAGCGTCCGCGCCCGCGCGAGCGTCTGCGCCGTGACGAGGGCCGCGGTCGCGCGGGTGCGCTCGACGATCTTCGCGACGAACTCGGCGGTCGAGTTGACGTCGAGCGGCACGAGCACGGCGCCGGAGCGCAGCGCCGCCAGGATCGCGATCCCGTACTCCGGTCGGTTGACGCCGAGGAGCAGGACTCGGTCGCCGCGTCGCACGCCGGCGTCCGAGAGCACGCGCGCGACGCGCGGCACGACCGCGGCGAGATCGCGATAGCTCCACGCGCGCGTGCGGAAGCCGGGCTTGATGATGAGCGCGTCCTTCGATCCGAACTTCTCGGCCGACACCTCGAGGATGTCGTTCAGGGTCTCCATCACGACGCCAGCTTCCGCAGCACGTCCCGCGCGCCCTCGCGCAGGGCGGGGTAGTGCGAGAAGAGGATCGTGTCGATCTCGAGCTCCGCGAGACGGGCGATCGACCGGCGCGCGGCGCCCATGTCGTCGGTGAAGAGGTAGTTCGGGAGCGTCACCTGGCCATTCGTCCGCTGGAGGATGTCGCCGACGATGACGATGCGTCGCGACGGCGAGTAGAGGCAGATGCTGCCCGGCGTGTGTCCGGGCGTGTGGAGCACCCGCAGCCCGCCGAGCGCGGGGAGGATGTCGCCATCCTCAACCGGTGCGGCGTCCGCCGGCGCGCGTGTGAGGAACGCGATGATCGCGCCGGGCGCGGGACGGCCGCTCAGCACCTCGCGGAGCCGGATGCGCAGCCGTTCCATGTCCGCACGATGCATGTGGACGCGCGCGCCGCTGGCTTTCGCGATCTCGTGCACCCCGCCGATGTGATCGGGATGGCCATGCGTGCACACGATGCGCGTGATGTCGCGCACGTCGCGACCGATCCGCCGGAGGTACGGCGCGAGCAGGCGGATCGAGCCACGGTGGCCGGCGTCGATGAGCATGAGCTCGTCCTCCACGATGAGGAACGCGTTCGCGCCGATGAGACGGATCGCGTGTACGCCCGGCGCCACTTCCACTGACCTTCCCCCGGTGGGGGAGTCTAGGCGACGAACGTGCGCCAGAGGAGATTCGCGACCGACACGATCACGAGGGCGACGATGGATCGCCGGAACCACACCGCATCGAGCCGGCCGCGGAGGTAGACGCCGGCCGCGAGCGCGAGGAGCGCGGGCACGACCGCGACCAGGCCCACCGCGAGCACATCCGGCGTGTACAGACCCTGCAGCGAATAGCCGACGAACTGCACGAGGCTGTTGAGCTCGAAGATCGCGGCGAGCACGAACACGAAGTCGGCGGGCGGGAGCCGCTGTGCGTGGAAGTACGACCCGACGAGCGGGCTCGCGATGGACGTCGTCCCCTGGAGCACTCCGCCGACGAAGCACACGAAGGGCCCGAGGATCCGCGCGCGCAGCGCCGCCGGATCGTCGCCCAGGAGACGGTCCCCGCGCGCGAGGAAGACCGCGACCATCGCCGCGATGAGGACGGCGAAGGTCCGCTGGTCGAGCTGCGCGAGCAGGAGCGTGCCGATCGCGGTGCCCGCCATCGACGCGACGATGAACGGAACGACCGCGCGCAGCATCCCGCGCTTCCGGAATCCCTGCGTGAGCAGGAGCGAGTTCGCCGCGAAGATCGGGATCGTCACGACCGTGACCGCCATGCGCGCGCCGAAGACGCCCGCCAGGATGGGGGTCGCGATCAGCGGCAGACCCATCCCGGAGATGCCCTTCGCGATCCCGGCGACGGCGAGGCCCGCGACGAGGACCGCTAGCTCGAGCGGACCCAAGACGATCCCGGTACCAGCGCCCGCCAGTCGACCGCGTGGAGACGTTCGCTCGGGATGTAGCCCCGTCCGGTCTTCGCGAGATCGCGACCGTTGACCCGCACGATGTCCGCGGTGTGATCGAAGCCCGACCCGTGCACGAGCGCGGACCCGACGCCGTACACATCCACCGGCACGCCGAGCTCCTCGAAGCGCCGGATCTTCGCCGCGTCGAAGCCGCCCGAGGCGACGATGCGCACGTGCTGGTAGCCCGCGGCGTCGAGCGCCGTGCGCAGGAGCTCGATCAGTCGCGGCGTGACGCCGCGGATCTCGTCCTGCCCCGCGACGCCTTCGCGCTCGCGCAGCTCGTCCAGGACCGCCTTGTCGATGAGCGACTCGCTCGTGTCGACGCGCACGCCCCAGAGGCGCTGGCCGAGGGCGTGCGCCACGCCCAGGGACGTGTTCACGACGTCGTTCTGGAAGTCGACGAGGGCGGTGAGATTCACGTGGCCCTCCGGCGTGCCCTTCGCGGTGAGATGCCCGACCGCGTCGCTCGCGCGGTTGACGTACTCGTCGAACTTGAGCGTCGCGACGGTCGTGTCGCCTCCGTAGACGGCGATGAGCGCGTGCGGGATCGTGCCCAGTCCGAGCGAGCCCCACCATTCACCCTGCTCGTCGGTCGACACGCCGATCGCGCCGCCCACGTACGCGGCGTAGCCCGAGCTCGCCTGCGCCTCGTGCGCCTCGTGCCGCGCGCCGAACATGATCACCGGCTTGCCGCCCGCGGCGGCGACGACGTCGCGGGTGTTCGTGGCGACGCGGGTCCCTTCGGTGAGCGCGCCCAAGTACAGCGTCTCGAGGTGCGCGAACGACGCGTACTCGCCTTCGATCCGCATCACCGGCTCGCGCGGGTCCGCCGTCTCGCCGTCGTACAGGGACTCGACCCGCAGGTCCTGCCAGGCGGGCTCCCAGAGGCCCGCGAGCTCGTGCGAGATGTCGAACACCTCGCGCGCGATCGGCGCGTACGCCTCCCACCCCTCGCGCGCGAGCGCGAGCCAGTGCGCGTACAGGCGGCGCTCGGCCGCGACGTAGCGCGCGAAGAGATCCTCGGCGCGCGCGCGGTCGCGGTATCGGCCCGCGCCGACGTGGAGGAGCGCGAGCGTCTGGTCGGTGCCGACGATCACGGCCTGCGGGTGCTTCTGGAACACCTGCATCGTCACGCGATCGTGGCGCGCGTCGCGCTCGAGGATGAGCTTCGTCCGCGCGAAGTAGATGTCGGACTTGTAGCCGGCGCGGATCTTCTCGATCGGCAGCCGGAAGACCTCGGGATGCAGCCGCTGGGTGACGATCATGCCCTTCGCGCCCCTTAGAACATGCTCATGAGCATGCCGCCGTCCACCTGCAGTGAGACGCCGGTGATGTACGACGCGCGTGGCGACGCGACGAAGACGACCGCAGCGGCGAACTCCTCCGGGCGGCCGTAGCGACCCATCGGAATGACCGTCTCCTCGTAGTGCTTGCGCACGGCGTCGGGTGTCGTGCCCTGGCGCTTCGCGATGTCGGTGTCGAGCTGGATGAGCCGGTCGGTCGCGATGCGCCCGGGCTGCACCGCGTTCACGCGGATGCCCTCCTTGGCGAGGTCCGTCGCGAGCGTCTTCAGCATCCCGTGCACGCCGGCGCGGAGCGCGTTCGACAGGATGAGGTTCAGGTACTGCGAGGGCTGCCGCACCGACGTCGATGTCGAGTAGACGATCGAGCCGCCCTTCTGCGCGCGCATCTGCGGCAGCACGAGGCGCGTCAAGCGGACGGCCGACATCAGCGTGAGCTCGAAGGCCTTCTCCCAGGCCGCGTCGTCGAGATCGTCGAAGCGGCCCGGCGGCGGCCCGCCCGCGTTCACGTACAGGACGTCGATCGCGCCGTATTTCGCGAGCGCCGTCCGCACGAAGGCCTCACAGCCGTCCACCGTGGAGAGGTCCGCGGCGACGGGCAGCACGTCGCCCTTCGTCGCGCTCACGATCTCTTCCGCGGCCTTCGCGACGGCGGCGTCGTCGCGACTGCACATCGCGACCCTGGCGCCCTCGCGCGCGAACTCCTCCGCGACGGCTCGGCCGAGCCCCTTCGATGCCGCGGCGACCAGGGCGACCTTGCCCCGAAGACCGAGGTCCATGACCTGATGCTAGACGGGATACCCGAGGAGCAGCGTCGCGACGACGACGGCGGCGAGCAGGAGCCGGTAGGCGACGAACCAGTTCAGGGAGTGGCCGCGGAGGAACCGGATGAGGAACGCGACCGCGGCCATCCCGGAGACGAACGAGACGATGAAGCCGACGGCCAGCACGTCGGGCGCGGCGAAGAGGGCCTGCGCCTTGCGCGCGTCGAGGAGCGTCTTCACGCCGGCGCCGAGGATGACCGGCGTCGCCAGCAGGAACGAGAAGCGCGTCGCTTCCTCCCGCGTCAGGTCGCGCAGCAAGCCGGCGGAGATCGTGATGCCCGATCGGCTGATGCCGGGCAGGAGCGCGACCGCCTGCGCCGCGCCGATCAGCACCGCGTCCGCGAGCGCGAGCGATCCGAAGCCGCGTGACCGGCGCGCGAGGCGCTCGACCAGCACGAAGATGACGGACCCGACGATGAGCCCGAGCACGATCCACCACGCCGATCGGAGCGTCGTCGAGACGACGCTCTCGAAGAGCACGCCGGCGACCGCGGCGGGGACCGTGCCCACGATGAAGAGGAGCGGCACCTGCCAGCGTTCGCGGATGAGGTCCACGAGCAGGCCGATCCAGGTGCGAGCGAAGTAGAGGAGGACGGCGAGCGCCGTCCCGAGGTGCAGCGCGACGTCGAAGGAGAGGCCGAACCGATCGGGATCCAGTCCCAGCGCCTGCGACACGAGGATGAGATGCGCGGTCGAGCTCACCGGCAGGAACTCGCTGAGGCCCTGAACGAGCCCGAGGATCGCCGCCGCGGCGAGATCGTTCATGCTCTACCGCTCCGCGCTCGGCCGCTCATCGCATGACCCCCTCGGCGGTCGCGAGCGCGTCGTGCGCTTCGCGCTCGCGCGCCGCGATGGCCTCCAGCTGCTTGGCCCAGGCGCGCCGATGGCCCGGGTCGAGGAAGCGCATCGCGACGCCGGCATCGAACGCCCCCACGCCGGCCTTCTCGGCCGCGTCCGCGCTGTAGCCGTACGACTCGGCCGCGCGCAGCAGATCGGCACCCGGCGATCCGGGGAAGAGGGCGCGCGTCCCGCGGAGGAAGCGCGCGGCGGCACGGCGCTTGTCGACGTGGATCGTGCGCATGGCGTGGTCGGCGAACGCCGCGGCGCCCGCGTGCCGGGTGTCGGCCCATCGGGCGTCGTCGCGGACGCCGTCGAGCCAGGTCCGGAGCGCCTTCTCGGTCGCGTCGCGCATGCGCAGCGCTTCGCGCACGCCCTCGTGCGCGAGCTGCGCGCGATCAGGCGCGGGGCCATGGTCGAGGAACGCGACGAGACCGTGCTCGGTGTCGCTGAACGCGCTCCAGTCCACCTTCGTCGGCTTCTCGGTCTTGTCGAAGTATGTGCGCGCGAAGAACGCCGGTCCCTCGTCGTCGTAGCCCACGATGAGCCCGTACTCCGCCGGCCCCGCGATGCCGCGCACGAGCGGCGGCACCTTCGCGTCGACGGCCTCCGCGACGCGATCGAGCACGAGCGAGCGCATCTCGTCGTCGAACGGCGGCCCGACGACGTCCGGCCTCATCCCGGCGGCGTGCGCCCCCCGAGAGAGCGTCGCGTCGTCGAGCGGCGCCGCGGCCAGCGGGTCCCACGTGGCGGCGTCGATCGTGGTCGTGAACGCCGCCGCGGAGACGCCCATGATCCATTCGTACTCCGTGCCCGTCGCGACCGCGAGGCACGCGGGCAGCGTGCAGTCGCGGCCTTCGCCGAACCGGAGCGGGGGAATGTCCTTCAGGATGCGCCGCCGCGCCATGCCGGTCGAAGCGTAATCGACGGGCGCCGAAGCGAGCACGACGACCTAGTCGCCCTTCTCCTCTGATCCGAACGCGTGCTTGAGGATGGTGAGGACCTGCAGGGTCACCCACTTCGACGCGTCGACGCGCGACGGCATGCGATCCGAGTACGGCGCCCGCCCCGCCCACCGTCCGCGCGGGTCCTGGCGCGCGAGGAGCCAGGCGATCGCCGGCTGAGCGCGCGGGTCGTCGATCTCGCCGGCGGCGTCGATGGCGCGGAGCACGAAGAGGACGTCGGCCTGATAGAAGAGCGGGAACGAGAGCTGCCGCCAGAGGTAGCTCGGCTCGGTCGCGGTGGGATAGCGCCCGCGCTCGAGCTTGTACGAGAGCAGGAACTCGACGCCGCGGCGGAGCGTGCGCTCCACCTCGCGCGTCCGTGCGGCCTCGGGAAGCGCCGCGAGGCCCCAGATGAGACGCGCGTAGCCCCACGCGCACGGGTCCTCGCCGTTGATGGCGCAGGCCGCGTCGTATCTCCGCGAATCGCGCACCAGTCGTTGCACGAGCGGCTCGACGCGCGCGTCCGCGCCGTACCCCGCCATCGCGACGTATCGGACGACGTTGCCGACGAAACACGACATGCCGTGATCGTTCTTGAAGATCCAACCCATCCCGCCGCGGTCCGCTTCGCCGAGGTCGTCGAGGACGCGTCGCGCCGCGCTGCGGATGCGCGGATCGCCGGGGTCGGCGCCGTACTCGATGAGCAGCAGGTTCGACCAATGCGTGCCCTGGTACTTCGGCGCGTACATGTTCGGACCCGCCCAGCTCCCGTCGCTGCGCTGGCGCTTGAGGATCGTGGAGATCGGCGGCGAGCTCATCGCCCGCTGCTGCGCCTCGCGCAGCTCGGCGTCGCGCGGGCCGCGGTCCAGCAGCTGCCGGAGCGTGAGCGCGCGCACCGCGGGCTCGGACCTCTCGAGGAGCCACGGCGTCGGGTCCGCATGCAGGAGCCTCCGCCAGGGCATCACGTCCCGCCTACCGAGAGCTCGGCGACGACGAGCGTCGGGCTGCCGATCCCGCCGGGACCGAACACCAGATCCGTCCCGACCCCCGTGATCGACGAGAGAAGGTGCGTGAGATTGCCCGCGATGGTCACGCCCTGAACGGCCTGCACTGGGGTGCCCTTCTCGAGATACGTGCCCGTCGCTCCGAGCGAGAACTCGCCCGAGACCGGATCGATGGTGTGCACGTTGAGGAGGCTGGTGATCGCGAGCGCTCGGTCGAGAGCGTCGACGAGGGCCTTCGGGTCGTCCACACCGGCCTCAACGTAGAAGTTCGACGGTCCGATGCGGCTCGGCGACGCGTACGATCCCCGGCGCGCGTTCCCGTTCGACGTGCCGCCAAGCTTGCGTGCCGTCTTGATGTTGGTCAGATACCCGCGCAGCGTCCCGCGCTCGACGAGCGTGCGCCGCGTGGTCGCGATCCCTTCACCGTCGAACGGCGCGCTGCGCGTGCCACCCGGACGGCGCGCGTCGTCGACGATCGTGACTCGCTCGTTCACCACGCGCCGGCCGATCCTTCCGGCGAAGAGGCTTCGTCCCTTGAGCACGTTGTCCGCGGAGAAGAGCGGCGAGATCGCGCCGAGCAGGCTCATGCTCATCCACGGGTCGAGGATCACGGGCAGCTTCTGCGTGGGGAACGGCTTCGCGCCGAGCTTCTCGATCGCGCGCCGCGCGGCGCGAGTGCCGATCCGCCGCGGGTCGAGGTCGGCGATCCGCCGCGCGGCCTCGCCGTGATATCCGATCTGCCGCTCGCCGTTCTGCGACGCGACCGGGCTCGTGGTCGCGCCGCAGGAGGTCTCCGTGTACGACGCGCGGACGCCGGTCGTCGTCGCGATCACGGTCGTGATCGAGGAGTCGCTGTACGTCGTCTTGCGGAAATGGCTGATGCGCGGATCCGACTCGCGCGCCGCGCGCTCGACCTCGAGCGCGATCGCGCCGCGGTCCGCGAGCGGCCGCTCCTCGAGACCAGGGTGGGCGATGCCGAGATCGACGTCCGCGAGCGGCTCGCTCGCGATCGCGAGGTCCGCGTCGGGCTCGGTGATCTTCGCCATGCGGCGCGCCTGGTCCACGCACGCCTCGATGCCGACGCCGGACAGGTCCGACGAATGCGCGAAGCCCATGCGCGCGCCGTCGAGCACGCGCACGCCGAGGCCGCGCTCGCCCCGCGCGATCGCGCTCTCGATCGCGCCGTCCTTCGTCTCGACGGTCCCGGACAGCGCGTCGCGAAGGAAGACCTCCGCGGTGCGCACGCCACCGTCGCGCAGCGCCGCGAGCGCGCGGTCGACGACCTCGTCGTTCGCGAGCCGCGGTGTCACCTGCTCAACCTCTCGTTGTCACTCGAGGGTCGGACTCGCTCGTCGCGAGTGAATCGCTCCTCGCTCGTCTTCATTCGAGCTTTCCGCCCACGACGACGGACGGGATGCGCAGCGTCGGCTGCGCGTCCGCGACCGGTGCGCTCTGGCCATCCTTGCCGCAGGTCCCGGTCGAGTACCCGAGGTCCCAGCCGACCATGTCGATCTCGCTCATGAGCTTCGGTCCCTGGCCGACGAGCGTCGCGCCGCGGAGCGGCTCCGCGATCTTGCCGTCGCGGATGCGGTAGCACTCGCTGATCTCGAAGGCGAAGTTTCCCGACACGACGTCGACCTGGCCGCCGCCCATCTTCTTCACGAAGATGCCGTCCTTCACCGATCGGACGATCTCGTCCGGGTCGCTCCCTCCGCGCTCGATCATCGTGTTGGTCATGCGGCAGATCGGCAGGTAGCGGAAGGACTCGCGGCGCGCGTTGCCGCTTCGCGCGATGCCGAGCTTCTCCGCGTGCGTGCGGTCCGAGAGGTAGGTCTTGAGCACGCCCCGCTCGATGAGCACGGTGCGCCGCGTCGGCGTGCCCTCGTCGTCCATCGCGGCCGTGCCGCGCCGGCCGGGGTCGCGTCCGTCGTCGACGACGGTGATGAGCTCGCTCGCGACCTTCTCACCGATGCGACCCGAGTACACCGACAGTCCCTTCAGGTTGAGGTCCGCCTCGAGGCCGTGGCCGACCGACTCGTGGATGAGCGTCCCGCCGGCCGCGCTCGACAGCACCACCATGTACCTGCCCGCGGGCGCGGGCCGCGCGCCGACGTTGAGCACCGCGCGGCGCGCGGCCGTCGTCGCGGTCTCCGTGACGATGTCGTCGCCGAGCATCTCGAAGCCGCGCGTGCCGCGCACGGCCTCGAACGACGACTCGAGGACGTCGCCCTGCTTCGCGACCACGCTGAGCGCGAGGTTCAGACGCACGCGCGTGTCCGTCCGATAGATCCCCTCGCTGTTCGCGACGATGACGTCCTGGACGCTCTCCGCGTACGAGGCGGTGACCTGCACGACGCGCGGGTCGACGGCGCGCGCGACCCGGTCGGCTAGGCGCAGGAGTGCCACCTTGCGCTGCGCCGGCACGCTGCGGGGGTCGATCGCGACCGAATGTGGTCGCGTGAGCTCGTCCGGGGTCAGCCGGACCGCTTCGCGCAGGTCGCCGCCGCCGCTGACGCTGGCCGCCGCGCGGCCGGCGAGCGCCAGCACGTCGTCCGCGTCGGTGACGTTGCCGTTCGCGTAGATCGTCCGCCCGCCGGCGGTGACGCGCACGCCCGCACCCTGGTCGACACCGCCGATCGCGTCTTCGATGCGTCCGTCGTCGAGCGTGAGCTGCAGGGTCTCGTGTCGCTCCCAGAACAGCTCCGCCACGTCGCCGCCGCGTGAGAGTGCCGTGCGCAGCGCGCGTTCCGCCTCACGCGCGGAAACGGCATGCGGGCGCGTCATGGTCAGCGTGCTGCCGATGCCCTCTCCCCTTACCGCCCGTCAGCAGCCGCCGCAGGCGGTCCGCTCGCGAGGTGGCGGGGAGATGGTACGACGGCTATTCGCCGATGACGGTAACGGTGGCGTGACGTTCGCGAGGTCCGTCGTAGTCCGCGAGATAGATGCCCTGCCACGTGCCGAGCACGAGCTCGCCGTCACGCACCGCGAGCGTCACATCGTTGCCGGTGAGCACGGCTTTGATGTGCGCGTCCGCGTTCCCCTCGGCGTGGCGGAACTCTTCCTCGCGCGGCACGAGCCTCGCAAGATGCGAGAGCAGATCGCGCTGGACGTCGGGGTCGGCGTTCTCGTTCACGAACACGCCCGCGGTCGTGTGGAGCGTCGCGACGACGCAGAGACCCTCGCGCACCTTCGACCGCGTGACCGCCGCGCGCACCCGCGCGGTGATGTCGGCCGTCGCGACCTTCTTCTCGCTCGAGACGGTCAACCGCTCGTGGTACACGGTCATGCCTGGACCCTCGCTCGCAGGATGCGTGCGAGCACGGCGGGAGCGATGTTGCCGCCGCTCGCGATGAGCACGGTCTTGCGTCCGCGGACGTCCACCTTGCCTTCGCGGACGGCCGCGAGCGGGGCCGCGCCGGAGGGTTCGATGAGCAGCGAGAGCCGTTCGAGGAGCTCGTAGGTCGCGGCCTCGAGCGCGGCCTCGCTCACGGTGACGTACTCGTCGATGTAACGGCGCCCGAGGGCGATGCTCATCGGCATGGTCGTGCGCGCCACGAGCTTGTCGGCGATGCTCGCGGGCTTCTCGAGCACGACCGGGGTCCCCGCGCGCACGGAGCGCCCGACCTCGTCCGATCCCGCCGGCTCGACGCCGATCACACGCACGCGCGGCCGCTCGCTCTTCACCGCGAGCGCGATCCCCGCGGAGAGCCCGCCGCCGCCGACCGCCACGACGACCTGGTCGAGGTCCGGGAGCTCCTCCAGCAGCTCGAGCCCGATCGTGCCCTGGCCCGCGACGATGAGCCGGTCCGCGTACGGATGGATGAAGGTGCGGCCCTGGTCGCGCTCGATGCGGTGCGCGAGGACCTCCGCGTCGTCGAAGACGTCGCCTTCGAGGAGGACCTCCGCGCCGTACGCGCGGCACACGCCCACGATCGTCGGCGAGACGCCGCGCGGCATGACGACGATCGCCGACGTTCCCAGCGTATGCGCGGCGAAGGCCACGCCCTGCGCGTGACTGCCCGCCGACGCCGCCACCACGCCACGCCGGCGCGCCTCGGCGTCGAGCGACGCGGTCTTCACGAGCGCGCCGCGCGCCTTGAACGCGCGTGTGGGCTTGAACGATTCGAGCTTCAGGTACACGTCGCCTCCGAGCTCGGATGAGAGCAGCGGCGACCGCTCGAGCGGCGCCCGCGGCAGATAGCGATCGACGATCGCGCGCGCGGCGCGGACATCGTCGATCGCCGGCAGCTCGAGCACGGTCCGACGATACTTCCTGTCGCGCTCGCTTCGGCCCGCCTGCGGCGGCCTGCAGCTCGTCGCCTCGCTTCGCTCGCCTCAGGACTCCCTCCTGGCGGCGGAGCCGCTCGTCGGTCGGCTCTTAGTCTTCTGACATGCGCACGTGGGGCGAGGCGCGTGCAACCGCGTTCGCCCGCCTTCGCGGCGGTGCGGATCCGTCGACCGCGGCGCTCGACGCGGACGTGCTCCTCGCGTTCGCGCTGAGCGTGACGAAGGAGGAGCTGCTCGCGCACCCGGAGCGATCGCTCGCGCCGGAGGACGACGCGCGCTTCAGCGCCCTCGTCGAGCGGCGGTACGCCGGCGAGCCCGTCGCGTATCTCCGCGGCTACAAGGAGTTCTACGGGCAGCGCTTCCGCGTCGATGCCCGCGTGCTCATCCCGCGTCCCGAGACGGAGACGCTCGTGGATGAAGCCCGCCGGTTCATCGCGGGCCGCGCGCTCACGGTCGTCGACGTGGGCACCGGATCGGGTGCGATCGCCTGCGCCCTCGCCGTCCACGAGTACCGGGTCCGGGTCATCGGTACCGAGGCCTCACGCGACGCGCTCGCCGTAGCGGAGGCGAACGCGCTGTCGCTCGGCGTCGCGGACCGCGTCGAGCTCCGCGTCGGGGATCTGCTCGCGCCGGTCACCGAGCGGGTCGAGGTCGTCTGCGCGAACCTGCCGTACCTGCGGGACGACGAGCTCGCGCGCCTCGAGGGTGAGCGGACATCGCTCGCGTTCGAGCCGCGCGGCGCCGTCGGCGCCGGCGCCGACGGTCTCGATCTCATCCGGCGCTGCGTCGCGGATCTGCCGCGCGTGCTCGCGCCCGGTGGAGCGGCTTTCTTCGAATGCGATCCGCCGCAGGCCGGCGCGATCTCGGCGCTGCTGCGTGAGCGCGGCCTTCGGCCGCGCGTGGTGCGCGATCTCTCGGGCGCGGACCGCGTGGTGGTGGGCGAGGCTGGCTCAGGAACGCGATGACGCCGGCGGCCTCGACGTGCGCGGTCCACGCGAGCAGCACGAGCGCGCCGCACCTGAAGGCGAGCTCGCTCGTCCGCATCCGGATGCCGGCGATGCGGCGCGCGCGGGAGAGCTTCGGGTCATACCGGCGCCGCGGGCGCCACATGTGGATGCGCGCGAGCGGGGCGGCGACGAGGGCTGCGAGAGCGTCTCACGAACGAATCGCTGCCGAGCGCTATGCCGTAGCCGAGCGCCAACCACCACGGCGCGACGTAGCCGAGCGAGACGCGACACGGCACCGAGCGTTCGGCGCTCGGCGGGCGACCTAGAATCGGCTCATGAAGACACGCCTCCTCCAGGCGGACGCGCCTGGGGCGGTGGAGGAGGCGGCGGCCACGCTGGCGCGCGGCGAGCTCGTCGCCTTTCCGACCGACACGGTCTACGGGCTGGCCGCCGGCCACGACCACGTGCGCAAGCTGTACGTGGCCAAGGACCGGCCGAAGGACAAGCGTATCCCGGTGCTCCTCTCGGACGCGGCCAATCTCGAAGCCAGCGCGCTCGTGACGCCCGCCGCGCGCGCGCTCGCGGCGGCGTTCTGGCCGGGCCCGCTCACGCTGGTGCTCGTCGTGCCGCGTCGTGGGACGCTCGCCTTCCGCGTGCCCGATCACGCCGTCGCGCGCCGGCTCATCGCCGCGAGCGGCGGCGGCCTTCCCGTCACGAGCGCCAACCGCTCCGGCCAGCAAGAGGCGCGCACGGCGCGAGAGGTCATGGACCAGCTCGACGGCCGCATCGCGCTCGTCCTCGACGGCGGCAGGACGACCGGCGGCGTCGCTTCGACGGTCGTCGATTGCACCACCGACCAGATCACGATCCTGCGGCAGGGCGCGATCGACGCGGCCGATATCGAGCGCGCGCTTCGTCAGGCGAAGGTCGCATGAAGGTCGGGCTCGCGGCGGATCACGCGGGCCAGGCCCTGAAGGCGTCGCTCGAAGAGCACCTCCGCGCCACCGGGCACGACGTGAAGGTGTACGGACCGCCGCCGGATCCCGACGACGACTATCCCGTCATCGCGCGCGTCCTCGCCGAGGCGCTCGTGCGCGGCGAGTTCGATCGGGCGATCTTCTGCTGCGGATCGGGGATCGGACCCGCGGTCGCGGCGAACAAGATCCCCGGCGTGCGCGCGACCGTCGCGGAGAGCGAATGGTCGGCGCGCGACGGCGTCTCGCACGTCGACGTGAACTTCCTCACACTGGGTGAGCGCGTGATCGGCGACGAGCTCGCGAAGGCGATCGTCGACGCGTACCTCGACGCGAGAGTGCTCGGCGGCCGGCACGAACGGCGGCGCAGGCAGATCGACGAGATTGAGCAGGCAAGGGGTGTGAAGTGACAGAGCTCGAGCGCACCGATCCCGAGATCTATCAGGCGATCGAGAACGAGAAGCGCCGCCAGGTCGAGAAGGTCGAGCTCATCGCGAGCGAGAACTACACGAGCGCCGCCGTCATGGAGGCCGTCGGCAGCGTGCTCACGAACAAGTACGCCGAGGGATACCCGGGCCACCGTTATTACGGCGGATGCGAATGGGTCGACGTCGCCGAGTCGCTCGCGATCGAGCGCGCGAAGGCGCTGTTCGGCGCGCAGCACGCCAACGTCCAGCCGCACGCCGGCGCGCAGGCGAACATGGCCGCGTACGCGGCGGTCCTGAAGCCCGGGGACACGGTGCTCGGGCTCGCGCTCGACCAGGGCGGTCATCTCACGCACGGATCGCCGGTGAACTTCTCCGCGCAGCTCTACCACTTCGTCCCATACGGGGTCCGCAAGGACGACGAGCGCATCGATTACGACGCGCTCGAGACGCTCGCCAGGGAGCATCGGCCGAAGCTCATCGTCGCGGGCGCCACGGCGTACCCGCGCTTCTTCGATTTCCCGCGCTTGCGGAGGATCGCGGACGAGGTGGGCGCGCTCCTCATGGTCGACATGGCACACTTCGCCGGCCTCGTCGCGGCGGGCGAGCACCCGTCGCCCGTGCCCCACGCGCAGCTCGTCACCACGACGACGCACAAGACCTTGCGCGGTCCGCGTGGCGGGATGATCCTCTGCGACGAGTCGCTCGCGAAGGCCGTCGACAAGGCGGTGTTCCCGTACGCGCAGGGCGGTCCGCTCATGCACGTCATCGCCGGCAAGGCGGTGATGCTGAAGGAGGCGGCGACGCCCGAGTTCAAGCGCTACGCGGCGCAGATCCGCGTCAACGCGCGCACGCTCGCCGAGTCGCTCGCGAAGGCGGGCCTGCGCATCGTGTCGGGCGGCACCGACAACCACCTCATGCTGGTCGACGTCCGTCCGCTGAACATCACCGGCAAGCAGGCCGAGAAAGCGCTCGACGCGGTCGGCATCACCGTGAACAAGAACACCATCCCCTACGACCCGCAGAAGCCGGGCATCGCGTCGGGTATCCGCGTGGGCACGCCCGCCGTGACGACACGCGGCATGCGCGAGGCGGAGATGGAGCGGCTCGGCGCGCTCATCGCGCGCGCCCTCCGGGCGATCGGCGACGAGACGGTCGCGAAGGACGTCGCATCCGAGGTGCTCGACCTCACGCGGCGCTTCCCGGTACCGGGCATCACCGCGGCCGCCGCCACACGCTGAATACGCCGCAGCTCCACGTCTCGACGCACCCGCTCCTGCGGGAGAAGGTCACGCGCCTGCGCGACGAGCGCACCGAGCCACGGCAGTTCCGCGCCCTCGTCGCCGAGATCGCGACGCTCCTTCTCTATGAGGCGACGGCCGACCTCCCGATGGAGGAGACGCAGGTGAAAACGCCGCTCGCGATGGCGAAGGGCGTGAAGCTCGCGGAGCCGGTGGGCCTCATTCCCGTACTGCGGGCGGGCATCGGCATGGTCGAGGCGGCGCTCGAGCTCATGCCCGACGCGCAGGTCTGGCACATCGGTCTCTTCCGCGACGAGCGCACCCTGCGGCCGATCGAGTACTACAACAAGCTTCCCTCCGAGGCGACTGTCGCGGTCTGCCTCGTGCTCGACCCGATGCTCGCGACCGGCGGCTCCGCCGTCGCGACGATCGACATCCTGAAGCGCTGGGGCGCGAAGCGGGTGAAGTACGTCGGCATCATCGCCGCACCGGAGGGTGTGACCGCGCTCTCCGGCGCGCATTCCGACGTCCCGATCCACGTCGCCGCGCTGGACGAGCGCCTCAACGAGAAGGGGTACATCGTCCCCGGTCTCGGCGACGCCGGGGATCGTCAGTTCGGGACGGGGTAGTCGAGAGGCCGCCTCAGCGCGATCTCGTCCCTCGAGGTCACCCCTGTACGACGGGGTGGATCTCGTCGGCGACGAGGCCGTGGGCTTCCTTGTGGACGCGGGTCGCGGCCTCCGCGTCCGGCGCGTCGACGAGGCAGAAGATCCTGCCCTCCTTCTCGTCGAACCAGTAGCTGATGTACTTCACGCCGTATCTGTCCTGCGTGCGCAGGTCGGCCATGTGCGCGTCCGCCACGTCCTTGGCCTTCGCCCCCTCCGGCGCCTTGTGGTGGACATCCATGAACAGCGGCATCGATCGCTCCTTTCGCCGGACCGTTCCGGTCCCTGGAGCGCTTTCTACGGGGCGACCGTGTGGAGCGGCGTGTGGGCCAGATCGAAAGGGAGGAGCCGAGCGGCGAGGTCGGGCATGGGCGCGGTGCGTGTCAGATGGAGCCCGCGCTCGACGTGCGCCCGATCGGTCCCTCGCTCGCATTCGACGAGATCCGCGAGGACGAGCGCCTCGCACCACCGGCGGCAGCCGGGCCGCTTGCCGGTGATCGTGAGCGCCTGGCGCAGCGTCGTCGCGCCGCGCTCCGGTCGCCCGTCGCGGAGGTCGATCTGCGCGAGGCCGCGGAGGGCGAGCACCGTCCAGTCGACGTCGCCGGTCTCGCTCGCGATGGTGAGCGCGCTCGCGAAGCGTTCCGCGGCGCCGGGAAGGTCGCCCCGAGCGAGGCGCACCTCGCCGAGCTGGATGATCGCGAGCGGCCCCCAGACGATGCCGTCGCCGGTCATCCGCGCGGCGCAGCGCTCGGCGACGTCGGCCGCGTCCTCGAGGCGGTCGGCGCGGACCAGCATGCGCGCGAGATAGGCGAGCGCGGCGCTCCGCCGCTCCGGGTGCTCGGCCGCGGCGCGCAGGTCTGCCTCCGCCGACGCGTAGTCGCAGCGCTCGGACTCGCTCGTCCCGAGGAGACGGCGCGCCGTCGCTACGCGAAGGTCGTCCCGCAGCTCCTCGGCGAGCGCCAGCGCGCGACGCAGCGAGGCCTCCGCGGTACCGAAGCGCGCCTCGATCGCGGCGAGCCGGCCGCGCTCGGTCTCGACGTCGCACACAAGACGCCGATCCCCGATGTCGCTCGCGAGCATGAACGCGCGCTGGAGGAGCGGGTCCCACTCGGCGCGTCCGCCGCCGAGCTGGCACGTCCGGATGTTGAGGAACGACACGATCCCGCGGACCTCGAGCGCCCCGTCGCCGGTGGCCGCCGCCGCGTTGATCGCGCGCGTCGTCATGTCGCGCGCGTCGTCCCACGCGCCCGCGGCCGCGCGCGCGGCCGCCGTGTCGAGCAGCACGCGCGCCTCGATGTCCAGTCGCAGCAGCGGCCGCGCGATCCCCGCATCCGGCCGTTCGAGCGCGCGCCGCAGCCGCGGCGGCGCCGGCGCGTCCAGCTCGTGCCGGTACCGCCGCTCGATCGCGGTCATGTACTCCGTCGCGCGCGTGACGTCGCCGCGCGCGAGGTGGCATTCGACGACGAGCTCGTGGAGCGCGTCGTCGAACGGCTCCGCCGCGAGCGCGCGCTCGGCGAGCTCCAGGGCGCGCAGCGGGTCGGTGCGAACGAGCGAGGCCGCGCCGCTCCGAATGGCGTCGAGCCGGGCCGTCCCGACGCGCGCTCGCTGGACCGAAAGCCAGCTTCCGAACTCCGTCGCGTCGAACGTGTCGAAGCCCTCGAGCAGATCGCCGCGCGCGAGATCCTCGATCCGCTCGCCGTCCCAGCCGCCGTCGAGGGCGTCGCGCGCATCGACGCTGAACGCGCCGCTCACCGCGAGCGCGCCCTGGCGTTCGACGACTGCGGCATCCGGCGCGAGCGCCTTCCGCACCTGACTGAGCGTCCAGCGCATCGCCGCCAGTGGATCGTCCGCGTCGGACCAGAGACGATCCACGATCTCGCGCCGGATCGGCGGCCGTGCCGCGAGCAGCAGGTACGCGAGCAGCGCCCAGGTCTTGCGGCCCTCGAGCCTGACCGCGACCCCGTCCCGATCGAGCTCGGGTCGTCCCAGGAGCCGGATGCGGAGGCTCATCTCCGCAGTGTAGGAAGCGAGCACCAACGGAACGGTCCGTGCGCGGGCAGCGGTATCGTGCGGAGGTGCCCATGACGACCATCCTCTACGTCGGCTCGGCGCTGCTCGCGTTCGCCCTCGCCGCCGCGATCACGCCCCTCGTGGGGCGTCTCGCCGAGCGCTTCGGGATGCTCGACATGCCGGGTGGCCGGCGCCAACATCCGAGGCCGATCGCCCGGCCCGGCGGCCTCGCGATCGCGCTCGCGTTCGGCCTCACGGTCCTTACGTTCTGGCTCGTCGACCGCTACGCGGGCCGTCCCTTCCTCATCCCCGAGGAGGTCCGCTCATCGCGCTTCACGCTGACCGCGCTCGCAGCGGTCCTGGGCATGGCGCTCGGATTCATCGACGACGCGTTCGAGCTGCGCGCCCGGTGGCAGTTCCTCGGACAGGCGATCATTGCCGCGATCATCATCGTGGCCGGGATCCGCATTGACTTCATCGAGGATCCCTTCGGCTCGGGGCTCGTGCAGCTGGCCACGCCGGTGGCGATCGCGTTCACGTTCTTCTGGATCGTCGGCATGAACAACGCGCTCAACTTCATCGACGGTCTCGACGGTCTGGCGGCGGGCGTCGCCGCCATCGCCGCGGCCACCCTCGGGGCGATCGCCCTGCTGCCGCAGGTGTCGGAGCCGTTCGTCGCGTGGATGTCGTTCTCGCTCGCCGCCGCCACGGCCGGCTTCCTGCTCTTCAACTTCCATCCGGCAAGGCTCTTCATGGGATCGACCGGCGTGGTGTTCGTCGGCACGATGCTCGCGGTGCTCTCGATCTTCGGCACGGCCAAGGTCGCGGCGGCGCTCCTCGTGCTCGGCGTCCCGATCATCGACACCTTCTATGTCCTCGTGCGCCGCGTGCTGCAGGGGCAGCCGCCCTTCGCTCCCGATCGCGGGCACTTCCACCATCGGCTGCTCGATGTGGGGATGACGCAGCCGCAGGCGGTGCTCCTCATCTACGCCGTGACGCTCGGCTTCGGCGCCCTCGCGTTCCTCACGAGCGGACGCACGCAGGCGTTGTCCTTCGTCGGCGCCGTCGTGCTGTTCGGGATCGCGGTCGTGGTGCTCGCCCAGCGTGCATCGAAGGCGAAGGAGCGCGACCCCGCGCGCTATGCCGAGGAAGCCGACCACCTCTAGGCCGCGCGTGCTCGTGGGCACGTGCTCGTGGACGGATCCCACGCTCCTCGAGTCCGGCTGGTATCCGCCCGACGTCGCGAAGAAGCCCGATGAGCGCCTCCGCTACTACGCGGAGCGGTTCCCGCTCGTCGAGAACGACGCGTCGTACTACGCGATCCCCGACCCTAAGCAGGCGAAGCGCTGGGCCGAGCGCACGCCCGATGGGTTCACGATGAACTTCAAGGCCTTCGGCGCGATCACTACGCATCCGATCGATCCGAAGCGCCTGCCGAAGGACCTGCGCGACGCGTTGCCGAAGGACGCGGCGGCGAAAGGTCGTGTCTATCCGAAGGACCTGCCGAAGGACGTGTTTGACGAGATCCATGCGCGCTTCTGGGTCGGCCTCGAGCCGCTGCGCAAGGCCGGGAAGCTCGGCGCGATCCTGCTCCAGTACCCGGACTGGTTCCCGATCGGCTCGAAGAACAAGAGCGAGATCCTCCGCGCGCGCGAGCTCCTCCCCGACGACACCCTCGCCGTCGAGTTCCGCAACCGCACCTGGATGGAGGAGCGCAACCAGGCCGAGACGCTCGCATTCCTGCGGGACAACGGTCTCGCGTACGTGTCGGTCGACGAGCCACAGGGATTCCCGTCGTCGATCCCGCCGGTCGCCGAGGCGACCGCGCCGCTCGCCATCGTGCGCTTCCACGGCCGCAACGCCGAGAGCTGGAAGAAGCCCGGCCTCACCGCCGCGGAGCGGTTCGACTACTCGTACACGCTTCCCGAGCTGGAGGAGTGGCTTCCCAAGATCGGGAAGCTCGAAGAGGAGGCCGAGGAGGTGCACCTGCTCATGAACAACTGCTACGGGGACAAGGCCGTTCGCAACGCCGCCGATCTCGCGGCGTTGCTCGCGAAGAAGACATGAGGCTCGCGCCGGCCCTCCTCGTCGCGCTCGCGCTCGCCGTCGTCGCCTGCTCCGCGGATCCACCGCCCGGATACCGCGCGGCGTCGGCGGAGGAGCGGGACGCGCTGCTGCGTGTGGTGCGCGAGTACTACGACGTGTTCGATCGCGGGCAGGTCACGGGCGATATCTCGCCGCTCTACGCGCTCCATCCACGGCTCGCCGAGGGCGAGGATCGCCGTCGCGGCGTCAACACCGAGTCATGGACGGTCGAGCGCGCTCGCACCCTCGGCGCCCGCGAGGTCGTCGTCGACGTCGATTCGTACGAGCCAGCCCGTGCGTACGTGAAGGGCGACAGCGCCGTCGTCTACGTGCACGGCCTGTTCACCTGGACCTATCCGAACGGATCGCAGACCAAGGGCGAGTTGCCCGTCCGCTTCGATCTCGACCAGCAGGGCGGCCGCTGGACGATCGTTCGCACCGACGAGCGCGTCCTGGGTGAGACGCCCGAGCCGACACCGCGCTAGGCTCGTCCTCCGTGCCACGGCCGCTTTCCGACTTCCATCCGCACGAGCGCATCGCGATCGTGCCGCACACCACGCGTCGATTCGCGTGCCGGTCCACCATCGCGCTCTCGCCCGACGGGGCGACGCTCGCGGTCGCGAGCGACCGCGGCGCGGGCACCTACGAGGCCTGGACGCTGCCCGCGACGGGCGGCACGCCGCGGCGCGCGATGGCGATCGAGGACCACGCGGTGCGCAGTCTGTGCTGGAGCGCGAACGGCGAGCTGCTCGTCGCCGCCGACAAAGGCGGGACCGAGCGTCACCAGCTGTACGTCCGCCATCCCGATGGTCCGAGCGCGCCGCTCTCGGTGGACCCCGCCGGAGCGGTGCAGCGGCTGCTCTCGTGGAACGCGACCTCGCCGGACGGTAGGCGGGTCGCGTTCTCCAGCAACGCGCGAGCGTCGACGGATATGGACATCGTCGTCGCGGATCTCGCGACGGGCACGGAGCGCACGCTCGTCGCGGCCCCGGCATGGCACGTCGTCGGCGGGTGGTCCCCGGACGGGACGCGGCTCCTCGTCATGCGCGTCCTCGACAACACCACCCAGGACCTGCTCGTCGTCGATCCGGCGACCGGCCCGGCGCGCGAGATCACGACGCCTGCGGAGGACGTCTCGCACGTGCCCGCGGGGTGGCTCGCGGACGGCCGCGTCGTCGAGATCACCGACATCGACGACGAGCATCTCTGGCTCGCCGCGCTCGATCCCGCGACCGGCGCGCGCGAATCGATCGACCGCGGTGCGTGGGACGTGGAGCTCGCGTCGTCGTCGGCGGACGGGCGCGTGCAGGCCTGGTGCGTGAACGAGGACGGCTATTCGAAGCTGCGCTGGCGCGTCGAGGGCGGACCGGTCCGCGAGCGCGATCTCGCCGGCGTGTGCGAGAACGTGGTCCTCACGCCCGACGGGTCGCGCGCCGCGTACCTGCGCACCTCCGCCACCGAGCCGTGGCAGGTGTGGACGCTCGACACGAGGAGCGGCGACGCGCACCTCGCGCTCACCACGACGTACGCGATCCCGGCGGGCGAGCTCGTCGAGCCGGAGCTCATGCGCATCCCCGGGCCGGAGGGCGACATCCCGTGCTTCGTCTACCGGCCCCGGCACGCGCGCGCGCCGTATCCCGCGGTGCTGTATCCGCACGGCGGACCCGAGGGCCAGTCACGTCCGGCGTTCTCCCCGCATCTCATGCACCTCGCCGCGCTCGTCGATCGGGGTATCGCGCTCGTCGTCCCCAACATCCACGGCTCGACCGGCTACGGCCGCGTGTGGCAGGCCGCGATCCACAGGGACTGGGGCGGCATCGATCTGCGCGATCTCCGCGCGGTGACGGCGTGGATGCGCGAGCAGAAGGACTTCGACCGGAAGCGCCTCGCCGTGTACGGTGGCTCCTATGGCGGCTTCGCGACCCTGCTGTGCGTGACCCAGCTTCCGGACGTCTGGCGCTGCGCGGTGGACGTCTTCGGCGTCGCCAACCTCGTCACCATGCTCGAGAACGCGCAGCCGAACTGGCGCCGCTTCCTCGCGCGCTGGATCGGCGAGCTCCCCGCGGACCGCGCGAAGCTCGCCCTGCGTTCGCCGATCACGCACATCGAGAACGTGCGGTGTCCGATGTTGATCCTGCAGGGCTCGAACGATCCGCGCGTGCCACAGGAGGAATCCGATCAGGTCGTCGCGAGGCTGCGCTCGCTCGGGCGTCGTGTCGACTACGTCGTCTATCCCGACGAGGGGCACGGATTCACGAAGAAGAAGAACGCCGACGACGCGTACGGGCGCATCGTCGAGTTCCTGACGAGGGAGCTCGCCGGCTAGCGACCACGCGAGCGATCCCGCCTCCCGGCGCTCCCGCGCGCGCGATCCACGCGGTCCGCTAGGGCGTCCGACGCCGGGAGGGATCTCGCTCACGATCCGAACACGGTGTCCGCGGGACGAAGGTCAAGACCGAAAGCGGAGGAGCGCGGCGGGCGTCGCGCCGATCAGCGCAGCGTGCTGCCGAGCCTGATCCCGTTCGCCCAGTAGGTCCCGGTCACGCCGGTGGGGAGGATGTCGTACGTCGCCCCGCCGGCGTACCGCTCGCGCGTGACCGACGCGACGCGTGTGCCATCGAGCTCGTCGCCGTCCCGCAGATCGCCGACCTGCCGCCCATCCGCGGTCGGGTGGCCCGGCGACACGAACACCACGCGGCCGTCGTCGAGCGCGAGCCGAACGACCTCGTGCGTGGGGGGCGCCGGCGTGCCGCCGACCGCGACGAGCGGCGCCGCGACACGTGCCCCGTCGGCGGCGGCCGTCCACACGACGTCACCCAGGCGCAGCTCCTCGACCGCGACGTCGCCGCCGGGCGTCGCGATGCGGGTGCCGGCCGCGAGACAGAGGGGACAGTTCAGCGGGCCCGCGTCGGCGCGTTTGGTGATGTCGACCTTGCCGTACGCGTCGACCGAACCCTGGATCTGCTTGCCGTTCTGCTTTGGCTCCGGCGACGCGTTCGACGAGCCCGTCGACCGGTAGGTGAACGACCACGCCGTGGGCGCGGCCGGCCCGCCCGTCGCGAGTGGCTCCAAGCGCAGCGCGTTCAGGGCCTTCCATTCGCGATAGACGGCGAGGGTGTCCGTGCCGACCCTGGCGGCGATCGCCGTATAGGTCGCGGCGTCGGCTTGGACGTCCGCGATGCGCTGCTGCGCGAGCGCCCGCTCGTCCGCGCGGGCGATCGGATAGAAGTCGGGATCGCAGAAGCTGACGCGTCCACCGGCGTCCATGACGCGGTACTTGAGCTCGGCGACGGTGAGGGGCTTCGCCGCCGGCGTCGGGCTCGCGCCCACGCCGGCCGCACAGGCGCTGGCGAGCAGCGCCACGAGGAGAGCCGGTCCGGCGCGCATACCCGTTGAACGCCAGTCTGCGTGCCTTGGTTCCGGCGTGCGAGCTGGCGTCATGCGTCGACCTGACCTCGCCTATCCTGCGGGCCGTGCCTGCGCGCCTGCTCGTCAAGGAGGAGACCGGCGTCGCGGAGCGCGCTCCCGAGCAGCTCTCGGAGCTGCGCGACGAGCATGTCTGCTGGCTCGACATCGCCGATCCCGACAGCGAGGCGATGACGCTCGCGGCGAAGGAGCTCGGCCTTCATCCGCTCGCCGTCGAGGACGCCCAGCACCGGCACCAGCGGCCGAAGATCGACGAGTACGACGACCACTACTTCATCGTCGTGTACGCGCTCGAAGAGCCCAGCCCCGACGTGATCGTGCATCGCGAGCTCGCGATCTTCGTGAAGCACAACGCCATCGTCACCGTGCGCGACGGCGCGATCGCGACGCTGCAGCTCGTCGAGAAGCGGTTCCGCGAGGGGAAGCTCGCGACCACGGGCCTCCTCCTCCACGCCATCCTCGACACCATCGTCGATTCCTATTTCGACGTGCTCGACGGCCTCGGCGATCGCGTCGAGCTCATCGAGTCGATGGTCATCGACGGCGATCCGCGCGACGCGCAGACGTCGATCCGGGAGCTGTTCAAGCTCAAGCGCGACCTGCTCGCCATCCGCAAGGTCATCGCGCCGGAGCGCGACGTCGCCGGGGCGCTCGTGCGCGGCGACGTCCGCGAGCTGCGCGAGACCGGACGCCGCGCGTACTTCCAGGACCTCTACGACCACGTCGTCCGCGTGACCGACGAGATCGACACGTTCCGTGACCTCGTCTCGAACGTCGTCGACGCGCACCTCGCCGCGCAGTCGAACCGCCTGAACGAGGTCATGAAGGTCCTGACCGCGATCGCCACGGTGCTGCTCATCCTCGGCGTCGTCACCGGCTTCTTCGGGCAGAACTGGACCTTCATCCCGTACGACGACCGGCTGCTGTTCGTCCTGGTCATGGTCTCGATGGTCGCCGCGGCGCTCGGGACAGCCGTGCATTTCAAGAGACGGGGTTGGCTGTAACGGCGATCCGCGTCGTGTTCGTCGACGACGGCGGCGTGCTGACGGCAAAGACGCCCGAACGGGACTGTCGTGACGGCCCGCACTACGGCGCGGCCGTCCTCGCGGACTCGCGGCGCTCGGCCGACAAAGCGCGGACACGATTCCTCCGGTAGACTCTTCCGTGCCTTGGCCGCACCCCGCCCCCCGGGTGGAGCGCGCTCGAACGCGGCGATCCTGGGCCAGGTTGGAATCACTGTCGCGGTCCCTATAGCGATCGGTGCCTGGCTCGGCCTGAAGCTCGACGAAGCGGCCGGCACCTCGCCCTGGGGACTGCTCGGATTGATATTCCTTGGGATGGCCCTGGCGGGTGCTGGAGTCTGGGTGCTCATCAAACGCTTCACGGAGGAGAACCCGGTGCGGCCCTCCACGGAGCGGGCGCGCGAGGCAGGCCGGCGGTGGGACGCCGAGGTCAGGGAACGCGAGCGCAAACGGGAAGAGGGGGAACCGGAGGACTAAGTGGACTGGCTGTTCCCGCGTGGGTTCACGTATCCGCCGAGCTTCCACATCCCGTCGCTGACGGGAGAGCCGATCTTCGCGATCGGGCCCGTCTCGTACACGAATGCCCATCTCACGATGGCGATCGTCATCGCCGTCATCGCGTCCATCGCGTTCCTCGCGACGCGCACGATGTCCGAGCGCCCGTCGGGTCTGCAGAACGCGGTGGAGATGGCCGTTCAGGGCCTCTCGGACTTCGTCGTCTCGATCGGCGGGCCCGCCGCGCGCGCGTACCTGCCGCTCTTCGGCACGCTCTTCCTCTTCATCCTGTTCTCCAACTGGCTGTCGGTGGTGCCGCTCGTCGGGCAGGTGGGCTTCCTCCACTCGCCGACCGCGGACTACCACATCAACTTCGCGATGGCGCTGCTCGCGTTCGTCGCGTACCAGACCGAAGGATTCCGCCACCTGAAGCTCGACTACCCGAAGAGGTGGTTCAACTTCTCGGGCTTCAAGGACGGTCCCTTCCTCGGCGCGATCTTCGTCCTCGTCGGTCTCATCGAGCTCTTCTCCGAGCTCTTCCGCATGCTCACGCTCACCCTTCGTCTCTGGGGCAACGTGCTCGGCGGCGAGATCATGCTCGTCGTCATGAGCGGGCTGCTGCTCCTGCCCGGCTTCGCGCTCCCGTTCGCGGGCCTCGAGGTGTTCATCGGTCTCGTGCAGGCCCTGGTCTTCTCACTGCTCGTGCTCATGTACTTCGTGCTCGCCATCGAGTCGCATGACGAAGAACACGAAGAAGGGAGTCACACCGACACGGACCGCGTCCCACACGAAGAGCAGCATCCCGAACCCGCAGCCGCGTAAGAACGAACGAAAGAACTTCTCTGAAGGAGATGTGGTAGATGAACCTCGCTTGGCTCGCCGCCGGTATCGCCGTCGGCTTCGGCGTCCTGGGCCCGGGTCTGGGCATCGGCATCCTCACCGCGAAGTCGTCCGAGGCGATCGGGCGCAACCCCGACGCGGGTGGCGCGATCCGCACGAACATGATCCTCGGCGCGGCGCTCGCGGAAGGTCTCGGCATCCTCTCGTTCGTGCTCGGCATCCTGCTCTGGACGAAGGCTGGCTAGCCGATGTTCTTCGGCGTGGCCGCTGAGGAGGCCAATCCCTTCGCGCTCGTCGTCGATCCGTACTGGGTCCTCGTGGCGCTCGTCCAGTTCCTGATCCTGTACTGGCTGCTGCGCCGGTTCCTGTGGGGACCGGTCACGCGCGCGCTCGACGAGCGCGCGCGAAAGATCCGCGAGGGCCTCGACATGGCGGAGTCCGCGAAGCAGGAGCGCGAGCGGATGAAGCAGGAGGTCGAGCGGCTCCTCGCACAGGCTCGCCGCGACGCGGGCGAGATCGCCGAGCGCACCACCAAGGCCGCGGAGGCCGCGGCCGCCGACATCCGTCAGCAGGCGAAGGCCGAGGCGGACCGCATCCGCGAGAAGGGCCGCGCGGACGCGCAGGCGCTCCACGACCAGGCCCTCGCGCAGCTTCGGGGCGAGGTCGCCTCGATGGTGGTCCTCGCCGCGAGCCGTATCCTCGGACGCGAGGTCAGCCCCGAGCAGCACCGCGCGCTCATCGAGCGATCCCTCGACGAAGCCGGCACGGAGCTGCGTCACTAGTGGCGCTTTCTGGATCGGCCGGCCGACGGTACGCCGAGGCGCTCATCGACCTCGCGGGGGATCGCGCGACCGTGGAGTCGTATCGCGCGTCTCTCGAGAGGCTCGCGCGCGCCATCGGTCCATCGACCATCGCGATCCTCCGCGATCCTCGCGTCTCCCTGGAACATCGTCGCGATGCGCTCACGGGCGCGACCAAGGACGAGCCGCACGCGATCCGCTCGCTCCTGGTGCTCTTGCTGGAGCGCCAGCGCATCCAGCTCGTCCCGGACATCGCGCGCTTCTACGCCGAGATCGTCGATCGCCGCGCGGGCATCGAGAAGGCGAAGATCACGACGCCGATCGATCTCTCGCAGAGCGAGCGCGACGAGCTGGTGCGCCGTCTGGAAGGCTCCAGCGGCCGGAAGATCAAGGCGACCTTCGTCGTCGATCCTGCGCTCCTCGGCGGCGCCAAGGTGCAGATCGGCGACCACGTCATCGACACGTCGCTCGCGGCGCAGCTCCAGGAGATGGCGCGCGAGCTGGCTGGGTAGTAAGGAGAGGACATGGCAACGACGTCGTCAGAGATCACCGACATCATCAAGTCGCAGATCCAGCGGTTCGAGGGCAGGCCGGAGTCCGTGGACGTCGGCACCGTCGTCGAGATCGGCGACGGCATCGCACGCATCCACGGCCTCGCGAATTGCATGGCCTCCGAGCTCTTGGACTTCGGACACGACGTCTTCGGCCTCGCCTTCAACCTCGAGGAGGACACCGTCAGCGCGATCATCCTCGGCGAGTACACGGGCATCGAGGAGGGCGGCGAGGTCAAGACGACCGGCCGCATCGTGCAGGCCGCGGTCGGCCCGCAGCTCGTCGGTCGCGTCGTGGACCCGCTCGGGCGCCCGCTCGACGGCAAGGGCCCGGTCGACACGACGGAGTTCCGTCCCGTCGACGTCGTGGCGCCCGGTGTCATCACGCGCCAGAACGTGGACACGCCGGTCCAGACCGGCATCAAGGTGATCGACGCGATCACGCCGATCGGCCGCGGCCAGCGCGAGCTGATCATCGGCGACCGCCAGACGGGCAAGACCGCCGTGGCGATCGACACGATCATCAATCAGAAGGGGAAGGACCTTACCTGCATCTACGTGGCGATCGGGCAGAAGGAGTCCTCCGTCGCGAAGATCGTCGCGACGCTCGAGGAGCATGGCGCGATGGAGCACACCATCGTCGTCGTCGCCGGCGCCTCGGACCCCGCGACCCTGCAGTACCTCGCGCCGTTCGGCGGGTGCGCGATGGGCGAGTACTTCCGCGACGAGGGCAAGGACGCGCTCGTCGTGTACGACGACCTCTCCAAGCACGCGTGGGCGTACCGGCAGGTGTCACTGCTGACGCGCCGTCCACCCGGCCGCGAGGCGTATCCCGGCGACGTCTTCTACCTGCACTCCCGCCTGCTCGAGCGCGCCGCGCGCCTGAACAAGGACAACGGCGGCGGATCGCTCACGGCGCTCCCGATCATCGAGACGCAGGCCAACGACATCTCCGCCTACATCCCGACGAACGTCATCTCGATCACCGACGGCCAGATCTTCCTCGAGACCGACCTCTTCAACCAGGGCATCCGTCCCGCGATGAACACCGGCCTGTCGGTCTCGCGCGTGGGCGGCGACGCCCAGACGAAGGCGATGAAGTCCGTCGTGAAGGGCCTCAAGGCCGACCTCGCGCAGTACCGCGAGCTCGCCGCGTTCGCGCAGTTCGGCTCCGACCTCGACAAGGCCACGCAGCAGCAGCTGCGGCGCGGCGAGAAGACCGTCGAGATCATGAAGCAGCCGCAGTACCAGCCGCTGCCCCTCGAGAAGCAGGTCGTGATCATCTTCGCCGCCGGCAACGGCTATCTCGACGACGTCCCGACGCCGAAGGTCCGCGAGTTCGAGCGCGACCTCTTCCGCTTCATGGACACGCAGGCGAAGCCGCTCGCGGATCGCATCGCGAAGGACAGGACGTTCGACGCCGAGATCGAGAAGCAGGTGCGCGCCATGCTCGACGACTTCAAGAAGACGGTGACGTACAGCTAATGCCGAGCGAGCGCGATCTTCGCCGCCGCGTACGGTCGGTGAAGAACATCCAGCAGCTGACGCGGGCGATGCAGCTCGTCGCCGCGTCGAAGATGCGCCGCGCGCAGGAGGCCGTGCTCGCGTCGCGTCCGTTCGAGGAAAAGCTGCGCCAGGTCCTCAACGACCTCGCGCCCTACGCCGATCCGGAGCTCAGCCCGCTGCTCCAGCGCCGGACGCCGGTCAAGAAGGTCGCGATCGTCCTCATCACGACCGACCGCGGCCTCGTCGGTCCCATGAACGTGAACCTGCTGCGCGCGGCGCTCCGCTTCGCGGAGCAACGCCCGGCGGTCGAGTACATCGCCGTGGGACGAAAGGGCATCGGCTCGCTCCGCAGGCTGCGCGCGCCGGCGGTCGCGGAGTTCCCGGGCATCCCCGATCGGCCGACGACCGCCGACACGAACCCGATCGCGCGCACCGCGGTGGACGAGTTCGTGGGAGGCAACGTCGACGAGGTCTATCTCGGCTTCACGCGGTTCATCAACACGCTCCGCCAGGAGCCGACGGTCCGGCGCCTGCTGCCGCTCGTACCGGAGGAGGAGGACATCGACGCGCTCCCGCCGATCCAGTACCTCTTCGAGCCGGACCCACAGACGGTGATGGACCAGATCCTCCCGCGGTTCGTCGAGGTGGCGATGTACCAGGCGATCCTCGAATCGAAGGCCTCGCAGTTCTCCGCGCAGATGGTCGCGATGCGCAACGCGACCGATGCCGCCGGGGACCTCATCTCCGAGCTCACGCTCGCCGCGAACAAGGCACGGCAGACGCGCATCACCAAGGAAATGCTGGAGATCGCTTCGGGCGCCGAAGCGCTAAAGGGGTAGAGAGATGGCAGTGGCGACGAAGGCGGCAACCTCGATCGGCGAGATCGTCCAGATCATCGGCCCGGTCCTCGACGTCCGGTTCGAGGAAGGGCACCTGCCGGAGATCTACTACGCGCTGTCCGTGAAGAAGGACGACGGCTCCGTGGTCATCGCGGAGGTGCAGCAGCATCTCGGCAACAACTGGGTGCGCGCCGTCGCCATGCAGAGCACCGACGGGCTCCGGCGCGGCATGAAGGCGACGAACACCGGCGGCCCGATCACGGCGCCGGTGGGCAAAGCCACCCTGGGCCGCATCTTCAACGTCGTCGGCGAGCCGATCGACGGCCTCGGCAAGGTCGACGCGCCACGGCGCGATCCCATCCACCGCCAGCCGCCGGCCTTCACCGAGCAGTCCACGACCGCGGAGATCTTCGAGACGGGCATGAAGGTGATCGACCTCATCTGCCCGTTCCTCAAGGGTGGCAAGTCCGCCGTCTTCGGCGGCGCCGGCGTGGGCAAGACCATCGTCATCCAGGAGCTCATCCGCAACATCGCCGCCGAGCACGGTGGCTACTCCGTCTTCTGCGGCGTCGGCGAGCGCTCGCGCGAAGGGACGCAGCTGCTCGGCGAGATGAAGGAGTCGGGCGTCATCGACAAGATGTCGATGGTCTTCGGCCAGATGAACGAGCCGCCTGGGGCGCGCCTGCGCGTGGCGCTCACGGGCCTCACGATCGCCGAGTACTTCCGCGACGAGGAGGGGCGCGACCTCCTCATCTTCATCGACAACATCTTCCGCTTCACGCAGGCGGGCTCGGAGGTCTCCGCGCTCCTCGGCCGCATGCCGAGCGCCGTGGGCTACCAGCCGACCCTCGCGACCGAGATGGGCGAATTGCAGGAGCGCATCACGTCCACCAAGAAGGGGTCGATCACCTCGCTGCAGGCGGTGTACGTGCCGGCCGACGACTACACCGACCCCGCTCCGGCGACGACGTTCGCGCATCTCGACTCCTCGATCCGTCTCGAGCGGTACCTGACCGAGCTCGGCCTGTACCCCGCGGTCGACCCGCTCACGTCGACCAGCCGCGCGCTCGATCCGCAGATCGTCGGTCAGGAGCACTACGACACCGCGCGCGAGGTGCAGCGCGTGCTGCAGCGCTACAAGGACCTCCAGGACATCATCGCGATCCTCGGCGTCGACGAGCTCTCGGACGACGACAAGCTCCTCGTCGCGCGCGCCCGCAAGATCCAGCGCTTCCTCGCGCAGCCGATGTTCGTGGCCGAGCAGTTCACCGGGCTCCCCGGCGTCTACGTGAAGGTCCCCGACACGGTGCGCAGCTTCAAGGAGGTCCTGGAGGGCAAGCACGACGACCTGCCCGAGCAGGCCTTCTTCAACGTTGGGACCATCGAGCAAGCTCGCGAAAAGGGCGAGCGGCTCGCGAAGGGCGTCTGATGCCGCTCCACCTGGAGGTCATCACGCCCGAGCGCCGCGTCTACGAGGACGATGTGGACATGGTCATCGCGCCCGGCGCGGACGGCTACCTGGGCATCCTGCCGCACCACGCCCCGCTCCTGACCGGCCTCGGTCCGGGCGAGTTTCGCGTGAAGAAAGGCGGTACCGAGGAGCTCCTCGCCGTCTTCGGCGGCTTCATGGATGTGCGCGGCGACCGCGTGGTCGTCTTGACCGACGCCGCGGAGCACGTCGAGGACATCGACCTCCAGCGTGCCCAGGCCGCTCGCGACCGGGCCCAAAAGGCGCTCGAGGCTGGTCCGCCGTCCGCCGCCGAGGAGGCGCGGGCACGGGCCGCCCTGGAGCGGGCCCTCGTCCGCATCCGTATCAGCGAGCGGCGGCGGCGCCGGAACCTCTAGCCGCTGTAGCGCTCCCGCGCGACCACCGATACGCTTGGTCGAACGGACGCCCGACCAGAGCGGGCAGGCCCCGTCGTGGGTGGTAGGGATGAGAGCCCTCGTGGTCGCGGTGACGAGTGCGGTCGTGCTCGCCTCTTGTGCGAGCGCACGCGTCGCGCCGCCCAAGCCGAGCCCGACTCCCGATCAGACCGCCGCACCGGTCACGACCGTCGCCGCGTCGCCGATGCCGAGCGCGACGCCCGAGATCCGGCTCTACGCGAAGCTGCGCGTCTTCGTCGCGTCCGAGTCGACCGATCAGGTGTGGGTCATGGAGGCGACGCCGGACGGTCCCTACACGATGGTCACGAAGATCCCGGTCGGACGCATGCCGCACCAGATGGCGGTCTCGCCCGACGGCCGGTTCGTCGCGGTGAACAACCGTATGGCGAATACGACGTCGATCATCGATCCGATCGCGCTCAAGGAGATCATCCGGATCCCGGTGGGGAAGCAGCCGCACGGGATCTCCTTCTCGGTCGACAGCAGGACGCTCTACGTCGCTCACGAGCGCGACAGCTACATCCTCGCGATCGATACGGCGACCTGGACGAGCACCGCCCTCGTCGTCGGCGTGCCGCAGCACGTGCTCGCCATCAACGCGGGCCATCCGAGCGAGCTCTGGTTCACGGTCACGAACTCGAGCGAGAGCGACGTGCTGCGCGTCATCGACACGACAACCAAAGAGATCACCAAGGTGAAGGTCGGTGACGTCCACGACGCGTACTTCACGCCGGACGGCAGCGAGATCTGGTCGAGCAGCAGCGGATTCCTCAACAAGCCCTCGGACCGGATGGTCATCTACGACCCGCGCGCGCGAAAGGTCAAAGAGGAGATCCACTTCGCCGGTCACTACCCGTTCCACACGCTGAAGCCGCTCCAGGACGGGATGTACGTGCCGGAGGACACGGGCGTGATGGTGCTGTCGGACCATCTCGGACCCGGTCTCTTGTGGGTCGACTGGCGCGAACGGCGGATCGTGGGCGAGACGACGCTCGGGCAGCAGCCGTTCCACTCCACGTACGACCCCGAAGGGGACCGCCTGCTCGTCACCACGAACGTCGACGGCATGGTCAACGTGATCGACCTGAAGACGCGCCGCGTCGTGCAGAAGGTTCCCGTCACCAAGGCGCACGGCATCGTGAGCGTGGGCATCAAGTCGGGGTAGTAGCGGCGATACGTCGCTGACTCGCGCGGGCGGCACGGCCGAGCGCGGCGCGCGGCCCTCGCTCGAAACACTCCCGCCAGCACCTGGCGGTCGGCCGCGCAACGGTCGTGAGCTGGCGGTCGTGACTCTCGCTCGCGCCGCGCGCCGCGCTCGTCGGCGACGGGCTATCGCCGTACCGCCCCTTTCTAGCGGCTTCGCCCACGAGGGGCCCGCTCTCTACAGTGGCGGCGTGCTGATGCGCGCGCTGGCGCTGGTCTTCAACGCGTTCCCCGTGCGATGGCAGCGGCGATTCATGACGGCGGCGCACGCGCGATTCCTCGTCGGCGTCGTGGGGCTCGGTGTCGACGGCGAGGGCCGCGTCCTGCTCGCGCGGCACCGCTTCGGCGCGCCGCAGTGGCGCTTCCTCGGCGGATTCCTCGCGCCGAAGGAGCGTGTCGAGGAGGCGCTCGCGCGGGAGATCCGCGAGGAGACCGGTCTTGCGATCGAGGTCGGCCCGGTGCTCGAGGTGGTCACCGGCTATCGCTGGCAGCGCGTCGAGCTCGTCTTCGCGTATCGCGTGACCGGCGGCACCGAGACGCTCGGCGGCGAGATCGCCGAGCTCCGCGCGTTCGCGCCGACCGGTCTCCCGGAGATGCGCGCGGACCAGCGCGGCCTCATCGAACGTCACGCGGCGGCGGCCGCGGCGTGGGCGCGAGGCCGATGAGCGCGCTCCGCATCGATCACGTGGTGCTGACCGTCCGCGACATCGATAGGACGATCACCTTCTACACCGGCGCCCTCGGCATGCGCGGCATCACGTTCGGCGACGGACGCCGCGCCCTCTCCTTCGGCGATCAGAAGCTGAATCTCCACCAGGCCGGACGAGAGTTCGAGCCCAAGGCGCGGGCGCCGACGCCCGGTTCGGCCGATCTCTGCTTCGTCACCGATGAGCCGATCGACGCGGTGCGCGCGCGCCTCGACTCCCTGGGGATCGCCGTCGAGGTCGGCCCGGTCCCGAAGACGGGTGCGCGCGCTCCGCTCCGCTCGATCTACGTGCGCGACCCCGATGGCAATCTCGTCGAGATCGCGAACGAGGTCGCCTGATGCGGCTGTCGGTCGTCATTCCCGCGTACAACGAGGAGTCGACGGTGGGTGGGGTGGTGCGCGCCCACGTCGACGCTGGGCGCCGGCTCGCGGGTGAGGTCGAGGTGCTCGTGTGCGACGACGGGAGCACCGATGCGACGGTGCGCGTGGTGGAAGGGATCGCGCGCGAGCTTCCCGAGGTGCGCCTACTGCGGAACGAGCGCAACGCCGGCATCCCGGCGACGATGAAGCGCCTCTACGCTGAAGCGCGCGGCGAGTGGGTGTACTTCACGCCGGCCGACGGCCAGCTTCCCGTCGGCGCGTTCGAATGCATGTGGGCCGCGCGAGACGACGCGGCGCTGGTCGTCGGTCGGCGCGTGCCGCGGCGCGATCCGCCGACGCGCGTCCTCATCGCCGAGCTCTACTCGGGCACGCTGCGCCGCGCCTTCCGCCTCCCGGTGAAGGACATCGACAGCGTGAAGCTCTATCGCGGCTCGGATCTGCGATCGCTCGACGTGCGCAGTCGCAGCAGCTTCTTCGAGGCCGAGATGCTCATCGCGCTCTGCCGCCGTCACCGCCCGGTGATCGAGGTGGTCGTCGAGCATCGTCCGCGGATCGCGGGCGTCCCGAAAGGCGTGACTCTCCCGAGCGCCCTGCTGGCGATCGCGGAGGTCGCGAAGTTCATGCTCGCGGACTTCCTTCGAGGGCGGCGATGATCTCCTGGATGTGGCGGTAATGCTCGTGCTCGTGCTCCAGCAGCCGCCGCATCACGCGTCGCGCGGTCTGTGCCCTGCCGAGGACGATCTTCGTTCCGCGCGTATCGGCCGGCTCCATGACGGTGAAGCGCTGGAACGCGATGCGATGCGTCGCCTGTAGGGAAGCGAACCCATCGTCCGGCCATCGCTCGAGCTTCGAGAGGATGAGGACGGTGCCGGTCATGATGTGCTCGAGGGCCTGGCGGACGCTCCAGGTCGCCGGATCGGGGCGCCGTTCCATCTCCTCCTGCGGCATGCGCTCGACGAGAGCGATGAGCGCGGCGCGCTGCGCCTCGTACAGGTGGAGGAAGTCGCGGATCTCGTGTTCCTCGAGAGGCGTCTCGTCCCCCGGGACGAGGCCGGTCTCCGGCATGTCGCGCACCGGGAACGCGTCGGGATCGAGATCCTTCCAGTGCTCGACGCTCACGCCCTGCGCGTCGAGCAGCTCGCGATAGGCGCGGAACGCGCGCCGGGCGTTCGCGATCGCGGCGTCGCGCGTCTTGCCCGAGGCGACGCATCCAGGAAGCGCGGGAACGTCGGCGAGGTAGTACTCGCCCCGGCCCTGTACGTAGATGGCGGGTTCGGTCATGCCCGCACCAGCACCTTCCGCCCGCAGTCGCGCCGGATGTCCCTCTCGGCACCGGCGATCTCCACGCGCAACGCCTCATCCGAGACTCGGATGAGGCGCACGGTGACCCCGGGCTTCACCCCAACGGTATCGAGGTACTCGAGAAAGCCCGGCTCGTGCTCGAACTGATCCGGGATGCGCTCCACGGCCGCGCCCTCGCCCGGCGCGAGCGATTCGAGCGGCCGGGTCGCGCGCGGCGTGACGCCGGGCATCGGGTTCCCGTGCGGGCAGGTCTGGGGGTCGCCGAGCACGCGACGGATGCGCTCCTCCATCTCGTCGCTCATCGCGTGCTCGATCCGCTCGGCCTCCTCGTGCGTCTTCCACCACTCGTAGCCGAGGAGATCGACGAGCATCCGCTCGGCGAGGCGGTGCCGCCGCGCGACGCGCTCGGCCAGGCGCTGTCCGCTGTCCGACAGGCGGACGGCCTTGCGGTCGTCGAGCAGCACGAGTCCGTCGCGCTCGAGCCGGTGGACCATCTCGGAGACGGCCGCCGCGCTCACCTGGAGGAAGTCCGCGAGGCGCGCGCTGATCACGGGCGTGCCCTCGTCCTGGAAGGTGTAGACGGCCTGGAGGTACTCCTCGACGGCGGGGCTGTTCATGGTGCTCATGGGTGCCATCCTCGATTGTTGACTCGCAAGGTCGGAAATTGTTAGGGTCGCCTAAGTCCTGGGCGGACGTGCCCGAGGGGGCGATTGTGGAGGTCGAGCGTGTCTCCCGCCGACATTAGCGCACTCGTCATCGCGCTTCGCGAAGGCGTCGAGATGACGCTGATCATGGGCATCGTCCTCGCGTACCTCACGCAGATCGGTGCGCGGCGCGCGCGCCTCTGGGTGTGGGTCGGCGCCGGTGTGGCGGCGCTCGCGAGCCTCGGCTTCCTCGGCATCCTCAACGCGCTCGACGCGGAGTTCGAAGGCGCCGTGGAACAGATCTACGAGGGCAGCGCGATGCTGCTCGCGTCCGCCTTCCTCACGTGGATGATCTTCTGGATGATGCAGCGCTCTCGCTACCTGAAGAGCGAGCTTCAGGGGAACGTCGCCGACGCCCTTGCGAGCGGCGGCGCGGCGTGGGGACTTTTCGCGCTCGCGTTCTTCACCGTCGTCCGCGAAGGCGTCGAGACCGCGCTCCTGCTCTTCGCCGCGCCGGGCGAGGGCAAGCTGCTCGGAGCGACGATCGGCTTCGCGCTCGCGATCGGGATCGGCATCCTCATCTACGCGTACGGACGCCGCATCGACCTCCGGACGTTCTTCCGCGCGACGGGCATCCTGCTCGTGGTCTTCGCGGCGGGCCTCGTGACCCACGGCGTTCACGAGTTCGTCGAGGCCGGGCTCGCGGGAGGGCCCGCGGTGTTCGATCTCTCGGCCGTCCTGCCCGACGGCGAGGGTGTCGGCAGCGTCCTGCGCGCGCTCCTCGGCTACTCGGCGGATCCGACGCTGCTCGAGGTCGCCGTGTACGTCGCCTACTACCTGCTCGTGTGGGTGCTGTCGAGGACGAAGATCATCGGACGCGTCGTCCCCAGCGTCGGCGACGTGCGCCCGACGGCGTAACCCGGCCGGCGAACGCGTCGACGCGCTCGCGCGTTTAGGCTGTACCGCACATGTTCGCCAAGCAGATCGGCATCGACCTGGGCACCGCCAACGTCATCGTGTACGTCCGAGGGAAGGGGATCGTCCTCACCGAGCCGTCGGTCGTCGCGCTCGCGCACGACGAGGGCGCGAATCGTCCGCGCATCGTCGCCGTCGGCGAGGAGGCGCGCCTCATGCTGGGCCGCACGCCGGGCAACATCACCGCCCTGCGTCCCATGCGCGACGGCGTGATCGCCGACTACGTCATCACGCAGCACATGCTCAAGCACTTCGTCGACAAGGTCTGCGGGCGCGTCCGCATCTTCCACCCGCAGCTGATGATCTGCATCCCCTCAGGCGGGACGAGCGTCGAGCAGCGCGCGGTGAAGGACGCCGCGATCCGCGCGGGCGCGCGGGAGGCGTTCCTCATCCCCGAGCCGCTCGCCGCCGCGATCGGCGCGAACATCCCGATCTCGGGACCGAGCGGCAATCTGATCATCGACGTCGGCGGCGGCACGGCGGAGATCGCGGTCATCTCGCTCGGCAGCATCGTCGTATCGCGCAGCGTTCGCGCCGCGGGCAACAAGATCGACGAGGCGATCGCCGCGTTCGTCCGCAAGCGCTACAACCTGATGATCGGCGAGCGCACCGCGGAGGACGTGAAGATCCAGATCGGCAGCGCGCTCCCGATCGACCCGGAGCTGACGATGGAGGTCCGCGGCCGCGATCTCATCGCGGGCCTGCCGCGCACGATCACCATCGGGAGCAACGAGATCACCGAGGCGATGGACCCCGTGCTCCAGCAGATCGTCGCGTCGGTGAAGAGCGTCCTCGAGGAGACCCCGCCCGAGCTCGCCTCCGACGTGATCGACAAGGGCATGGTCCTGTCGGGCGGCGGCGCCCTCCTGCGCAACCTCGACAAGCTGCTCACGCAGGTGACCGGCGTCGCGTGCTACGTCGCCGAGAATCCGCTGTACTGCGTCGCGAAGGGCACCGGCCTCGCCCTCGAGCACCTTCCGTTCTTCCGCCGCAGCCTCGTCCAGTGACCTGCAAGCCTGAGCGTTAGCGCCCGTGAGCGGGCGCGTCGGCATCCTCGGTGTCGCCTTCGACCCTCTCGACCTGCCCGCCGCGCGGCGCCACATCCTCACGAGGCTCGAGCGCGGCGAGCGCACGTTCGTGGTCACCGCGAATCCCGAGTTCGTCATGCTGGCGCGACGCGATCGGGACGTCGCGGCGATCGCACGGGCCGCGGACCTCGTCGTGGCCGACGGCACGGGCATCGTGATCGCCTCGCGCGTCCTCGGCGCGCCGCTCGCGCGCGTGCCGGGGCGGCTCCTCGTCGACGCGCTCGTGCCCGCGCTCGCGGAGCGCGGCGCGTCCCTCTTCCTGCTGGGCGCCGCTCCGGGCGTCGCCGAGCGCGCCGCCGCGGTCCTGCGCGCGCGGACGCCGCGTCTCGTCGTCGCCGGGTCGTACGCGGGCGTGGCCGAGGAGGACGGCGACACGGTCGCGCGCGTGCGGGCCGCCGCGCCGGACGCCCTGCTCGTCGCGTACGGCATGCCCAAGCAGGAGGCCTGGATCGCACGGAACCTGCCGGCGCTGCCGTCGGTGAAGCTCGCTATCGGGGTCGGCGGCGTGTTCGATCAGCTCGCCGGCCTGCGCCGCGTTCCGCCGGAGCTGCTGCACCGCCTCGGTCTCGAATGGCTGTGGCGTCTCCTCTGGGAGCCGTCGCGCTGGCGCAGGCAGCGCGTGCTGCCGCTCTTCGCCGCGCTCGTGCTCCGCGAGCGCCTCATCGGCCGATGAAGGTCGCCCTCGCGCACGAGTACTTCTCGGTCCACGGCGGCGCGGAGGCGGTCGTCGAGGTCTTCCACGCGATCTGGCCGGACGCGCCGGTGTACACGTTCTTTCACGATCGCCGCCGCTACGGCGATCTCGCCGGCTGGCGCGTGATCACGAGCACGCTGCAGAGCTTCCCCATCGGTGGGGGACTGCATCGCCTGCTCCTTCCGCTCTACCCCGCCGCGGCGCGGCACCTGCGCGTGCCGAGCGACGTCGACGCCGTGGTCGTATCGACGAGCGCGTTCATCAAGGGGATCGCGCTCGCGGACTCGACGGTCGAGATCGCGTACTGTCACTCGCCGACGCGCTACCTGTGGGATTGGACCGAGGAGTACCTGCGCGAGGAGGTGCCGCCCGCGCTCCATCGGCCCGTCCGCGAGCTGCTCGCGCGGCTGCGGGACGTCGACCGCGACATTGCCCAGCGCGTCGACCGCTGGATCGCGAACTCGCGGGTCGTCGCCGAGCGGATCCGGCGCTTTTACGGGCGCGAGAGCGAGGTGCTCCATCCACCCGTCGACGTCGACGCGTTCGACGCGCGCGCGCGGCGCGGCGAGCACTGGCTCTTCGTCGGCCGGCTCTCCGCATACAAGCGCGCCGACGTCGCGGTGCGCGCGTTTGCGAAGTCGCGGCGGCGTCTCATCGTCGTGGGGGAGGGACGCGAGCGCGAGGCGCTCGAGCGGCTCGCGACCGACAACATCGCGTTCGCGGGCCGCGTCGACGAGGCGACGAAGCGCGAGCTCCTCGCGAGCGCGCGCGGGCTGGTGCTCCCGGCCGAGGACGACTTCGGCATCGTCTGCGTCGAAGCGCTCGCGTCCGGCGCTCCGGTCGTCGCGCTCGGCAAGGGTGGCGCGCCGGAGATCGTGCGCGACGGCGTCGATGGCGCGCTCATCGCGGAGCCGGATCCCGAAGAGCTCGCCGCCGCGGTCGAGCGGATCGAGGCGCGGCGCTGGGAACCCGAGGAGCTCCGCGCGTCCGCGCGCCGATTCGACCTGCCCCGCTTCAAGGAGCGCATGCGTCAGATCGTCGAGGGCGCGACGCGCCGCGCCTGATGCGCGCGGCGACGATCGTCCTCAGCGCCGCGCTGCTTCTCGTGTGCGGCGCGCGGCCGGCGCTCGCGGGCGTAGCGCTCGCGGCACGACGCTCAAGCCGCAGCTCGTGAGCATCACCGTGCCGGCTGCGACGGCGAGGAGCACGGCGAGGCGCGCGCGAGGGGCGGTCGCGGTCCGGGCGAGCGCATGGGCCCAGCACGGCCTGAACACGAGATGGTCGTTAGCTCCAGGCATAGGGCGTCGCGAACAGCGAGACCGGGAGCGAGAGCACCGCGATGAAGCTTCTCGCGCTCGCCGCATGCGAGGTCGGCCTACCGCCGAACCGGCTCGACGAGATGGTCAAGCACGTCTATGACGCGGCCCAGCTCATGACGGTCATCAGCACGCGCGAGGACCTGGACGAGCTGAACCGGGCGACCGAGGAAATGCTCGCGCTCGAGAACCAGTGGCACAAACCGCCGGCGCAGATCGGCGACTGCGCGGTCGCCGTGCGCTCTACGCTTGCGCTGCTGGGCCGATCCGTCATAAGCGATCGGGCCGCGGGCTTCGCGGGGACGTATCTGCGGAGCAGTCCATCGCCGGAGCAGTGGGCAGTCTGGGGCCAACTCGTGAAGCATCTAGCGTTCGTCGCCATGGGCCGGCTCGGGCCCGCGGACCTTCTCGCCGTCACGAACGCCGTGCCCAAGCTGATGCAGGAAAGCATCAGCTCACGCATCGATCGTCCCTTGCGGCGCGATCTGCGGGCGCGTCTGCGAGCGTTGGACATCGGTTCCGGCAGCAGTGAGGACCAGTTCCACGCGTACCTTTTCTCGGAGATTGCGTTCCGCGTCGGGTACGAGGAAGCGCGCAAGGTCGTCGACAACATCTTGGGGCAGGGATGGGACACCTAGGCCTCGGGCACGGGATCCGGTGATGGCGAGGCGCGGCAAATCGCAGGGTCTCGCTGAACACCGATAGCGTCTTGATCCGCTCCTTCAGGACCCCGACTCGTATCCGTCGAAGGTGCTGAAGATGCTCACCGAGCATCGCGATCTGCCGAAGCTCTGGGGCATCCGCGCGCTCGGCCTCAAGTTCGCGGCGGACACGCGCTCGACGCAGGCCGAGGCGCGCCTGAAGGAATACCACGAGGCCACCAGGGACGATCCCGACCTGGGGATGACCATTGAGCCGAAATTAGCGACGAGAACGTCGCTCTACGACACGGCGAAGATGCTCCTCGGCCTGGCTTCGAGAACATCATCGAAGGCATCGTCGTCTCCCGGCATCCAGACCTCGTCAAGGATGGCAGGGCGGTCGGTCGCTCGTCACGCACGCGATGAGCCAGCTCGCGCGGGACGAGGGACTCGTCACCGAGCCCGCGGACACGCAGGTCCTCAGCGTGCTCGAGCTGTACGTGCTCTGGCTCGGTCGTTACCCGATGCCGCTGAAGACGCGCGACTGGCTCGATCTGATTCCGTATGGCCGTGCCGGCGACGATCCGCTGCGCTTCGACGACGAACGCGCGCAGACTCTCTTCGAGAGCCTGGTCCGTCACGAGGAGATGAACTGGTACCCGTGACGGGTACGATGTTCACGCCGGGCCGCGGCGCCGCTCGGTGCAGCGCCGACGGGCCCGGGGATGGGCCTCTCGCCGCGGGAGCTGTTTGCGCATCCATCGTTTCTGTCGGCGCGCCCGTGACGTGACCGGGAAATCGGACGACGAGATCATCCGCGCCTTCGCGGTCTTCTTCGAGGGGATGCTCGCCGCCCTGCGTTCAGCCAAGGCCAGGGTGCCGCCGGAGCGGCTCCAGGAGATCGTCGCCGGCGCGCTGCTCTCGAAGGTGCTGCGCCTGGGTGATGCCGTGCACGCGCTTTGCGTCGGTCGTCACGGGAACGACACCGGCCTGCTGCTTCGTACGGAGTTGCTCGCCTACGCGAACCTCAAGTTCATCGCCGCGCACACGAACCCCGAGGGCGCGGCGCTGCGCTTCATGAGCCACATCCGCCACGTGCGCGGCCAGATCGAGCCTCATCTCGTGCGGCCCGATGTCGAGGGCGAGGGGTTTCCGGTGCAGACGCCGGAGGCCTGGGCCGAGGACGAGAAGGAGCTGGGTGAGCGCTGGGACCGGATCGGGCAGTACGTCGCGGACAACAGCATCGTCGAGCTCGTGCCCGAGCGGCCAGTCGACGCGAACGGCAAGCGCCCGAAGCCTTTGGACTGGAGCTGGTCGGGACTCTCCGAGTGCGAGCTCTTCGCTGCGATCGGCGACCTCGACGCGTACCGCTACTACGCGTGGTTCTCCAACGAGGTGCACTCCAACGTCGTCGGCATCGGCGACCTCATCTCGCAGATCAACGAGGGTCGCATTGACATCAACGACGAGCGCGACTTCACGCGCGGCCCGCCGACGATGGCCGCGAAGTACATCGTGCTCTCGCTCGAGGCGTACGACGCGCTCTTGAAGCTCGGCATCGCCGCCAAGATCGAGCAGACCTCGGACGCGTTCTCGGCGGTGATCCGGGGCTCGTGACCCTAAGGCCCCCCGGACGTCATTTCGATCGCATGACCGCGCTGATGACTCTCATTGATCCGCTGCCCGAACTGCCGGTCACCGCAGCGCTCGAGGGGACGTACGCGGGTCGAACGCAGGACCGGGTCTGCTGTCCGTGGTGTGTCTACGACACGAGCTGGCGCATCTGGTGGATCGCCGCTTGGGGTCAGCTCTCCGACCACGTCGTCGAGAACCATCGCGCCATGCATGAGGCGGTTCGTGCGCGCCGGGGCATGCGACCCCTCGCGCGTGCCGTCGTGACAGGACGACGCCGACGGAGCCGGCGGGCCCCTGACCTGGTGCGCTGAGCGGCGCCGCCCGCAGTTCGCACGCCCCACCACGCGATCACGCCAGCCGCCCGGGAGCGCTCCGGCTTCCCGCCCGGACAGGGCCAGCTCGCTTCTCGACCAGCGCGCTCGTCCATCTTGCGCATCGTCTCGCGCGACGTTCAGCATCGCAGGAAAACGACACCGGCCCTCGAACCGGTTGTGTCGCAAAGCACGATAACCCTGAGGCGCGAGTTTTGTCGGAAACTCGCGCGCGGATTACCAACGCAAGAAGCAGCGGGGGCTAGCTTGGCGAGGAGAACCCTGCGGTTCGTCGTGCAGAGACCCACGCGCCGAGGAGCGCGGCGTGGCGAAGGACGATTGATGCGGCGAGGACGGCCAACAGCAGCGTCTGCATTTCGTCGGTCACGTGCTCTACCAGCGTGAGGGGATATATCGACAGGAACACCGCAGCGTCTGCCGCGGTCAGCAGAGCGAACGCGCGAATCGGCAGCGCGCCCATCGCGAAGAACGGCAGCACCCACAGCGAGAACTGTGGCGAGTAGAGGCGTGACCAGATGAGCACCGTGAGGATCGCGAGGGCGACCGGTACAACCGGATCCCGTGTGCGGCGGGCCGCTGGCACGACGACCAGTAGATAGGTCGCAAGAAGGCCCATGCTCGTGACGATCACAAGGATCGGGGCGGCGGGCAGGCCCATCACCGTCATCGCTCCACCGGCGATGCCCCACACCGAGTCGAAGTTCGCTCCGATACCGACCGAATAGCGCGTCAGGCTCTCGAGGCTGGAGAAACGTGCGCCTGCTGAGGGCGCATAGCAGGCCGCGATGACCGCACTGAATAGCGCTAATCGAAGGGTCGCGCCACGGATATCGATCGGCCTGCGTACGAGGAATAACGGGAGTGCCGTGGCGGGGAAGAGCTTCGCCGCCGTACCAGCCGCAAGCGCGACGATCGAGCGAAAGTGCGCCCGTCCGTCGTCCCAGCGAAGTGCGATGACGAGAGCGGCGATCGCGAGCAGATCGAAGTTCATGGGACCGAACAGCGCCAGTTGGGGCGCGAGCGCCCAGGCCCACCATTGAGCGCGATCGCGGGGGAGCGCCCACGCGACGGTCGCGGCCGCCGCCACCTGCAGGATGCTCCACAAGGACACGTACGCGACAGGCGACGGAACAAGTGTCGCGAACAGCGCGCTTAGGTAGCCGTCGAGCGGCGGGTACTCGAAATATGCGTCCCAATACGGAACGTGGCCACCGGCGAGACCGCGCTGCCACGTGAACAGGATGTCGCTCCACGTGAAATTTGTGAACGGTGCGGGCAGCGCGCCAGCCGCGAGAAGGATCCGCGGGATCGCACCCACGCCCACCATCGCCGCGGCGATTGCTGGTCTCCTCACGTGGACCGTGGCGTGCGCAGGCTTGCGATCGCGATGCGTGCGAGAACCGCGAGGGCGACGATCACGAAAGCGAGCTGCGCGGTCCAGGTGCGTTCGGGCACTACGGAAGGCAGGAGCAATCCGACCAGTGATGGTGTTGGTATGTCACCGACAAGACGTCGGAATACTTCGCCGACCTGGAATGTGGCACCTGGGTTGAGCATCGGCTGATGGACGGCGACGGCGACGATCTGCGGGATCGCGCACAAAAACGTGAGCGGAGCGAGGGCGCGAGCCGATAGGGAGGCGAGCGGCCAGCATAGGAGTGGAAGGATCGGTATGAGAAGTCGGGGCCCGTATTCGGCGCGGAGAGGCCAGAAGATGAGGTCGTGCGGCAGGGCCGCGAAGGCCACGACCGTCACAACCGCCATGCCACCGGTGATCCCGATGACCCGCCGCTCTGAAACGTGTTCGCGCCAGAGACGCGCCAGAAGCGCGGAGCCTGCGATCGCGACTGGCGCGACGACGAACAAGCCGTTCCGAGGCGAGACGAGCAGCGCGACCATCGCGTCGAACGCGGGAAATCCCACGTGTATGTGCGCGAACGCGGCACGCTGCTGAGCGTCGGAAAGGTAGACGTAGATCCCAGCGAGAGGGGATCCGAAGGCCGCCGTCTGATAGACGACCAGCGGGAGGGCCCCCAATAGGAAGCCACCCGTGATCGATGCGACTCGCCATGCGGAGCGTGCCCGAAGCGCCTCGATGCCAAGAAGCACGAGTGGGACCGCCGCGCTGGCGACGACGACCGTCTCCGTCGAGAGCATCGCGCCAGACAGCAGTCCGACCGCGAGGTGTCGGCGGCGCACTGCCGCCAGCGCAAGTCCCGCGACGAGCGCGGCGCCGACCGATGTCGCCATGAAGAGCGTTGAATACACAGCGAGCGGAGTCGCGATGACGCAGGCGAGAGCGGCGAGCCGCGACCTCGGAAGCCGGGCTTCGGCGGCGAGCTGCTCGACGAGTGATGCCGTCAGCACGAGAGCGCCGCCTGATACGAGAACGGTCAGCAGCCACTTCCACCAAAAGCTGTCCATATGCGCCGCGGGGAAGACGAGACGCAGTAGCGCGTAGGGAATCATCGCGAGCAGCGATGGGAGCGGTGGCTTCGCCATGTAATCGTGGCCTTCGTAGAACGCAAGATCCTCTTCGATCGCCGGGCTTTCCGCGACGTATGGGTCGACGGCCAGGCTGTGATGGTCCACGAACGCGTACACGAAGGCGAGGCGACCGTCGCCGCTGATCTCTGGAGCGGTCCGCACGAAATACGCGGACAGCACGAGCACGAGCGCCGGGAAGATCGCACGCTGGATCGTCGCGCGCCAGTCGCCACGACGAGGGGAGCTCATTACATCCCTACCATGCGCGCGTGAAGGAAGTACCTCCCGTGTCGACGCGTTCGGACGACATACGTCAGATCCTCCCAGGGCTCGCCGCCTTGTGCGTCGCACTCGCTCTGGCCCTCGATCTGATCACGCTCAAACTCGTCGGATTCGACTTCGCCGCGTACATCTTGGGAGCGCGTCGTCTCGTGGCCGGAGAACCGCTGTATCAGACCGCCCTCGTCGCGCTCGGGCCGTTCGGTCAATACGTGTACGCACCCTTCGTCGTCCTTCCCTTCGTGCCGCTCGCTATGTTGCCATTCGACGTGGCGCGCCTGTCCTTCCTTCTGTTGCTCGCTGGGCTCGCTGCCCTCGTGACGTGGCACCTTGCTTCACAGCTGCCCCGAGCCACTCGCTATTGGGGAGCGGCTGCGATCGTCCTGTTCTTTCCGTTGATCTGGGAGGTGACCCTCGAAAACCTCACGCTGGTGACGCTGACAAGCACACTCCTCGCGTGGCGGTGGCGCCGTTCGGCTCCACGGTCGGGAGCCGCCTTCGCCGTGGCCCTCGGGCTGAAGCTCTTGCCGCTTTCACTCATCCCGTATTTCCTCGCGTCGGGACGCGTGCGCGTTCTGCTCTGGTCGGCGTTGGGGCTCATCGCGATCACCTTCTTCACGTGGCCCATTGTGGGAGCTGAGTGGCCGGCGTTCATCGCGTTTCTCGCGTACATCGCCCAGGCTCCCGCTGGCACGGGGTCCAATATCGTTCCAGCTCTCTTTAGTGCTCCCCCCCTGCGCGTCGTGCTTCCTGCCCTCGCTCTACTGATCGCAGTCCTCTGCGGATTCGTGTCGCGCGCGAGCGACGGCGACGAGGATCACTCCTTTCGGGTGGCCCTTGCGGCCGTTCCGCTCGTTGCGTCGACGCTGTGGTATCCGTATCTGATCTTCGCGCTCCCCCTGCTGGTCGCAAGCGGTCCGAGGCCTCCGACGTCCTTGCTCCGCGTGCCCTTCGCCGTTGCGAGGCCCTGCGCGTGGGTGCTCATGCAGTGGGAAACGCTCCGGGATCCCGGTCGTGAGTTCCTCATGCCGATGGTCGGCCTGCTGCTGCTGCTCATGGTGGGATTGCTCGAGCTCTACTGGTGTGAGCGGACGCAGCGGCCTCTGGGGGCGCAGGAGGCGCGAGCGAGGATCGCGAGCGCCCGCGTCGCGTGACGTCGTATCGTGCCGAACGTGCCCCCACGCCGCGTCCGGCTCGACATGCACACCCACAGCGAGTACTCCCCGGACAGCCGCACGCCGCTCGCGGCGCAGGCCGCGGCGCTCGTGGCGGCCGGCATCGACGTCGTGTGCGCGACCGACCACAACACCATCGAAGGCGCGCTCCGCCTGCGCGAGCTCGCCACCGACCGCCTGCGGGTGATCGTGGGCGAGGAGATCTCCAGCCGCGACGGCGAGATCATCGGGCTGTTCCTCGAGAAGCCCGTCCCGCGCGACCTCTCCGCCGAGGAGACGATCGAGCGCATACACGAGCAAGGCGGTATCGTCTCGGTCCCGCATCCGTTCAGCCGCAACCGCCTGTATCACCTGCGCCGCGACGCCCTCGAGCGCGTGTGGTCGCAGGTCGACTGCATCGAGATCTTCAACGCCCGCGAGGCGTTCGCGGCCGACAACCGGCGCGCCGCGGCGTTCGCGGCCCAGCACCGCATCCCCGGGGCCGCCGGGAGCGACGCGCATCGCGCTTCGGAGATCGGCAATGCCTGGATCGAGGTCGAAGAGTTCGGCGGCCGCGACGACTTCGTCGCCGCCGTGCGCGGCGGCGAGGTGCACGGTCGTCTCACCGGTCAGCGGATCCACCTCGCGACGCGCTACGACGTCTTCCGCAAATGGCTGAGCAGACGAAGAACGAAGACCCCCTCCTGACGCCGTCGCCCTCGCGCCACGTCGAGGACCCGACGATCGAGGAGCTCGCCGAGGAGGCGGGCCACACCGACGAGGTCGCGGTCCGTCGCACGCTGTTCGGCTGGCGCGAGCTCGTCTCGACGCTCATCCCGCTCGCGCTCATCGCGGTCGCCGCCCGCAACGTCGACTGGGGCGAAGCCGGGAGGGCGCTCGCGCGATCGCAGCCGTACCTCGTCGTCCTCGCCCTCGTCGTCTACTACGCGACGTTCCCGCTGCGCTCCTGGCGCTGGGCGCGGCTGCTCCGCGAAGGCGGGACGGACCTCGGGTGGAGCGATCTGCTGCGCATCCTGTTCCTCGGATGGTTCGTCAACTGCGTCGTTCCCGCGAAGCTCGGCGACCTCTACCGCTCGTTCCTCGTGAAGCGCCGCTTCGGCGTCTCGCTGTCGCGGACCGTCGGCGTGGTGGTCGCGGAGCGGCTGCTCGATCTGCTCGTCGTGTTCCTGCTGCTCATCGTCGGCGGCTACGTCGCGTTCGGTCGCACGATCCTCCCCGACCTTCGGATCGTGTACGTCACGGGCGCGGCGCTCGCGCTGCTGATCGTCGCCGGGATCGCCGCGATGTACTACGTCGCGCCCACGCTCGCGCGCTTCTTCCCGGCGGAGGTACGACGGATCGGCCGGCTCTTCCGCGAAGGCGTCCTCCACAGCTTCCGCGCGCTGCCGCTCGCGGGTCCGCTCACGGTCGTCATCTGGGCGGCGGAAGCGCTGCGCCTGTTCTTCGTGCTCACCGCGCTGGGCCTCGGGCTCCCCGCGTCGGGCGTCGTCTTCGTCGCCGTCGCGGTCGCGCTCCTCACGACCGTGCCGCTCACGCCGGCCGGCTTCGGCTTCGTCGAGATCGCGATGGTCTACGTCCTCACCGCCGGCTTCGGCCTCAGCCAATCGGACGCCATCGCCGTGGCCGTCGTCGACCGCGCCGTGAGCGTGCTCTCCGTGATCGTGATCGGGGCGATCGTGTATCTGCGGACCGGACACGAGGAGCGGCTGGGAGCGCGGTGACGCTCGGGGCGCGGCGCGCATGGGTGACGCTCGCCGTCGTGGCGCTCGCGATCGCGCTCGTCGCGATCGGCCGCTGGCTGTGGGCCCTCGGGGCGGGCGTGCCGATCCTGTACGGGGAGGGGGCGGTGGCGCACGCGGCGATCCTCGCGCGCGACCGCGCGGAATACGCGGCGCTCGCCGATCCGCGCGGCCTCATCTTCGTGGCCGCGAACTACCCGCCGCTCTACTTCCGCATCGCCGGGATCGCGGATCCGTTCGTTGCCGGCCGGGCCGCGAGCATCGTGGCCGCGTTGTTCGTGGCGGCCGCGATCGCGCGGACGGCGTTCACGCGCTCGGGTGTGCTCGCCGCCGTCGCGCTCGCGGCGACCTGGCTCGCGTGCATGCCGGTCGCGACCTGGGGACCGGCGGTGAAGCCGGATCTCGTCGCCCTCGCGTTCACCGTGGCCGCGGTGCTCGCCGCGGACGGGCGGCGCCGCCCCGCCCTCGCGGGCGTGCTCGTCGCGCTCGCGATCTGGTCGAAACCGACCGCGGCGCTGCCGGCGATCGCGCTCGCGGTCTCTCTCGGTGGTCGCGCGACGGGCATTCGGCGGTATGCCGCGGGCATCGTCGCCGGATCCGCCGCCGTGCTCGCCCTCGCCGGCGGGGATCCCGGTGCCATGTTCGAGCACGTGGTGGCGTGGAACGCGCTGCCCTGGCACGCGGACCAGGCTCTCCTCCTCGTGCTCGTGCTCGCCGTCGTCTTCGGCGTGCCGCTCCTGAGCTATGCCTTCGCGCGCCCGAGCGGCGCGATCGGCGCGTATGCCGTCGCCGCGGCCGCGATCGTCGTTCTCGGAGGCCGTGAGGGCGCGACGATCAACTACCTGCTGGATCTCGTCACCGCGGCGACCCTCGGTCTCGCCGCATCGGGCGATCGCGTCACGTCCGGATGGGCGCGCCCGGCGCTCATCGCCGTGCAGCTCGTCGTCGCGCTCGCGCTCTTCGACCCGCTGGGACTCCTCGGAGGTCGCTCGATCGGCACGGGCGCGTGGGCCTCGCCCGCGCGCCTCGCCGCCGTGCACGTTCTGCCCGGCGACCTGCTCGTCGAGGACGCGGGCCTGCTGGTCGCCGACGGCCGCGTCCCGAAGGTCGACGATCTCTTCCTCTGGTCCAGGCTGCTCGATCGAGGCGCGCTGCCAGAGCGAGACCGGCTGCTCGACGCCGTGAGCGCGGGCGAGTTCGACGCGGTGGTCAGCGAGGTCGACCTCTCGCGCATCGCGGCCGCTCCGGCCTACGAGCGGCAGCGCTGGCACCCACGACTCGTCGACGCGGTGCTCGCGCGCTACCGCCTCACGCGCGAAGCGGACGGCCTGTTCGTGTATCAGCGCGCCATCAGCCTGACCGACCGCGTGGCATTTCCCTAGACTGCCCGCGTGCCGGATGCCACCGCCATCCGACGTATCGCTTCTCTCTCACTCGCATTGCTCGTCGCGCGGATCGCCACCGCGTTCGTCGTTTCGCAGCCCGGGTATACCGACTCCTTCTATTTCACCGCCGTCGCCGACCGGCTCGCGCAGGGCGCGGGCCTGACCGCGGATTTCCTGTGGTCGCCGCTGGAGGCTCGCGCTGACCTGGGACTCCCCGTCGCGAGCCATCTCTTCTGGGTGCCGCTGCCGACGGGCCTCGCGGCTCTGGGCGTCGCGCTCGCGGGTCCGCTCGCCGGCGCGTTCCGCGCCGCGCAGCTCCCGTTCATCCTCACCGCCGCGCTGCTCCCCGGAGCCGCGTATGTGGCGGCGCGCGCGCTCGGCACGCGCGAGCGCTTCGCGCTCGCGGCCGCGGCGATCGCGGGTTGTGGCGGGCTGTTCGCTCCGGCGTTCGTTTCGGTCGACGCGTTCGCGCCGGCGGCGCTCATGGGCACCGCCTTCTTCCTCGCGTACGCCCGTGCCGCGGCGGGGTCGACGCGTGCCGGGCTCGTGGCGGGCCTCCTCGTCGGCCTTCTCTATCTGTCGCGCAGCGAAGGCGCGCTCTTCGGTCTCGCGCTGCTGTGGCTCGTACGAACGGAACGGTCGCGGCGCGCGGGCGTCGCGGCATCGCTCGTCGCGCTCGCCTTCGGTTGCGCATGGCTCGTGCGCGACCTTTCCGCCGGCCTCGGTGCGGGGCTCTTCGCGCGGTCGGCGCTGCTCGTGCGCTACGAGGATCTCTTCGCGTTCCAGCCCGACTACATCGGCGCGTCCGCGGCTCCGGCGATCGACCTCGTCACGGCGCGGGCCGCGGCGCTCGTCACCAACGCCGTCACCTTCACGTTCGCGTTCGCGCTGCTGCTCGTGGTCCCGCTCGCCGCGGGCGTCCGCGGTCTGCGCGACCGGCCCGAGGTCCGTGCGTGGCTGGGTCTCGCCGTGCTCGTGTATCTGGCGCAATCCCTCGTCTGGACGTTGCACTCGACGCGCGGCTCGTACTTCCACTCGCTCGCGGCGTTCTTCCCATTCGGCGTCGCGATCGCCGCGGCGGGCGCGGAGCGTCTGCTCACGTCGCTCGCCCGGCGCACGGCCGATGCCTGGATCGCGGGCGCCGTCGTGCTCGTCGCGATCGTCTCGGTCACGTCGGTCGCGCAGTGGGACGCGAGCTTCAACGGCGGGACGCGGGCGCGCGCGTCGGCGCTCGACGCGATCCCCGCGGGCCCGTTCCTCGCGATCGACGCGGCGGCATGGCGTTGGATCAGCGGACGGCGCGTCGCGGTGACGCCCGCGGACGGCCTCGCGCGCGCCGCGTGCGTGGCCGCGGCGATCGACGCGCGCTCGATCGTGCTCGAGGCTGCCCACTTCAGCCGATACGACGCGCTCTACCGTGGTGGCGCGCGGCCGGCGTGGCTCGACGCGCCCGTCGTGCGCGGCGCGACCCGGGTCTACCCGATCCGCGGCGTCCCGCCCTGCGGCGCGCCGTGACCGGCCGACGTCTCGCACCGCTGCTCGTCGCGCTGACGGCGTTCGCGGTCGCGGTCGCGCGGCCGCCGTCCGACCCCGACATGTTCTGGCACCTCGCATCCGGCCGGTGGATGGTCGATCACCGCGACATCCTCCGGCTCGACCAGTTCTCGAGCACGATCGACGGCCAGCCGTACAGCGTCGGCGAATGGCTGGGGGAGGTCGTCCTGTACGGGGCGTACGCGATCGGTGGATGGGGCGGCATCGTGGTGCTGCGCGGGTCCCTCGTCGCCGTCGCCGCGTTCTTCCTCACCCGTGCGTCGCTCGCCAGCGGCGCGTCGCCCCGGGTCGCGCTGCCCATCGTCGTCCTCGCGCTGCTCCTCTCGACGATCGTGTGGACCGATCGTCCCCATCTGTTCACGCTGGCGTTCTTCCCACTGCTCCTCGATCTGCTCCTCCGCGTACGCGCTGGCGCGACGCGGTGGCTCGCCGCGGTCCCGCCGCTCCTCCTCGTATGGACGGATCTCCACGGTGGGTACGCGCTCGGCCTCGCGCTCGTCGCGCTCTTCGCGGTCGACGCGCTCGTCCGCCGCGATCGCGCGCGCGCGTTCGTCGTCACGGCCGCCGCGGCCGCGGTCGTCACCCTGCTCGATCCGGGCTCGCTCGGCATCGGCGCCGCGGTCGCGCACGCGGCCGCGCCGCCGCGCTTCATCGTCGAGGAGCTGCCGCCGGACGTGCTCACGCCCGCCGGCCTGCTGTTCGCGGCCTTCGTGCTCGGCACGATCGCCGTCAGCATGCGCGCGGGCGGCACGGCGCTCGACGCGCTGCTCCTCATCCCGCTGCTGTGGCTCGCGCTCTCCGCGCGGCGCGACATGCCGTACTTCGCGATGGCCGCGGTGCCGTACCTCGCGCGGGAGCTCCCGCGCGCGCTGCCCGCCGCCCGGCGCGCGGGCCCGCGATCCGGCCCGAGGCGCGGCGTGCTCGCCGGCGCCGTGGTCGGCGTCGCGGCGATGGTGCTCGTGAGCATCGTCTCGCTGCCGGCCGCCGTCGACGAGAACGCGTATCCATCGGGCGCGCTCGCCGCGCTGCGCGCCGGGAGCGGCGTGCTGCTCAACGAGTACGACTGGGGCGGCTACCTCATCTGGCGCGCACCGGAGCGTCCGGTCTTCATCGACGGGCGCCTCCTCCCGTATCTGCCGCGCGTCTTCGCGGACTGGAACGCCGCCGTGCGCCTGGCGCCGCGATGGCGCGACGTCCTCGAGCGGTATCGCGTCACGACGGTCCTGCTGAAGCCCGATCGCCCGCTGGTGGGCGCGCTGCGCGAGGACGGTTGGCGCGAGAGCGGGAGCGGCGCCGACTGGGTGTTGCTGACGCGCCCGTGACGCGTGTGTCGACCTTCGCGATCGTGCTCGGATCGCTCTTCGGCGCGCTCGCGAGCCTGCAACCGATCGCCGACAGCGATCTCTTCTGGCACGTCGAATCCGGACGGCGGACGCTCGCCGGCGCCCTCCCGCGGACGGACGTCTTCTCGTGGACCGTCGCGGGCGCGCCGGTCTTCACCGATCAGTGGCTCGGCGACGCGCTGCTCGCCGCGGCGCGCGCCGTCGCTGACTGGCGTGGGGTGCTCGCGCTGCGCGTCGTCGCCGTCGCGGTGCTCGTCGCGGTCATCGTGGACACGGCGCTCGCGATACGGCCCGGCCGTCCGAGCGTCGCCGTCGCGGCCGCCCTGCCCGCGATCGCGCTGTCGCGCTTCGCGTGGACCGATCGGCCCGAGCTGCTCGGGCTGCTCTGCTTCGCGATCCTCGTGCGGCTGCTCCGGAGCGGCGACCGCGGGCTCCTGCTCGCGATCCCGCTCCTCTTCATCTGGGCGCAGCTCCACGGCTCGTACGCGCTCGGCCTCGCGCTCGTCCTCGCCGCGTGCGGCGCTCGCGCGGCGACGGAGCGTCGCGAGCGCTGGCGCTTCGTGCCGATCGCGTCCGCGGCGATCGTCGCCACGCTGCTCGGTCCGTCGGGCATCTCGACCTGGACCTCGTCGGGCGGCCACTTCCTCGCGCCGCCGCGCTACATCGCGGAGGAGGGCGTCCCCGACGTCAGCACGCTTCCCGGAGCGCTCTTCTTCGTCACGCTCGCCCTGGTGATGGCGGCGGCGCTCTTCTCGCGCCGCCCCGCCACGCCGCGAGACCTCGCGCTCCTCGTGCCGGTCGCGTTCGTGTCGCTGACCGCCGCGCGTCACATGCCGCTGCTCGCGATCGCCGCCGTCCCGTTCCTCGCGGAGCGCTTCCCCGATCCGCTCGGGAAGTGGCGCGATCGCCGGACCGAGGGCATCGGTCGCGCCGTCGCGCTCGCCGCATCGGTCGCGATCGCCGTCCTCGCCGTCGCGCTCGCGGACGGCCACGTCGACGAGTCGGGGTATCCACGGGCGGCGCTCGCGGCGGTCCCGAGCGGACCCGGCCTGTTGAATCGGTACGAGTGGGGCGGCTGGCTCATGTACGCGGCGCCCGCGACGCCGGTGTTCATCGATGGCCGTCTTTTTCCGTACGTGCCGTCCGTCCTCGATGACTACGGATCGATCATCAACGCGCATCCCGGCTGGGAAGCGGTCGCCCTTCGCCGGAACGTCCGTGCGATGCTCGTGCGTCCGACCGACGCGATCGCGGGGCGCGCCGCCGAGCGCGGCTGGAGGATCGCCTACCGGGACGATCTCGCCGTGGTGCTCGTGCGATGAGGTACGCGCTCGCGCTCTTCGTCGGCACGGTCGCCGGCGTGCTCGCGGCGTCGCAGCCCATCGCGGATACGGACGTGTGGTGGCACCTGGCGACGGGCCACGAGACGATCGCGCGGGGGATCGTCCGTACGGACGTCTTCGCGTGGACCGTTCGCGGATCGCCGGTCTCGACCGATCAGTGGCTCGGGCAGGTCGTGATGTACGCGAGCTGGCTCTTGGCGGGCTGGCGCGGCGTGGCGCTCCTGCGCGTCGTGCTCGTCGTCGCGCTCATCGCCTTCGGGGCGATGAGCGCGATGCGCAGGACGACGCGTCCGTTCGCCGCCGTCCTCGCCACCATGCCCGCGCTCCTGCTGACGCGCGCCGTCTGGGTCGATCGCCCGGAGCTGTTCGGCTTCGCGTTCTTCGCCGCGCTGCTCCTGCTGCTCCGGCTCGGACGCGACGGCCGCGCGAGCGCGCTGTTCGCGAGCGTGCCGCTCATCGGCGTGTGGGCGAACGTGCACGGGTCGTTCGCTCTCGGTGTCGCGGTCACGCTGCTCGTCTGCGCCGAAGGCGCGCTTCGCGACGTCCCGCGACGTCGCGCGTACGTGGCGACGGCGCTCGCCGCGCTCACCATCACGCTCGCCAATCCCGCCGGCGTCAGCGTCTGGACCGCCCCGGGCTCGCACTTCCTCTCGCCGCCGCGCGACATACAGGAGTGGGGCCTCATCGACGTCTCCACGCCGCTCGGGATCGCGTACGCCACCACCCTCGCGCTCGTCCTCGTCGCGGCGTTCGCGGGGCCACGCCTCGAAGCGCGCGAGCTCGTCGTGCTCGTACCGGTCGCCTTCCTATCGATGACCGCCGTTCGCCAGGCGCCGCTGCTCGCCGTCGCGGCTGCCCCGCTGTTCGCGGAGCGCGCCACGGCGATCCTCGCGCTTCTCGGGCCCCACGACCGTGCGACCGAGGGCCCCCGCGCGGGGAGGGTTCCCGTCGCGACGAAGCGACGGGAGACCCCGCGTGGAGAGGGTTTCGGCCGCACGGTCGTGCTTGCCGTGGCTCTTGGCGGGATCGCCGTCGCCCTCGCGACGACGCCGGGGCAGCCCGACGAGCGGGCATATCCGGTCGGCGCTCTCGGATCGATACCGACCGGAGACGGCACGCTCGCGCGCTACGAGTGGGGTGGCTGGCTGATCTGGAACGGCGTCCCCGTGTTCGTCGACGGACGGCTCACGCCGTACGCCGGCGGCGTCCTCGACGATTACCGGCGGATCGTCGCCGCCGCGCCGGGATGGGAGGAAGCGATCGCGCGACGCCATGTGCGGACGCTGCTCGTCGTGCCGTCGGATCCGGTGGCCGTACGCGCGACGCAGCTCGGATGGACGGTCCGCGCCCGCTCCGACGAGTTCGTCGTCATCGCCGTTCCGTGAGTGCGCGTTCCTATACTTCGCGCACGAGCACCCAGCCGGCCCGCCTCATCAAGGATGGCGACGACCTCGAAGCGCAGTTCGACGCGATCGTCGACGCCCTCCGGCGCGACGTCCGCCGCACGCGTCAGCAGGTCGAGAAGTTCGCGCGCGCCTACCAGCGGACGGCCGAGGCGCAATCGCGGCGCTCGGCGGACGGCAAGCCCGACGAGGAGACGCAGAAGGCCTACCGGCGGCTGAAGCAGCTCCAGCTGGTGGTGCGGCACATCGAGTCGAGCGCCGCGTACCTCCTCGGGTCGGGCATCGAACCCGAGGTGAAGGGCGACCACGATCAGACGCTCGAGGTCGCGCAGCGCGTGCTCGAAAGCCTCGAGGCCGAGCGCGAGCGCCTGTACCGCGACGTGCACGACGGTCCCGCCCAGGTGCTCGCGAACGCGATCTTCGAGGTCGAGTACCTCGAACGCATCGCCGAGCGCGCGCCGTCGGAGGTGCGTCAGACGCTCAAGGCGGAGCTCGGCGGCCTCAAGACCCAGTTCCGCTCGTCGCTCGATTCGGTGCGCGCGATGATCTACGACCTCCGTCCGCCGGAGCTCTCCGAGCTCGGGCTCGCCGAGGCGATGCGCAACTACACGAGCGAATGGGAGTCTCGCTGCGGCATCAAGGTGCTGGCGACGCTCGACGTCGCGCCGACGGAGCTCTCGCCCCAGCACGAGCTCGCGGTGTATCGCGTGCTGCAGGAGGCGCTGCAGAACGTGCACAAGCACGCGCACGCCACCACCGTGGGCGTCGTCTGGCAGCGCACCAGCGCCGCCTGGAACCTCCACGTCACCGACGACGGTCTCGGCTTCGACCTGGTGAAGGCGGCGCGGCGCGCGAAGTCCGTCGGCCTCCTCTCGATGCGCGAGCGCGCCGAGCTCATCGGTGGTTCACTGCAGATCCAATCGATGCCCGGGAGGGGCACCGCCGTTACACTCCTGCTCCCCGTAGGGCACGCAGAGAGAGGAAGTCTGCTTGGCCGACAAGAGTGACCGCCAGATCCGCGTCGTGCTCGCCGACGCGAGCCGTCTCACCGCGATGGGCATCGGACAGGTGCTCGAACAGGAGCCGGATGTCGAGCTCGTCGCGACCGCGTCCGACGGCGAGGAGGCCGTGACGAAGACGCTCGAGCTCGAGCCAGACGTCCTCGTCATCGAAGCCGACCTGCCGCGCCTTTCGGGCATCAAGGTGACGCAGCGCGTGCGCCGCGAGCTGCCGCACGTCGGTGTCGTCGTGCTCACCGCGAAGGACGAGGAGCAGACGCTCTTCGAGGCCATCCGCGCGGGGGCGGCCGCGTACCTGAACAAGGATTGCGAGCCGACGGAGCTCGTCGACGCGATCCGCAAGGCGCGCGCGGGGCAGTTCATCATCAACGAGAAGGTCTTCAGCCGGCCGGCCGTCGCGTCGAAGGTGCTCGCCGAATTCCGCGAGCTCTCCGTGTACGGGCCCGGCTCTTCGCACGTGTTCGCACCGCTCTCCCCGCGCGAGGTGCAGATCCTCGACAACATCGCGCAGGGCATGACCAACAAAGAGGTGGCGTACGCCCTCGCCATCTCCGAGCAGACGGTGAAGAATCACATGTCGAGCATCCTGCGGAAGCTGTCCGTCAACGACCGGACGCAGGCGGTCGTGTACGCGATCAGGCAGGGCTGGATCAAGGGACCGGAGATGGGGAATTGACCGTGGCGGCCGACACGGTGGCGGAGCTCGCGACCGAGCAGCAACGGATCGTCGCCGAGATCCGCGAGCTCGACCTGCTGATCGAGTCGACGCAGACGGAGGTGAACCGGCTCAAGGCGCGTGAGGATCAGCTGAAGACACGCGTCGAGGAGATCCGCGGCAATCCCTCGAACTTCCAGCGCGACGAGATCTTCGGCGCCACCGACGAGCACGCCGCCGCGATCGGCCGCCGGATGACGATGGAAGGGCAGCTCGGCGCGCTGCAGGGCAAGCGCAAGCTCCTCGATCGCGCGCGGACCCTCCTCACCGCCGCGCAGCAGCACGTGCGCGAGAGCGCCGCCGCGCCGCCGGTGCCCGCCGATACCTCGCCGATCATCGACGAGAGCAAGCTGCTCCAGGCCGTCGTCGACACGCAGGAGGCCGAGCGCAAGCGCATCGCGCGGCAGGTCCACGATGGGCCGGCGCAGGCGATGGCGAACGTCGTCCTGCAGTCCGAGATCAGCGAGCGCCTCTTCGAGGTGGACCCGCAGCGCTCGCGCACCGAGCTCGCGGCGCTCCGGCAGATGGTGAACAAGACCCTGCAGGAGCTGCGTGGCTTCATCTTCGAGCTGCGGCCGATGATCCTCGACGACCTCGGCCTCGTCCCGACGATGCGCCGCTACGTGCAGACCCTCATCGACAAGCACGGCGTGCGCATCGACTTCTCGAGCACGGGCCGCGACCGGCGTCTTCCGTCCGACGACGAGGTCGCGATCTTCCGCCTCATCCAGGACTCCCTCGTCGAGCGCATCGAGAAGGGGGCGAGCAAGGACATCGTCCTCGGGATGAGCTGGAAGGACGAGCAGCTCGAGATCCTGCTCTCCGCCGACGGGAAGGAGCTGCCGCCCGACGGCGAGCTCCAGTCCGGGCTGCGCCGCAGCGAGCGGCTCGAGCTCCTCCACGGCGACTCCACGCACGAGACGCGCTCCGACGGGTCCGTCGTGCTCTCCGTGCGCGTTCCGATCCGCGCCGCGCCCACCATCATCACGTGAGCGGCGCGCTCGCCACGAGCGACGTCGCCGCGCTCCTCGAGTCCACCTGCGCCCTCGTCGAAGCGGAGATGCGCGCGCTCGGGGACGAGGGCTGCCGCTTCCATTTCGAGGCCGGCGAGTGGTGCGTGAACGAGTGCATCGGTCATCTCATCGAGGCGGAGAAGCGCGGCTTCGCGGGACGCATCCGCGACCTCATCGCCGGGAGACCGGTGCGGTCGTGGGACCAGGCGCAGGTCGCGCGCGACCGCAAGGACTGCGAGCGCGTCAGCCAGAGCCTCTGGATGGAGTTCATGGGTCTTCGCCACGATTCGATCCAGCTCGTGCGATCGCTGACGCCGGCAGATCTGGACAGGAGCGGTATGCATCCGAAGGTCGGCGCGCTGCGCGTGCGCGATCTTCTGCACGAGTGGGTGCACCACGACCGCAACCACACGCGCCAGCTCCTCGCGATCCAGCAGGAGCGCGTGTACCCGCACATGGGGAACGCTCGGAAGTTCGTCGGCGAGTAGGCGCTTCCGCGGCGCCGCGATCTACCGAAGCGCGAGGCGGCCGCCGCGTCGACCGAGGACCATCGCGACGCCCGCGACGGCCGCGGTGAGCACGAGCGGCTTCGCCGCGAGCGAATAGCGCGGCTGCGTCCCGAGCGGCGCGAGCGCGACGGTCACGTAGAGGATGACGACGAGCGGCAGTAGCGCGGCGTCCGTGCGGCGGCGCGCGAGCGCGAGCGCGCCGACGAGCGCGAAGAGCACGATCGCGAGCTCGATCGCTTCGATCGCGACGCGGAGCCCCGGGTCGAGCGATCGCGATGCCTCGACCGGGACGGGCATGTCGCCGGCCCACAGCACGAACGCCCGGAGCGGTGTGCGCGCGAGGTAGCCCGCGACGTCGTGGGCGATGAAGCGAAGACCGTGCATGCCGAGACTGGCGTTCAGCGCGACCCACGCGTACGCCTGATCGACGCGATCGCCGATGCGATCGAACGCGGCGACCTCCGCGTTCACGGCCGCGAGCTCGTCCGCCTCGACGGCGTCGAGGTCGGCTCTCCCAAGGCCCTGCACCGCACCGAGCCAGATGACGGCGCCGCTGCTCGACACGAAGGGCCGGTCGAAATAGCGCTGCGAGTACACGAAGAGCGGTGCGAGCACGAGGACGAACGCGGCGACGAGCGCGACGAGCGGCGCGAGCCGCGTGCGTGCGAGCACCCGGCGGCCATCGACGACGAGCGCGAGCAGCACCAGCGCCGCGGGGAACAGGACGTACACCGGCCGCGTGAGCGCGAGCCAACCGACGAGCGCGCCCGACGCGACGGCCCAGCCGACCGAATCGCCCGCTCGCGCGCGAAGGAACGCGGCGAGGCCCGCGACGAGGAGGAACGTCGACAGGAAGTCCGAATAGGCGATCGCCGCCCAGTACGCGATCGGCAGATAGATCGCGACGAGCACCGCGACGACACGCGCGGCCGGCGCGCCGATCACCGCACGCGCGAGCGCGCGGGCGAGCACGACGAGCACGCCGTACAGGAGCGCCTGCGCGACCGCCACGAGCCAGTGCGAGCACCCGAGGAGGCAGAGCGGTGCGAGGAACAGCGGATATCCGGGCGGCCAGAGCGGCTCGGGGACGAACGCGGCGCCGAGGGCGCCGCGGGTGTACTCGCTCCGATCGACGAGCCCGCGCGCGAGGCGCAGATACGCGACCTGATCGTCCCAGTACGGCTCGAACGCCGGCGACACGAGCAGCGCGTAGCCGAGTGCGAGCGCGACGGCGACGGCCGAGGCGGTCCAGACGACGCGCATCGTCCGCAGTCTATGGAGCGCTTTCGGCGCGCCGAGGCGTGTCACAAGGCGCTGGCCGGCCCTCGACGAGTCCGGTCACGCCGGCACCGGTGGCGGCGACGCGTCGGCCCATGGTCGGCTGCGTGAGGTCATGGACCGCCGACGTTCGTGAGCGCGATGCCGGTGTAGTAGTGCTTCAGGATCTGCTCGTAGTCGGCGCCACCGAGCGCCATGCCCTGAGCGCCCCACTGGGACATGCCGACGCTGTGGCCGAAGCCCTTCCCGACGAAATCGAACCGCGCCGGGAGCGCGAAGAGGATCTCGGTCACGACGATGCCCTTGCGGCGGCCGGTCTCGTCGAACGTGAAGTCCCAGTTCGACCGCACCTTCGTCGCACCGAGGATGTCCATGTCGCGAAGGCGATCCGCGTCGCGCGGGCTGACCCATTCCTGCTCCGGCGGCCGGAGCACGGGATCGAAGAGGTTGCTCTTCAGTCCGAAAAGGAAGCGCGCCGTCTCCATCCTGATGTCGCGCGAGCCGAGCGTGCCGGTCACGCGCGTGAGGAGTGGCCGGCCGGTCGCGCTCTTGCTGAGCACCTCGATCTTTGTCGGCGTGCCGACGTCGAGACCGCGAACGCGCATGTACTCGGCGAGCAGCGGCGCGGTGAATTCGCGGTCCCATTCCCAGCTCGACCGTCCGAATGACGAGTTCTTCGCGACCTCGTCACTCGGCGACGGCACGCTGCGCAGATACGGCAGCGCGTTCGAGAAGACGTTCTCGGAGTTCTCGGTCACGCCGCCCGCGTTCGCGGAGTACAGCGCCTCGATCGGCGAGCCACGGTACGTCGCGACGATCCCCGCCGTCCGGTCGACGGCACGGAGCGTCGAGCGAACCTCGTTCCCGATGCCGTCGTATTCCTGGTCGCGCGTGTCGCCCTCCAGGTCGTAGTGCTGGTGCCGGCGGAGATGCGTCGCGAGATACGTGCGCGCGGCGATCGCCTGCGCGGCGAGCGCCTCCGGTTCCCAGGTCGACGGCTCCTCGGACCCGACGACGGACGCGAGGTAGGCGCCCGTCTCGACCGTGTTCACGATGATCGCGCCGCCGCCGTCGTCCACGCTCGTCTCCAGCGTGCCGCGGAAGCCGCGCCCGTTCACCGTGAGCACGCCGTCGCTCGTCGTGAAGGTCACGACCATCACCTTCTCGGCCGAGAGCAGCTGCTGTCCGAGCGCGTCGTCGTTGCTGCGCAGGAGCGAGACCTCGAACGGCGTCGTGACGATGCGCGCCGGCTGCGACCGCGCCTCGAGCTCGGCGTTGCGCGCCTCGCGTAGCTGCTGCCTGCGGCCGAGCCGCTCGTCCGGGGTGAGCGACTCGGGCTTCGGCGGCAGCGCCAGCGCGACGCCCTCGGCGCGCCGCACGTTGGTGCGCACGACGAGACGCAGCGGCCCGCGGTAGAGGATCGCGCCATCCGGGCCGGTCGCGGTGACGCTGCCCGTCGACGCGACGACGGTGTAGCTCACACCGTTCGGCGTGACGTTCACGCGGACCGTGGCCGGCAGGGCTTGGAGCGGCGCGGCGACCGCGACGCCCGGCTCGAGCGAGAGGACGCACGCGACGGCGAGGACCGTGACCAGCGCTCGCGCGACGAGCCCTGTCCGTCTCACGTCGCGGTCCGATACACCTCCGGCCTGAGCACGCCGATGAACGGAAGATTGCGATACCGCTCGGCGTAGTCGAGGCCGTATCCCACGACGAACTTGTCGGGGATCTCGAAGCCGCGATAGTCGATCGCGATCGGAACGAGTCGACGCGCGGGCTTGTCGAGCAGCGTGCAGATCCGCACCGAGGCCGGGTGCTGCGAGCGCAGGTGGTCGACGACGAAGGCGAGGGTGTTGCCGGTGTCGAGGATGTCCTCGACGACGAGCACGTCGCGGCCCTCGATCGGGTTCGCCAGGTCCTTGAGGATCCGCACCACGCCACTCGACTCCGTGGAGGCGCCGTACGAGGAGACCTCGAGGAAGTCGAGCGCGAGCGGAAGGTCGACCTGCCGCATGAGGTCCGCGAGGAACGGCAGCGCCCCCTTCAGGATGGACACGAGGACGAGGTCCTTGCCGCGGTAATCCGCGGCGATCCGCGCGCCGAGCTCGCGGACCTTCGCCGCGATCGCGGATTCGCTCACGAGGATCTCCGCGATGTCTTCGGCGGGAGCGCCGGTCCGGGCGGTCGTCACCACGACGATGCTAGGGCGCGATCAGGGGTGACGCAGGACCCACGCGAATCGCGCGACCGCGACGAGGGCCAGCGCCGCGCTCGCGTAGAGCGCGAGGGCGCCATCCGTCCCGGTCGGCGCCGGCCGATCCGGACGCGCCTCTTGGAACACGTCGTCGACGATGTGCCCCGCCGGCCGCGGGCTGGCCGGCGCCGCGACCGGGGTGCCGCGCACGACCACGGTGCCTCGCATGCTCGTGCCGTGGATGCCGCACACGTAGTCGAAGGTGCCCGGACGATCGAACGTGGTCGTCGTCGTCTGTCCCTGCGCGAGGGTGACCGTGACGAATCCCGGCTGGACGCTCACGGCGCTGTGCGGCGCGCTGTCGAGGTTCGTCCAGCGGATCGTGTCGCCCGGATCGACGGTGATCGGGCTCGGACTGAAGACGAAGTTCTGGATCGTGACGTCGACCGTCGCGCCCGCGACCGGCGCGGCGCTCGCGGCGCCACCGGAGCCGACCGCGGCGAGGAACGCGAGGCCGGCGGCGAAGCGTGCGGCGCGAGCGCTCACGCGCCAACGATAGGCAGGAGCCCTAGCGGCGGAGCAGGACGAGCGCGGCGCCGGCGAGCCCCACGACGAGGACCGCCGCGGCGGCGACGAGGATCGGCGCGGGCGGGCCGCCGTCGCTCGCGGCGGCGGTGCGCGGCGCCGGCGCCGGTGCGCTCGGGAGCGCCGCCGCGGCGGTGCTCGCCGAGGGCGTGGCCGACGGCGTCGCCGCGGCCGCCGAGGACGGCGACGGCGCGGCGGTCGCGGTCGCGGTGGGCGCGAGGCTGGGCGTCGCGGTCGCCCCGATCGCCGGTTGCGGTGTCGCGACCGGCGCCGACGCGGCCGGCGGCGGCGTCGCTGTCGGGATCGGGGCCGGCGTCCGCACGGGGGTCGGGACCGGCGTGGGGACGGGCGTCGCGGCGCCCCGCACGACGACCGTGCCGGTCATCGACGGGTGGATCTCGCAGCGATAGGCGAAGGTGCCGGCGCCCACGAACGTGAACGTGAAGGACCGGCCCGGATTCAGGGTGCCGCTGTTCCACACGCCCGCGGTCGACGAAGCGGTGTGCGCGATGCTGTCGGCATTGGTCCACGTCAGCGTGTCACCGGCGTTCAGCGTGATCGTCGCGGGCGCGAACGCGGAGTCCTGGATCGAGACGCTGCGCGCGGCACCCTCGGGCGCGGCTGCGACGGAGGACGCGCCGAGGACGAGCAGGAGGAGCGCGCCCGCGCACAGCCGAAGCACTCGCGTCGCTGGCGCGGATACGATACGAACGATGCGCGTGGCATCGCCACCGTTCGCGGCGCTCGCGCTCGAGGCCGCGCGGTTCGGACTCGATGTCTCGACCGAGCAGGTCGCGGTATGCGAGCGGTTCGCAGCGGCACTCATCGAACGCAATACGTCCGTGAACCTCACGGCGATCACCGATCCGGTCGACATCGCGCACAAGCACTTCCTCGATTCGTGGACGGCGTTCGCGGCGCGCCGCTGGACCGGCACCGAGCGCGTGGTGGACGTCGGGAGCGGCGCCGGCTTCCCGGGCCTCGCGCTCCGCATCGCGCGTCCGGGCCTGCGCGTGACGCTCGTGGAGTCGGTGGGCAAGAAGGCGCGCTTCCTCGCGGAGATGGCGACGCTCCTCGGCCTACACGACGTCGAGGTGCGCAACGAGCGCGCCGAGGCGCTCGCGCACACACGCAGGGACCGGTACGACGTGGCGACCGCCCGCGCCGTCGGCACGCTCGGTCAATCGATCGAGTACCTGCTTCCCTTCGTCCCCATCGGGGGAGACGCGATCGTATGGAAGGGACGGCTCGAGCAGGAGCTCCCGGGCGCGCGCAAGGCGGCGACCGTGCTCGGCGGCGACATCGTGGCGATCGTTCCGACGACCGAGATCGGCGTGGGCGACGTCCTGCCGGGACGCAATCTCGTCGTCGTTCGCAAGGTGCGCCCGACGCCCACTCGCTACCCGCGCACCGCGGCGGAGGCGCGTCGCCGACCGTGGTGATCGTGCCGTCGATCGACGTGCGCGCCGGCCGGATCGCCCATCGCGGCGATACGCTCGCTTCGCCCGCGACACGGGGGCTCCTGCCCCCGGGCGCGGACGAGGATCCGCGCGATCTCGCCGCTCGTTACCTCGCCGAGGGCGCGGAGGAGCTCCACCTCGTCGACCTCGACGCCGCCGAGCGTGGCGAGCACGCGAACTTCGCGATCCTCGCGGAGATCGCCCGCGCGTCGCGCGCTCCCTGCCGGCTCGCCGGCGGCGTGGCGTCGCTCGAGCGCGCGCGCATGGCGCGCGAGGCGGGCTTCGCGGGCGTGCTCTTCTCGAGCGCGGTCTTCGGCGACGAGCAGCTGCTGCGGCGCTGCGCGCGCGAGCCGGGGGCGATCGTCGAGATCGAGGCGCGCGACGGCTCGCTCGCGCCGCGCGGTGGGCCATCCGAGCTCGTGCTCTTCGCGGCGGGGATGGACGCCGTCACGGCGGCGACGACCGCTTCGCTGCGAGGGATCCGCGACCTGTACGTCATCGATCTCTCGAGGGACGGCCGCCTCGGTGGGCCGCCGCTCGTGCTGCTCGAGCAGCTTCGCCGCGCGACCGGCGCGGGCGTGCGCTTCCACACCGGTGGCGGCGTGCGCGATCTCGGCGACATTCGCGCGCTCGCGGAGTGGGGGGTCGCGTCTGTGGTCGTGGGCCGCGCGTTCCTCGAACACCGCTTCACCGTCTCGGACGCGAAGGCCGCGTGCGCGTAGCGCTCCTCTCCGACGTGCACGCGAATCTCGTCGCGCTCGAAGCCGTGCTCGCCGCGGTCGGTCCGGCGGACGCGCTCTGGGTCACCGGCGACACGGTCGGCTACGGGCCCGATCCATCGGAGGTCCTCGCCCTGCTCCGCGAGCGCGGCGCGGTCATGGTGCAGGGCAATCACGACCGCGGCGTCGCCACCGGCGAGGGTCTGGAGCTCTTCCACGAGCGCGCCGCGGTCGCGGCGCGCATGCACGCCGAGTGGCTGAGCGCGGAAGAGCGCGACCTTCTCGCGTCGCTGCCGCAGGTCACGAGCCTCGAGCGGTTCACGCTCTGCCACGGCAGCCTGCGCGACCCGCTCTGGGAATACGTGATGGACACCGCGACCGCCGCCGCCACGATCGAGCGATCGCGGACGCCGTTCGCGTGCTGCGGGCACACGCACGTGCCGGCGCTCTTCGTGCGCGACGGCGAGCGCACGCGCGCGCTGCGGCCGGTTGTCGAGACGGCGTACCCGCTCGATCCACGGTGCCTGCTCAATCCCGGCAGCGTGGGACAGCCGCGGGACGGCGACCCGCGCGCGGCGTACGCGGTCCTCGACACCGACGCGGGGACGGCGGCCTTCTATCGTGCCTCGTACCGGATCCGTGAGACGCAACGTCGCATCCGCGCGCGCGGCCTTCCCGAGATGTTCGCGGAGCGTCTCGCCTTCGGCGTGTAGCCCTTCGCTCTGACGTGGGTCCGCGACTTCGCGGTCCGCGTCGTCTCACCTAAACAAGACCTCAACGCGCGCAGGCGTACCTAGACTCGACAGGTTGAGCGACGCCTCCGGGCCACCGCATCCCGATACCGACCCAGCGCGCCGTGGTCTCGAACGGCGCGAAGAGATCCGGGGCGAGCGCCCCGGCGACCGCCGCGTCCGGATCGTCCGGCCCAAGGAATTCCGGCGTACCCCCGGCGGCTTCGTCGCGACCGACGACGCCCTGACGCCGCGGGGCGACGTCGGGCGCGCGTGGACGAGTGTTCGCCGCGTCCTGCTCGGCCGCCGCCTCGCCACGGCGGAAGAGGGAGCCGAGCGTGTCCCGAAGAAGATCGGCCTTCCGATCATGGCGTCCGACAACATCTCGTCCTCCGCCTACGCCACCGAGGAAACGATGCGCGTGCTCGCGCTCGCGGGCGCGTCGGCCCTCGCGCTGACGATGCCGATCGCGATCGCGATCGCCGTCATCCTCGCGATCGTCGTCCTCTCGTACCTTCAGGTCATCCGCGCGTACCCGAGCGGCGGCGGCAGCTACGTCGTGGCGAGCGAGAACCTGGGCGTCCTGCCGGGTCTGGTCGCGGCGAGCGCGTTGCTCATCGACTACGTGCTGACCGTCGCGGTCTCCGTCGCGGCCGGCGTCGCCGCCGTCACGAGCGCCGCGCCCGGTCTGTACCCGGACCGCGTCCTGATCGGCATCGTGCTCGTCGCGCTGCTCACGATCGGCAACCTGCGTGGCGCGCGTGAGGCCGGCGTCATCTTCGCGGCGCCGACCTACGTGTACGTCGCGTCGCTCTACGGCCTCATCGCGTTCGGTCTGTACCGCATGGCGATCGGCGACACGCCGCAGGCGGTCGCGCCGCCGGTACCGTTCCCGTCCGACGTGGCTCCGCTCGGCCTCTTCCTCGTGCTGCGCGCGTTCGCGTCGGGCTCGAGCGGCCTGACCGGCACGGAGGCGGTGGCGAACGGCGTCCAGGCATTCCGGAAGCCCGAGGCGCGCAACGCGAGCATCGTCCTTCTGATCATGGCGACGATGTTCGGCACCCTCTTCCTCGGGATCTCGTGGCTCGCGACGACGATCGGCATCCAGCCGGATTACAGCGAGGCGGAGACGGTGGTGAGCATGCTCGCGCGGTCCATCGTCGGCGACGGCCCGTACTACCTGCTCGTCCAGCTCTCGACGACGGTGATCCTCACGCTCGCCGCGAACACGGCCTTCGCCGGGTTCCCGCGGCTCGCGTCGATCATGGCGAACGATCGATTCATGCCGCGGCAGTTCGCCCAACGCGGCGATCGGCTGGCGTTCAGCACCGGGATCCTCGCGCTCGCCCTCCTCGCGTCGCTCCTGATCGTCCACTTCGAGTCGAGCGTCACGGCGCTGATTCCGCTGTACACCGTCGGCGTCTTCATCGCGTTCACGCTCTCGCAGTCCGGGATGGTGCGGAAGTGGATGCGCGAGCGCAGCCGGGGCTGGGCACTCAGCGCGACCATCAACTCGGTCGGCGCGTTCGCGACGGCGATCGTCGCGGTCGTCGTCTCGATCGCGAAGTTCACGGAGGGTGCGTGGCTCATCGCGGTCGTGCTGCCGCTGCTCGTGCTGATGCTCTACGGGATCCGAATGCACTACCGCTCGGTCGAGGACCGCCTCCTCGTCGCCTCCACCGCGCCCATCCGCGTACGGCCGACGATCCCGAAGATCATCGTCCCGATCAGCCGCATCGACCGCGCCGCGATACGCGCGCTCTCCATCGCCCGCGGTCTGGGTGGCGACGTGTACGCCGTCCACATCTCGTTCGACGCGGAGGGCGCGCGGAACTTCAAGACGCGCTGGGAGCAGGTCGTCGGGCCCGGGATCGTGGTCGATACGATCATCTCGCCGTACCGTGCCCTCATGCCGCCGCTTCTGCGCTATATCGACGCTGTTGACCGCGGCGACCCCGGAAGGCCCATCATCGTGGTGTTGGCCGAGTTCGTACCCAGGCATTGGTGGGAGGCGCTCCTGCACAATCAGACCGCTTTGCTCCTGAAGCTGCGGCTGTTCGTGCGGCGCAACACGTCCGTGCTCGACGTTCCCTACCACCTGGACGAGGCCGACACCGACGATGACGGACGACCGGAGTAAGGAGGGGCCGCCCGCCCTCGAGGAGCGCGTCACCCGTGCGGGATCGCGCCCCGGTGATCGCGTCGTGCGGATCGTGCGGCCGTCGGCCGGCGAGTTCCGGCGCCGCGGCGGCCATTACGTCGCGACCACCGACGCGCTCTCGGCGCGCGGCCGGAGCGGACGGCTGTACGAGAACGTGCGGCGGATCCTCATCGGCGCACGGCTCACCTCCGAGCAGGAGGCGAGCGAGCGGCTCTCGAAGAAGACCGGTCTCGCGATCATGGCGTCCGACAACATCTCGTCGTCCGCGTACGCCACCGAGGAGGCGATGCGGGTCCTGGCGCTGGCCGGTGCGGGCGCGCTCGCGCTCACGATGCCCATCGCCATCGCCGTGTGCGTCGTGCTGGCGGTGGTCATCCTGTCGGAGTCGCGCGTCATCCGCGCGTATCCGAACGGCGGCGGCTCGTACGTGGTCGCGAAGGACAACCACGGCGTCATCCCCGGTCTCATCGCCGCGTCGGCGCTCCTCATCGACTACGTCCTGACGGTCGCGGTCTCGAGCGCCGCCGGCGTCGCGGCGATCTCGTCGTTCATCCCGGCCGTCGCCGATCACCGCGTGCTCTGGGCGCTCGGGCTGATCGCGCTCCTCACCCTCGGCAATCTGCGCGGCATCCGCGAGGCCGGTGTCCTGTTCGCGGCACCGACCTACGTGTACGTCCTCTCGCTGGGGGCGCTCATCGCGTTCGGACTCTTCCGCGTCGCGTCCGGCGACGTTCCCGCTCCGGTGACGCCGCGCGACCCGTTCGAGCTCGGTGGGACGGAGGCGCTGACGGCGCTCGTCGTGCTTCGGGCGTTCGCCTCGGGGTCCGTCGGCCTCACCGGAAGCGAGGCGGTCGCGAACGGCGTGCCCAACTTCAAGCCGCCCGAGCCGCGCAACGCCGTCATCACGCTCGTGATCATGGGCACGCTCTTCGGCACGCTGTTCCTCGGGATCACGTACCTCGCCACGACGATCGGCATCGTGCCGGATCGCGGCGAGGTCGAGACCGTGAACAGCATGCTGACGCGCGCGATCGTCGGGGACGGGACGCTCCTCTACTACGTCGTGCAGGTGGCCACCGCGGTCATCCTGTTGCTCGCGGCGAACACGGGCTTCACCGGTTTCCCGCGTCTTGCGTCCGTGCTGGCCGACGACCGTTTCATGCCGCGCCAGTTCGCCTTCCGCGGCGAGCGGCTCGCGTTCTCCTTCGGCATCATCGCGCTGGCGCTCATGTCCGCGCTCGTCCTCGCGGCGTTCGGCGGCAGCGTGACGAATCTCGTCCCGCTGTACACGATCGGCGTCTTCGTCGCGTTCACGCTCTCGCAGAGCGGCCTCGTCCGGCGCTGGCGGCGGCTGCGGAACTCCGGATGGCGGCTCTCGATGGCGATCAACTCGTTCGGCACGGTCGTCACGTTCGCCGTGCTCGTCGTCGTCGCGTACACGAAGTTCGTCTACGGCGCGTGGATGGTGCTCGTCGTGATGCCGATCCTCGTCGCGATCCTGTACGGCATCAACCGTCACTACACGGCCGTCGCGGACGCGCTGGCCCTGTCGACGCCCGGCGAGGCGCTGCCGATCATGCGGCCCCCGGTGGTCATCGTGCCGGTCGCGCGCCTCGACCGCTCCGCGCTCCAGGCGGTCGCGTTCGCGCGCTCGATCTCGCCGACCGTCAAGGCCGTCCATATCGCGACGACGACCGCGAGCGCCGAGGAGTTCCGCGACCGGTGGGCGCGCTGGACGCGCGACGTCCCGCTGGACGTCATCGAATCGCCGTACCGCTCGCTGCTGCAGCCGCTGCTCCGCTACATCGAGCGGATCGACGAGCGCGACGACCGCCCCATCACCGTCGTGCTCGCCGAATTCGTCCCGCGGTACTGGTGGGAGTGGATCCTTCACAGCCAGACCGCGCTGCGCCTGAAGCTCGCGCTGCTCTTCCGTCCGAACACGATCGTGATCGACGTGCCGTATCACTTCGCCGACACCGGGCACGCCAGCGGCGAGGGCATGAGCGAGTAGCGGGTTCGCGGCGAGCGCGAACGGGAACAACTAAACTCGGCGGTCCATGCAGCTGCGGCGCATCGTCGTCCCCGTCGCCGGTACGAGCGTCGATCCTGACGTGATCCGCGTCGCCACGACGCTCGCGAAGCCGACGAAGGCCCAGATCGTCGCCATCCACGTGATCGAGGTGCGCTGGAATCTTCCGCTCGACGCCGTCCTCGAGGCGGACACCGAGCGCGGCGAGATCCTCCTCGACGACGCCGCGAAGGTCGCCGAGCAGGCTGGCACCGCGATCGAGACGGAGCTGCTGCAGGCGCGTGAGGCCGCCGCCGCGATCGTCGACACCGCGCGCGAGCGCAGGGCCGACCTGATCGTCCTGGGGATGCCGTACCGGAAGCGCCTCGGACGCGTGTACGTCGGTCGCACGGTCCAGCAGGTCTATGTGACGGCACCGTGCGCGGTACTCGCGTATCGTCAGGAGGAGGTCCGGTGAAGATCGTCATCGTCGGCTGCGGCCGTGTGGGCGCGTTCCTTGCGGGGCTGCTCGACGCTGGCGGCCATGACGTCACCATCGTCGACCTCGAACGAGCGGCCTTCCGGCACCTGCCGTCCGATTTCCGCGGGACGACGCTCCTCGGGAACGGCACGGACCTCGAGGTGCTGCGGCAGGCCGGGATCGACAAGGCCGACGCGCTGCTCACGCTCACGCAGGGCGACAACCGCAACCTCATGTCCGCCCAGGTCGCGAAGGAGATCTTCGGCGTGAAGCACGTCATCGCCAAGGTGAACGATCCGATCCGCGCGAACACCTATCGCGAGCACGGCATCGGCACGTTCTCGCGCACGACGATCCTCGGCACGCTCCTGGAAGCGATGCTCATGAGCGATCCCGAGGTCGGGAAGACCCTGATGGAGCGGGCGCGCGCGCACGAGGCGCGCCTCGCCGAGCAGGTCTAGATGTACTTCGTGATCGCCGGGGGCGGCGAGGTCGGCTTCCACCTCGCCAAGGCGCTGCTCGAGGCGGGCCACGAGATCATGCTCATCGAGAGCGATCGGCGCCGCGCCACGTTCATCCAGGAGCAGCTCGGCTCGGTCGTGCTCAACGCGCCTGCGGACGAGGGCCGCTACCAGCTCGAGGCGGGCTGCCAGCGCGCCGACGCGGTGATCGCCGTCACGGGCGAGGATCCCGCGAACCTCGTTATCTGCCAGCTCGCGAAGTGGAAGTGCCGCGTGCCGCGGGTCATCGCGCGGGTGAACGATCCGAAGAACGAGATCGTGTTCAAGACGCTCGGGATCGACGAGACGATCAGCTCGACGCGCGTGCTCATGAACGTCATCGAGCAGGAGCTGCCGAGCGCGGGCGGCGGATTCCTGCCGCTCATGCCGCTCACGGGCTCGCATCTCGAGCTCATCGAGGCCGAGATCGGCCCGAACACGCCGGGCGCGGGGAAGAGCATCGGATCGCTCGGGCTGCCCCGGGGTACGGCCATCGGCGGCATCGTCCGCCGGGGGAGCGTCCTGCACGCCGACGAGGACGTCCGCCTCGAGGTCGGCGACCGGCTCGTGATCCTCGCGCCGACGAAGGACGAGTCCGAGGTACGGAAGGCGCTCGCCGGCTAGACGCTAGAGCGAGCGGACCTCCGCCCGCATGAAGCGGATGTAGGCCGCGGCGAAGCAGAACGCGGTGAGCGCGAGCAGCGAGACGACCTGCGGCCAGATCAGCAGCAAGCTCTGACCGAGCGCCAGCGGGTTCGGGATCATGCCGATGGTCTGCTGCGGCAGGATCAGGCCGAGCGTCCGCACGCGCGGAAGGAGGAGCGCGAGCGTGGACTCGGCGAAGAGCGTGTTCGGCGAGAGGCGTGCGAGCGTGAGGCGGAGGTTCTGCAGCCCGACGTACGCGTCGACGTCGGCGATCGCGCCCGCCGCGATGACCGCGTTGGCGAGCGTGTCCACGATCATCCCGAGGAAGAACGTCGCGAAGAGCCACGTCGCGATCCCGGCGAGAGCGGCGGTGGCCGGCTGACGCATGTACACGGAGAACGCCATGCTGATCGCGACCCAGAAGCCGACGAACAGCGCGGCGACGGCGAGGAACGCGACGAGGCGCGCGACCTCCTCGCCGGTCGGGACGATGCCGAGGCGGTAGATGCCGATCGCACCGACGAGCACGGTGATGCTCACGAGCATGACGACGACGGTCGTGAGGCGCGCGAGGAACTTCCCGTTGATGACCGAGTCGCGGTAGATCGGCTGCGCCAGGAGCCGGGCGAGGGTGCCGCGCTCCTGCTCGCTGTTGATCGCGTCGAACCCGAGGGCGATGCCGACCAGCGGCGCGAGGAACGACAGGAACTGGTAGAAGGGCGGCAGCGGGTCCTGCGCGACCGTGAAGAGCAGCAGGAAGGTGTGCGCGGGCGCGTCGGCGCTCGCCTGTTCGAGCGCGTCGCGGATGGCGTTCGCCGCGACGTACACGGACGACAGCGCCGCGAAGAGGATGAGCACGAAGAGGATCGCGAAGCGCCGGCTGCCGAGCTGGTCCGCGAGCTCCTTGCGGTACACCGCGGACAGGCCGGGGGCCACGACGAGGTCGCGCAGCGCGAGCGAGCGGCGTGCGAGCCGCGCACGCCGGCGCGCGAGGGCCTCGGCCATCAGCCGGACCGCTCGAAGTAGCGCAGGTAGATCTCCTCGAGCCCGAAGTCGCGCAGCCGCAGGTGCGTGAGCGGCCACCCGCGATCGACGACCAGGCGTGCCAGCGCGGGCCGTACGTCGCCGCGGGCGCGGACGAGCCACAGTCCATCCCGCCGCTCGACGCCGAGCACGCCGCCCTGGCCGGCGATCGCCTGGGCCACGTCTAGCCCGTCGGACGTGCCGAGCTCGACGACGGTGACGCCGCCCGCGAGCTGCTCCGCGAGGTCGGCGATGGGCCCGCACGCGAGCAGCCTGCCCTCCGCGACGATGCCGACGCGGTCGCAGATGCGCTGGACCTGGATGAGCTGGTGCGACGAGAGCAGCACCGTGATGCGCTCCTCCCGAGCGGCGCGGAGGACGAGGTCGAGCAGCTGGTTCACCGCCTCGGGATCCAGCCCCAGCGTGGGCTCGTCGAGCACGATGAGCCGCGGCCGTTTCACCAGCACGTCGGCGATCCCCAGACGCTGGCGCATCCCGTGGGAGAACTCGCGCACCCGGCGATCGGCGGCGGCGGCGAGGCCGACGCGCTCGAGCGCGCTCGCGACGCGCGACCGCGCCTCGGCGCCGCGGATGCCGTTCAGGTCGGCGGTGTACAGGAGGTTGCCACGCGCCGACAGCTCGTCGTACAGCGCGACGTGCTCGGGAAGATAGCCGACGCGGCGCTTGACCTCGAGCGGCTCACGCACCGGGTCGAAGCCGAGCACGCGGATGTCGCCCGCGGTCGGCTCGGACAGGCCCATGAGCATGAGGATCGTCGTCGTCTTGCCGGCGCCGTTGGGCCCGAGGAGGCCGAAGACCTCGCCCTCCGTGATGCGCAGGTCGAGCCCGTCGACGGCGGTCTGCTCGCCGTAGCGCTTGCGGAGGCCGTGGGTCTCGACCACGGCCGGGCCGGCCGGCGCCGGCGCCGCGGCTGGAGGCAGGACCGGGGCGCGCGGCTCGGCGGCGCTCATGCGCTCACCGCTAGCGGCGCGCGTAGCGCGTGAAGACCGCGCCGAGCCCGCCGAGCACCGCGAGGATCGCGACCACGCCGACCAGACCCCACGCGGTCGGCGTCTCGACGGTGACGCGGATGTCCTGGCTCGCCGACGTCCCGGACGCGCTCGCGGTGAGCGAGACCATGTAGTCGCCGGCGAGGGCGCGCGGACCCGGATGGATGACCGCGGTGACGTCCTGCTGCTGATCCGGCGCGAGCGTGTCCACCGTCTCCGGCTGGAACGTGACCGTCCACCCGTCCGGCGGGCTCGACGAGAAGCGGATGCTCTCGAGCGGCGCGCCGCCGGTGTTCTTCAGGACGAACGACAGCTTCGAGTCCTGGTCGACGGTCGCCCTGGTGTTCAACCGCCCGTCGGCGCTAGTGAACGCGATGGCGCTCTTGCCGACGATGGTGATCTCGAGCGGCACCTCAGCCTTGTCGGTGCCCGCGGTCGCCACGATGGTCACGGCGTACCTGCCGGCGCCGACCTTCGACGGCGTCGCGACGCTCACGTCGACGGCCTGCTTCTCGCCGGCCCTCACCCGGAAGCTCGACACCTGCTTCGTGTCGTACTGGGGCTTGAAGGTCACCTCCCACGCGCTCGGCGCCGACGCCGAGACACCGACGTCACGATCCATGCCCGCCTTGTTGGTGAGGTCGAACGTGAAGCTGAAGGTGCTCCCGGCCTGGCCACGCACGTTCGGGAACTGGGTGCTGAGCGCGAGGCCGCTCGAAACGGCGTCGCGCAGCGTCACCGCGAGCCGCAGCTCGGAGGCGGTGACGCCGTCGACGACGGCGCGCACGACGAACGCGTAGCCGCCGGGCTTGGCGGTCTCCGGCGGCGTCGCCGAGAACTGGACGGACTGCGACTTCCCGGGCCCGAGCATGACGCTGCGGATGGAGAACCCGCGGTCGCGCAGGTCGGGGTTCCAGTCCGCGGGGCCCTCCGCGATGCCGAGCGCGATCTCCCGGAAGACGCTCGACTGGTTCGACACGTCGACGGGGAAGGTGATCTCCTTGCCCCTGTCGGTCACGATGGATGGGTAGGTCGTCGAGAGCACGATCCCCGCCGACGCCGAGGCGGGCGCCGTCGCGAGCAGGGCGCCGAGCGCCGCGACGGCGAGCATGATCAGTGCGCGCCGCACTGAGGACACCTCCTCGTCGATGTGAGGGCCGCGCCGAAAGGCGGGCCCATCTGCCTGTACCCGCGTCCCCCGCGACCGGGTTCAGCACACCACGGTCGTCCGGCCATCGGGCGGCAGGCCAGGCGAACGCCTTGTCGCCCGCTAGGTTATCGCGTCAGCGACGTGTCACGGGGAGCGGACGCGACGCCGACGCCGGCTCAATCTTCAGCGAGGAGCCGGTAGCCGACCCCCGGCTCCGTCTGGAGATAGCGCGGGCGCTGGGGGTCGATCTCGAGCTTCTTACGGAGTCGTGCGACGTAGACGTGCAGGTAGTGATCCTCGTCTCCGTACCGCGGTCCCCAGACTTCGCGAAGCAGCATCGCGTCGGTAACGACCCGATCCGCGTTGCGGGCCAGGGTCAGGAGCAGCGTGTACTCGGTGGGTGTGAGGTGGATCTCCTCGCCGTCGACCCGCACGCGCCGATGCTCCACGTCGATCTCCAGACCTCCGGTCCGGAAGACGGGCTCGCTCCCGGGGAGGCGGTTGCTGTGCCGCAGCGCGACGCGGATCCGCGCGTACAGCTCGTCGAGACCGAACGGCTTGGTGAGGTAGTCGTCGGCCCCGAGGTCGAGCGCGCGCACCTTGTCATGTTCGGCCCCTCGTGCCGACAACACGATGATCGGCGTGGCCGACCGTTCACGGATCGCGCGAATGAGCTCGAGCCCGTCACCGTCGGGCAGGCCAAGGTCGAGGAGGATGAGGTCGGGCCGCGTGTCCGCGTGCTCGAGCGCTTCGCGTGCTGACGCAGCCGCATCTACGCGATAGCCGTGACGGCCGAGGTTCGTTCGGACGGTCCGGAGGATCGCGGGCTCGTCGTCGACGACGAGGATGCGCGTGCCGGAGACGCTCACGCGGGGACCGGTGCGACCGCGAGGGGCAGCGTGAAGCTGAATGTGATGCCGCCGCCGCTGCGGGGCCGCGCCACGAGCGTGCCGCCATGTGCCTCCACGAGACCGCGTGCGACCGCGAGACCGAGGCCAATGCCCTTGCTCCCCGTTCCACCCGGTCGGATGAACGGATCGAACACGCGTGGGAGCGTCTCGATGGGCACGCCCGGACCGCGATCGGAGACCTCCACGACGAGCGATCCATCCGCCACGCGCGCCGAGATATCGATCCGCGTCCCGGCGGGCGTATGGCGCACCGCGTTCTCGACGAGATTGGTGAGGACCTCATCGATCTCGACGTAGTCGAGCGGCACCGGTGGAAGATCCTCGGGGATCGCGACGCGCAGGTCGTGCGTCGCGGCAAGCGTGCGAAGCCGTCCGACGACGTCGTCGACGAGCGCTCCGAAGTCGTACCAACCGCGATCCGGCCTGAGGCTGCCCGATTCCATGCGAGAGAGATCCAGCAAGTTGGTGACGATCCGGCTCAAGCGACGCGCCTCCTCTTCGATGTCCGCCGCGAAGGTCTCGCGCTCGGCATCGGTCCACTCGACGTCCCGCTGACGGAGGCTTCCCGCCGAGGCGATGATCGACGCGAGCGGCGTGCGGAGATCGTGCGACACCGCGTTCAGCAGAGCGCTCTTGAGCGTGTCCGTCCTGCGGAGCACCTCCGCCTCCGTGGCGCTCTCCCGGAGCCGTGCGCGCTCGACCGCATTCGCGATCTGCGCGGCGATCGCCGTGAGCAGCTTGTCGTTCGCGGACTCCACCGCGGAGTCGCCGCGAACGATCGCGAGCACGCCGATGCGCCGACCGGACGACGCGAGCGGCATGACGTGGACGCGATGGTCGTCGGCCACGCCACCCGTCGGCGGAACGATGCGGATCCACCGCCGTCCGCGTGCGGGCCGACGCGTGCTCGACGAGGATACCCACGACCGGATCGAGGTGACCGAGCGTCGGATCACCTCAGCGTCGCCGCTGGTGATGCGCTGTTCGCCCGTGTCGCCGGACAGCTCGATCACGACCGACCGCAGCCGCAGCGTCTGGCGGAGCTGGTCGGCGACGGCGCGCAAGGAGGGGAGGAGCTCGGTTCCGACGAGCAGGTGTGCCACGCCGTACAGGAGGGTCGCCTCCTGCTCGCGGCGAGCCGCCTCGATCGCCCTTCGGCGCTGATCGCCGGCGAGCTGCCCGGTGATCGCGCCGGTGAGCAGGAAGAGCAGGAGTGCCAGCCACTCGCTCGGATCCGCGACCGTGAACGTGTGGACCGGGTCGACGAAGAACCAGTCGAACATCAGGAACGCCGCGATGGACGCGGCGATCGCCGGGCCACTGCCCGCGACGATGGCAGTCCCGATCACCGCGATGAGATACAGCATCGAGACGTTCGCGACGCGCCATTGCGGTTGGAGGGCTCCGATCACCGCCGTCACGATGCTCACGCCGAGGAGCCCCAACACGTAGCCGCGCCCGTTGCGTGCGACGGCCGCCACGACCGCGCTCACACGCCGAGCATACGTCCGGTCAGGCTCGGCACCGCGTCGAACACGCTAGCCCGCGGGTGCCTCCGGTACGTCGGGCATCGCGAGTCCGCTGGCCACGCTGGTGAAGGCCGCCGCGTCGCGGACGCGCGAGCGCGGGAACCGCTTCGCGAGGAGCGTGCGGAACGCCGGGATCGCGCTCGAGCCGCCCGTGGTGACGACCTCGCCGACCTCCTGGGGAACGACGCCGGCCTTCGCGAGCACCGCCTCCAGCAGCGCCTCGGTGTCGCGCAGCATCGGCGCGACGAGCGATTCGAAGCGCCCGCGCACGAGGCGCGCGTCCACGTCGACCGCGGCGCGGTGGTAGGAGAGGATCGCCGCCGCGAGGCGCGACAGCTCGATCTTCGTCCGGTCCGCAGCCATGAAGATCTCGTAGCCGAGCTGGAGCGAGATCGCGTCGCGCAGCGCCTCGAGCTCGCGCCGCGGCGCGCCCGCGCGCACGAGGTCGTCGAGCGCGTCGAGCAGCGGCTTCTCGTTCAACGCCGACAGCGCGTGCCAGTCGTGCAGCGCGTTCACGATGAAGGCCGGAAGCCGCAGGCGCTTCGGCCCCCATTCGGCGCGCGAGCCGAGGCGCGGCGCGACGGTGTCGTCGATGACGCGCTCGGTGCAGCGGTCGCCGCCGATGTCGCGCCCGGCCGTGGCGACGACGCGCAGCCGCTCGCCGTCGCGCTCGACGACCGCGAGGTCGAGCGTGCCGCCGCCGAAGTCGAACACGAGCGAGAGCCCGCGCGCGACGCCGGCGGAGTGCGCCGCGCCGACGGGCTCGTACGCGAGGCGCACCGAACGGAAGCCGGCCAGCTCCGCCGCCGCGCGCATGCGCGCGACGGCGCGCCGCTCCGCGGCCGCGCCGCCGACGTATTCGACGGGCCGGCCGATGGTGATGTCGTCCGGGGCGGTACCCGAGAGCTCGCGCGCGCGCTCGCGGACGTGCGCGAGCACGATCGCGATGAGCTCCTCGAGGCCGCGTGCCTCGCCGAAGACGTTCGTGCGCACGTCGAGCTCGTCGCCGAGGAACGATTTCAACGCCTGGAAGAGCCGGCCCGGCGAGTTGACGTCGCTGAGGATGTGCGCCTCGACCGGCTTCTGGAGCTTGTTCGACGATTGCAGCTTCACGCCGAGCGACACGAACTCGCGCTTGATCGCGCCGCGCGTGCGGTTATCGCCGAGGTACGCCTCGATGGCGGGTCGTCCGACGCTCGACGAGCCGTCGCGCCGAACGTAGAGGACCGTCGGCATCGCCGCGCCGGCGATCGGGTCGAGCGGCAGCACCTCGCTCCTCGCGCCGTCCCAGACCGCGAGCGAGGTGTTCGAAGTCCCGAAGTCGAGGCCGAATCGCACGCTACCGCCTGCGCGGGAATGCGACGCCGTAGAGCGTCAGGCCGTCGATCGGCACGGGACGGCCATTGTGCGTGAACCGGCCGCGGTCAGCGGACGGCGGCCTTCAGCTTCTCGGCGAAGTGCTTCCGCAGCTTCGCCACCTTCGGCGCCGCGACGAGCCGGACGTACGGCTGGTCGGGGTGGTTCGCCGCGTAGTCCTGGTGGTACGCCTCGGCGGGGTAGAACCGGTCGAGCTTCGTGAGCTCGGTGGCGATCGGAGCGCCGAAGACCTTCGCCGCCTCGAGCTGGCGGATGTACGCCTCGGCGACGGCGCGCTCCTGCTCGTCGCCATAGCAGTCGGCCTGGGCCGCGGCGCCGCCGGCGTACCCGTTCACGACCTCGAGCACGCCGTCGAGCTGGCGGTAGACCGCCTCGACGCACCAGAAGCAGCCGCCCGCGAGCGCCACCCGGCGCTCGCCGGCGGTCTCCGGGCGGGGATCGAAGACGGGGTCGGGAAAGCGCTCAGGGGGAGAGGGGCACGGCGACACCTCCAGGGGCACGAACCGACTGCCTGGGGAGAGTGTTCCCCGGCCCGCGGTGGCCGGGGCGGCGGAGAGCGACTGCCCGCGCGACGGGAAGACTCTTGACAACAATGTTGTCATGAGATATGAAAAGTGCCGTGGTACGTGGCAGTCGGCCGGTGTACGTCATCTCGATCGCCGCGAGCCTCGCCGGGTGCCATCCGCGCACGCTGAGGATCTACGAGGAGGAGGGGCTGCTCGAGCCCGTACGGACGGAAACGAACATCCGCCTCTACTCCGACGATGATCTGCGGCGCGTGCGGGTGATCCGCTACCTCACGCAGGTGCGAGGCGTGAACCTCGCGGGGGTGAAGCTGCTCCTGCAGCTGCAGGATGCCGCGGACCTGCTGGACGAGATCGCACGGCAGGTCGGCGAGGACGGCGCGGACGGCGAGGACGACACGGCCGGCGACGGCGGCGCCGGGCCACGTCGGAGAAACGGACCCACGCGCGTGTGAACAATCGGGAAAGGAGTGACGTCTATGACCCTTACGCGCTTTTCGCCGATGAGCGACTTCGTGTCTCTTCGCGAGGCCATGGATCGTCTCTTCGAGCACAGCTTCATCGGGCCCACCACCTGGACCGGCCTGCCCGCTGGCCAGGTCGCGGTTCCGGTGGACCTCTGGGAGACGAAGGACGCCTATCACCTGCGTGCCGACCTGCCGGGCCTCGCCCCGGACGCGATCGACATCAACGCGACCGCCGATACGGTCTCGATCGCCGGCGAGATGAAGGCGCAGACCGACGTGACCAGCGAGGGCTGGCTGCGTCAGGAGCGCCGCACCGGCAAGTTCCAGCGCGCCTTCACGCTCCCGGTCCAGATCGATCCGGACAAGGTCAAGGCGAGCTTCGAGCATGGCGTGCTCGAGCTCGTGCTCCCGAAGGCGGAGCAGCTGAGGGCTCGAAGCATCAAGGTGAGCGCGAAGTAGGCGCCCACCGGAAGAGACGTGTCGCGGCCGGCGCGGAATCTCCGCACCGGCCGCGCCGTTCCTCTTGAGAGACCCACGCGAGGGAAAGGACGGACACAATGAGCGAAGACATGAAGGACACGAAGGCGACGGGCGACCGTCCGTACCCGAACGAGGTGACACTCGTTCCGCTGCGGGAGATGGTCGTCTTCCCGAAGCTCGTCGTCCCGCTGGGCGTGGGCCGTGAGAAGTCCGTCGCCGCGGTCACGACCGCGATGAACGAAGAGCGCCGTCTGGTGATCCTGGCGGCGCAGCGTGATGCCGAGATCGACGATCCGCAGCCCGATCAGATCCACAACGTCGGCACCATCGCCGAGATCGTGCGCCTCCTGCGCATCCCGGATGGGAGCGCCCAGATCATCGTGCAGGGCGTGCAGCGCGTCCGCATCACCGGCTATCTGCCGGAGACGCGCTTCTTCAAGGTGGCGTTCGAGCCGATCGTCGAGGACCTCGGCGATCCCGTCGAACGCGAGGCGCAGCTGCGCAACGTGAAGGCGCTCTTCGACCGCTACGTCGACAACGGCGGCGCGATCCTGCCCGAGCTCGCCATGACCGCGAAGAACACCGACGACCCGGCGCACTTCGCCGACCTCGTCGCGTCGAGCCCGGACCTGTCGCTCGAGCAGCGTCAGCAGCTCCTCGAGCAGCGTTCGGTCATCGAACGGCTGCGGTTCCTCGCGGTCTTCCTCGCGAAGCAGAACGAGATCCTCGAGCTGAAGCAGAAGATCCAGAGCGAGGTCCAGCAGACCCTCGACAAGACGCAGCGCGAGTACATCCTGCGCGAGCAGATGAAGGCGATCCAGAAGGAGCTCGGCGACGACGATCAGACGGCGGAAGTGCGCGAGCTCAAGGAGAAAATCGAGCAGGCCGGCATGCCCGAGAACGTCAAGGAAAAGGCGCTCAAGGAGGTCGGCCGCCTCGAGAAGATCCCGCAGGCCTCTCCGGAGACGGGCGTGATCCGCACGTACGTCGACTGGCTCATCTCGCTGCCGTGGAACAAGGCCGCGAGCGACGACTGGGACATCCAGAAGGCCGCCCAGATCCTCGACGAGGATCACTACGGCCTGCCCAAGATCAAGGACCGGATCATCGAGTACATGGCGGTGCGCAAGCTGAGCCGCAACCTGCGCGCGCCGATCCTGTGCTTCGTGGGACCGCCCGGCGTGGGGAAGACCTCACTCGGCAAGTCCATCGCGCGCGCGATGGGCCGCAAGTTCATCCGCATGTCGCTCGGCGGGATCCGCGACGAGGCGGAGATCCGCGGTCACCGGCGCACCTACGTGGGCGCGCTGCCCGGCCGCATCCTGCAGAACATGAAGACCGCGGGCGAGGTGAACCCGGTGTTCATGCTCGACGAGATCGACAAGGTCGGCGCGGACTTCCGCGGCGACCCGAGCTCGGCGCTCCTCGAGGTCCTCGACCCCGAGCAGAACAACACGTTCACCGACCACTACCTCGAGGTGCCGTACGACCTCTCGAAGGTCATCTTCATCACGACGGCGAACGTCGAGGACACGATCATCCCGCCGCTCCGCGACCGGATGGAGATCATCCGGCTGCCCGGCTACACCGAGGACGAGAAGCTCGCGATCGCGCGTGGCTACCTCGTGCCGCGGCAGCTGAAGCAGCACGGCCTCATGCCGGCCGACAATCCCGAAGCGGGCAAGGACGGCGGCGTGGACGCGACGGAGCCGACGAAGAACGCCGAGAGCGTCACCGGCGAGACGCGGCTCGTCATCCAGGACGACGTGCTTCGCGAGCTCGTCCGCCGCTACACGCGGGAGGCCGGGGTCCGGAACCTCGAGCGCGAGATCGGCACGATCTGCCGCAAGGTCGCGCGCATGATCGCCGAGGGCAAGGCCGACAAGGTGGTGGTCACGCCCGAGACGCTCTCCGAGTACCTCGGGCCGCAGCGCTTCGACTACGGTCTCGCCGAGGAGGAGGACCAGGTCGGCGCGGTCACCGGTGTCTCGGTCTCCGAGCACGGTGGCGACACGCTCACCGTCGAGGCCACGGTCATCGACGGCAAGGACGAGGACTTCCTGCTCACCGGGCAGATCGGCAAGGTCATGGAGGAGTCCGCGCGCGCCGCGCTCAGCTACGTGCGCTCGCATCAGGCCGAGTTCGGCATCCCGAAGGGCTTCTTCGAGGATCACGCCATGCACATCCACGTGCCCGCGGGAGCGATCCCGAAGGACGGTCCGTCGGCCGGCGTGACCATGGCCACGGCCATCGTCTCCGCCCTGTCAGGCCGTCGCGTGCGGCGCGACGTCGCGATGACCGGCGAGATCACGCTCCGCGGCCGCGTCCTTCCCATCGGAGGCGTGAAGGAGAAGCTGCTCGCCGCGCACCGCGCGGGGATCAAGACCTTCATCCTCCCGGAGAAGAACAAGAAAGATCTCGTCGACATCCCGAAGGAGGTCCTCGAGACGGTCGAGATCAAGCCCGTGGCGCAGATCGACGACGTCCTGAAGATCGCCCTCGCGCCCGGTCAGCCGACGTTGACGCCGGCGCAGATCGAGGCGTCGAGGGCGGCGGCGGCGGCACCGCCGGCCCACTAACAGGGGGACCGCATGCCGGTCGAGTACAAGGACTACTACAAGATCCTCGGCGTCTCGAAGAACGCGACGACCGAGGAGATCAAGAGGGCGTACCGGAAGCTGGCCCGGCAGTACCACCCTGACATCAACAGAAGACCGGAGGCCGAGCGGCGCTTCAAGGAGATCAACGAGGCCAACGAGGTCCTCTCCGATCCCGAGAAGCGCCGCCGGTACGACGAGGTCGGCCCGGACTGGGCCCGCTATCAGAACGCTCCGGGCGGCGCCGGGAACGGCGGTGGATTCCACTGGATCTACCGGGGCCAGCCCGGTGCCGGCGGCACGTTCAACGGAGAAGGTCTCGGGGACTTCTCCGATTTCTTCCAGACGCTCTTCGGCGGCGGCGGCGGATTCGCCGCGGAGGATCTCTTCCGCGGACGTACCGGACGACGCTCGCGCGTCGCGCCGGGCGTCGACCTCGAGTCCGAGCTCGAGATCACGCTGGCAGAGGCCTTCAAGGGCGGCCAGCGAACGATCGAGGTCTCGGACGAGCACGGGCGTACGCGCACGCTCACGGTGAAGATCCCGGCGGGCGTCCGCGACGGACAGCGCATCCGCCTCGCCGGCCAGGGCGGCGCCGGACAGAATGGCGGGCCGCGCGGTGACCTGTATCTCAAGGTGCGCATGCGGCCGCACCCGGTCTTCACGCGCGATGGCGACGACCTGCGGATGGAGCTGCCGGTCGCGATGCACGAAGCGCTCCTTGGCGCCGAGGTGACCCTTCCGACGCTGAAAGGACGCGTCTCGCTCCGCATCCCGCCCGAGACGCAGAACGGACGGACCATCCGGCTCGCGGGGCAGGGGATGCCGCGCGGGATCGGCGGGTCGGGCGACCTCTACGTCACGGTCCGCGTCGTGTTGCCCACGAAGCTCACCGACGAGGACCGCGAATGCATCCGGAAGATCGGCGAGCGACAGGAAGATCCAAGAAGGCACCTGCTATAGGAGCTGGAGACCGGAACGTGATTGAGCGAGGAGGGGCTTTGCCCCGACGAGCGAATCCACCAGCCCTGAGCGTGTCTCCTGGCCGCAGGCCAGAGATTGAGAAGGTAACGAAGTGATCGATCCGAACAAGATGACCGAGAAGTCCCAGGAGGCCCTCATCGCGGCGCAGCAGCGCGCGCGGGAGAACGGCCACAGCCAGATCGACGTCGAACATCTCGCCGCCTCGCTCATCGAGCAGCAGGGCGGGATCGTCCCGTCGGTCCTCACCGCGCTCAACGTGCAGCCGGCGCAGCTCGCGTCGGCGCTCGAGGGCGAGCTCGCACGCCAGCCGAAGGTGCAGGGCAACGTGCAGATCGGCGCGTCGGCCCGTCTCGGCCGCGTCCTGCAGCAGGCACAGCGCGAGGCGAACGAGCTGAAGGACGAGTTCGTGTCGACGGAGCACCTGCTCCTCGCGATGGCCGCGGATCAGGGCTACACCGGCCAGGCGCTCTCGCGGCTCGGCGTCACGCGCGAGCGCGTGCTCAATGCGCTGCGCGAGGTCCGCGGCAGCCAGCGCGTCACCGATCAGAACCCGGAGGCCAAGTACCAGGCGCTCGAGAAGTACGGACGCGACCTCACCGATCTCGCGCGGAAGAACAAGATCGATCCGGTCATCGGCCGCGACGAGGAGATCCGCCGCGTCATCCAGGTTCTCTCGCGCCGTACCAAGAACAACCCGGTGCTCATCGGCGAGCCGGGCGTGGGCAAGACCGCGATCGTCGAAGGGCTCGCGCAGCGCATCGTGCGTGGCGACGTGCCCGAGGGCCTCAAGGACAAGCGCATCTTCGCGCTCGACATGGGCTCGCTGCTCGCCGGCGCGAAGTACCGCGGCGAGTTCGAGGAGCGCCTCAAGGCGGTCCTGAAGGAGATCGCTGCGAGCGAGGGACAGATCATCCTGTTCATCGACGAGCTGCACACCGTCGTCGGCGCGGGCGCGGCAGAAGGCGCCGTGGACGCGGCCAACATGCTGAAGCCGATGCTCGCGCGCGGCGAGCTGCACACCATCGGGGCGACGACCCTCGACGAGTACCGCAAGCACGTCGAGAAGGACGCGGCGCTCGAGCGCCGCTTCCAGCCGGTGTACGTGGGCGAGCCGTCGGTCGAGGACACCATCTCGATCCTCCGCGGGCTGCGCGAGCGCTACGAGATCCACCACGGCGTGCGCATCCAGGACTCGGCGCTCGTCGCGGCGGCGACGCTCTCGCACCGCTACATCACCGATCGCTTCCTGCCGGACAAGGCCATCGACCTCGTCGACGAGGCCGCGTCGAAGCTCCGCATGGAGATCGACTCGATGCCCGTCGAGCTCGATGAGGTCGAGCGCTCGATCTCGCGCCTCGAGATCGAGCGCGAAGCCCTGCGCAAGGAGAGCGACGCCGCCAGCAAGGAGCGTCTCGAGAAGCTCGAGCGCGAGCTCGCCGAGCTGAAGGAGCGCGCCACCGGGCTGCGCGCGCAATGGCAGCAGGAGAAGGCCGCGATCACGGAGATCCGCGAGAAGAAGTCACGGCTCGAGCAGGTGCGCGCCGAGATCGAGCGCGCCGAGCGCGCCGCCGACTACGCGAAGGCGGCCGAGCTCAAGTACTCGACGCTCGCTTCGATCGAGCGCGAGGTGGGCGCGGCCGAGAAGCGGCTGGCGGAAGTCCAGGCCGGCAAGAAGATGCTCACCGAGGAGGTCACGCCCGAGGACATCGCCGAGGTCGTGGCCAAGTGGACCGGCATCCCGGTGACGAAGCTGCTCGAGGGTGAGGTCGCCAAGCTCCTCCGCATGGAGGAGAACCTCCACCGCCGCGTGGTGGGGCAGGACGAGGCCGTCACCGCCGTCGCGAACGCGGTGCGCCGCGCCCGCGCGGGCATGCAGGATCCGAATCGCCCCCTCGGCTCGTTCCTCTTCCTCGGACCGACCGGCGTGGGGAAGACGCTCCTCGCGAAGGCGCTCGCGGAGTTCCTCTTCGACGACGAGAAGGCGATGGTCCGCCTCGACATGTCCGAGTACATGGAGAAGCACACCGTCGCCCGTCTCATCGGTGCGCCGCCCGGCTACGTCGGCTTCGAGGAGGGCGGTCAGCTCACCGAAGCGATCCGCCGGCGCCCGTACGCCGTGCTCCTGCTCGACGAGATCGAGAAGGCGCACCCGGACGTCTTCAACGTGCTGCTGCAGATCCTCGACGACGGCCGGCTCACCGACGGCCACGGCCGCACGGTCGACTTCAAGAACGTCGTGATCATCATGACGAGCAACGTCGGCTCGACGTTCATCGCCGAGCTCGCCGAACAGCCCGACCTCCTGCGCAAGCGCGTGACGGACGCGCTGCGCGGACAGTTCCGGCCGGAGTTCCTGAACCGCGTCGACGAGATCGTCATCTTCCAGAACCTCGCGACCGAGCAGCTCATGCAGATCGTCGAGAAGGAGACGCAGATCCTCGCGCGGCGCCTGGCCGAGCGGAAGATCTCGCTCGAGCTCACGCCCAACGCGAAGGCGCTCGTCGCGAAGGAGGGCTTCGACCCCGCCTATGGAGCGCGGCCGATCAAGCGCACGATCCAGCGTCTCATCCTCGACCCGCTCGCGCAGAAGGTGCTCACCGGCGAGTTCGAGGAGGGCGACACCGTCCTCGTGGACGCGCAGGAAGGGAAGATCGTGTTCTGGTCCGAGCAGTACGCGGCGGAGAAGGCCGAGGAGCGAGAGCGGAAGCCGGTCGGCGCCGGGAAGCTGAACTAGCTTTCGCGCTCGCCGCGTCGCTGCGCTCTTGGGGGCTCGCTGGGTAGGCTGTGAACGTGGGCCGTCTCGCGCCCCTGCTCGCCCTCGCGCTGCTCGTCTCGAGCTGCGGCGAGGCCACGCGCATCGCGGCGGCAAGCTCGGCGACGGCTGCGGCGACGGCGGCCCCGACGGCCACAGCGAGCCCGACGCCCACGCCGAGCTCCTCGTCGACGCCGTCGCCGACGGCATCCTCGAAGCCGATTGCCGACGTGCTCGGCCAGATCGATCCGGCGCGTCTCGACGCGCATCTCGAGGCGCTCACCGACGTCGTTTCGCGCGACCCGCGCCATCCCGGCCACGCGAAGGCAGTCGCCTACATCAAGGGGCAGCTCGCGATGCTCGGCACGAACGTCACGGTCGAGTCGCAGCGCACCGTGTACCAGGGCATCCCGCTCGAGAACATCTTCGTCACGATCGACCCGCTCGGCGCGGCTCCCGCGGCCACGGGGTGGGTCCTCGTCTCGGCGCACTACGACTCCGTCGCGAACCGCACGCCCGGCTGGCGGCCCGGGTTCGACCCGGCGCCCGGCGCCGACGACAACGCCACCGGCACCGCCGCGCTGCTCGAGTTCGCGCGCATCGTCTCCGCCGATCGCGGCCGGCTGCGCACGCGTCTCGTGCTCGCGTTCTTCGACGGCGAGGAGCTGTTCTTCAAGGGCAGCGGCGCGTACATGGCCACGCTCGCCCGGCCGTACCCGTACAGGGCCGCGATCAACCTCGACATGGTCGGCTTCAATCCGATCGCCGACCGCCTCGACCTGCTCTGGTACACGAACGCGTCCGCGGGTCTGCGCGACCGTGTCATCAAAGCGAACGACACGTACCAGATCGGCGTGGCGCCGCTGAACGCCCAGTACGCGGCAGACGGCGACACCATCATGGACGCCGCGCCCTTCGGGATCGCGGGCATCCCGTCGATCGCGCTCTGCCAGCGGTATGGTGAGAACGATGCGACCTTCCCTGGGAACTACACCTTCCACACCGTGAACGACACGCCCGACAAGATCGGCAACAAGCGGCTCTGGCTGAAGGCGTCGAAGCTCACGCTGGCAACCGCCCTCGAGCTCGCGGGCGAGAGCGCGCGGTGACGCGCGTCGGACGTCGCGCGCGGCTGCTCGCCTTCGGCGGGCTCGCGCTCGTGTTCGCGCTCGCGCTCGTGCTCCTTCGCCCCGTCGCCGCGCCGCTCTCGGACGCGGACTACGTCGCGATCGCGAAGGACACGCCACAGGGCAAGCTGTACTTCCGGAGCCACACCGCGCCCTGCAGCGTCACGCGCGTGTGGAACGTCCAGGTGAACTGCGACTACGTCGCGGCGCCGGGCACGCCCACGGAGAAATTCCGCGTCTACATCGATCCGCGCACGAACGGCGTCGTCGACGTCGACATGCGATTCGACCCGTAGCACGCCGACATCGGCGCTCCAGTCCCTCGTGGAAGTCGAAGGGCGAGCGGCGTCGGCCGCGTCCCACGCCGTATACACCGCGCGGGGCGGCGCGACATCCACGGAGATCGTCGTATGGGTGCTCCCGCCGGAGCGTCGCCTGGACGCATCGGACACGCAGATCCTCTTCGGCGGTGCCCTTGGGGACGTGGGGTGTCAGCGAGTGGACGGCATGCGGCGGTGCGAGCATCACCGATGAGCTCGGCGCGCGGGTGCGACGGCACGATCTGCTACGCGAGCGACGGCGTCCTCCTGTCGTTCGTCCTGCATAGCGGGGCGGACACCGTCAGTCTCGAGGCGACGCAGATCTCCTACGACGTCTCGAAAGAGATCGGGTACGGCATCCATCGGTTGCCGCGGTCCGTGTCGTATTCGACGAGGATGAGGCGTCCGTGCGGCTCGCCCAGCGCGCGCACGCGGGCGAGCGTGTCGCGCTTGCTCGCCACGAAGTGCAGCGAATTCGCCATCACCACGCCGTCGAGCCGCGGCAGCGCGAGATCGCCGGTGAAGTCCGCGACGACCGTCCCCAGGCGGGGCCGCGCGCGCCCGCGGGGCCGCTTCGTACGCGCGCGAGCTCGCGAAGCGACGCCGCCCCGCGGTCGACCGCGTGGATGGTCGCGCCGGGGTCCGGCAGATCCGGGAGCGCCGGCGCGAACGCGCCCGTTCCCGCGCCGAGTCCGCCCATCGGCGTGATCCCGGTTACGTCCTCCCGAGATCGCCTTCGGCCCAGCCGTCCGTCGTCACGACGATCGTCACCGGCCCGTCGCCCTCGAGCTCGACGCGCATGTTCGCCCCGAATGTTCCCTGCGCCACCGTGGCCCCCGCGCCGCGGAGCACGCCGCAGAACGCCTCGTAGAGGCGCCGTCCCTGGTCGGGCGGCGCCGCCTTCGCGAAGTCCGGCCGGCGGCCGTGCCGCACGTCGCCGTAGAGCGTGAACTGCGGGATCACGAGCAGGGCGCCGCCGGCGTCGAGGACGGTGCGGTCGAGCTTCCCGCGCTCGTCGTCGAAGATCCGCAGCGCGAGGATCTTCGCGGCGAGGCGCTCGCCGTCCTCCGCGCGATCGCCCGCACCGACGCCGAGCAGCACGGCCGCGCCGGGCCCGATGCGCGCGACGGGCTCGCCGGCCGCGTGGACCGCACCCGCGCGCACGCGCTGCACGACGGCGCGCATCAGGGCCGCGCGATTATTCGAGCATCCAGGGGTTGTCCCCGCGTACGACGGATTCCACCTCGCTCGCGGAGAGGTGGCCCGGCGCGTACACGGTCATGCTCTTCCCGAGCGGCAGCCGGGTGATGAACGTCACCTTGCCGAAGCGGTAGCCGTGCTGGAACAGGAACGGCTTCCCGTCGATCTCGATGAGCTGGCGGCGGTCGGTCGATGTCGCGGGCACGCGCCCAGTATTGGCGAACAGCGCGTGGCTCGCTCGCCGCGCCCGGGACTACGGCGAGAGGTCGTACCCCGGGTCGTCCGGCAACCAGCTCGCGCCGGCCCCGTTGCCCGGGCCGAAACGCGAGTCCGCGTTGGCGATCCCCCCACCGATCGTGAGGAGCAGCAGGGTGACGATCACCGCGCGCGAGCAAAGCCGACCCATGCGTGTCATCTGCGTGTCCCCTTTCGCAGGTCCCCCACGTGCGGGATGTTCGCGGCTTGGTGCGTTCGATATCCTCGGTCGAGTCTATCGACGCTGAACGGTTTAGAGTCAGACGGCCGGCTCGCCCGGCTGTCAGTTCGGTCACAGAGGAGCCACCGTGGGGAGCATCGAAACGGCGCCGAAACCAGGCCTCGGGGAGCGCGTACGGAGCGCTCGCCGGGAGCGCGGCATGAGCCAGGCGCAGCTCGCCGGCGAGGAGCTCACCAAGGGCTTCATCTCCCAGGTCGAATCGGGGCTCGTGCGCCCGAGCGTCCGATCCCTCCAGATCATCGCGACGCGCCTCGGCAAGAGCCTCGACTACTTCCTCGGAGACGCGCCGCTCGCCGCCGAGAAGCGTCTCGCGTTCCACCGCCTCGCGGCGGAAGCCGCCACGGAGCGACGCGATTACGACGCCGCGCGTGTCGAGATCGAATCCGCGCTCGCGGCGGCGCCCGCCAAGCGCGAGCGGGGCGCGCTCCTGCGCCTGCTCGCGCAGTCGGAGCTCGGGACCGGACATCACGAAGCGGCCTTCGATCGCATCGGCGAGGCGCTCGGGCTCCTCGACGAGTCCACCGACGCGAACGAGATCGCGCACCTCCTGTATCTGCGCGGCACCGCCTACGGCCAGCTGAACCAGCACCTCACCGCGGCAGAGGCCCTCGAGCAGGCGCGCGACACGATGGAGCGGCACGAGGTGAACGACCCGCGCCTTCGCTCGCGGATCCTCGTCGCCCTCGGCACCGCGTATCGCCGGCTCAATCGCACGGCCAAGGCGATGCAGACGTACGCGTCGGCGCTCGACCTCGCCTCGGCGTCCAACGAGCTGCGCACGGCGGCGCAGGGCTACATGGGCGTGGCCGTGTCGCTGTACGACGCCGGCGAGCTCGATGCCGCGATCGGCAGCTACCGCCGCGCCCTCGAGCTCTTCGCGCGCGTCGAGGATCGCTCCTTCGAGCTGTCGGTGCTGCACTCGCTCGCCTCGGTCCAGTTCGAGCGCGGTGCGGTCGACGACGCGAAGGAGGTCGCCGAGCGCTGTGTCGCGCTGGCGCGCACGGCCCACGACGAGCGGACCGAAGCGATCGCCGACGTGATCCTCGCTCGTGTCGCGCTCGCGAAGGGCGACGCCGAGCGCGCGCTCGCGATCGCGAAGCGCGCCGACAAGGTCTTCGATGACGGTGACCGGCAGCGCGCGGACGCGCTCCGCGTCATCGGTGCGGCGCAGGACGCGCTCGGCGCGTACGGTCCGAGCGATCGCGCGTATCGCAAGGCGATCGAGCTCCTCGACGAGGTCGGGGATCAGCCCGACCGGTCGACCATCGCCGCGGAGTACGCCAAGAAGCTGCGTGCGCGCGGTGACGTGGACGCCGCGTTCCATTACCTCGACCTCGCGCGGGGGCGCTGAGCCCTCGCGGCGCGGCCGCTCCTCGCTCGCGTCTCGCTAGCATCGTTCTCCAGTGCCACGCGATGCCGCGACCGTCGACAACGAAGGCGTCGCCGCGGTCCTCGACGAGATCGCCGATCTCCTCGAGCTCAAGGGAGAGAACGTCTTCCGCGCGGTGACGTATCGGGCCGTCGCGCGCGCCGTCCGCGATCTGCGCGAGCCCGTCGCCGATCTCGTGGCGCAGGGCCGCCTGGGCGAGATCCCCAAGACCGGACCATCGGTGACGGAGGCCATCACGCAGCTCGTCACGAGCGGCGAGTCGAAGCGGCACGCGGAGCTGAAGGCCGCCGTGCCCGCGGGCCTCATCACGCTGCTGCGGGTCCCGGGCGTCGGGCCCGCGACCGCCCGCACCATCTACAACGAGCTCAAGATCACGTCGATCGACGAGCTCGAGGAGGCCGCGAAGGCGCACCGGCTCCGCGAGCTTCCGAAGATCCAGGCGAAGACCGAAGAGAACATCCTGAAGTCGATCGCGTCGCTGCGCCAGCGGACCGGTCGCACGCTGATCCACCACGCGCGCGCCGCCGCCGACGCGATGATCGCCACGCTGCGCGAGCGCGCCGGCGTCGAGCGCATCAGCGTCGCCGGCAGCGTGCGCCGCTATCGCGAGACCGTCGGCGACATCGATCTGCTCGTGCCGGCCGACGACGCCGCGCCGATCATGGAGGCGTTCACGACCGCGCCGGCGGTGGAGCGCGTCCTCGCGAAGGGCGATACGAAGTCGTCGGTGATCGTCGGCCGCGGCCTCCAGGTCGACCTGCGCGTCGTTCCGCCCGTCTCCTGGGGCGCCGCGCTCCTCTACTTCACCGGGTCGAAGGAGCACAACGTGCGGCTCCGCGGGCAGGCCCTGAAGAAGAAGCTCCTGCTGAACGAGTACGGGCTCTACCGCGTCGGGGCGGAGGCGCGGGGGCAGGAGATCGCGTCGCGTACCGAGGAGGACGTCTACGCGGCGCTCGAGATGGACTGGATCCCGCCGGAGCTGCGCGAGGACCACGGGGAGATCGACGCCGCGCTCGCCCGCGCGCTGCCCGCGCTCGTGTCGCTCGCCGACATCCGCGGCGACCTGCACACCCACACGAGCTGGACCGACGGCCGGGACGAGCTCGCGGCGATGGCGCGGCGCGCGAAGGCCAAGGGCTACGCGTACATGGCGGTGACCGATCACTCGCCCGGTCTCGGCCTGACCCTCGGACTGAACGCCGAGCGGATCGCGGCGCGCATGGCCGAGGCGGCGAAGCTGAACGCGGAGCTCGCGCCGTTCCGTATCCTCGTCGGGACCGAGGTCGATATCCGCGCGAACGGCACGCTCGACTATCCGGACGACATCCTCCGGCGCTTCGACATCGTGAGCGCGTCGGTGCATTCGGCCTTCGGACAATCCGAGGACGTCATGACGAAGCGCATCCTCGACGCCATGGCGAATCCGTACGTGACCGCCCTCTCTCATCCCACCGGACGCCTCCTCGAGCGGCGCGATCCGTACGCGGTCGACCTGGACGCCGTCATCCGCGCCGCGAAGGCGACGGGCACGTGGCTCGAGGTGAACGGCGGGCCGGAGCGGCTCGACCTGCCCGACGTCTGGGTGCGCAAGGCGATCGAGAGCGGCGTGACCTTGGTCCTCAATTCGGACGCGCACGCGGTCGAGGAGCTCGAGTGGATGGAGTACGCCGTCGCGAACTCGCGGCGCGGGTGGGCCACGGCGACGAACGTGGCGAACTGCCTCGGCCTCGACGCGATGCTCGCGAGGCGCAAGCCGCGGAGCTGACATCGCGATGACCATGAAGCGCGCGCGGTTCGTGGTGCACGGACTCGTTCAAGGCGTGAACTTCCGCAGCGCCGTCGTGCGCGAGGCGACCGCGCGGCGCGTGACGGGTCGCGTGTGGAATCGCGACGACGGCGCGGTCGAGCTGATCGCGGAGGGCGACGAGGCCGCGCTCGCCGACCTGGAGCGCTGGCTGCACCGCGGTCCGCGATTGGCCGAGGTCACGCGCGTGGAGCGCACCGAGGTCCCAGGGGATCGCCGGTACCGCGACTTCAGCGTCTCGTACGGGGCCGTCGGCTAGCACGCCCGCCTGTCGCGGGTCACGGGATCCCGTTACCGTTCGCGCCCGACCGGGTCGTCCCATAGCGCCGCTCGATGATGACCGCGAGACCATAACGACCAAAACGGTCGCAACGACCGAATGGCTTTCCCCGCTGCGGATATCGCGGGAATCTGGGCCACCGTGTCCGCCCAGCCCCACGCACCGGCGATCGAGCTCCGCGGCGTCACGAAGCGCTTCGTGACCCCGGCGGGCAAGTCCTTCACCGCGCTCCGTGATCTGGACCTCGTCGTCGCCGAAGGGGAGTTCTGCGCGATCGTGGGCCCGACCGGATGCGGGAAGTCGACGACCCTCTCGCTCATCTCGGGCCTCGAGCCGCCGAGCATCGGCGACGTCAGCGTGCTCGGGGAGCCCGTCCTTGGCGTCGGGAAGAGCATCGGCTACGTCTTCCAGCGCGACGCGGTGTTCCCCTGGAAGAACGTCCTTGACAACGTCGCGATCGGGCCGCGATTCCGCGGCGCGGCGACGAGCGAGGCCAACGCGCGCGCGCGCGACTGGATCGCGCGCGTCGGCCTCGCGGGCTTCGAGCGCTACTACCCGCACCAGCTCTCGGGCGGCATGCGCAAGCGCGTCGCCCTCGCGCAGACGCTCATCATCGGCCCGCGCATCCTCCTCATGGACGAGCCGTTCAGCGCGCTCGACGTACAGACGCGCGTCCTCATGGAGAACGAGCTCCTGGAGCTGTGGGGCACCTCGGGCGCGTCCGTCGTCTTCGTCACGCACGACCTCGAGGAGGCCATCGCGCTCGCCGACCGGGTGGTGGTGATCACCGCCGGACCCGGCACGGTGAAGAGCACGTATCACGTCGACCTCCCGCGCCCGCGCAACGTCGCCGAGATCCGTTTCCAACCGCGGTTCGTGGAGCTCTACGAGGAGATCTGGAAGGACCTGCGCGACGAGGTACTGGTGAGCTATGAGCGCACGAAGCACGCTGTCGCGTCTTAGCGGGACCGACCTCGCGCCGGCGCCGGTCGCCGAGGACCGCGACGTCGCGCGCCGGCGTGCCCGCGCGCGCCGGCGCGCGCTCATCATCGCGCTCCGGATCGCGCTCGCGGTCACCGTCGTCGGCGTCTGGGAGGCCGGGACGCGTATCGCGTGCGACGGCGTCGACACGGCGAGCTGCGTCATCGACAAGTTCTTCTTCGGCCAGCCGTCGGGTATCTGGGCGCAGCTCGTCACCTGGGTGCGGAACGGGACGGCGCAGGGCCCGCTCTGGGAGCAGATCGTCGTCACGCTCGAGGAGACGGTACTCGGCTTCGCGATCGGCGTCGTCCTCGGGGTGATCTTCGGCGTGCTGCTCGGGCGCAATCGACTGCTCGCCGACGTGGCCGGCCCCTACATCAAGGCGATGAACGCCATGCCGCGCGTCGTGCTGGGCTCCATCTTCACGATCGCCCTCGGCCTCGGGATGGCGTCGAAAGTCGCGCTCGCGGTCGTGCTCGTGTTCTTCGTCGTGTTCTTCAACGCGTTCCAGGGCGTGCGCGAGGTCGACCGAGACCTCCTCGCGAACGCCCGCATCCTCGGCGCGAGCCAGCGTCTGCTGTCGCGGCACGTGATCCTTCCGTCGGCCCTCTCGTGGATCACGGCGAGCCTGCACACGAGCTTCGGGTTCGCGCTCGTGGGTGCGATCGTCGGCGAATACCTCGGTGCGCGGAAGGGGATCGGCCTGATGATCGCGACCGCGCAGGGGACCTTCAATGCCAATGGCGTCTACGCGGCGATGCTCATCCTCGCGATCGTCGCGATCCTCGCCGAGGCGCTCGTGACGCGCCTCGAGGACCACCTCATCCGCTGGCGTCCGAACGCGATCACCGACGTGACCATCTAGATCCGGGACGAGAGAAAAAGGGAGGCAGAGACATGCGCCATCGCATACCAGCACTCGCACTCGCGACGATGCTCATCGCCGCGGCCTGCGGCGGCGCGGCGACGCCGAGCGCGGCGCCGAGCGCCGCGGGCAGCTCGGCGGCCGCCGCCACTGCGACGCAGGCGGCGCCCGCGAAGGTGAGCATCATGGTCGGCGGTCTGAACAAGCAGATCTACCTGCCGAACATGCTCACCGAGAAGCTCGGCTACTTCAAGGAACAGAACCTCGCGGTCGATCTCATCGACGAGCCTTCCGGCAAGGACACGACCACCGAGGTCGTCGCGGGCAACGTCGACTTCGGCTCGGGCTCGTACGACCACACCATCGACATCGCGGCGGCGGGCAAGTCGATCACGATGGTCGCGCTGCTCCTGCAGGAGCCGGGCGAGTTCGTGATGGTGTCGAAGCAGAAGGCCGCAACGATCAAATCGCCGGCCGACTGGAAGGGCGTGAGCGCGGGCGTGACGTCCATCGGCTCGGGCACGCATACCCTGATGCGCGCGATGACCATCAAGGCGGGCCTCAAGGTGTCCGACGTCAACTTCGTCGCGGCGGGCGCTGGCGACACGTTCATCGCCGCCATGAAGCAGGGCACGATCGACGTCGGGATCACGACGCAGCCGACGGTCCTCCGCATGCAGAAGACCGGTGACGGGCAGGTCCTCGTCGACCTGTCCAAGCCCGAGACGACGCGCGCCGCGCTCGGCGGCGATTATCCGTTCATCTCGGTCTTCGCGAAGACCGACTACATCGCGAGCCACAAGGACGTCGTGCAGCGCGTCGTCAACGCGTACGTGAAGACGCTCAAGTGGATCCAGACGCACTCGCCCGCGGAGATCGCCGACAAGCTGCCCGCGGACTACTACGGCGGGGACAAGGATGGGTACATCCAGGCGCTCAAGGACAGCATGGGCATGTTCAGCCCCGACGGGAAGATGCCGAAGGGCGCTCCCGAGTTCGAGCTGAGCCTGCTCAAGCAGTTCAACGAGAACGTCCAGAAGAACCCGAACATCGACGTGTCGAAGACCTACACCGACGAGTTCGTGAACAACGCGAAATAGGCCCTGCCGCACGATGGGGAGCGCCGGCCTCGTGCCGGTGCTCCCCAACTCCATCCACAAAGGGAGGCGGGCTCGACGGATGAGGCGCTCCAGAGGTCTCCTCACCTGGGCCGTCGCGGCGACGTTCGCGATCGCATGCACCTCGAGCACGGCACCGACTACCTCGGCGCCCGCGGGCCCGCTGAAGATCGGCGTCCTGGTGCCGTACACGGAGTCCGCTCTCGACTCGGACATCGGCGCGTCGCAGAAGCGGGCGGCCGATCTCTACCTGAGGCTTCACGGCGGGAAGCTCGGCCGGCGCGACGTCAGCCTCGTGTTCAACGACGAGTCCGCGCTCGATCCCGGCATCAACACGGTCCGGCTGCGGCAGTTCCTCGAACAGGACCACGTCGAGCTCCTGCTCGGCGGCGCGGGCGGTCCGGCCGCCTATCTCATGCGCGACGTCGCGGAGGCGTCGAAGCTCGTGTACGTCGACACGAGCGCGGCCGCGAACGCGCTCACGCGCACGACCTCCGGCTGCACGCCGAGCTGCAAGAGCAGGTACGTCTTCCGCACCGCGCCGACGTCCTGGCAGCTGTCCGAGCCGCTCGGGGAGTGGGCCGCGAAGAACGGCCCGAAGGAGTTCTACGCCGTATACGCCGACGACGACTTCGGCACCGAGTCGGCGGCCGCGTTCGCCGAGGGCCTCGCGAAGAATGGCGGCAAGGTGACCGGGACGAGCGCGAAGGCCGAGAAGACCGGCGACTGGCCGAAGGTGGTCGCGGCGATCAAGGCGCAGCCGACGAAGAACGTGTTCGCCGCGTTCTTCACCGAGGACGCCGAGCGCTTCCTCGCCGCGTGGGAGGCGGCTGGCCTGCGCGCCGCGGGATATACGCTCTACGGCCCCGGGCCGCTCGCCGGCGGCCAGGTCCTGAAGGTGGCCAAGGAGGCGGCGCTCGGCGCCGTGACCTCGTTCCCCTGGGCGCCCGACGTGGCCGGCGCGGAGAACGCGGCGTTCGTCGACGCGTTCCGGAAGGCCTACACGGACGAGGACACCGGTCAGCCGCTCGCGCCCGATGGGTACGCCGCCCTGATGTGGGACGCGATGGCCGTGCTCGATCGCGCCCTCGCCGTGACGAAGGGCGAGGCGAAGAATGCCGACGCGCTCGTCGCCGCGATGGAAAGCGTCTCGCTGAGCGCCCCCGGCGGTCCGCTGAGCGTCGACAGGGTCACCCACGCCGCGATCCTGGACGTCTACATCCGCGAGGTGCGGGCGACGGGCGGCGCGTTCGCGAACGTCACGACCGCCAAGATCGCGAGCGTGAGGGACCCCGGACCGTAGGGCGCGGCTACGCTACCCGGAAGAGCCATGCGTCCGAACCGCATCCTTTCGTCGCTGCGGCCCTTTTCGACGCGACCGCTCGGCTGGCCTCGGCCGCTGTCGCTGTCGTCGCAGCTGCTTCTCCTGCAGGTGGCGGTCGTGGCGACCACGGTCGTCGTCGGCGCGCTCGCGTCGTACCAGCTCGTTTCCGCGCAGGTCGACGAGCAGTACAAGCAGCGCGCGCTCGCCATCGCGTACGCGGTCGCCGCGACGCCGGACATCGTGGAGGCGATGGACGACCCGGATCCGCCGAGGACGATCCAGCCCATCGCGGAGGCCATCCGCCGCTCCGTCGGCGCCGACTTCGTCGTGGTCGCGAACAAGGACGGCATCCGCTATTCGCACCCGAATCCCGCGAACATCGGCAAGCGCGTATCGACCGACCCAGCCCCCGCGCTCGCGGGCGACGTGTACGTCGGCGTCCAGCAGGGCACGCTCGGACGTTCGCTGCGCGCGAAGGTCCCGATCACGAGCAGGGGCGACGTTATCGGCATCGTGTCGGTCGGGTTCCTCGAGGCGCAGCTCGCCGAGAAGCTCGGGCAGGCGCTGCCGTGGATGTCGCTCACGGTGCTGCTCGCGCTCGGCCTCGGCGTCGGCGGATCGCTCGTCCTCGCGCGGCGCGTCGATCGCCAGACGTTCGGCCTCGGCGCGCGCGAGATCGCGGGCCTGCTCGAGCAGCGTGACGCGATGCTGCACGGCATTCGCGAGGGCGTCCTCGCGGTCGACCCCTCGGGTCGCGTGACGCTCGCGAACGACGAGGCGAAGCGGCTGCTCGGGCTGCCCGCGTCGGTCGAAGGCGCCTCGCTCCGCGATGTCGTCCCGGCGGGACGCGTCCGCGAGGTGCTCGACGGCACGGCGACCGGCGCGGACCAGGTCGTCCTCGCGGGCGATCGCGTGCTCGTCGCGAACCGGATGCCGGTCGCCATCCGGGGAGCGGACGTCGGCGCGGTGGTCACCCTCCGGGACCGTACCGAGCTCGACGGCGTCCTCCGCGAGCTCGATACCGTGCGCGGGTTGGCGCAGGCGCTCCGCGCGCAGGCCCACGAGTTCTCGAACAAGCTGCACGTGGTCGGCGGTCTCATCGAGCTCGGCCGCCTCGACGAGGCGGTGCGGTTCATCGCTGAGACGTCGCTCGTGCATCAAGAGCTCGTCGATCTCGTGCAGCAGCGCATCGCCGAGCCCGCGCTCGCCGCGCTCCTGGTCGCGAAGGCCGCGGTGGCGTCGGAGCGGCGCGTCGAGCTCCGCCTCGCATCGGACGCGCGGCTTCCGGCCCAGATCGCCGACGCTCGCGACCTCATCACGGTGGTGGGCAACCTCGTCGACAACGCCATCGATGCCGTGTCCGGGACGGCGAACGCCTGGGTCGAGGTGGGCGTTCACGGCGATGCGGACGGCGTCACGGTGCGCGTCCGCGACTCCGGTCCGGGCATCGACCTTCGCGCGGTCGAGGAGATCTTCCGCGAGGGCTACACCACGAAGGGCGGGGGAACGCACTTCGGTCTCGGGCTCGCGCTCGTCCGCCAGGTCGCGCAGCGCCGTGGCGGCTGGGTCCGCGTTTCGAACGACGGTGGCGCGGTCTTCACCGCGCTCATCCCGGCCAGCGCGTGAGCGCTCCCGTGGCGGCGGACACCATTCGAACGCTGATCGTCGAGGACGACTTCCGCATCGCCGACATCCACAAGGGATTCCTCGAGCGCCTGCCGTCGTTCTCGGTGGTCGGCGTCGCGCAGACCGCGGCGGACGCGATCGCGCGCGCCGAGCGCGAGCGTCCCGATCTCGTGCTCCTCGACCTGTACCTGCCCGACCGCTCCGGCCTCGACGTGCTGCGCGAGCTGCACGCGACCGGGCGCTCGCCGGTCGACGTCATCATCATCACCGCGGCGAACGATGTCGACACGCTCCGTTCCGCGCTGCAGGGCGGCGCCGTCCACTATCTCGTGAAGCCGTTCCAGTTCAACGCGTTCCGCGAGAAGCTCGAGAGCTACGCGGCGATGCGCTCTCGGCTGCGTCAGGTGCGCGAGGTGGACCAGGGCGAGATCGACGAGCTCTACGCGACGCTTCGCGCGGGTTCGGCGTCGCAGGCGTTGCCGAAGGGGCTATCGCCCGCGACGTTCGCGCTCGTCGCGCGCACACTGCGCGAGTCCGGCGCCGATCTCTCGGCCGAGGAGGTCGCGGAACGCACCGGCGTGAGCCGGGTCACGTCACGGCGCTACCTCGACCACCTCGCGCGGTCGGGGCTGGTGGACGTGACGATGCGCTATGGGAAGACCGGTCGCCCCGAGCATCGCTACCTCTGGTCGCGCGCGGCCGGCCGCGCCGGACCGTCCGGCTAGCGGCGGCGGCGCTTCTTTCGGCGCTCCGGCTGCGGGAAGTATTGACGGCGCCGGCGCTCCCGTGCCCAGGCGAGCTCCTGAGGCGGAAGCCAGAACGCGTACATGTACACGAGCATCGCGACGTTCACCGCGAGCACGAGCGCGAACAGGTAGAAGGGCGCCTTCGCGACGAGGAGCACCGCGATGACGATGAGGAAGACGACGTTGATCCAGAACGCCCACGGCTTCACCGCGTTCTCCGGCGGCGGGACCGTGCCGCGCCGCCGCCAGTTGTACCAAACGATGTTGGCGACGAGGGCGACGGCGAGCGCGTATACGGCCGGCCAGTAGAACCGGGACTCTGGGTTGAACGGTGAGAAGAATCTCTCGACGAAGTGCGAAGGATCGAAGGGCACGGTGCTGGCTATACTAGCCGCGCCCAACGCGCGATATCCCACACGCCTCTGACAGGGAGTCACCGTGCGAGCTCTCCTCTCGGTCTCAGATCTCGAAGGTCTCGTCGTGTTCGCGCGCGGCTTGCGCGAGCTCGGGTGGGACCTCGTCGCCACCGACGGCACGCGCGCGGCCCTCGCGTCCGAGGGCATCGAGGCCCGATCGGTCGAGGCCGTCACGGGGTCGCCCGCGCTGCTCGGCGGCCGCGTCAAGACGCTCCACCCCCGCATCCATGCCGCGCTGCTCGCCCGGCGCGACGATGAGTCGCACGCCGCGGAGCTCAAGCGCGAGGGCATCGAGCCGATCGATCTCGTCGCCGTCAACCTCTATCCGTTCGAGCGGTCGGCGTCCGCCGGCACGCGCGGCGCCGAGCTCCAGGAGCAGATCGACATCGGCGGCGTGACGCTCCTGCGGGCCGCGGCGAAGAACTACCAGGACGTCGTCGCCGTGTCGCGCCCCGCGCGCTACCAGGCGGTGCTCGACGAGCTGAAGGAGCGTGGCAGTGTCTCGCTGGAGACGCGCCGCCTCCTGGCCGCCGAGGCGTTCTCGCACACCGCCGCGTACGACGCGGCGATCGCGTCGCGGTTCGTGGCGGACGCCGGCATCAGGTTCCCCGACGAGATGACCCTCGCGCTCCGCAAGGTCCGCGACCTGCGCTACGGCGAGAACCCGCACCAGCAGGCCGCGTTCTACGCGCTGCGAGGCGAGGAGCACGCGGCGATGGTCGCGATGGAGCAGATCCACGGCAAGGCCGCGAGCTTCAACAACGTGCTCGACATCAATGCCGCGTGGCGCATCGCGTCGGACTTCGCGCAGCCGACCGTCGCGATCGTCAAGCATCAGAATCCCTGCGGCATCGCGTCGGAGCTCGATGTGACGGCGGCGTACCAGCGCGCGTTCATGTGCGACTCCGTCTCCGCGTTCGGTGGGATCGTCGGCGCGAACCGCCCGGTGACGAAGGATCTCGCGCAGGCGATGCAGGACACGTTCTACGAAGCGATCATCGCGCCCGGCTACGAGCCCGATGCGCTCCCGCTCCTCAAGCAGCGGAAGAACCTCGAGATCCTCTCGGTGCCGAACGGCTTCCTGGGCGGCCACGTGCGGCGCGCGGACCCGCACGCCTTCGACATCAAGCGTGTCGCCGGCGGCATGCTCCTGCAGACCCCCGACGAGACCGTGGCCGAGGAGGGCAACTTCAAGGTCGTCACCGAGCGGGGTCCGACGCTCGAGGAGCTCACCGACCTCATCTTCTCGTGGCGGTGCGTGCGGCACGTGACCTCGAACGCGATCGTGCTCGCGAAGGGGCTCGCGACGGTCGGCGTCGGGCCCGGTCAGCTCTCGCGCGTCGTTGCGGTCGAGGTCGCCGTGCGCAAGGCGGGTGAGAACGCCCGCCTCGCGGTGATGGCGTCGGACGCGTACTTCCCGTTCCCGGACGGCATCGAAGTCGCCGCGCGCGCGGGCGTGACGGCCATCATCCAACCCGGCGGCTCGCTCCGCGACGCGATGATGATCGAGACCGCGAACAAGCACCGCATGGCCATGCTCTTCACCGGCCGCCGCCACTTCAAGCACTAGCCTGTCGCGCTCGCCTGGGCCGCCTTTGCCTAGAGAGCGCGCTCCAGCTTCGCCCAGTGCTCGTCCAGGTACTGGACGTCGTCCTCGAGCATCTTCCGCGGGACGTTCATCTCGACGAGGCGCCGCATCCCGGGATCGCCCGCGGCGGCCTCACGCGCGACGAACTCGCCGACGTGCTGGAGCCGCAGCCGCAGCGTGAGCAGGAGCTCCGAGCGGTCTTCGAGGCCGTACGAGTCGAGGAAGAGCTTCAGGCGCCGCGCCTGCTCGTCGATCGGACGCGTCGTGTGCCCGTGGGAGAGGGGCGCCCAGCAGTACGCGGCGTTCGCGATGTCCCAGAGGCGGGTGCCGGGGCCGGCCAGATCCCAGTCGAGCATCAGCGCGACGGCGCCGGACCGCAGCAGGGCGTTCCACGGCGACCAGTCGTTGTGACAGATCACCTCGTACGCCGTCGGAGCGGCAAGACGCCACTTCGCGTTCGGCGGCGGACGGAACTGAGCCACTACGTCGTGGTATCGCCGCAGGAGCTTGGCCGCCTCGACGACGTGCGCGTCGGCCATGAGGTGATCCGGGAGCGGCTCGCGCGTGCCCGAGTGCGCCTCGCCCTCGACGTAGCGCAGCACCTCGCGGCCCTGTGCGTCGCTTCCCACGACGCGCGGAGCGGGGAAGCCAGCGCGCTCGAGATACCGGAGCAGCGCGTGCACCGACGGGGTCCACGATCCTGCGCGCCGATGCACGGTGTCGCCGATGCGGACGGCGTCGTTGAGATCGCCGCCGAGCGGGATTTCTTCCGGCACGGGCGTGAGCCTACGCTCGCGTGACGGCCACGGTCGATCTCAGCGCCGTTCCGGACTCCCCGGCGCGCACGTGATGCCCGATCGTCACGGCCCGCCCCTGTACATCGGACGCGCCGGCCGCCTGCGGGACGAGGGCGTCGTCGCCTTGAAGCCGACCGAGTCGTCGCCCGCGACCGTGCGCGAATTCGCGGCCGCTCGCGGGGCGCGGTACTTCGGTCCGTACCTCGGGTGGTCGTTCCTTCCGGAGCCTCAGGCCAGCTCGAGGTAGCGGAACGCCTCCGCGTACGCGACGTTCCAGGTCGCGCCGATCGTCTTCGCCCACGCGCGCATGCGCTCGCCGATATCGCGGCCGCCCACCTGCGAGACGTGCGATTGGAGCGCGGCGATCTTCTTGTCGACCGTGCCGCTGATGTCGAACCAGATGTTCGGCTCGCGCGTCCCGAACAGCAGCACGCGCGAGACGCGATGGTGCTTCAGCTTTCCGCCACGCAGCTGCTCGGGGAAGAAGAGGTGGTCGCGCGCGGCGATCACGCCGTCGAGCCCGCTCCACCCCGCCACTCGGTGGTCAGGGTGCATCTGGTAGTGGCCCCACGGATCGTTCGTGAAGACGACGTCCGGCTTGTGCTCGCGGATCGCGCGGCTGACCTCGCCGCGCAGCTTCATCGTGCGCTCGAGCTCGCCGTCCTGGTATCGGAGGAACACGAACCCGCGGACGCCGATCGCCTCGCCGGCCGCGCGCTGCTCGCGCTCGCGGATCGCCGCCATCTTTGCCGGCGTCATCTTCGGATCGTGGGTTCCCTTCTGGCCGCTCGTGATGACGCAGTAGGTGACGTGCGTGCCGCGCTCGATCCACGAGGCCAGCGTCCCCGAGCATCCGAAGTCGACGTCGTCCGGATGCGCGAAGATCGCCATCGCCCGCTTCGGGATCGGGAACGTCGCGTCCGCCACCGCTACACCTCCACCTTCGCGTCCTTCAGGACCTTCGCGTACAGCGTCTCGATGCGCTCGCCCACGCCGCGCCAGGTGTAATGCTCGGCTCGATCGCGCGCGCCGTGCGAGAGATGCGTGCGGAGCCGGTGGTCGGTGAGCACCTGCGCGATGGACTCCGCGAGCGCCTGGTAATCGCCGGCCGGCACGAGCAGGCCGGATCGTCCGTGCTCGATGAGCGTCTGCAGGCCGCCGACGCGCGTGCCGACGACCGGCGTCCCGCAGGCCATCGCCTCGAGCGCGACGAGGCCGAACGATTCGGTGAGCGAGGGCACCGCGCAGACGTCGGCGGCCGCGTAGTACATCGCGAGCGTCGGCTGGTCCAGCGATCCGACGAAGCTGACATTCGCCTCCATCCGGTGCTGGTGCACGAGCCGCCGCAGCTCGACGATCTTCTCGGTCTCGGGCGCGTCGTCGCCGGGGTCGAGCGCGCCTCCCACGACGAGGAGGCACACCTCGTTGCGCAGCTCCGGATGGCGGAAGAAGAGCAGGCCCAGCGAGCGGAGCAGGACATCGATGCCCTTGATCTGCTCGATGCGCCCGACGAAGAGGATGATCCGCTCGCACTGGTCGCGACCGAGCATGTCGCGCGCGTCGGCCTGGCGGATGGGGCGGAAGACGTTCGGATCCACGCCGCACGGGATGATGTGCAGCTTGGCGCGCTCGGCGTCGTACAGATCGAGCAGCTCGCCGACCTCGATCTGGCTCGCGGCGACGACCGCCGCGGACTCGCGCACGGCCTGGCGTTCGATCGCGATGCGCACGTCGCTCTCGCCGTCGACGTCCTCGTCCATCACTTCGCGCTTCACCAGCCCGAGCGTGTGGAACATCTGGATGCGCGGCACGCCCCAGCGCGGCGCCAGCGCGCGCGCGACCTGCGCCGAGAGCCAGTAATGGGAATGGATGAGGTCGTAGCGCTTGCCTTCGGCGGCCACGTGCGCCTCGAGCGCCGCGGTGAACTCCTCGAGGTGCTCGTACACGTCCATCTTCGGCCAGTAGCCGATCGGCCCCGACTCGACGTGCACGACGCGCGCGTTCTCGCCCAGCTGCTGGATGCGCGGGTCGTCCTTCTCGCGCCAGCGCGTGAAGACGTCGACCTCGTGGCCGCGGCGGCCGAGCTCGCGCGCGAGCTCGCGCACGTACACGTTCATGCCGCCGGAGTCGCGGCCACCCAGCTTCGCGAGCGGGCAGGCGTGGACCGAGAGCATCGCGACGCGGCTCATCGCGTCGCCTCGAGACGCCACAGCCAGCGGTCCACCGCGCCCAGGTCGTACTTGTACGGCTCGTCGCCGCGCAGGAGGTCGTAGATCCCGAAGCCATGGGCGATCGCGTCGCGCACCGCGAAGGCGTGGGTCGCGATGCCGAGCGAGAGCGAGCCGAGCGCGGGATCGTAGGCCGCGTTGTAGAGCGCGAGGGTGTCGCCGTACGCGAACGCGAACAGCACGGCGGCGTCCTCGCCGTGCGCGGAGACCACGCCGAGCCGCAGGCGCCCGAGCGGCGCGAGCGCGTCGGCGACGTCGCGGAAGAAGGACTCGGCCTCGGGCGTCATGAACGCGGCCTTCTCGCCCTTGGACAGCCGGTGCAGCGCGAAGAAGCGATCGAGCACCGCCCCGCGCTCGCGCTCGTCGGCCCAGCGGAACCCCGCGCCCGGCGCGCTCTCGAAGCGCCGCAGCTTCCTGCGCAGCTCGTGCCGCTCCTTCTTGCCGAGGCGCCGCACGTAGGTCTCGAAGTCCGGTGCGAGGGTGATGCGCGGACTGGTGACGAGTCGCTCGCGCTTCACGGCATAGCCGGACGCCGCGAGCTGCTCGGCGAACGTGTCGAGCGTCGGCGTGTCTTCGGGGAGGTATTCGAGGAGCACGCGCTCTGGACGAGCGCCGGCGATCCAGCGCGCGACCGCCGACGCCGCCGCGCGCGCGTCCTGCGGCGCGGCGACGATGTCCTGCTCATCGGTGAGCTCTCCGCCTGCGAAGCGGATGGTGCCGTCGTGCGTGCGCGACAGGGCGGCGACGCCGTACGGCGGGTCGCCGGCCGCGAGGGTGATCTGCTCGCTCCGATCGTGCGCGCGCGCCACCGCGATCCATTCCGGCGTGAGGAAGATGCTGCTCGGGGACCGCCGCTCGGCCAGGGCGGACCACGCCGCAGAGATCTCGCTGGGGGCGCGCGTGGTACAGCCCGCGTCGGGGCTCGTGGAGAGGGTCACCTGCGCTCCGAGTCTAGGTCCGAAGGGCGCACGAACGAGTGAACACTCTGTTTCCTACATATCATTCCCACGTGCCCGAGCGCGGAGCGCCCCGGGTCGTCATCGCTCCTCAGTCGTTCAAAGGCAGCGCGGACGCGGTCGCGGTCGCCTCGGCGATCGCGCGCGGCGTGCGGCGAGCGTGGCCCCGCGCCCAGGCCGTCGAGCTGCCGCTCGCCGACGGCGGAGAGGGGACGGTGCGCGCGCTCGTCCACGCGACCGGTGGCGAGATGCGCACGGCGCGCGCGCACGATCCATTGCTGCGCGAGATCGATGCCGAATGGGGTCTGCTCGGCGATCGCGTCACCGCGGTGATCGAGATGGCCGCGGCGAACGGCCTTCCCTTGTTGCGGGAGGAGGAGCGCGACCCGCGCGTCACGAGCACGCGCGGGACCGGCGATCTCATCCTCGCCGCGGCGATGAGCGGCGTCCACCGCATCGTCGTCGGCATCGGCGGCAGCGCGACGAACGACGGTGGCGCCGGTATGGCCCGCGCCTTCGGCTACCGCTTCTTCGATCGCGAGGGCCGCGAGCTTCCCGAAGGCGGCGCCGCGCTGGCGCACCTCGCGCGCATCGACGGGCAGACCGATCCGCGCCTCGTGCGGCCATCCATCGACGTGGCGTGCGACGTCCGCAATCCGCTGCTGGGCCCCGAGGGCGCGAGCGCGGTGTTCGGTCCGCAGAAGGGCGCGACGCCCGAGATCGTGCGCGAGCTCGATGCCGCGCTCGCGCGCTACGCGGACGTGGTGGAGCGCTTCGTGGGCCGCCGCATCCGCGACGTGCCGGGTGCCGGCGCGGCCGGCGGCCTGGGTGCGGGGCTCCTCGCCTTCCTCGACGCGCGTCTCGTCTCGGGCGCGCAGCTCGTCCTCGACGCGGTGGGATTCGAGCGGCGGCTCGCCGGCGCGGCGCTCGTGATCACCGGCGAGGGTCGCATCGACGGCCAGTCCGCGTATGGAAAGCTGACGCAGGCCGTGACCATGTCAGCCCGGCGTCAGGGGATCCCCGTGTACGCCGTCGCCGGCATGCTCGGGCCGGGGCACGAGCGCATGCGCGAGGCCGGCCTGTCGCGGATCGAGACCCTCGCGTCGGGCGAGGCCGATCGCGCGGCGGCGATGCGCGACCCGCTGCCGCGCATCGAGGCCGCGGCGGAGAGGCTCGCGCTGCAGGCGCGCGTAGAAGCCGGTAGCGTGTAGCGCGATGGGTCCATCCGTGCCCGACGGTCGCATCCCAAGCCTCGAGCTCGTGCGCATCACCGAGGCCGCCGCTATCGCGGCCGCGCATTGGGTCGGACACGGCGACAACCGCCTCGCCGACCAGGCCGCGGTCGAGGCCATGCGGAAGGCGATGGACGAGGTGCCCTTCCGGGGGACCGTCGTCATCGGGGAGGGCGAGCGCGACGAGGCCCCGATGCTGTACATCGGCGAGAAGGTGGGCCGCGGCGAGGGTCCGGAGATCGACATCGCGGTCGATCCGCTCGAGGGCACCAACCTCGTGGCGAAGGGACGCGCGAACGCGATCGCGGTGATGGCGGTGTCGGAGAGCGGCGGCCTGCTCCACGCGCCCGACACGTACATGGAGAAGCTCGTGGTCGGCCCGCCCGCGAAGGGCAAGGTCGACATGGATCGGCCGGTCGCCGAGAACCTCAAGATCGTGGCGGACTCGCTCGGGCGCGAGGTTGAGGACCTCACCGTCGTCATCCTCGACCGGCCGCGGCACGAGAAGCTCATCAACGACGTCCGCGCGGCCGGTGCGCGCATCCACCTCATCGAGGACGGCGACGTCATCGCGGCGCTCTCCGTCGCCGTCGCCGGCACCGGTCTTCACGTGGTGATGGGGAGCGGCGGCGCGCCGGAAGGCGTGCTCGCGGCGGCGGCGCTCACGTGCATCGGCGGCGAGATCCTCGGGCGGCTCAAGTTCCGGAACGACGACGAGCGCGCTCGTGCCAGGCGCATGGGTGTGACCGACGCGAACAAGGTGTACCGCACGGAGGAGCTCGCGAGCGGCAAGGACATCCGTTTCGTCGCGACCGGCGTCACCGACGGCGAGCTGCTTCAGGGCGTCCGCTTCTTCGCGCGCGGCGTGCGGACCCACTCGGTCATCCTCGACGGGCGCGTCGGCAAGATGCGCATGATCGACACGCAGCACTTCGAGGAGCTCGCGAACCCGCCGGTCGTGCGCCTCTAGCAGCAGCGCTTGCCGGCGGTCCCGCGGGTCGCGGTGCCGGCGAGCCACGGCTGGATGTGCGGCTCGGCCGTGGCGCCGGTGACGCGAAGCTCGAGCTCGCCGGTGCTGGGGTCCGCCCGCGGAAGGCCGGATCCAACGTCGCGCCGCTAGGACTGTTGCTCCGCCGCGGTGACGACGCTGCGGATCAGGAGCGCGGTCGTGACCGCGCCGAGCCCGCCGGGCACCGGGCTGAGGGCCCCGGCGACCGAGGCGACGCTCTCCGCGTCGACGTCGCCGACGATGCCCGATGGCGTGACGTTGATGCCCGCGTCGATCACCGTCGCGCCCGTGGAGAGCATGTCGCCGCGCAGGAAGCGCTGCTCGCCGATCGCGACGACGACGATCGACGCGGCGCGCGTGTGGGACGCGATGTCCGCCGTCTTGCTGTGCGCGAGCGTCACGGTCGCGTCCTCCTGCGTGAGGAGCGCGGCCGCCGGACGGCCGACGATGGGACTCCGCCCGATGACCACCGCGTCCGCGCGGCGCGTCGGGATCTCGTAAAAGCGGAGGAGCTCGAGCACGGCCTCCGCCGTCGACGGGACGAAGCGCGGACGTCCGAGCACCAACCGTCCGACGTTCTCCGGGTGCACGCCCTCGACGTCCTTGACCGGCGGGATGGCCGCGGCGGCGCGCTCTTCGCTGAGTCCGGGCGGCAGCGGCGTGAGGAGCATGACGCCGTGCGCGTCACCGGCGCCACCGAGGAGCGTGGCGAGCCGACCCTCGTCCGGCGGCGACACGCGCTCGTGGAGCGCCACGCCGAGCTCCGCGGCGACCTTGCGGATGCGCCCGAGATACGAGCTCGCGGTCGGATCGGAGCCGACGCGGACGATGTCCAGCGTCGGCGTGACACCCCGCGCGGCGAGCGCCGCGACGCGTTCCCTGGTCCGCGCGTTGATGCGCTCGGCGACGGGCCGCCCGTGGAGCAGCCGCATCAGCGCGCGATGCGCGACTCGACGAAGTCCGTGATCCGCTTGCGCTGCGCGTCGGCTCCGTCGAGCGCCCGGTCGAGGTCCTCCGCAAGTGCCTTCACCTGTCCGGGATCCTTCACGGACGAGAGGTTGATCATCACGTTCATCGCCGCCCCGCGGAGCGCGGCATCGGCCATGAGCGCGGCGACGCCGACGTCGGATACCGCGGCGGCCGGCGCCTTCGGCATGCCGCGCTCGCACGCCTCGAGCAGGCGCCGGCTGGTCTTGGCGATCTCGAGCGGCACGCGTGAGGCCGCGAGGAGCGCTGCCTGCATGCGCTCGGTCCGCGCCTTCTTCTCGTCGTCGCTCGCGCGCGGCAGCTTCATCGCCTCGGCGACGCGGCCATACGCCGCGCTGTCGTCGTCGACGAGCCGGAGGAAGTCGCTCCGCAGGTGGTCTACCTCGCTGATGTAGTCGCGCAGCGATCCGTCGTCCGACTTCTTCGTCGCGATGCGCGCGACCATCGCGGCGAGGGCCGCGCCGACGGCGCCGGCGTACGCCGCCGCGCTGCCGCCGCCGGGGACCGGAGCATCCGACGCGAGCCGATCGCTGAACTCGCGCAGCGTGAGGTCGACGAGTCGTTCCCTCATGGGCGCGAGCGAGTGTACGTGTTACGCTGTCGCAAGCGCGGTCCCTTTCATCCAGAGAGGCAGAGGGAACGGCCCGATGAAGCCTCGGCAACCGGCGGAGTCCCGCAGAGGTGCCAACTCCGGCCCTGACACGAGGGAAAGATGAGAGGTCATACGTTTTGAGCACGTTCAGAGAGCTGATCCGCCGCGGCGAGTTCGTCGTCACGGCCGAGCTCAATCCGCCGAAGAGCGCGGACGCGAGCCTGGTGCGCCGTCGCGCGGAAGCGCTCAAGGGATTCGTCGACGCCGTCAACGTCACCGATAGCAATCGCGCCGTCGCCGCGATGGCCGCGATGCCCGCGGCCGTGATCGTGCGCGAATCCGGCGTCGATCCCATCGTGCAGATGACCGGCCGGGACCGTAATCGCATCGCGCTCCAGGCCGATCTGCTCGGCGCGGCCGCGCTCGGGTTCGAGCACTTCGTGTTCATGAGCGGCGACGACCCGAAGCAGGGGAACCACCCCGACGCGGTGAACGTGAAGGACCTCGACGGCATCGGCTTGGTGAAGATGGCGGTCTCGATGCGCGACCAGGCGACGTTCCTCTCGGGCGACCCGATCAAGACGCCGCCGGACTACGTCGTCGGCGCGACCGCCTCGCCGTTCACGAAGCCGATGGAGGCGGACCTCGCGAAAACGGTCGAGAAGGTCGCCGCCGGCGCGGAGTTCCTCCAGACGCAGCCGGTGTTCGACCTCGCGGCGTTCGGCCGGTGGCTGGCCGGGGTCCGGCGCCTCGCGCCGCGACATGTGGCGATCATCGCGGGCGTCCTCGTGCTCCGCTCGGCGGAACAGGCCGAGCGCATCGCGAAGATCCCCGGGCTCGCGCTGGACCAGAAGCTCGTCGAGCGCGTGCGCGGGGCCGCGGATCAGGAGGCCGAGGGCGTCGCCCTCGCCGCCGAGACCGTGCGCGCGCTGCGCGCGCTGCCCGGCGTCGGTGGCGTGCATCTCTACGCGATCGAATGGCCGGAGGGGGTGACGCGCGTCGTCGAGGCGGCGCGGCTGCTCCCGCGGCCCACTGTGAGGGAGGCCGTCCGTTGAAGACGACCGTTGTCGGCGCGTTCCCGAAGAATTCTGACGCGCGTCAGGACCTGCGTCGCGCACTGCATCGCGCGGACCGCGGCGAGCTCGACGACGCCGGCCTCGCCGAGGTGTTCGACAAGACGACCGCGTGGGCGATGGGCGAGATCGGATCCGCCGGTATCGACGTCATCAACGATGGGCAGATCCGCTGGGACGACCTGCTCGCCCCATTCGCCAAGGGGTGGCGGAACACGGAGCGCGGACCGCTCGAGCGGTTCTATGACAACAACACGTACTTCCGCCAGCCGATCATCACCGGCCCGATCGAGACCGACGGCACGACGCTCGTGCGCGACTTCACCTTCGCGAAGAGCACGGCACGGCGCGAGCTGAAGGCGGCGATCTGCGGTCCGCTGACCTTCGCGACGCTCACCGCGCAGGACTCGTACTACAAGAGCCTCGAGCGGCGCACGCTCGGCGTCGCCGACGCGCTCGCCGCGGAGCTGCGGGGCCTCAAGTCGGCCGGCGCGACCCTGGTTGACGTCGAGGAGCCCGCCCTCGCCGCGCATCCCGAGCACATCGACCTCGCGCGCGCCGCGTTCGAACGTCTCGCCACGGCCGGCGTGGCGCTCGCGCTGCATCCGTACTTCTTCCCGGTCGACGCGATCGTCGACGCGCTCGCCGCGTTCCCGATCGCGCAGCTCGGCGTCGACGTGCGCAGCCGCGAGACGTCGGCGCGCGCGATCGACCGCATCGGCGCGATGACGCGGACCGTGGTGCTCGGGATCGTCGACGCGCGCAACACGCGGCTCGAGACGCCGCGCGAGCTGGGCGAGCTGGTCGAGGCGGCGTTGAAGAAGGTGCCCGCCGAACGGCTCTGGCTCTCGACCACGACCGGCCTCGAGTACCTGCCCCACGACGTCGCGGTGAAGAAGCTGAACGCGCTCGCCGATGCGGCGCGCACGGCCGGAGGTGTACGCGCATGAGCGGCGTTCTGCTCACGACCACGGTCGGCTCCTTCGGGAAGCCGGACTACCTGCAGAAGGCGCGCAACGCGAACGCGCGCGGCACGCTCTCGGACAGCGAGCTCCTCGAGCTCGAACGCAAGGCGACCGAGGAGTGGATCCGGCGCCAGGAAGCCATCGGACTCGACATCCTCGTGGACGGCGAGATGTACCGCGGCGACATGGTCGCGTACTTCGCCGAGCGGCTCGATGGCTTCAAGATCGGCGGACTCGTCCGGTCGTACGGCAATCGCTACTACCACAAGCCGGTCATCGCATCGAAGGTCCGGCGGCCGAAGCCCCTGACCGTCGAGTGGTACCGCTTCGCGCAGGGCCTCACCGACCGCCCCGTGAAGGGGATGCTCACCGGTCCCTACACGATGCTCGACTGGTCGTACAACGAGGCGTACCGGACCCGCCGCGACGCGGCGCTCGCGCTCGCGGAGGTCGTGCGGCAGGAGGCGGAGGACCTCGAGCGCGCCGGTGCCCAGTACATCCAGATCGACGAGCCGGCGATCCACGCGCGACCCGAGGAGCTCGACATCGCCATCGAGGCGATGGGCATCGTCACGCAGCGCCTCAGGGCCAAGACCATCTCGCACGTCTGCTACGGCGACTTCGCCGCGATCTACCCCAAGGTGCTGGAGCTCCCGGTCGACCAGCTCGACCTCGCGATGCACAACTACGAGTACCGCTGGCTGGATCTCTTCGACACGCACCCGTTCACGAAGGAGCTGGCCATCGGCGTCGTCGACGTGCACTCGCATCGCCTCGAGACCGTGGACGAAGCGGCGGAGGGGATCCGTAGGGGCCTGAAGTACGTGTCGGCCGACAAGCTGCTCCCGCACCCGGACTGCGGGCTGAAGACGCGCACCGTCGAGGAGTCGCTCGACAAGTGCCGCGTCGTCGTCGAAGCCGCGAAAATGGTGCGCGCCGAGATCGCGAAGACCGCCGCCGTGTAGCCTGGCCGGAGGCGGGCGCCGGGCGGCACTCCTCTCCTCCGCCTGCCCATTCACGGCTCGCGGGCCGCGGCCTTGGCGACCTCGTACATTGCTTCGGGGGAGGTGACGACGATGGCGACTCTTGTCGACGAGACCACGGACCTGCTCCGACACCTCATCCGCAACGCGTGCGTGAACGACGGGACGGTGGAGTCGGGGCACGAGACGCGGAGCGTCGACACGCTCGAGAGCTACCTGCGGATGCCCGGCGTCGAGATGCGGCGGTACGAGCCCGCACCCGGACGCGGCAGCCTCGTCGTGCGCATCGAGGGGACGGACAAGAGCGCGCCGAGCCTCCACCTCATGGGGCACACCGACGTCGTCCCGGTGACGCCGTCGGGCTGGCGGCACGATCCCTTCGCCGGGGAGCTCATCGACGGAGAGGTGTGGGGTCGCGGCGCGATCGACATGCTCGACGTGACCGCCTCGATGGCCGTCGCGGTGAGACAGCTGCTCGCCAGCGGCTTCCGCCCGAAGGGCACGCTCATCTACTCCGCCTGCGCGGACGAGGAGGCGCTCGGGACCTGGGGCGCGAAATGGCTGACCGAGAACCACTGGGACGACGTGAAGAGCACGTATCTCGTGACCGAGTTCGGCGGGGCCCGCCTTCCGATCGGACGGGGCGCGAAGCTGCCGATCATGGTCGCCGAGAAGGGCTCGCAGTGGACGCGTCTGCGCGTGAAGGGCACGCCCGGGCACGGCTCCATGCCGTACAAGTCGGACAACGCTCTCGTGAAGGCGTCGGAGCTCATCACGCGCATCGCGAAGTACAAGGCGCCGCTGCACCTGCGGGGCGTGTGGAAGCAGTTCGTCGAGAGCATCGACCTGCCTGCGGTCCAGCGGGTCGCGCTGACGAGCGCCGTGTCGTTCGACGCCGCGCTCGACCGCATGCCGCCGGGCACCGACCGGATGATGTATGCCGCGACGCGCACGACGTTCTCACCCAACATCGCGCACTCGGGCGTGAAGCTCAACGTCATCCCCGACAGCGCGGAGGTCGACGTCGACATCCGCCTCCTGCCGGGCGACGAGGGCGAGGGCGTGCGTCGGATGCTCCGCGACGCCGCGGGCGATCTCTGGAAGGACGTCGAGATCCTCGAGGAGGGCGACAATCCCGCGAGCGAGTCGCCGGCGAAGACGCCGCTCTGGGACGTGCTCACCAAGGTGACGCGGCGGCTCATCCCCGGCTCGACCACCGTGCCGTTCCTCGTGGTCGGCGCGACCGACGCGCGCTACTTCCGCCGCAAGGGTGTGGTCGCGTACGGCTACGGCCTCATGAGCGAGAAGATCCCGTTCGCCGAGTTCTCGAAGCTGTTCCACGGCAACAACGAGCGCGTCGACCAGGACACGCTCAGGCTCATGACACCGCTCTGGGAGGGCGTGATCCGCGAGATGGTCGGCTAGAGCTAGATCGCCGCCAGCGCCGCCTTGAGCTTCGCCGCGATCTCCTCGGCCTCGCCGGCCGCGTAGCGCTGCCGGATCCAGAGCGTGCGTCCGGGCGAGAAGAGGCGGTCGCCTTTGTTGCGTGGCAGCACGTGCACGTGAACGTGCGGCACGCTCTGGCTGATGCGCGTGTTCGAGAGCATGAGCGAGCCTTCCGCGCCGAGCGTCCGTTGCAGCGCGATGGACACCCGCCGCACCGTCGCGAAGAGCGGCGTGAGCGCCTCGTCGGGGAGGTCGTCGATGGTCTCGTAGTGCGTGGTTGGTATGACGAGCGTATGTCCTTTGAGCACGGGCGCGTGATCGAGGAAGGCGACGGTATCGGCATCGCGGTAGACGGCGTGATGCTCGGCGCCCGTGACGACCTCACAGAACACGCAGCGAGACGGCATCAGCGGAGACGCACCGCCATCGGGATGGGCGAGCCGCGCGGCGGCTGCGTCACCCTAGGCGATCGCAGCAGGCCTATCACGTTCGCGGCGAACGCGACGAGAGCGAGGTACGCGAGCACGCCGGACAGCGCGACGATGACGTTCGCGATCGCGTCGCTCGCTCCGAGCATCTGCGGGATGACGCGCAGCGCCACGCCGGCGTTCGCGAGCGCGATCGTGACAGCCTGCGGGCGCAGGCTCCAGGGACGCCGGTCGAGGAACGAGGGCAAGGCTCGCGCGGCGACGCCGTAGATCATGAGCGTCACGAGGCCGAGTGCGAACGCGTGGCGCACCGCCGAGAGCTCGAGGTACGCCGGCGCTGTCCCGGCGGCCGCGGCGCGAACGTCGTATGCGAAGAGCATCGCGGCGCCGACGAGCGCCCACGCGAAGGCCGACCGGGCGGCGAGCCGTGTGAGGCGCGCATGCGCCACGAGCGGCTGCCGGGCGATCGTCGCGCCGAAGAGCCCGAGCGCGCGCACGATCACCAGCAGGCCGATCAGCAGAAGGACGGAGGCGAACGCGACGCCGGCGACGGTGAGCACCGTCCCGGCGAGCCAGAGCGCGGCGCCGCCGACGAGCGCGCGCGGCGGCGCCGGCGGCGTCGCCACGAAGCCCGGCGCGAGCCGCGCCCACACGCCGAAGATCGTCGTCGCGAGACAGCCGAGGAGCATCGCCCAGACGCCGCGGTCGTCATCCGCCTGCGGGATCACGAGCGGCACCGGACGTCCCGCGAGCCCGATCGCGACGAGGATCGCCGCGAGCGGTGCCGCGACCACGCCCGCGGCCATGACGAGCTCGTCGGGGCGGTGCGGGTTCGTGCCCCCGCGGAGCGCGCGGACCGCCGCGAGCGCGAACGTGGCGGTTCCGGCCACGAGCAGCGGGCCGCCGGCGGAGAGCACCAGGTCGCGCGCCGGAAATCCGGGCACCGGCTGCGCGACGGCGCGCAGCGCGATCGCGAGCGCGGTCGCGACGTAGGCGACGAGGGCGAGGCCGCGCGGCGTGGGCGGGGCGCCGCGGAAACGCGGGAGCACGTGCATGCCGACGCCCATGAGGAACATCGCGGAGAAGCCGAAGAGCTGGATCGTCCCGTGCGTCTGCACGAGCGCGGTCCACGCGAGCTCGCCGGTGCTGAGACCGAGGGTGCGCGCGAGGAGCAGCCAGAGTCCCAGGCCGAACCCGGCGGTGAGCGCGATGCCGAGCGCGGTCAGGACGAAGAGCGAGATCATCGGCCGTAGAGCTCGAGCACCTCGCGGCGGAACGGGACGCCCGCCTTCTTCCTCAGATGCTCGAACTCGTCGAAGTCCCACTCGCCGACGAACGTCACGGCGACGCCGGTCTCGCCGGCGCGCCCCGTGCGTCCGACACGGTGCGTGAACGTCTCGGCGTCCTCGGGAAGGTCGTAGTTGACGACGTGGCTGATGTCCTCGACGTGCAGGCCGCGCGCGGCGAGGTTCGTCGCGACGAGGATCTTGATGTCACCCGAGCGGAACTGCTCCAGGGTCCGCTCCCGCTCGCGCTGCGTCATGTCCCCGTGGATCGCGGCGACGGCGTGGCCGCGGCGCTTGAGCTCGTCGAGCAGCCGGTCCACGCCGCGCTTGGTGTGGCGGAACACGAGGACCTGCTCGGTCTCCCAGCGCCGCAGGAGCTCCACGAGCGCGCGCGGCTTGTCCTCCTCGAGCACCTCGACGTACACCTGCTCGACCGATTCCTGCGTCCGCCGCTCGGGGTCGATAGCGAGCTGCACCGGATCGTTGGTGAAGCGGTACGCGAGATCCTTGATCTCGCCGGTGAGCGTCGCCGAGAACAGCGCCGTCTGGCGCCGCTTCGGCAGGAGGCGCAGCAGCTTGCGCACGTCCGGGGCGAAGCCCATGTCCAGCAGGCGATCGGCCTCGTCGAGGATCACGATGCGGACCCCGTCGAGCTTCAGGGTGCCTCGCTGGATGTGATCGAGGAGCCGGCCGGGTGTGCCCACGACGATCTGCGCTCCGCGGGCGAGCGCGCGCTCCTGCGGGCCGTAGGGCACGCCGCCGTAGACCGCGACCTCGTGGGCGTGGCGGTACTTGCCGAGCGCGCCGAACTCGCGCGTGACCTGCGTGCAGAGCTCGCGGGTCGGGACGATGACGAGCGCCTGCGGACGCTTCTCGCGCGGATCGACCTTCTCGATGATCGGGATCGCGAACGCCGCGGTCTTCCCCGTGCCCGTCTGTGCCTGTGCGAAGAGGTCGCGACCGGACCGCAGCGCGGGGATGGCCTTCGCCTGCACCGGCGTCGGCGCCATGAAGCCGAGCTCCGCGATCGCGCGCGCGACTTCCGGATCGATCTCGAGCTCGCCGAAGCGCGCTGCGTCCGTCTCGGTCACGCCTCGCCGCGCCGCCGCCTGAGCTCGTCGAGGATCGCCTTCGTCGACGACGTGCCCAGACGGTTCGCACCGGCTTCGAGCATGGCGAGCGCCTCGTCGAGGGTGCGGATGCCACCCGCCGCCTTCACGCCGGTCTTGTCGCCGACGACCTGGCGCAGGAGGCGGACGTCCTCGACGGTCGCCCCCTCGGGCCCGAAGCCGGTGGAGGTCTTCACGTAGTCGGCCTCGGCGGCCACCGCGATCTGCGCGGCGATCGCCTTCTGCGCGTCGTCGAGATACGCGCACTCGAGGATGACCTTCACGAGCGCCTCGTTCGCGTGGGCCAGGCCGACCACCATGCCGACCTCGCGCTCGATGGTGGCGTAGTCTTTGTCGACGAGAGCGCCGATGTTGATGACCATATCGAGCTCGCGCGCGCCGTCGCGCAGCGCGTTCGTGGCGGTGGCGACCTTCACCTCGGGCGCCTGGCCGCCGTGCGGAAAGCCGATGACCGTGGACACGCCGACGTCCGAGTCCTTCAACAGCCGCACCGTATCAGGGACGTAGAAGGGCTTCACGCACACCGTCGCGATGTGCTCGCGCCGCGCGATCGTGCAGGCGTCGACGACGTCGCGCTCTCCCTGCGTGGGCTTCAGGACCGCATGGTCGATGAGTGAGGCGAGCTCGCGCACCGTCGGAAGGCTCATCTGTCCCTCAAGTATCGCGGGTATGCTCGCCTTGTGCCTGGCTCGTTCCGTATCGCGCGCATCTTGGGCATCGACCTGCGCGTGCACCTGTCCTGGATCCTCATCTTCCTGCTCGTCACCTTCTCGCTCGCGGATCAGGTCTTCCCCTTCTCGTATCCCTCGTGGTCGCAGCAGAAGACGGTCATCGTGGCGGCGGTCACCGCGCTGCTGTTCTTCGGATCGGTCGTGCTGCACGAGCTCGCGCACGCGCTCGTGGCACGGCGCTTCCGGATGTCGGTCTCGTCGATCACCCTGTTCCTTCTCGGCGGCGTCGCGAGCCTGACGAAGGAGCCGCCGTCCGCGAAGGCGGAGTTCTTCATGGCCGTCGCGGGACCGGCCACGAGCCTCGCGGTCGGCGGCGTCGCGCTCGAGGTCTCGCAGCTCGTCACCGACACGCTCGCGCGCGCTCCGAGCCTGCAGCCGGTCGAGGCGGTCGCGGGCTACCTCGGGTACGTGAACATCGCGGTCGCGGTCTTCAACCTCATCCCCGGCTTCCCGCTGGACGGGGGCCGCGTCCTGCGTTCGATCATCTGGGCCATCCGGAGCGATCGCACCGGCGCCACCCGGATCGCCGCGCGCGGCGGCCAGGCCGTCGCGGGCCTCTTCGCCCTCTGGGCCGGGTACCGCGTGCTCACCGGCGATCCGACGGGACTGTGGATGGGTCTCATCGCGTACTTCCTCTACGGCGCCGCGTCGCAGACGCTCCAGCAGGAGAAGGTCGTGGAGGTCGTCGGCAACGCGCGCGTGGCACAGCTGATGACGGCGGACTTCCATGCGGTGCCGCGCGGAACATCCATCGGCGCGCTGGTGCGCGAGGTCATGCTTCCGCAGAACCGGCGCGCGGTCCCCGTCGTCGACGGATCGTGGTTCGACGGGCTCGTGACGATCGCCGACCTGCGCAAGGCCGAGCAGGAGCGCTGGCCCGACACGCCGGTCGAGGCGGTCATGACGCCCGCGCGCGATCTGCCGAGCGTGTCGCCGGCCGACACGCTCGTCGCCGCGCTGGAGCGCTTCGGCGACGAGCTCCCGCTCCTGCCGGTCGTCGACGGAGCGGGGACGCTCGTCGGCCTGCTCCACCGCGAGTCGGTCGTGGGCTACGTACGCATGCGGGAGATGCTCGGCTTCGACGCGCGCCGCTGACCCCGCGTGCGCTCGCTCTGGACGCATCCCGAGCTCCTGAAGCTGCCGACCGCGTACACGGCCTCGCGCCTCGGCAGTCGCCGGACCGATGGCGACACGCTTCGGCATCGGCCGCGTGATGATCCTCGCGCTGCTCATCGAGACGGCGAGCCGGGTCATCCGTCCCTTCGCGTCGGGCGACGCGGTCCGCGTCGCGGTCATCGTGCGCCCGACGCTGTTCGGCGCCGCGCTCATCGCGGTCGCGCCGTCGTGTACCTAGGTCGCGAGGGCGAGGGCGATCTGCGCGGCGATCCTGGCGTTCTGGCGAAGGAGCGACACGTTGGCGCGGAGGCTGCGTCCGCTCGTCGCCTCGCTCATCCTGCCGAGGAGGAACGGCGTGAGCGCCGCGCCGTGGATGCCCTCACGCTCCGCGGCCGCGAGCGCGCGGGCGACCTCGGCCTCGGCCTCGTCCCGCGCGAGAGCGTCCGCCGCCGCGATCGGCACGGCGATCACGATGCCCGCTCCACGCGCGAGCTGCTCGCGAACGACGCGCGACGCGGCGAGCGCGCTGTCGGCGCGGTGCGCGAGCGGCAGTCCGCTCGAGCGAACGTAGAACGCGGGGAGCTCGTCCGTAGCGAAGCCGACGACCGGGACGCCGAGCGTCTCGAGGCGCTCGAGAGTGAGGCCGAGGTCGAGCACGAGCTTCGCGCCCGCGCACACGACGCACACCGGATTGCGCGCGATCGCCTGGAGATCCGCGGACTCGTCGAAGGAGCGCTCCGCGCCGCGATGCACGCCGCCGATGCCGCCGGTCGCCATCACGCCGATGCCGGCACGCGCCGCGATCTCGACCGTGGACGCGACGGTCGTGGCCCCGAGCCCGCCGCGAGCGAGGACGGGCGCGATATCGCGCATGCTCACCTTCGCGACAGCGCGGTCGCGGGCGAGTCGCGTGAGGAGCGCGTCGTCCGCCCCGACCACGGCCGCTCCCGCGTCGAGCGCGATCGTCGCCGGCGTCGCGCCGCCGGCGCGCACCTCGAGCTCGAGCGCCCGGGCGGTCTCCAGGTTCGCCGGATACGGCAGCCCCTGCGCGATGACCGTGGATTCGAGCGCGACCAGTGGCTGGCGCGCGGCCAGCGCGCCCGCGACCTCGGGCGCGACCGCGAGCCTCATCCGGAGGTACGGCCTCGCGCGTGCCCGCCCTCGCCGGTCTCGCCGGCGAGGAGCTCGACGGCGTGGGGGAGCACCGGCAGGAGGACCTCCAGCGATTCGCGCACCGCGCGAGGCGACCCTGGGAGATTGACGACGAGCGTCGTGCCGACCGCGCCCGCGACGCCGCGCGACAGCATGCCGTGGGGCGTCTTCGCGAGCGAGCGCGCGCGCAGCGCTTCGGCGATGCCCGGGATCTCGCGGTCGATGACGCGGCGCGTGGCCTCGGGGGTGACGTCGTTCGGAGAGAGGCCGGTGCCACCGCTCGTGAGGACGACGTTCGCGCCCGCACGGACCGCGTCGAGGATCGCGTTCGCGACCTTCGCGACGTCGTCGGCGACGAGCGCGCCGCTCACGACGGTGTGACCGGCGGCCGCGAGCGCCTCCCGCATGGCCGGTCCGCTCTCGTCCGCGCGCTCTCCCGCGGCGCCGCGGGTGCTCACGGTGATGACGCCGGCGCGGATCTCCGTCACGGCGCGCGATATTCGCCGCTACGGCCACCGCTCTTCGCGACGAGACGCACGTCGGTGAGCTTCGCGCCGCGCTCGACGGCCTTGAGCATGTCGTACAGGGTGAGGCCCGCGACGGTCACCGCGGTGAGCGCCTCCATCTCGACCCCGGTGGGCGCGGTCGTCCCCACCGTCGCCTCGATGGCGATGCCGTCGCTCTCGATCGCGAGCTCGACGCTCGCGTGCGACAGCGGCAGCGGATGGCAGAGCGGGATGAGGTCGGGCGTGCGCTTCGCGGCCATGATCCCGGCGATGCGCGCGGCGCCGAGCACGTCGCCCTTCGGCGCGCGTCCCTCACGCACGAGATCGAGCGTGGCCTTCGATACGAGGAGCTTTCCGCGCGCGGTCGCGCGCCGATCGGTCGCGGTCTTGGAGCTGACGTCCACCATCCGCGCGGCGCCCTTCGCGTCGATGTGCGTGAGCTTCCGGCGGACGGCCACTAATGGTCCTCTGGGAGATCGGTGAGGATGACGCTGACCGTCTCGCCGGGCTCCGCCGCCGCGGGCGCCTCGGGGATGTCGATGAGACAGTTCGCGAGCGACATCGAACGCAGGATGCCCGATCCCTGCGGTCCGGTGGACCGCACCGTCCCCTGCTCGCGGTCGTAGATCCCGCGCGCGAACATGCGCAGCCCGGTCGGCTTCTCGACGCGATCGACGAGACGCGCCTTCGCCCGCGGCCGGTGCAGCTTCGTGCGGCCGGCCATCTTGAGAAGCGCGGGGCGGACGAAGAGCTCGAACGTGAGCAGCGCGGAGACGGGATTGCCGGGAAGGCCGAAGATCGGTACCGCACCGCGCTTGGTGCGCAGCTCGCCGAAGGCGAGCGGGCGCCCTGGACGGATCGCGATCGACCAGAAGTCCATCTGGCCCATCGAGTCGACGACGGGCTTCACGTGATCGTGATCTCCGACCGACACGCCTCCGCTGGTGACGGCGACGTCGCCGAACGCCGCGTTGCCGAGCGCGTGGCGCAGGTCCTCCGCCGCGTCGCGCGCGATGCCGAGCTCGAACGCGGCACATCCCGTCGCCCGGACCGCCGCCGCGATCGAGTAGCGGTTCGCGTCGCGGATCTGGCCGGGACCGGGGACCTCGCCGATGTCGACGAGCTCGTCACCCGTCGAAAGGACCGCGACGTTCGGCCGGCGCACGACGTGCACGCGAGAGCGCCCGATGGACGCGAGCACGCCGATCTCCGCCGGACGGAGGAGGGTCCCGCGCGTGAGGATCGTCTCGCCGCGCCGCAGATCCTCGGCCGCCTGCCGGACCGAGATCCCGGCGGGCGTGTCGCGTGTGATCGTCACCGTCTCGACGCCGTTGTCGGTGTCCTCGACGCGCACGACCGTATCGGCGCCCTCGGGCATCGGCGCGCCGGTCATGATGCGAAGCGCCTCACCCGGCCCGACCGCGGCCTGCGGCATCGCGCCGGCGGTGACCGCGCCGACGACACGGAGGCGAGCGCCCGCGGTCTGCGCGCCGCGCACCGCGTAGCCGTCCATCGCGGAGTTCCGGAACGGTGGGACGTCGCGGTCCGCGACGGCCTCCTCCGCGAGCACGGCGCCGAGAGCGTCGAGCAGCGGCACCTCGACCGTCTCGAGCGGGCTGATGCGCGCGAGGATGCGCTCGAGCGCCTCGTCGACGCTCAGCGATCGCGTCGCGGCGCGCGCCGCGCTCGGACTCGTAGGCATCGCCACCGAGTCTAGTTGTCGCGCTCGCGTCGGCCCGCCGTCAGCTTCCGCGGCCGCGCGGCAGAAGGTGCGGCTCGGTGGCCTTGAACGAGGCGACGACGGGCTCGCCCTCGCGGAGAGAGAGCTCGCGGGCGGATTGACGGGTGACGTGCGCGACGAGCGGGAAGCCACAGTCGAGGGAGAGCCGCACGCGCCGGCCGATCGTCTCCACGCGGACGATGCGTCCCTCGAACGCGTTGCGTTCGCTCGAGCTCCCGCGCGCGCGAGAGATGACGACGTCGTCCGGCGCGATGAGCACGAGCACGCGCTCGCCGCCGAACGGCGGCTGTTCCGTCACGGAGATCGCCGCGGGACCGACGCGCACGACCGTCATCTCGTCGGTCGAGCGCTCGATGGTGCCGGGAAGGACGTTCTCGACGCCGACGAACGCGGCGATCGCCTCGTCCGCGGGCCGGCTGAACACCTCATCCGCGGGCCCGTACTGCCGCACGCGTCCGTCGATGATCACCGCGACGCGATCCGCGAGCGTGAGCGCCTCGTCGCGATCGTGGGTCACGAGGATCGTCGCCACGCCGGCTTCGTGGAGCACGCGGCCAAAGTCGGCGACGAGCGCGTCATGCGTCGGTGCGTCGAGGCCGCCGAACGGCTCGTCGAGCAGCAGGACGTCGGGTGCGGTCGCGAGCGCTCGCGCGATCGACACGCGTTGCGCCTCGCCGCCGGAGAGCCGCGTCGCGCGGCGGCCGGCGAGATGCGCGATGCCGAGCCGCTCCAGCGCCGCGGACGCCGCGCGCTCGCGATCCGCGCGCGGCGCGCCACGGAGCGCGAGCCCGAGCGCGGCGTTCTCGCGCACGCTGCGGTCGAGGAGCAGCGGACGCTGGAACACCACGCCGATGCGGCGCCGGTACGCGAGCGGATCGGAGATCGTGGCGCCGTCCGCGCGCAGCTCGCCGCGCGCGGGCAGGAGCATAGCGAGCGCGAGCAGCAGGCTCGTCTTCCCCGCGCCATTCGGTCCGAGGATGGCCACGAGCTCGCCGCGCTCGACCGCGAGATGCTCGGCGCGCGCGACCTCGCGGCCTCCGCGCTCGACGACGAGACCCCTGGCCTCGAGCAGGCTCATGCCGGCCGCCGCTGCTGCGCCCAGGTGGTGATGCCGTTCACGAGGAACACCACCGCCAGCAGGATGATGGCGAGCGCGATCGCTCCGCCGAAGTTGCCGGCGCTCGTGTCGAGCACGATGACCGTCGTGAGGATGCGCGTATCGCCCTTCAGGTTGCAGCCGGTCATGAGCGACGCGCCGATCTCGCTGATGACGGCGCCGAACGCCGCCATCGCCGCGGTGAGGAGCAGGAGGCGCGTCTCGCGGACGAGGATGACGAGCACCTGCCACCGCGTCGCGCCGAGGGCGAGCAGCTGCAGCCGCAGCATCGGGTCGACCGATTGGATCGCGATCGCCGTGAGACCGATGACCTCGGGGACCGCGAGGAGGTACTGCGCCGCGACCATCGCCGGACGCGTGCAGTACAGGCCGAGGTCGCCGAGCGGTCCGCTGCGGTACACGAGGAGCGCGACGAACAGTCCGACGACGACCGGCGGCAGACCCATGCCGGTGTTGACGAGCGAGAGGACGAGCGTGCGTCCTCGGAAGCGAGCCGTCCCGAGAAGCGCCCCCAGCGGCACGCCGCTCACGAGCGAGAGCGCCGTCGCGGTCCCGCTCACGACGAGCGACGTCATGGCGGCATCCCGCACCTCGGGATCGAAGGCCGCGAGGCGGCGCAGCGCCTCGGCGAGTCCGTCGGCGATGAGCTCCATCGCGTGCGAATGTAACGGCGCACGTGCGTGAGGCACGCGCCCTCTCGCCCGCGCGCGCGAAGGCCGCGGCGGTGTCGCGTCCCGGCGAGGTCGCGCTCGCGGCGGACACCGAGGTCCAGCTCGACGGCGCGCCTCTTGGGAAGCCGAGCGATCCCGAGCACGCGATCCGCATGCTGTGGCGCCTCGCGGGACGGACGCACGATGTCCGCAGCGAGCCGATCGTCCTCGACGCGACGGGACGCGCCATCGGATTCGGCGTGACCGCACGCGTGCGGATACGGGAAGCCGACGACGTGGATCTCGCGCGTGTGGATCTCGCGCGTTACGCGGCGAGCGGCGAGGCGCTCGACAAGGCCGGCGCGTACGCGATGCCGGGCTTCCGCTGTGCCATCGGATTCACCTGTCCGGTCTGGCGCGCGGCGCACCGGCGGGGGCGGTCGGTGCACGACGGCGTTGAGTGCCCCTCGTGGACCGACGACGTGAGCGAGCGCCGCTAGGCGGCGCGGGGGAGCGCGCCGTCGGCGGCGAGCGCGTCCTGCGCGGACCGCAGCAGCACGCCGCTCGCGACGATCTCCGGCGACCAGGTCGCGCCGCCGGCGCGAACGTTCCACCGCGCGCCCTTGAACGCGCGCACGCTGCCGCTCATCGCGCCGAGGAGCTCGTCCATGCG
>Ga0070741_10000362_pt1 | contig 170037 bp, 148 predicted proteins | sample Coa_R1_4_FD_66440 | JGI IMG/M metagenome (GOLD analysis project Ga0070741, IMG submission 66440) | Surface soil microbial communities from Centralia Pennsylvania, which are recovering from an underground coalmine fire - Coalmine... | ecosystem: Environmental > Terrestrial > Soil >... | reverse complement strand
GACGACCAGCGGGCGCACTTCCTGCCCAGGTTGGCGAGCGGCGAGTGGCTCGGCGCGTACGCGCTGACGGAGCCGGGCTCCGGCTCGGACTCTGCGGCGATGCGGACGACGGCCCGGCGCGAGGGCGACGAGTACGTCCTCGACGGCTCGAAGCGCTTCATCACGAACGCCGGCGTGGCGACGCTCTACACGGTCTTCGCGAAGACGGATCCGAAGGCGGGGCACTCGGGGATCTCGGCCTTCCTCGTCGAGGCCGGCGCGCCCGGCTTCTCGGTCGGGCGGATCGAGCCGAAGATGGGCATCAAGGGGTCGACGACGGGCGAGATCTTCTTCGACGGGTGCCGCGTGCCCGCGTTCAACCTGCTCGGCGAGGAGGGCGAGGGGTTCAGGCTCGCGATGCGGATCCTCGACCGGTCCCGCCCGGGCGTCGCGGCGCAGGGCCTCGGGCTTGCGCAGGGCGCGACCGACTACGCGCTCGAGTACGGGAAGACGCGCGAGACGATGGGGAAGCCGATCGCCGAGCACCAGCTGGTCGCCGCGATGCTCGCCGACATGGAGACGAAGTGCGAAGCGGCTCGCGGGCTCCTGTACAAGGTCGGGCTGCTGATCGACGAGCACGGCGTCGACGTGGACATCACGAAGCTGTCGGCGATGACCAAGCTGTTCTGCACGGACGTGGCCATGGAGGTCACGACGAACGCCGTGCAGATCCTCGGCGGCTACGGGTACATGCAGGAGTATCCCGTCGAGCGGATGATGCGCGACGCGAAGATCACCCAGATCTACGAGGGCACGAACCAGATCCAGCGGCTCGTGATCGCGCGCGAGATGTTGACGGAGCAGCGCGCGTTCCTGCTCGCCGGCGCCGGCTGAGCCGCTCGCTCGTGACTCGCCGTGCTCCGCGGCTCGGTCGACGCGGCGGCGAGCGCGGCAGCGACGGCCACCCCGGCCTGGGGAGCAATCGGCACGCTTTCGTCACGCTTCCGTTTCACCTCCGCGCGTCTTTTTCCGCTAGCGTCAACGATGGGGGCAAGGGGCCGAAGGCCCCCGGGGGAGTGGGTTCCCGGGCGCGAGCGCGCGCGACCCGGGGCTGATGCCGACGGCAGTCGTCATCGGCTCCGGGCCGAACGGGCTCGCGGGGGCGGTCACGCTCGCGCGGGCGGGGTACGACGTCGAAGTGCGCGAGGCGGCGGCGCGGCTCGGCGGCGGGTTGCGCTCCGAGGGGCTGACGCTCCCCGGCTTCGTCCACGACGTCTGCTCCGCGATCCATCCGCTCGGCGTCGCCTCGCCGTTCTTCCGCGAGCTCGAGCTCGATCTCGAGTGGATCCACCCGCCCGCCGCCGCCGCGCACCCGTTCGACGACGCATCCGCTGCGACGCTCGAGCGGAGCCTCGACGCGACCGCCGCCGGCCTCGGGCCGGACGCCGACGCGTACCGGCGGCTCCTTGGACCGCTCTGCGACGGCTGGGAGGCGTTCGCGCCGGTCATCCTCGGGCCCGAGCCGTTCGCTCCGGGAACGGTTCTGGCCTCGCTCCGTGCCGGCGGGGCCGTTCGCACGCTCCTGGCCGGGCTCGCCGGAGCGCGGCAGCTCGCCGAGGCGCGCCTCGCGACGGCGCGCGGCCGCGGCTTCTTCGCCGGGCACGCCGCGCACTCGATCCTGCCGCTCGAGCGCCGGCCGAGCGCCGGCTTCGGGCTCGTCCTGCTCGCGCTCGGCCACGTCGTCGGCTGGCCCTTCCCGCGCGGCGGCTCGCAGCGCCTCGCGGACGCCCTCGCCGCGCGACTCGAGTCGCTCGGCGGCCGGATCCGCACGAGCTCGCCGGTCGACGAGCTCCCGCGCGCGGACGTCGTCCTGGCCGACGTCTCGCCGCGCGAGCTCGTCCGCCTGGCCCGCGGGCGGCTCCCCGCGCGCTACGCGCGTGCCCTCCTCGCCTTCCGCCACGGCCCGGGTGCGTTCAAGCTCGACTGGGCGCTCGCAGGCCCGATCCCGTGGCGCGACGAGGCGTGCCGCCGCGCGGCGACCGTCCACCTCGGCGGCACGCTGGAGGAGATCGCGGCGTCCGAGCGAGCGGCCTGGAGCGGAGAGCACGCCGACCGGCCGTTCGTCCTGCTCGCCCAGCCGAGCCTCTTCGACGAGACGCGCGCGCCGGTCGGGAAGCACACCGCGTGGGCGTACTGCCACGTCCCGAACGGCTCGCGCGAGGACCTGACAGACCGCGTCGAGCAGCAGGTCGAGCGGTTCGCGCCCGGCTTCCGGGACCTCGTGCTCGCGCGGGCGGCCCGCGGCCCCGCCGACCTCGAGGCGGCGAACCGCAACCTCGTCGGCGGCGACCTGAACGGCGGCGCGGCGGACCTCGGACAGGTCCTGTTCAGGCCCGTCCGCAGCCCGAGGCCGCACCGGACGCCGGTCCCCGGCGTCTACCTCTGCTCGGCGTCGACGCCGCCCGGAGGCGGCGTCCACGGGATGTGCGGCTACGCCGCCGCACGGCTTGCGCTGCGGGACGGGCGCAGGGCCCGCCCCGCAGCACGGTTCAGCCGGCTCAGCCGGTGATGATCACCTTGTTGTTCGACGGCACGCAGAGCGACTGGGCGGGCGCCTTCGGCGCGAGCCCCTGCTTGCCGAACTGGTTCGCCGCGAAGACCCGCTCGGGAACCTGATCGCTCTCGCGGATGCTGAAGCACACGAGGTGCCACGCCGAGAAGAGGATCTTGTTCGACGGCCCGGCGGGGTCCACCCACTTCACGGTCGGTGCACAGACCGTCCGCGGGGCGACGACCGTCGGTGCGCTCGGCCCGAACTGATCCGTCAGCTGGATCGAGCCCGGAGCCGGGATGCCCTTGAACTTCTGGATCGGCGCGCCCGACGCGTCGAGGGTGTACGAGGCGTCGTAGCACTTGTAGTGGTCGAGCCCCGGCACCTGCACCGGCAGGTCGTCGTTGAACGGCGTCAGGCTCTTGAACGACGGCACGCAAAGCCTCCGCGCGGGCCGCTTCAGCGTCAACCGTGCAGTTCCGAACTGGTTCGTGATCGAGATGTTGATCGACGGCGGCGGCGCCGTCGTCGGTTGCGAGGTGATGCCGTAGCAGACGAGGTGCAGGTCGGGATGCTGGATCGGCGTGTCGATGACGCCGCCGGGCACGCTGATCTTCTTGTCGACCGGGTTGCAAAGGCTCTGGACCGGCTGGGTCGCGTGGAACGCCTTCCCGAACTGGTCGTCCAGCCGGACGGCCGGAGCCTGGTACTTGAACGGCGCGACCTGGGCCGCCGCGTAGCACTTGAAGTGGTCCACCGGCGGCAGGGCTGCCGGGCTCGCGCTGTGCGAGCTCGCGCCGACGGCGAATACGAGCGCCGCTCCGGACGCGGCCAGGACTGCGGTCGCGCGGGCTGCGCGTGGATGATGCAGAGGTCTCACGGACCTCACCTCCCCCGATAGCTTGACGGCGGCCTTGTAACAGTTGCCGCGCGAAAGCGCAAGCCCGACCGCGCTCTACGGGCGAAGCGTCGACGTGTCGACGACCTCGAAGTTCTTCCCGGTGACGCGGCCGAGCGTGTGCAGATCGTCGTTGTCCCAGCGAGAATCGGGGACGCCCGAGACGTACCAGTTCGAGCCGTTGTCGGCGACGAGCATCCCGTATTTCTTCAGCGCCTCGAGCACGACGCGGGCCTGCGGCGGGAACGAACCGGTCTTGAAGCTCGCCTTCAGGCGAACGCGAAGGCCCATCGGCGGGAGGTTCTGCGAGGTCAGGTCGCTCGCGTAGTGCCGCGCCGGGTAGACGTACTTCCTCCGGGTCTGCTCGACCGTGAACCGGAGCGCGTGGTCGATCACCCCGGCCGCCACCTCGTCGTAGCGCGCGAGACCCGGCAGGATCGGCAGTCCGGCGGCGTCGGCCGACGTCCAGCCGGCCGGCCGAAGCTTGTTCGAGGCGAGGCTCCAGATCGCGCCCGACCCGGCGTGCCAGGCGCCGTTCTTCAGGCGAAGGGCGTACAGCTCGTAGAGGCGGCAGTTGTCCCTGTCGACGAGGAGGGCGTGCCGGTCGCTTCCACCCTCGATCTTCACGTCGCTCGGGATCGGGTACGGGCCCGGGTCGCTCTGGTCCGCGTACTGGAACGTGACCGGGAGCTTCGCCTGGTCGCCCGGCACCACGGTATACGGGATCCCGATCGGCGCGCCGTTCCAGAGGCCGGAGCCGAAGTCCGGGTGGAGCCCGACGTCGAGGCCGATCGAGGCGATGATCTTGCTCGAGTTCGCGGCGACGGGGAGCTTGTCGACCGGCTGGTTCCACACGTTGTTCGCCGGGAAGAGCTGGCATCCGGGCGCCTCCGGCAGCGGCGCTCCCTGGGCCGAGGCCGCAGCCAGCGTGAGGAGGAGCGCAGCGAGGGCGACGATTCTCGTCACCCCGGGAGTATCCGGGATGAGCAGGACGGCCGGAATCCCCCGTCGGGGGATTCCGCTCCGTCGGGGGATTCCGTCAGTCGCGGCGGGTGTCGCGCATACTCAGGGCGTGCCTGCTTGCGACAGGTGCGGCGAGGACAGTCCGGGGCGGGCGCGGTTCTGCTGGAGCTGCGGCGCGGCGATCCGCCACGCCGACGAGCCCGAGCCGCAGGCGCGGAAGGTCGTCACCGTGCTCTTCTCGGACCTGGCCGACTCGACCGGCCTCGGCGAGCGCAACGACCCCGAAGCCGTCCGGAACCTGATCTCGAGCTACTTCGAGGAGATGAGCGCGGTGCTGGAGCGGCACGGCGGCACCGTCGAGAAGTTCATCGGCGACGCGGTGATGGCGGTCTTCGGTCACCCGCTCGTGCACGAGGACGACGCCGTTCGGGCCGTCCGGGCTGCGGCGGAGATGGGGGCCGCGCTCTCCGCGCTGAACGCCCGGCTCGGCCGAGCGGAGTCGCTCCGGCTGCGCGCCCGGATCGGGATCAACACCGGCGAGGTGGTCGTCGGCGGCGCCTCGAGCGAGCACGCGTTCCTGAGCGGCGACGCCGTCAACACTGCGAAGCGACTCGAGGAGGTCGCCGCGCCGGGCGAGGTGCTGCTGGGACGGACGACGCTCCAGCTCGTCCGCGACGCCGTCCAGGTCGAGGCGGTCGAGCCGCTCGCCCTGAAGGGCAAGCGGACGCCGGTCGTCGCGTACCGGCTTCTGCGCGTCGATCCAGCCGCGCCGGGCGTCGCCCGCCGCCTCGACTCCCCGCTCGTCGGCCGGACGGCCGAGCTTGCGGTGCTCCGCGAGACGCTCGCCGCGGCGCGCCGGGAGCGGAGATGCCGGCTCGTCCTCGTCAGCGGCGCGGCGGGGATCGGCAAGACGCGGCTCGCGCTCGAGTTCCTGGCGGAGATCCGCGACGAGGTGAGGCTCGTCCGCGCCCGCTGCCATGCGTACGGTGAGGGGATCGCGCTCCTGCCGGCGGTCGAGGTCGTTCGAGAGGCCGCCGGGCTCGAGCCCGCCGAGCCGGCCGGGCGGGCGCGTGAGAAGCTCGTCGGGCTGTTCGCCTCGTCCGAGGACGGCGAGCTCGTGTGGGAGCGCCTCGCCGGCCTGCTCGGGCTCGCGGACGCGCACGCGCCGACGGAGGAGATCTTCTGGGCCGTGCGCCGCCTGCTCGAGACGCTCGCGCAACGGCAGCCGCTGGTGGTCCTCCTCGACGACGTCCACTGGGCCGAGCCGACGCTCCTCGACCTGCTCGAGTACCTCGCCGGCTGGAGCCGCTCGGCGTCGATCCTCCTCTGCTGCCTCGTCCGGCCGGACCTGTTCGAGGCGCGGCCCGGCTGGGCCGGCTTCGACGCCGTCTCGTTGCCGGTCCTGAGCGACGAGGAGAGCCGCCTGCTCGTCCGCAACCTCGCAGGCGAGCGCCACGAGGCGGAGCTCGAGCAGGTCGTCGTCGGCGCCGCCGGCAACCCGCTCTTCCTGGAGCAGCTCGTCGCGATGCTCGGCGAGGAGAGCGGCCCGCGCGGCCGCGTCCCGCCGTCGATCCAGGCGCTCCTCGCAGCGCGGCTCGACCGGCTCGCGGACGACGAGCGCGTCGCGATCGAGCGGGCCGCCGTCGTCGGCCCGGTCTTCACCGCGAGCACGGTCGCGGAGCTGGCCCCCGATGCCGTCCGCCCGCGCGTCGCGGGCTGCCTGCGCGCGCTCGTCCGGCGGGGCCTGCTCCGTCCTGCCGAGCCGCTGAGCGCGGGCGAGGACGCCTTCGGCTTCGCCCATGTCCTGATCCGGGAGGCCGCCTACGCCGGCCTGACGAAGGAGCTCCGGGCCGAGCTCCACGAACGGCTCGGATCGCTGCTCGAGCGCCGCGCCGAGTCCGACGAGGTGGTGGGCTACCACCTCGAGCAGGCCGTCCGGCTGCGCGGCGAGCTCGGCGCTGCGAACGGACAGACGGAGGCGCTCGCCCGGCGCGCCGGCGAGCTGCTGGCGGGCGCCGGCGAGCGCGCGTCGGCGCGTGCGGACATGGGAGCGGCCGCCGGCCTGCTCGACCGGGCCGTCGCGCTGCTCCCGCAGGACGACCCGCGTCGGCTCGAGCTGCTGAACGCGCTCGGCGCAGCCCGCCGCGAGTCCGGTGACCTCGCAGGCGCGGAGGAGGCGCTCAGCCGGGCGATCGAGGAGTCGCGCGCGGCCGGCGACCGTCGCGTCGAGGCCTCTGCGGAGCTCGAGCGGAGCTTCCTTCGCTCGTACAGCCGCTCCGACGACGAGCAGCTCCTCCGCACGGCCGAGCGCGTGAGCGCCGTCTTCGGCGACCTCGGCGACGAGCTCGGGCTCGCGAAGGCGTGGAACCACGTCGCCTTCGTCCATTTCGTGCGCTGCCGCTACCGGGCGATGGAGGAGGTGCTCGAGCGCGCGGCGGAGCACGCGCGCCGGGCGGGCAACGAGCAGGAGGAGGCGCGGAGCCTCCGCTGGCTCGCGGCCGCGCTCGCGCTCGGCCCGACCCCGGCGGAGGAGGCGATCGCCCGTTGCGAGGAGCTGCTGCTGCGCGTGCACGAGCACCACGGGCTCGCGGCCGTCGTCCAGGCGACGCTCGCCCGGCTGCACGCGATGCGCGGTCGCTTCGACCTCGCGAGCGAGCTTTACGCGACGGCGAAGGAGCTCGCTTCGGAGCGGGGTCTCCGCTTCACGCTCGCGCGCCTGCCGCTCTATGCGGGCCCGGTCGAGCTGATCGGCGGCGACGACGCGGGCGCCGAGCGCGAGCTCCGCCAGGCGCAGGCGATCCTCGAGCAGATCGGCGAGCAGGGCGCGCTGTCGACCGTCGCCGCGCTCCTCGCCCGCGCGCTCTGCGCCCAGGGGCGCTTCGCCGACGCGGAGCCGTTCACGGAGCTGAGCGAGCGGACGGCGACGGTCGAGGACGCCTACTCCGGCGTCATGTGGCGCGGCGCCCGCGCCCGTGTGCTGGCGCAACGGGACGAGCTCGCCGCGGCCCGGTCGCTCGCCGAGGAGGCCGTGGGTCTCTCCGACGAGACGGACGGACCGAACCTCCGGGCGGACGCGCTCCTCGATCTCGTCCATGTGCTGGAGCAGGGAGGCGCGACCGACGAGCTGCCGCCGCTCCTCGAGCGGGCGGAGAGCCTCTACCGCGCGAAGGGAAACACGGTCGGCGCCGGCCAGGCCTGCCGGCTTCGCGTCGTCCTTGACGGGGTGACGCAAACCCGGTAGACCGCCACGGCAACGACAGCCACGGAGGAGGGGGACATGGCGGAAGGACAGGACGGGGCGGACGTGCAGCTCGTGGTGCGGATGAGCTCCGCCCAGGCGTTGGAGTTCGTCGAGCGCCTCGGAGGCGACGACGAGTTCAGGAGCCGGCTCGAGCGCGAGCCGCACGTCGTCCTGCAGGAGTTCGGGATCCACGTCTCGCGCGAGGTCCTGCCGGAGACGATCGTCCTGCCGGAGAAGCACGAGGTGAAGGCGCGGCTGCAGTCGGATGCCCACGTGATGAAGAAGTTCATGCCGACCTTCGGCGAGGTCTGCGGACTCCTCTTCCCGGAGCAGAGCGCCTGAGGGTCCGGCGGACGCGGTGGCTCGCCGTCGCGAGCCGCCGGGTGCAGACGTTCGATCTGGCCGCCGCACTCCGGGGCGAGGCGCGGTTCGGCTGGGCCGAGGAGCTCGTCGCCTTCTCGATCCTGCGCGGCGAGGAGACGCCGCTTTCGGCGGAGGATGCAGCGGTGCTGCTCGCGATCCCTGCCGACCGCTGGGTCGCGGCGGACGGCGTTCCACCGGCGTTCGTACAGGCCGGCCTCGTGCTGACCGACGGGGAGGAGGGCCGTGAGCTCCGCGCCCGGGACGAGCACCTCACCGAGCTCGGCTGGGATCTCTACGGCGCGCTCTACCACGCACAGGGCCGCTGGCGCGGCGTCGTCGCCGCGGACTCGTCGCTCGAGACGTCGCTGCTGAAGGAGGAGGACCCCCTCGGCTGGCTCCGCGACCGGTTCGGCGGCCCGCCGCCGCCCGTCGTCGAGCTCGGCTCCGCGGACGCCGTGCCCCTGCCACGCCCGAACCCGACGGGCGGCCTGTTCGAGGCGCTCGAGCGGCGCGTGACGACGAGGCGCTTCGACGGGCGCGGCCTGTCCGCGGAGCTCGTCGGGACGATCTTGTGGGCCGTGTTCGGCTACCGGCGCTACGGGACGATGGCCGGCCACGCGGTCGCGCTGCGCCGGACGAGCCCCTCCGGCGGCGCGCTCCATCCCGTCGAGGCGTACCCGCTCGTCATCCGCGGCGACGCGCTCGCGCCCGGCCTCTACCACTACGCGGCCCGAAGGCACGAGCTCGAGCCGATCCGCCCGCTCGACCCGGCCGAGGCGGAATCGCTCGCGGAGCGCTTCGCCGCCGGGCAATCCTTCGTGTCAGGCGCCGCCTTCCTGATCGTCCTCGCTGCCCGGTTCGCTCGCACGTACTGGAAGTACAAGCAGCATCCCCGGGCGTACGGCGTCGTCCTCATGGACGCTGCCCACCTCAGCCAGACGTTCGCGCTCGTCTGTGCCGGTCTCGGCCTCGGCGCCTTCGTCACCGCGGTCGTGAACGCGTCCGACATCGACGACGCGCTCGGGCTCGACGGGTTCGCCGACGGCGGGATCGCGCTCCTCGGCTGCGGCTACCCGGCGCCGGTCGGCGCGCGCTGATCAGGTCTTGTTGCGCAGGGAAGCCTTGTACGCCCGCTTCGCGTCCTGGTAGCGCGCGAGCGCTTCGGGCGAGTCGACGTCGCCGATCGTCGGATGCCTCGGCGCGACCTCGTCCCAGCCGGCGGGCTTGATCCCGAACCGCTTGCCGAGCACCGCGAGCAGCGAGCGGACCTTCATGTCGCCGATCCCGGGCAGGTCGAGCAGCCGCCGCTTCAGCTCCTGCGCCGTCGGTACGTCCAGCCAGATCCGTTCTGCGTCGCCGTCGTAGTCGGTGACGATCGCCGCGCAGAGCTCCTGCGTGCGCCGCGCCATCGCTCCGGGGAAGCGGTGGAGCGCCGGCCGCGTGGCGAAGATCTGTTCGAGCTCGCCGGTGTCCATCGCCGCGATCGCGGCCGCGTCGAGCGAGCCGAGCCGGCGCTCCAGCTCGAGCGGCGCCGAGAACGCGCGCTGGAGCGGCACCTGCTGATCGAGGACGAAGCCGACGAGCAGGGCGAGCGGCTCGCGTGCGAGGAAGGCGTCGGCCTCGTCGTCGCCGGTGAAGAAGAGGCGCTCCGGGCGAGTGGCGCTCACGGCGGGAATGCTACTTCCGCCAGACGAGGTGGTAGGCCCCGCGCTTCCAGCGGAGGCGCTCGCGCGTCACGTGCGGCCCGAACGGCGAGTGTCCGGGCGGCCAGGCGAGGTCGACCGTGCGGCCCGTGAGGCGGATCCGGTCGGCCCTGAACAGGCGGAGCAACCGCAGATGGCCTCCCTCGACGCGGAGGATCCACGCCCGCTCGCCCTGCGACCGCGCGAACCGGACGTCGACGCCGATCTCCTTCGTCGTGCCGCCCGTGAGGCGGCCGGCCCTCAGCCACGTCACGCGGCTCCCCGGCCGCACCTTCGTCAGGTCGTGGTCGAGCACCATCTCGGGGGGCTGGAGCCGGGAGTCGGCGACCCCGACGAAGTACGTCCCGCCTGCCTTCGAGACCGCGACGCCCTCCGGAAGCGACGTTCCGAGCACATCTGCCTCGGTCCACGCCACGATCGGCGGCGGGATGGCACGGCCGATCCACGCGGGTGGTCGACCGGCGCCGACGGCGAGCGCTGCGGCGGCGAGCGCGAGCACGCGGCGAGTCTAGTGCGCGGCGACCTCCGCGAAGGTCGGCACCTCGTCCGCGGCCTTCGCCCGGTGCTCGCCTGCATCGTCCCGCTCGGGGTAGCGGTCGAGGAAGGCCACGATCTCCTCCTCGCCGCAATGGACCTGGCCGCCGTCGTCGACGAGGACGGGAATCTCGGAGGTTCCGGCCCTCCGCTCGAGGCCGTCGCGCCGATCGGGATCGGCGGGCACCTGCCGCGCAGTGAAGTCGAGTCCGAGCTCCGTCAGCCGCTGCCGCACGCGATGGGAGTGCGGGCACCACTCGGCCTGGTACAGCTCCATGGCCCGCCTGTTCCCGCTGTGAACAAGTCGACACACTTCCGGCACGAACGAACACTTGTTCGCAACCGCGGCCCGAGCTAGGCTCTGACTCGTGGATGCTCTCTCCGTCTTCAGCGAGTCGACTCGGGCCTGGTTCGGGGCGGTGTTCGACGCGCCCACGCCGGCCCAGGAGCTCGGCTGGCCCGCGATCGCGGGCGGAGGCCACGTCCTCATCCAGGCGCCGACGGGATCCGGCAAGACGCTGGCCGCCTTCCTGTACGGCATCGACCGCCTGAGCCCGGCGGCGGGCCAGGGGTTACGTCTGCTCTACGTCTCGCCGCTGAAGGCGCTCAACTACGACGTCGAGCGGAACCTCCGCGGGCCGCTGGCGGGGCTCCGGAGCTCGCTCGAGGTCGGCGTGCGGACCGGCGACACCCCGGCGCGGGAGCGCACCGCGATGCTCCGCAAGCCTCCGGACATCCTGATCACGACGCCCGAGTCCCTGTTCCTGCTCCTCACCTCGCGGGCGAGGGAGACGTTACGGGGCGTGGAGACGGTCATCCTGGACGAGGTGCACGCCGTGGCGGGCACCAAGCGGGGAGCGCATCTTGCGGTCTCGATCGAGCGTCTCGAGCGGCTCGTCAGCCGGCCGTTCCAGCGAATCGCGCTCTCGGCGACCCAGCGGCCGCTCGAGGAGATCGGCCGCTTCGTCTCCGGCGGTCGGCCGATCGAGCTCGTCGACGCCGGGCGTACTCGGGAGCTGGACCTCGAGGTCGTCGTCCCGGTGGAGGATCTCCGCGAGCTCGGATCCACCTCGTCGCTCTCGCATCCGGTGCTCCCCGACGGCGTCGAGATGGACGTCGGTACGGAGCACGGGGCGCGTTCGATCTGGCCCTCGATCTACCCGGAGATCCTGCGGCTCGTCGAGCAGCACCGATCGACGATCGTCTTCGTCAACAACAGGCGGCTCGCCGAGCGGCTGGCTCTCAGGCTCAACGAGCTCGCCGAACGAGACCTCGCTCGCGCACACCACGGCTCGCTCGCCCGCGAGCAGCGTGTCCTCGTCGAGGAGCTCCTGAAGAAGGGCGAGCTTCCGTGCCTGGTCGCCACGTCGTCGCTCGAGCTCGGTATCGACATGGGTGCAGTGGATCTCGTGATCCAGGTCGAGTCGCCGAAGTCGGTCGCGCGCGGGCTGCAGCGGGTGGGGCGGGCCGGCCACGAGCTGCACGCGGTCTCGAAGGGGCGGATCTTCCCGAAATTCCGCGCCGACCTCCTGGAGTCCGCGGTCGTCGCGAGGCGGATGCGGGACGGCGCGATCGAGGAGACGCGGATCCCGCGGAACCCGCTCGACGTGCTGGCCCAGCAGATCGTCGCCATCTGTGCAGAGGAGGAGATCTCCGTCGATCAGCTTCTCGAGCTCGTGCGGGCTGCGTATCCCTTCGCCGACCTCTCCCGCGTCCAGCTCGAGAACGTGCTCGACATGCTCGCCGGCCGATATCCGTCGGACGAGTTCGCCGAGCTCCGCCCGCGCGTCGTCTGGGACCGGACAGCCGGCGTCGTCCGCTGCCGCCCTGGTGCCGCCCGGCTCGCCGTCACGAATGCCGGAACGATCCCCGACCGGGGCCTCTTCGGCGTCCACCTGGTCGACAGCGGCGGGCGCGTCGGCGAGCTCGACGAGGAGATGGTGTACGAAGCGCGGGCGGGGCAGACGTTTCTGCTCGGCGCGTCGACGTGGCGGATCGAGGAGATCACTCGCGACCGCGTGCTCGTCTCGCCGGCGCCGGGCGTCCCCGGGGCGGTTCCGTTCTGGAAGGGCGAGGGCGTCGGCCGGCCGTACGAGCTCGGCGAGGCGATCGGCCGAGCCTCGCGGGAGCTGACCGCGCTGCCCGATTCGGTGGCCATGGAGCGGCTCGGTGACGATTACTCCCTCGACGGGCTCGCGGCGCGCAATCTGTTGACCTTCCTCCGCCAGCAGGAAAGCGCGACCGGCGTCGTGCCCTCCGACCGGACGATCGTCGTCGAGCGGTTCCGGGACGAGATCGGCGACTGGCGCGTGTGCGTGCTGACGCCTTTCGGCGGTCGCGTCCATGCTCCCTGGGCGATGGCCGTAGCAAGCCGTCTGCGCGAAACTGTGGGGCTCCAGGTCCAGTCGATCTGGTCGGACGACGGGATTGCCTTCCATTTGCCGGATGCCGACGCGCCGCCGGCGGTCGCAGACCTCTTTCCGGGGGCGGGAGAGGTCGAGGAGCTCGTTCTCGCCGAGGTCGGACAGAGTGCGCTCTTCGGCTCGCGCTTTCGCGAGAACGCGGCCCGTGCGCTCCTCATCCCGAGACGCCGGCCCGGTCAACGGACGCCGCTCTGGCAACAGCGGCTCAAGGCCCAGTCGCTCCTGGAGGTTGCCCGCCGCTACGGCTCGTTCCCCATCGTCCTCGAGACGTACCGCGAGTGCCTCCAGGACGTCTTCGACCTTCCGGCGCTGAAGCATCTGCTCCAGGGCGTCGGCACCCGCCAGCTCGACGTGGTCGACGTCGAGACCGCGTCGGCGTCGCCGTTCGCCGCCTCTCTGCTGTTCGACTACGTCGCGACCTACATGTACGAGGACGACACGCCTCCCGCCGAGCGGCGTGCACAGGCGCTCTCCCTCGACCGCGATCTGCTGCGCGAGCTTCTCGGGCAGGAGGAGCTCCGCGACCTCATCGACCCGACAGCGCTCGAGGACGTCGAGCGGCAGCTCCGTGGCTCGGCGCGCGACGGCCACGAGCTGCATGACCTCCTCCGCCTCCGTGGACACCTCGTGAGCGGTGAATACGACGACGGTCCGGCGCGAGAACTCGTCGCCGAGCGGCGGGCGATCCGGATCAAGATCGGAGGGGTAGAAGGGATCGCTGCCGCCGAGGATGCGGGCCGCTACCGCGACGCCATCGGAGCGATGCCGCCGAGCGGACTTCCCGAGGCCTTCCTCGAAGGCGGCCCCGACTCCCTCAAGCAGCTCGTTCTCCGCTATGCGCGCGGCCGGGGCCCCTTCACGACCGCAGAGGCCGGGACTCGCTTCGGTGTCGACGTCGAGCCTGTGCTGCGCGAGCTCGAACGCGACGACCGGCTTGTCCGTGGGGAGCTCCGACCGGGCGGGACCGAGCGGGAGTGGTGCGATCCGGACGTGCTGCGCCGGCTCCGAAGAGCCTCCCTCGCGGCGTTACGGAAGGAGATCGAGCCGGTGGAGCAGCACGTCCTCGCCCGCTTCCTACCGGGGTGGCAAGGAGTCGACCGGCGAGCGACGCTCCGAGAGGCACTCGTCCCGCTTCAGGGACTGGCCCTGCCGGTGGCACTCTGGGAATCGGAAGTGCTCCCGCGCCGGGTCCCGGGATACCAGCCCGCGCAGCTTGATCAACTGTGCGCGACCGGCGAGCTCGTCTGGGTCGGAGCCGGCCTCGATCGAGTCGCGCTCTACTTCCGCGAGGACGCGCCGGTCCTCGGGCCACCACAGTCGGCCGCCCGACCCGAGGAGCCCACACATGCGCTTCTCCGCGAGGTCCTCGAGCGGAGAGCCGTCTTCTGGTTCGATCTGCTCGCCGAGACGGGCCTCGAGCCGGAGGCCCTGCTGCCGGCGCTGTGGGACCTCGTCTGGGCGGGCGAGCTCACGAACGACGCGTGGACACCGCTGCGCGCCGATCGGCGGTACGCGGCGCCTCGGCCGGAGCGGCGGCCGCGCCGGTTCACGCGCCAGCGCTCTGCCGCGATCACCGCCACCCAGGGCCGATGGTCACCGACGGCGCCGCTCTTCCAAGGCACGGCCGACCGCCGAGCGCTGGCCGAACTGCTGCTCGAGCGGCAAGGCATCGTGACGCGGGAGGGCGTTCGGGCGGAGGGGGTCGGGGGCGGCTTCGCCTCCGTTTACGCCGAGCTCAGAGCCCTGGAGATGCTCGGCCTCTGCAGACGCGGGTACTTCGTCGAGGGCCTGGGGGGCGCCCAGTTCGCGCTCGGAGGAGCAGTCGAGCGCCTACGCGAGCTGCGGCCTCGCGAGCAGGAGGAACCGGAGCGTCTCGTGTTGCCGGCGGCCGATCCCGCCCAGCCCTACGGTGCCGCACTGCCCTGGCCGAAGCGCGCAGGCGGGCGGGCGGCGAGGATCGCGGGCGCGCATGTCGTCCTCCTCGGAGGCGAGGCCGCTCTGTTCGTGGAGCGAGCTGGAAGATCGCTGCTGCCGCTTCGCGAGCCCCACGAGGACTGGCTCCGTTCCGCGCTCGAGGCGCTCGTCGCCCATGCACGACGAACAGGTGTCAAGCGGCTTGCCGTCGAGCGCTTCGACGGGCGGACTCTTGCGGAGACGGAGGTGATGCCGCTGCTGGTGGAAGCCGGCTTCCTCGCCGGACCGCGACGCGCTGTCCTGCGGCCCTGATCCACTGTGCGCGGCGCCATGCGGCTGCCCGCAAGGTGACGCTCAACCCGCACGCGGCGACAGTCGATACAAAGTCAAATGCGAGGGCGCGCCGAGAGCCCTGGACATGCTGCGGCTGCCGTGGCTTTCGCCGGCGGGCGTCTCGACCTGCCGCTCCTCGACACGATCTTCGACGCCGCGCCAGTCGCGATCACGTTCTGCGGAAGCGATCTGCGCTATCTCCGCTGCAACGACATCGCGGCGGCGAACTTCGGCCTCGATCCAGTCAGGCTCGTCGGTCTGACGCCGGCGGAAGTGATCCCGGAGCCGATGGCACAGCTGATCGAGAACGGCATCAGGCAGGTTCTGGAGACGGGCGAACCGCTCGTGGGTCAGGCGACGCAGGCGGAGGTGCCGCCCGGATCCGGCGTCATCAAGCACTGGCTTTCGAGCCGCTCCCGGTCCGGAACGCACGTGGCGAGGTCGTCGGAGTGGCGACGATTGCCGCGGACGTCACCGACCTTCGGACCGCGGAGGCCGAGCTCGCGCGGATGCTGGCGCGAGAGCAGGAATCCCGGCTCCAGCTCGAGATCGCCCGGCGTGAGCTGGCCGAGCTGAACGAGCAGTTGCACATCCTCGCGTCGACCGATCCGCTAACGGGGCTCGCGAACCGCATGAACCTGCTCGAGCACGTCTCGTCGATGCTGGCGCGTGCGGAGCGGAACGGCGCGGCGGTGGCCAGCGTCTATGTCGACCTCGACAGGTTCAAGCTCGTGAACGACCGCTTCGGCCACCACGTGGGCGACGAGATGCTGCGGTCCGTGGCCGAGCGGCTCCGACTCGCGGCCCGCCGGGGAGACGTCATCGCTCGCCTCGGTGGCGACGAGTTCGTCGTCCTCCTGACCGATGTCGAACGAGACAGAGTGGAGCGCGTCGTCGAAAGCCTCGTCGCCCGAGTCTGTGCGGGTCTGGCGGAGCCGTTCGTCTTCGGGGGCGTCGAGATCCGCGTGTCGTCGAGCGTCGGTACCAGTATCTACCCGCTGGACGCCGCGGACGCCCGCGCACTGCTCGAGCGGGCGGACGGGGCGATGTACGACCGGAAACGCGCGCGGCCCGAACGAACGATCGCCGTCGCCCCGGCGAGCTCGGCCGCGTAGGCACTCCGGACTTGCTCGCCCTCCCGCGCGGCCCTGTGCTCGTATCCTGGCAGCGTGCCCGAGGGAGACGCGCTGCATCGCGCCGCGCACAAGCTCCAGGCGCTCGTCGGGGAAAGGCTCGAGGTCGAGACCCCGCACCCGCGCGCGGCGGCCGGACGCATCGCTGAGCGACTCGACGGAAAACGGCTCGTCTCGGTCGAGGCGCACGGGAAGAACCTGCTGTTCCGGTTCGACGACGGCCGTGTCCTTCGCAGCCACCTCCGGATGTCCGGGCGATGGAGCGTCGTCGACCGCGGCAGGGCGCGAACCGGCCTGCCATGGCTCGTCCTGCGCGGCTCGCGACAGGAAGCAGTCCTGTGGAACGGACCCGTGCTGGAGCTCCACGAGCGGAGCCTGCGCGATCTCGGCCCCGACATCCTCGCCGAACCGCCGGACTTCGACGGGACGCTGGAGCGCATCCGCGGTGCCGATCCGGGGCGCCAGCTCGGCGAACTGCTCCTCGACCAGCGGCTCGTGGCGGGCATCGGGAACATCTGGCGCGCGGAAGGCCTCTGGCGCGTCCGCCTCTCGCCGTGGCTCCGTCTCTGCGACGTGACGGACACCGAGTTGCGAGGGGCGCTGGCCGAGATCTCGACGTTGATGCGCGCCTCGGTCGCCGGAGCGCGTATCAATCGCGCAGCCTACCGCCGCACCGGGCGTCCGTGCCCGCGCTGCCGCACACCGATCCTCGCCCGCGGACAGGGAGACCTGAATCGCACGGCCTACTGGTGTCCGGCGTGTCAGCCCGACCGCCCCGCGCCCACGTAGGCTCGTTCGAATCGGTCGCCACGACGCCGCCCAGGAGGAAAGGGCTCGCCGAGCGCGTACGCGTGACTCGTGGTCGTACGCTCGCCGCACCTCTATCGGGCACTCCGGCTGTTCTGCCTGGCCGCGTTCGCGAGACTGACGGCCGAAGCAGAGCGTTCGCCGGTCCCCTTCGCGTTCGAAGAGCACGCAGCCCCCGGCAGGCCGTCACTCTACGAGTACCGACCGCTCGTCCGCGGCTATGTGGAGGCGCGCGCTCGCAGCCTCGCGACGCTGGAGGACGCCGTGATTGCGCTCGACGAGTTGATCCGCGAGCCCGCAGCAGGTGTTTTCGCCCAGGCGCACGCCGGCGCACAGGCGCAATTGCGGCCCGGCCTCTTCACGACCGTCCTGTTGCCGCTCGTCACCGCCGTCGCGGATGCGTGCGGTGGTTTCGACTGGGACGACGGAGCCTTCCGCCGTGCCTACGCCGGCTTCGAGGAGACGCTCTACGCCGAGCGTCGCACGTACTCGGCGCTTGCGCCGCTCGTGGGTCTCATGGTCCGCTCCCGAACGGAGCTCGGCGGCGGCGCCGCCGTGCGCCCGGTCGTTCGCGGCGAGCTCGCCACGCTGTGGCCCGAAGCCCGGGGACTTCTTCCCCGAGACTTCGAGCGCGAGCCGCACCGAGCGAGTGTCGTCGAGTTGCAGCGAGACGTCGAGGCCGCCGCGTCGTCGCTGCCCGACGCGCCCGGAGAGGTCGGCGACGCGGTCACCGCCCTCCGGCTCGCGCTGCCGGGGCCGATCGCGGCAGGCCCGGTTATCTTCGAGCGGCTCGACTGGCGCCCGGTGGGGATCAGGCCCGTGCTGCCGGTCTCCGGCGGCGAACCGCCCGGCGAACCGACGCGCCTCGACGAGTTCAGGGCGCGACTCGTGCGGGACCTGCTCGAGCGAACGCCGACGATCGACGACGATCCTGAGCTCGGCGAGGCGCTGGATCGTTGGGAGTTGTCGCTCCTCCAGAGCGAGCCGTTCCGGTCCGAGCAGCTGCGCGAATCGCTGGCAGCGCTCCTCGGGGGGCAGGACGGGTTGTTCGCCGCTTCGGTCCGCGCCGCCGTCCTGCTCGGCGAGACGGGCCAGGAGCGAGCCGAGCTGCTCGCCGCCCTCCGCGGAGGCGATCCGGACCCCGACACCATGCGGCGAGCCATCGTGGAGGCCGTGATGCACGGCGACCGGGAACGCCTGATCGCGCGGCTCGACGAATCGATCCTCGGGCTACGCCCTCGGCCGCCCAGCTATTTCGCCGCGCGGGCGGTCGCTGCAGGCTGAGCGCGGCGCAGCGTCACAGTTTTGATCCGAAGCTGACACACGCCTGTTGCACGTTCGCCGCTACCGTCGAATCGTGGACGAGGCGAGGGTGGTGCTGGAGCGGTTGGACGCGATCGAAGCGCTCCAGCAGCGCGGCGCACCACCGGAGGAGGTGCTTGCCGAGATCCGCGCCCTCGTCGAGGCGACGGAGCGCTGGCTGGAGGCGGAGCCGGCGGCCGCCGCGTCCGCGGGCGACGCGCTCGAGCGGTCGCGACGCGCACTCCTCGCGGAACGGGAGCTCGTTCCTTGACCGGCGGTCGTTCTCGTGCCCCTCCCGATGCTCAGCTTCGGGACGTCGCGCCTCGGAGTGCCGTCTCGCCGGGTCCTGCCGCGGATAAGGAGGCCGAGCAGGACTCTGGTAGCCTGACGAGAAAAGCGCCCTGGAAATGGGGGCTTCAGTTATTCCGGGTCCGGGCGTTCCGGCAGTTACCTCTAGAGGAGAGACAGTGGGCACCGTCATCGCGTTCGCCAACCAGAAGGGCGGCGTTGCGAAGACGACGTCGACGCTGAATCTCGCCGTCGCTCTGGCGGAGCTGGGGCACGCGGTCCTCGCGGTCGACCTCGATCCGCAGGGAAACCTGACGATGAGTCAGGGCCTCAATCCCGACGTGATCGAGCGGTCGATGTACGACGTCCTCGTGCACAAGCTGCCGATCGAGCAGATCCTGCACAAGGGTGAGATCGACCTCGCAGTCTCGTCGATCGACCTCGCGGGAGCGGAGCTTGCGCTCTCGGGAATGATCGGAAGAGAGCGAGCGCTCGAAAAGGCACTGCTGGCGACCAAGGCGAGCTACGACTTCGTCCTCATCGACACTCCGCCGTCGCTCGGGCTGCTCACGATCAACGCCCTCGTCGCGTCTGCCGGCGTGATCGTGCCGGTCCAGTGCGAGTACCTCTCGCTGCGAGGGCTCGTGCAGCTCGAGAACACGCTGACGATGATCCGCGAGCACCTCAATCCAGACGTCGAGATCGTGGGGATCCTCCCGACGATGTTCGACAGCCGGACCCTGCACTCGCGCGAGGCCGTCGAGATCCTCCGGGAGAACTTCGGCGATCTCGTCTTCAAGACGTGGATCCGGAAGACCGTGCGCTACGCCGAGGCCCCGGTGAAGGGGACGTCGATCCTGAAGTACGACCCGACGGGCAACGCGGCGGAGGCGTACCGCCTGCTCGCGAAGGAGGTGCTCGATGGCACGCAAGCGCGCCAGCATGCGTGAGGGGCCGCTCGCGGAGCTCTTCCGCGCCACGGAGGCGGCGCAACGAGCCACGCATCGCTCGGTGGAGCCGATCGAGGAGACGGTTCCGCACGTCCCGGACTTCGTTCGTGACGCCGACGAGCCGACGTCTCTCGCGAACGACGACGATCCGGACGCGCGCGCGCCGGAGGAGCCGCAGGCGCTGCGGGAGCCCCCGCCGGCCCTCAAAGCTCCCGAGCTTGCGCCGACCCCCGCCGATCCGGAACCGCCCGCACGCGTGCCCGACGTCGAGGCCCCGCTCGAGCCGGGGCCCGAGCCAGTTCACGATCGCTGGATGACGCCCGTTCCGGAGCCGGCCTCGCGCCTCAATCGAGTTCCGGCGCCGGAGGCCGGAGCGTACCTGGCGCTGATCAAGGTCGTCGGCGTCGGCGGCGCGGGTCTCAACGCGGTCGACCGGATGATCGACGCCGGTCTCTCCCAGGTCGAGTTCGTGGCGGTGAACACCGACATCCAGCAGCTGCGCGGCTCCGACGCGCCGACGAAGATCCATATCGGCCGGGCGCTCACAGAGGGTCTCGGCTCGGGTGCCGACTCCGACATCGGCCGGCGGGCCGCCGACGAGGCGTACGACCAGCTCAAGCAGACGCTGCGCGGCTCGGACATGGTCTTCGTCACGGCCGGCGAGGGCGGGGGGACCGGCTCCGGCGCGGCGCCCGTGGTCGCGCGAATCGCACGCGAGGTGGGCGCCCTCACCGTCGGCATCGTGACGACGCCGTTCCGCTTCGAGGGGACCCAGCGGCGCGCGACGGCCGAGCGCGGCGTCGAAGAGCTCCGGGCAGCGTGCGACACCGTCGTCGTCGTGCCGAACGACCGCCTGCTCGAGGTGCTCGACCGGACGACGCCGATGGTCGACGCCTTCCGGATCGCGGACGACGTACTCCGCCAGGGCGTCCAGGGCATCTGCGACCTGATCACGATGCCGGGCCTCATCAACCTCGACTTCGCGGACGTCCGGACGATCATGTCCGACGCCGGCACTGCGCTGATGGGCATCGGGTTCGCGACCGGCGAGAACCGCGCCAGGGAGGCGGCGGAGCGGGCGTTGCGGTCGCCGCTCATCGACACCGAGCTCGTCGGTGCGCGGGGAATCCTCCTCTCGATCGCGGGCGGCGAGGACCTCTCCCTGTTCGAGGTGAACGAGGCCGCCGAGGTCGTACGCCAGGGCGCCACGGACGAGACCAACATCATCTTCGGCGCCACGATCGACGACCAGCTGACGGGCCAGGTGTGGGTGACGGTCATCGCCACCGGCATCGGGAAGCCGACGCGGCCCGCGCGACGGCCCTCGATGGAGCGGGAGCGGACGCGGTCCTCCCGGGCGACGGACGTCGAGATCCTCGAGCCGCCGAGCTTCCTCCGAGACCTCTGAGCTCCGCGCGGCTGCCGCGCCGCCAGGGCGGTTCCGTAGGCTTTGCCGCCATGCGAGGCGCTGTCGCTGCCGGTCATCCGCTCACGGCGGAAGCCGGCGCACGCCTCCTCACCGAGGGCGGAAACGCCTTTGACGCGTGCATCGCCGCTGCCTTCGCGTCGTGGGTCGTCGAGGGCCCGCTGAGCGGCCCGGGAGGCGGCGGCTTCCTGCTCGCGCACCGCGCCGGACACCAGTCGGCCCGGCTCCTCGACTTCTTCGTCGCCGCGCCGGGAATCGGAGCGGCGACGCCGCCTGCTCCGATGGAGACGATCGAGGTGGATTTCGACGGCGAGACGTCGCAGGCGTTCCGGATCGGCTCGGCCTCGTGCGCCGTGCCCGGCAGCGCCGCCGGCCTTGCGGCCGCGCACCGGGCGTACGCATCGCTCCCGTGGGGCGTCCTGCTGGAGCCGGCGATCGAGCTGGCGCGCCGCGGCTACGAGGTGACGGCTGCACAGGCCTACCTGCACGAGGTGCTCGACTGCATCCTCCGGCACACCGACGAAGGACGGCGGGTCTACGGGCACGACGGCGGGCCGTTCCGGAAAGGGGAGCTCGTGGTCTCCCCGAATCTCGCCGACACCCTCGAGACGATCGCGGACGGGGGCGCCGACGCCATCTACCGGGGCGAGCTCGGGGCGGCGCTCGTCCAGCACCTGGCGGAGACCGGCGGCTCCGTCACGGCGCAGGATCTGGAGGCGTACCGGCCCGTCTGGCGGCGACCCGTGACGGTGCCGTACCGCGGCCGCGACATCGTCTCGAACCCCCCGCCTTCCGCCGGCGGAGTTCTGATCGCCTACGGCCTGAGGCTACTGGACGAGCTGGCGCCGGCGGAGGCCGAGCCCGGCAGTTCGGAGGAGATTGCGCGACTCGCGGCAGTGATGGGGGAGCAGCTCCGCGCGCGGGCCGAGCCGACGTTCGCCCGCTCGCTCTACCGAGGCGGCCTCGCGCGCCGCCTCTGCTCGGACGAGTCCGTCCGCGACGGCGTCCGGCGGATCGGGAGCAGCATCCCGGCTCCGGCCGCGGCGGCGCCGCGCGGAACGACGCACATCTCCGTCGTCGACGCCGCCGGCAACGCCGCGTCCCTGTCCTCGTCGATCGGGTCCGGCTCCGGAATGGTCGTTCCAGGCACGGGAATCCACCTGAACAACATGCTCGGCGAGGCAGACCTCCAGGCCTCTCCGGGCGCGACCCGCCCAGGTCGCCGCCTCACGAGCATGATGGCGCCTTCGATCGTCCTCGAGACTCGGCGCCCGAGACTCGTCGTCGGGAGCGCCGGCTCGGCGCGGCTGCGAGGGGCGATCATGCAGATCATCGTCAACGTCGTGGGCCACGGCCTGCCCGTCCACGAGGCCATAGCCAGGCCGCGCATCCACGCCGAGGGCGATCGGGTGCACTGCGAAGGTGGCTTCGCCGCGGAGGAGCTCGACGTACTCGAGCGGCTCGGGCTCGACGTCGTGCGCTGGCGGCGCCGGAACCTGTTCTTCGGTGGTGCGGCCGCCGTCGAGCTGCGGGAGGACGGGACGCTCGCGGCCGCCGGAGATCCTCGGCGAGGTGGGCACGGAGTCGTCGTGAAGTGAACGGCGTCGTGATCCGCCGCGCCGACGCCGGCGACGCGGTCGAGCTCGTCGAGCTGGCGAACGCGGTCAGCCGGGAGCCCGAGGGATGGCTGATCGCCGACAGCGGCTGGCGGACGTCCGCGGAGGAGCGACGCTACCTGCGCGCGCTGCGACGCTACGCGCACGCGGCCGTGATCGTCGCCGAGGCGCCCGAGGGCATCGTCGGCCGGCTGTCGGTCTCGCGCGATTCGCATCCGGCGAGCCATCACGTCGCGGACCTCGGCCTGATCGTCGCTGCGAGCCATCGGCGGCGCGGCATCGGGCGCGCGCTGCTCGAGGCGGCCGTCGGCTGGGCGCGCGAAGCGGGCGTCCGGAAGCTCGAGCTGCACGTGTTTCCACACAACCAGCCCGCGATCGCGCTCTACGAATCGTTCGGCTTCGTCCGGGAGGGCCACCGCCGCGGGCACTACCGCCGCGAAGACGCCTACCTCGACGTGATCCTTATGGCGCTGCGGCTCGATCCCCCGGCGTAGGCGTCCTGAAGGACGCGGCGCTCGTCGCCCCGCGGACTCCGGGGTCAGACCGCACGATCGTCCGTCTGCGAGGCGGACCGTGTGGGTCGCCCGAACGCGCCGCGCTGCCCGGCGCCGTTGCTCACCCGCGCGCATATTGTTCACGCGCGCGCCCGTGACACCCCACCCCAATGGGTGGGGGGAATCGCCCTACCCAAAGCGTACCCCCGAACCGGTGCCGGAAGTGTGTCGATTCCGTGCCGATTCGCCCACCGCGCAAGCCCGGCCGCCGGGGCGCTGCGACTCGGGTGGGCGCCCACCGCCGACGCCGAGCGCGAGCGAGCGGAGCGGAGGGGAGGGCCGCCGCCCGGCGGCCCTCCCCCGACGATGGAACCTACGGCGTCGAAAGGTGCGCCGTGTAGACGTCCTCGTCGTTTGCGTGCAGGCCGCTCGGCTCGAAGGCCGTGCACAGCGCCGGCGGGACCCCCGGCGCGCCCGTCCCCGGGCACAGGAACTCGTCAACCGTGCGGGTGTCCGCCCAGATTGGATGCGACTCCCTTCCGGTCGCGAGGCCCGTGTAGTCGCCAAGGAACTGCCCGTTGCCGTTCCCGTTCGGGAACTGGGTGGGCGGCGGCATCGACGCCGTCGTCGCCCGCGTCGTCGCGAAGGCGGCGAGGTCGGCCGATCCCGACAGCGAGAAGTCGAGGTAGCCGGTGGTCTCGTCGTTCTCGTACTGGCGGTCGTAGTAGGAGACCGCCAGCTGATTGCCGTCGAACGCGGCCCACTGCCAGAACTGATCCGTCGTCGCCTGATCCGCGTCCTGGTTCACGCTCGTCAGCGACCTCGGATCGGTGGTCGTCCCGGTGAAGCTCGATCCGCCGTCGCTCGAGACGCTGACCAGGATGTCGTTATTGCAGGCGCCGACGGCCTTGACGCCCCTGAACAGGTTCTGCCCGTCGGCGGCGAAGCCACGCGGCCGGCAACCGTTCGACTCGTTCGAGTGCGAGTTGATGTACGAGCCGAACGTGACCGCGACCTGCGAGGGGTTCCTCGGGTTCACGGCCCCGGACGGGTAGTTGTTCGCGCGGAAGATGGACGTCGTCGAGGGGCCCTTCTCCGGCACGCACGCGCGGCCCGGATCCTGGCCGCCCTGATAGGTGGCGCAGTCGGGCAGGTCGTAGAAGTTGCCGACGAGGACGGGCGCGCTGAAGGTGTTGCCGCCGTCCGTCGACCTCGTGAGCAGTACCTGGTTGTGGTTGTCCCTCGAGCCCGAGAGCGCGTTGTTGTAGTTGTTGAACACGACGTAGAGCGCGCCGTCGGGACCCGTGAACGGCTCCGAGTCCTGGTTCTCGTTGCAGGTTCCGTTCGGGGTCGGGACTCCGAACGTGTTCGCGCAGAGCGAGCTCGTCGTGCTCGCGACGACCGGGGCGCTGAAGGTCTCGCCGTAGTCGTCGGAGTGCGCCTCGTAGATGTACGCCGTCCCGTCGTCGGCGAACAGCGTCCACGTCGCGTAGATGCGGTCCTGATACGGGCTGCCGGCGTGGTTGTCGACGGCGAGATACTCCTTGTCGAGGAGGCCGCCCTCCTGCTCGGGCGCGTCGGGCCGCGAGCCGTCTCCGGAGACGTCGTTCAGCTCCGCGACCGGCCGGCCGGTGAAGTTCCACGACGCGCCGTTCGAGCCCGTCGACCGGTAGAGGTAGAAGGCGCTCGACAGATCCGGGTTGTTCGTCACGCCGGCGCCGCGCATGAAGACCTGGCAGAGGAGGTATGCGTTGCCCTTCGTGTCCCAGCCGACCGACGTGTCGCCGCCGGCCTGCCAGTACTGGCGGGCGACGCCGCCGAACGCGGCCCCGCGGGTGAAGCCGTCCGGAAGGGTCGCGTCGATCCAGGAGTCGCCGCCGTTGAGGCTGTACGAGACGCCGCAGGTGGCATCGCCGCGGCGGTAGTCGTTGTAGCTCGCGACGAGATGCGCCCTGTCGTTCGGGTCGGACGCGATCGCGGTCTCGTTCTCGGCCTGGCCGCGGCCCTGGAGGTCCGCGTCGCTGATGTTGAGGCAGTTCTGGTTGACCCGGATGTTCGTCCCGTAGTCGGTCGGGCAGCCGGGGCCGCTCGCCGTCGGCTGGGCCGGCTTCGTCGTGAGCTTGCCGGCCTGCTGCGGAGCCGCCGGGCCCCCGCGCGCCGAGCCGAGCTCGGTCGACGCGAAGCCGGACAGGAGCCGTTGCTGGATCGGCGAGAGGTTCGCGAGCAGGCTGGTCGCGTGGGCGCTACGCGTGGCAACGCCGCCGCCGACGGCCGCGATCACCACCGCGCCGACCGCGACACAGCCGAGAGTCACCATCCTCCGTCCCACAGGATCCCCCTTTTTCGGATGACCGATCGTGCTGGTCTGGACGCCGGCTTTCTAGCGGGTCGGCGCCGCGGGTGCAAGGCGGTACCGAAAGTCAGCGCGGAGACACGCGGCCGTTGCCGGAGGCGCGCTCGCGGACCTCCTTCTCGAGCGCCATCGCCTCGACGGCACGCTCGAGCAGCTCGCGCAGCCGGTGCAGGCGGCGGCGCTCGGACCGCAGCTCGAGGAGCTCCTGCTTCACCTCGTGGCCGAAGTCCACGCGCGACGCAAGCTCGTACGAGAGGACGTCCGAGCCGACGTCCGGCTCGTCCACGTCGACCTCCGCGACCGCGACGAGGCGGCGGAACGCCTCGAGCGCCGCGTTCGTGTCCGGCGCCGCCGCCGGATCGACCTCGTCCTCGACCGTCTCGATCTCGCCCGTCAGGAACGAACGGCCCTCGGACACGTCGAGGAGGCGGAACCGGGCGCGGCCCTCGACGACGACGTTCATCCGCCCGTCGTCGAACACCTGCAGCACCTCGACGACCGAGGCACAGGTGCCGACGTCGCGCCTGCCGTCCGCGTCCTCGAGCACCAGACCGAAGTCGCGCTCCAGCTCAAGGCACTCCGCGATCAGCTCCTTGTAGCGCGGCTCGAAGATGTGAAGCGGCACGCGCTCGGTCGGGAGCAGCACGAGCTCGAGCGGGAAGAGGCCGATTTCGGACAAGAGGGGAAGGGTAGTGCGAGCCGGTACAGTCTGCGCCGTGTCGGGGCAGACGGCGCAGCTCGTCGAGACGTTCTTCCGCGCGGCCGTCAACGGCCTCGTGCCGTACGAGCCCGGGAAGCCGATCGAGGAGGTCCGGCGCGAGCTCGGGCTCGACCGGATCGTCAAGCTCGCGTCGAACGAGGGGCCGTACGGGCCGTTTCCGGCGGCGCTCGAGGCGCTCGATCGCTGCAGCCGCGAGCTGAACCGCTACCCGGACGGCGGCTCGTACCTCCTGCGCGCCGCGCTCGCCGAGCGGCACGGGGTCGCCTTCGAGGAGGTCGCGATCGGCTCCGGCGCCGACGGGATCATCGACTGCGTCTCGCAGGCCGTGCTCGACCCGGGCGACGAGATCGTGTGCGGCTGGCCGTCGTTCGCGAGCTATCCGATCGTCGCGCGGAAGCTGGCCGCCCGGCCGGTGCTCGTGCCGCTCGTCGACGACCGCTACGACCTCGACGCCCTGCTCGGGGCGATCGGGCCCCGGACGAAGCTCGTCTACGTCTGCCATCCGAACAACCCGACGGGGACGATGAACACCCGGGCCGAGCTCGACGCGTACTTCGAGCGCGTGCCGGAGCACGTCCTGACCGTCCTCGACCAGGCGTACTTCGAGTACATCGACGACCTCGACTACGCCGACGGGATCGAGGAGTACGCGAAGGCGGGCTGCCGCGTCCTCGTCGTCCGCACCTTCTCGAAGATCTACGGCCTCGCCGGCCTTCGCCTCGGCTACGGGATCGGGCCGCCGGAGGTCGTGACGGCGATCGCGAAGGTGCGCCGCGCGTTCGACGTCTCGTCTCCCGCACAGGCGGCCGCGCTCGCCAGCCTGGACGCCGCCGACGAGATCGCGCGCCGCCGCCGGCTGAACCGCGAGGGCCTGGCCCAGCTCGAGCGCTCCGTGCGCGCCGCCGGCTACGAGCCCGCAGGCCCTGCCGTCGGCAACTTCGTCTACGTCGACGTCGGCGAGGACTGTCGGCCGCTCTTCGACCGGCTCCTGTCCGAAGGGGTCATCGTCCGGCCGCTCCACGGCTTCGGGAACGAGTGCGCGATCCGCGTGACGGTCGGAACGCCGGAGGAGAACGACTTCTTCGCGGCCGCGTTCGCGAGGGTGGTCAGCGCCGTCGCGGGGAGCTAACGTCATCGTGTGACCTCGGTGCGCCGTCAGCTCGGCCTGCTCGCGCGAGCGCCGAGCTACCGGCTGCTCTCCCTGGCTGCCCTCGCGTCGGGGGCTGGCACGTGGCTCTCGGTGATCGCGCTGACGGTCGACGTCTTCGACCGGACGCACTCGGCGAACTGGGTCGCCGCGCTCCTGATCGCGGACTTCCTGCCGACGGTCGGGATCGGGCTCCTGCTCGGCCCGCTCGTCGACCGGCTCTCGCGCAAGTGGCTGATGATCGGCGCCGACCTCGTCCGGTTCGGGGTCTTCGTCGCGCTTCCGTTCGCCGACGGCGCGCTCGGGATCGTCCTGCTCGCCGGTGTCGCGGGCCTCGCCACCGGCTTCTTCCGGCCTGCGTCCTACGCCGGCGTTCCGAACCTCGTCGATGAGTCCGACCTCGCCGAGGCGAGCGCGCTGCTCCGGACGATCGAGAACGTCACGCAGATGGGCGGGACGTTCGCCGGCGGCGCTCTCGTCGCGGCCTCCGGCCCGCATCCGGCGTACTGGCTGAACGCGGCGAGCTTCCTGCTCTCGGCCTTGCTCTTGACCGGGATCCCGGGGCGGCTCCTCCAGGCGACCCGCGTCTCGAGTCGAGGCCATCTGACCGATCTCGTCGACGGCTTCCGCCTCGTGCTCGGCTCGCGGCCGTTGCTCGCGGTCTTCGTCGCGTGGAGCCTCGCGCTGGCGGCCGGCGGCCTCGTCAACGTGAGCGAGGTCGCGCTCGCGAAGGTGTCGTTCCACGCGGGCAGCTTCGGGTTCGGCTTGATGTGGACGGCGACCGGGCTCGGCTCGATCGCGGGCAGCCTCGTCGCCGCCAGGTCGCTCGAGAAGCGCGGGATCGGCACCGTCTACGGCGCGGCGATCACGCTCATGGCGCTCGGCACCGGCGGCGCGGCCGCGTCGCCGAACGTCTGGGTCGCCGTCTGGTGCCTCGGTCTGTTCGGGATCGGGAACGGAGCGGCGATCGTCTACAACGTCCTGCTCGTCCAGCGGAACTCGCCGGACGCGCTGCGCGGGCGGGTCTTCACCGTGCTGATGAGCGCGACGTACGCGGCCCTCGGCCTCGGGATGGTCGTGGCCGGCCCGGTCGCGCAGGCTGTCGGCCCGCGCTGGACGTATGCGGCTGCCGCCGGCATCGCGAGTCTCGCGGCGGTCGCCGGTCGAGCGCTCGCCGGCGGCGGCGCGCCTCAGGCGGAGGAGGTCGAGGAGAAGCGGCGTCCGGCGGCCGCGCTCTCGTAGGACCCCGGTCGAGCCCCGCCCGGCGCGACTACCGCGGTCGCCGACCGTAAGCTCACGATGTGGTCAGGGCCGATTGGACTAGAGAGACCCTCGCCGCCGGCGTCCGCGCCGGGGATCGGAGAGCCCTCGCGCGCGCGATCACGCTCGTCGAGAGCTCCGACCCGGTCGCGTACGAGCTGATCCGCGAGCTGTACCCCGAGACCGGCGGCGCGTACGCGATCGGCGTCACCGGCCCGCCCGGGGTCGGCAAGTCGACGCTGATCGGCGCGCTTCTCCGCCACGTCCGCGGGCTCGACCGCACGGCCGGCGTGATCTCGGTCGACCCGTCGAGCCCGTTCTCGCGCGGCGCGCTCCTCGGCGACCGGATCCGGCTCGCCGACCACTTCCTCGACCCGGGCGTGTTCATCCGCTCGATGGGCACCCGAGGGCACCTCGGTGGCCTCGCCGAGGCGGCCCTGCAGGCGATGCTCCTCCTGGACGCGTCCGGAAAGGACCTCGTCTTCCTGGAGACGGTCGGGGCCGGCCAGAGCGAGGTCGAGGTGATCGGCGTCGCCGACACGGTCCTGCTCGTCCTGATGCCGGGGTCGGGCGACTCGATCCAGGCGCTGAAGGCCGGGATCATGGAGATTCCCGACGTGATCGCGATCAACAAGCGCGACCATCCGGCCGCGAAGACGATGCTGAACGAGGTGCGCTCGATCCTCGCCCTCGGCCCTCACGCGGACTGGAGACCGCCGATCGTGCTCACCGACGCGGTCCGCGGCGAGAGCGTCCCGGAGCTGTGGGCGGAGCTCGAGCGCCACCGCGCGTACCTCGAGCAGGGCGGGCTGCTCGAGCAAAGAAGGCGCAAGAACCTCGCCGGCGAGGTGTTCGCGGTGGCGTCGTCGCGCGCGAAGGCGCACCTCGAGCACGCGGTCGGGGACGACCCCGAGCTGCGGCGGCTGCTCGACGCGGTCGAGCGGCGCGAGCTCGATCCGCTGACGGCCGTGCGCGAGATCCTCGAGAAGGTCTTCCACCTCGACGACGATGGCGGGCCCGACCGCTAGCGAGATCGAGGAGGCGCGGCGGCGGCTCGACGGCGTCGCGCGCGTCACGCCCGTCTTCGGCTCGGAGACGCTGTCGCGGCTGGCCGGGCGCGAGGTTCTCCTGAAGGCGGAGAACCTTCAGCGGACAGGCTCGTTCAAGATCCGCGGCGCCGTCAACAAGCTTGCGATGCTCTCCGAGGAGGAGCGCCGCGCCGGCGTCGTGGCGGCGAGCGCCGGCAACCACGGACAGGCGCTCGCGTGGGCCGCGCGGCGGGCGGGCGCGCCGGCGACGATCTTCGTCCCCCAGGACGCGCCGATGGCCAAGGTCGACGCCGCCCGCGGCTACGGCGCCGACGTCGTCTTCGCCGGCGCGACGCTCGAGGAGGCGCTCGGAGCCGCTCGCGAGCACGTCTCGGCGTCCGGGGCGACCTTCGTCCATCCGTTCGAGGACACGACGGTCGTCGCCGGCCAGGCCACGATCGGTCTCGAGCTCGCCGGGCAGGCCCCGGACGCGGGGGTCGTCGTCGTCCCGATCGGGGGCGGCGGGCTCTGCGCCGGGATCGCGCTCGCGTTGCGGGAGCAGCGGCCGCGGACGCGGGTCGTCGGAGTTCGCGCCGAGCCGGACGGGTTCGGGATCGCCGACGGGATCGCCGTGAAGCACCCCGGCGAGCTCACGTCGGCGGTCCTCGAGCGGACCGTCGACACGATCGTCTCCGTGTCGGCGGAAGAGATCAGCGAGGCGATGGTGCTCCTCGTCGAGCGGACGAAGCTGCTCGTGGAAGGCGCGGGCGCGGTCGGCGTCGCGGCCCTGCTGGCGGGTCGGGTCGAGGGCGACGGGCCGGCCCTCGCGGTCCTCTCCGGCGGCAACATCGACGCGACGACGCTGATCGCAGTGCTCCGCCGCGGCCTCTCGGCGGCCGGCCGCTTCCTCGCCGTCCGCACGCGCGTCCCCGACCGTCCCGGCGGGCTCCTGAAGCTGCTCGAGCTCGTCGCCCGCGAGCGCGTGAGCGTCGTCGAGGTCGCGCACCGCCGCGAGGGCGTGGAGCTCGACGTGGGGGAGACCGGCGTCGATCTCACGCTCGCCACGCGCGACGAGGCGCACTGCGCGCAACTCCTCGCGACGATGCGGAGCTGGGGCTACCCGGTCGAGCGGTTGCGGTAGGTGACGCCAGACCGGGGCGCCGGCTGGAGCCACCCGGACCTCGGCGGCAGCGCCGTCGGAGGCGGCGGGGCGGTGACGGAGGGCGTTCCGCGGCGACGGCTGGCGGGTATGAGCCCACCGTGATCGCCGGCGTCCACACGATCCTCTATGCGCAGGACGCGGAGCGGGCACGGGCGTTCCTTCGCGACGTGCTCCGGCTCGAGAGCGTCGACGCGGGCGGCGGCTGGCTGATCTTCGCGCTCCCGCCCGGCGAGCTCGCCGCCCACCCGCTCGAGGGCGGCGAGGAGCACCACGAGCTCTTCCTGATGTGCCACGACATCGAGCGGACGGTCGCCGAGCTGCGGGAGCGGGGCGTCGAGTTCGTCGCGCCGGTCTCGGACGAGGGCTTCGGCCTGATCACGAGGCTCGTCGTACCCGGAGCCGGCGAGATCGGCCTGTACGAGCCGAGGCACCCGAGTCCGCTGGCAGAGTTCTCCGGGTAGCCGCGCTCCACCAGCCCGAGGCGTTCGAGCCGCTCGTCGACGACCCGTGGGACGAGTCGCGCGTGCGCGCGGGGATCCGCGCGATCGCTGCCGACGCCGAGGCGTCCTTTCGCGGGCCGCGCCTGCTCTGGCGCGCCGACCCCTGGGACGGCTGGCGCGCGACGAGCCCCATGAAGAACGTGTACGTCGGCGCGGCCGGCGTCATCCTCGCGCTTGCCGAGCTGCGCGACCGTGGGCTCGCGGAGACCCGCCTCGACCTGCCGGCGCTCGCCCTTCGCACGCTCGAGCTCTTCCGCGCGCGGCCGGACTTCCAGCGCGGCCTCGCGCTTCCCGACCCGCCTGTTGCCGGACTCCTCACCGGCGAGACCGGCATCCTCCTCGTCGCGTGGCGGCTCGCGCCGGGCCCGGAGCTCGAGGACCGCATTCACGAGCTCGTCCGGGCGAACGTCGACAACGAGGCCGAGGACGTGATGTGGGGTGCGCCGGGGACGCTCGTCGCCGCGCGCGAGCTCCTCGGCCGCACGGGCGCGCCGCGCTGGCGCGACGCGTGCCGGGAGACCGCGGATGCGCTGCTCGCGCGGCGCGGCGCCGACGGCCTCTGGGTCCAGCGTCTCTACGGCGACGAGTTCCGCGGCCTCGGGACGGCGCACGGGCTCGTCGGGAACGTCCAGGCGCTCCGGCCGGCGCTGGACGACGAGCGGCGTCGGGCGCTCGAGCGCGACGCCGCCGCGATCCTCGCGCGCACCGCCTTCGTCGAGGCGGGCCTCGCGAACTGGCCCTACTTCGAGCGGCCGGACCTCGCCGGTGCCGACGGCCAGATCCGGCTCCAGTGGTGCTGCGGCGCGCCGGGCGTCGTCTGCGCGGCTGCCGACTACCTCGACGAGGAGCTCCTGCTCGCCGCGGCCGAGCTCGTCTGGCGGGCCGGCCCGCACGGCGGGGAGAAGGGCTCGTCGATCTGCCATGGCACCGCCGGGAACGGCTATGCCCTCCTCGAGACCTTCGAGCGTACACAGGACGGGCGCTGGCTCGACCGGGCCCGGCGCTTCGCCGTCCACGCACTCGCCCGGGTCGAACGGGCTCGCACCGAGCGCGGCCGCGGCCGCCACTCGCTCTGGACCGGCGACCCTGGCGTCGCGCTCTTCGCCGCCGACTGCCTCGCGGCGCGCGCGAGGTACCCGCTCTTCGACTCCTAGACTCCAGGCATGCAGGCCGAGCGGCGCCGCGAGCGCAAGATCGTGACGGTCCTGTTCTGCGATCTCGCGGGCTTCACGTCGCGCGCGGAGGCGCTCGACCCCGAGGACGTCGCCGCGCTCCTCGAGCGGCTGCAGTCCGCGCTGCGGGCCGAGCTCGAACGCTTCGGCGGCACGGTCGAGAAGTTCATCGGCGACGCGGTGATGGCGCTCTTCGGCGCGCCCGCCTCGCACGAGGACGACCCCGAGCGGGCGGTCCGGGCGGCGCTCGCGATCCGCGACTGGGCGGAAGAGGAGGGCGTCGAGCTGCGGCTCGGCGTCAACACCGGCGAGGCGCTCGTCACCGTCGACGCGCGCCCGGCCGAGGGCGAGACGATGGCCGCCGGCGACGTCGTCAACACGGCGGCCCGGCTGCAAGCCGCCGCGCCCGTCGGCGGGATCCTCGTCGGCGGGCAGACGTTCCGCTCGACGGCGCAGGCGATCGAGTACCGGGAGGCGCCGCCCGTCCGGGCGAAGGGCAAGGCCGAGCCGGTGCCGGCGTGGGAGGCGGTCGCCGCGCGGGCACGCGTCGGCGTCGAGCGCGTCCACGGCGCGGCACTGGTCGGGCGCCGGCGCGAGCTGGCGCTGCTCGAGGACGCGCTCGCGCGCGTGCGCGAGGAGCGCTCGCCGCAGCTCGTCACCCTCGTGGGCGTTCCGGGCATCGGCAAGAGCCGGCTCGTGCTCGAGCTGTACGAGGCGGTGGAACGTCAGCCGGAGCTGATCTCGTGGCGGCGCGGCCGCTGCCTTCCGTACGGCGAGGGCGTGACCTTCTGGGCCCTCGGCGAGATGGTCAAGGCGCAGGCGGGCATCCTCGACACGGACCCGCCCGACGAGGCCGCGCGGAAGCTCCGCGCGGCCGCGCCGGACGCCTGGCTCGAGTCGCACCTCCGGCCGCTCGTCGGCATCGGCGGCGCGCCGCCGCGCAGCGCCGAGCGCCGCGACGAGGCGTTCGCGGCGTGGCGGCGCTTCTTCGAGCAGCTCGCAGCGGAGCGGCCGCTCGTGCTCGTCTTCGAGGACGTCCACTGGGCCGACACGAACCTCCTCGACTTCGTCGACCATCTCGTCGAGTGGGCGATGGGCGTGCCGCTGCTCGTCGTCTGCACGGCCCGCCCCGAGCTGCTCGCGCGGCGGCCCGACTGGGGCGGCGGCAAGCCGAACGCCCTCACGATCTCGCTGTCGCCGCTCTCGGACGACGAGACCGCGCGCCTGATCGGCGAGCTGCTCGAGCGGTCGGTGCTCGCGTCCGAGACGCAGGCGGAGCTGCTCGCGCGCGCCGGCGGCAACCCGCTCTACGCCGAGGAGTTCGTCCGGATGCTGCGCGAGCGCGGGCGCGTCGAGGCGCTCCCGGAGAGCGTCCAGGGCATGATCGCGGCACGCCTCGACCTGCTCGAGCCGGAGCAGAAGGCGCTGCTCCAGGACGCGGCCGTCGTCGGCAAGTCGTTCTGGACCGGGGCGCTCGCCGCGCTCTCCAGCCGCGAGGAGAGCCAGCTCGAGCGGCGCCTGCACGAGCTCGAGCGGAAGGAGTTCGTCCGCCGCGACCGCACGTCCGCGGTCGCCGGCGAGCTCGAGTACTCGTTCCGCCACCTGCTCGTCCGCGACGTCGCCTACGGCCAGATGACGCGTGCGGACCGGGCGCGGAAGCACCGCCTCGCGGCCGGCTGGATCGAGAGCCTGGGCCGCCAGCAGGACCACGCGGAGATGCTCGCGCACCACTACCTCCAGGCCCTCGAGCTCGGGCGAGTCGCAGGCCTCGACGTCGACGATCTCGCCGCCCGCGCGCCCCAGGCCCTCCGCGACGCCGGTGATCGCGCCCGCTCGCTCCACGGCTACGAGGCCGCCGCGCGGTTCTACCGAGCCGCGCTCGAGCTCGTGCCGGACGACGGGCCCGAGCGCGGGCGCATCCTCGTCCGTCTCGGCCGAGTCTGTCAGGCGCTCGGTCTCGACTCCGACGAAGCGTTCCGCGAGGCGTCGCACCTGCTGCAGGGAGCAGGCGACGCCGAGGGAGCGGCGGACGCGGAGAGCGGGCTTGCCGAGCGCGCGTGGTACGTCGGCGAGCGCGACCGCGTCTTCGCCCATCTGGCCGAGGCGCAGCGGCTCGTCGGGCCGCTGCCTCCGGGCGCCGTCAAGACGACCGTCCTCGCCAATGCCGGCCGCTTCGCGATGCTGGCAGGTCGGGTCGAGGAGGGCGCCCGGCACGCGCGCGAGGCGCTGACGATGGCAGACGAGCTCGGCCTCGACGAGCTCAAGGCGGCGGCGCTCAACAACCTCGTCATGGCGGGCGACTTCGGCGACGACCAGGCGAACGCGCGGCTCGAGCAGGCCGTCGAGCTCGCCGAGTCGGCTGGCTCGCCGTTCGAGGCGGCCCGCGCGCGCGGCAACCTCGCGGTTCAGCTCTGGGTGCGCGGCCAGCTCGAGGAGGCGCTCGACCTCTGGGTCTTCGCGGGCGAGCGTGCGCGCAGCTTCGGCTCGCTCGGCTTCGCCCGCTGGTTCCGCGGGGTCCAGGCGAAGCTCCGCCTGGCGCTCGGCGAGTGGGACGACGCGCTCGCGGTGGCGCAGGAGTTCATCGCGGAGGTGGAGGGCGGCTCCCCGCACTACCTCGCAGCGGAGTGCTACCTCGTGCGCGCGTGGGTCACGCAGGCGCGCGGAGGGGACTCGGCCGGCGACGTCGAGCGGAGCCTCGTGCTCGCGCGCCGCGCCGCTGACCCGCAGATCCTGCTCCAGATCCTGGGGGCCGCCGCTCACGTGCTGCAGGCGGAGGGCGACCGGGCCCGGGCCGACGAGCTCGCTGGCGAGTTCCTCGGCGCGCTCCGGAAGGGCGTCCGGCCGGGCTACGCGCTCGTCACGCTCACGACGCTCGCGCGGGTGCTCGCGGCCTCGGGCCGGGCCGGACTCCTCGCCGGGCCGGTCGAGCGGTTCTGCCGCCTTCCCTGGGCGCGCGCGGCGTTCGAGTTCGCGACCGAAGAGCGGGTGGCGGCCGCGGAGACGCTGGCGAGGATCGGCGCGCGAACCGAGGAGGCGTATGTCCGCCGTGCGGCCGCGGAGCGGCTGCTCGAGACCGGCCGTCGGGCCGAGGCCGACGAGCAGCTCCGCCGCTCGCTCGCGTTCTTCCGCTCGGTCGGCGCGGCGCGCGAGGTGGGGGCCGGGGAGGCGCTGCTCGCTGCCACGGCCTGAAGCCGCGCGAGACGACTAGGCGCCGCAGCGGCGGAAGTGGACGGTGCCGTTGCCGCGTGCTTCCCAGTCGTGGATGCCGCCGTCGAGCACCGGGCGGGCGTCGAAGCCCGCGGCGGCGAGGACGCTCGCGGCGATCGCCGCCCGCGCGCCGCTCTCGCAGATGGTGACGAGCGGCCGGTCGTGCGGAAGCTGGTCGGCGCGGGCGCGAACGAGCCGGTAGGGGATGTTCACGCTGCCGGGGATGTAGCCGGCGTCGCGCTCGCTCAGGTCGCGCACGTCGACGAGCTCGATCGAGCCGCCCGCGAGCAGCGAGCGGACGTCCTCGAGCTCGACCGGCCGCATCGGCTCGGTCGCGGGCGCACGCTCGAGGTACCCCTCGAGCTCGAGAAACCCGATCGCGCGCAGGCCGACCGCGGCCCGCTCGGCCTCGTCCCGGTCGCGGGCGTGGATCACGATGCGCTCGCCGGGCCGCAGGACGAAGCCGGCACGCGTGCCGAACGAAGAACCCGAGACGGGCACGTTCAGCGCACCGTGGACGTGGCCGGCGGCGAAGTCGGCCGGCGGACGGACGTCGAGCACGATCTGTCCGTCGGCGAGCTCGAGCGGCTCGAGCGGCGCCGGCGCGCCGAGGAACGGCCCGCGGTTCAGGTCGACGATGCGGTGCATGTTCGGCGGGCGTGGAACGCCGATCGCGGCCGACTCGGCGACGAACTCGTCGACGAGCGAGAGCGCGAGCGCCGGGTTGCCGCGCCGCTCGGCGCCGATCGACGAGCTTCGCTCGGGGCTCATGTGCGACCCGCAGAGCGAGCCCGCGACGTGCCCGGGGAAGACCTGGAACGAGTCCGGGAGCTCGAGCAGCCGGTGGAGGCTGTGGAAGAGCCCTTCGGCGCCCTCGCGGGCGGCGACGGCGAGGTCGGGCCGGGCGATCGAGCCGACGAAGAGCGAGTCGCCCGTCAGCACCCGGTCTCCGACGACGAAGCAGCAGTGCTCGGGTCGGTGGCCCGGCGTGTGGAGGACGCGGACCTCGACTGCGCCGACGCACACCGCGGCACCGTCCTCGAGCGGCTCGAACGGGTACTCCGGCTCCGCGGCCGGGTGGACGCCGACCGGGAGGCCGTGGTCGAGCGCGAACCGCCCGTGCCCGGAGACGTGGTCGGCGTGCGTGTGCGTCTCGAGCACGCGCGTGAGCCTGACGCCGAGCCGCTCGGCCTCCTCGAGGTAGGGCTCGATCGCATAGGCGGGGTCGACGAGCAGCGCCTCGCCGTTCCCGTCGTCGCCGATCAGATAGGAGGCGCAGCCCAGGTCGTCGTCGACGAACTGGCGGAAGAGCACGGCCGGACGCTAGCACCGGCCCCGGCTTGTTTTCTTGAAGTGCCCCGAACAGGGGTCGATCCCGCCGCCGCGCCCGCCGAGGGTGCGCGTGTGCGGATGACAAGAGTCTTCGCGGCCGCCGCACTCGCCATCGGCATCTTCGCCGGCGCGCTCGGCGCGTCAGCCGCGGACACGTCGACCTGGAGCCGGGCGGACGCTCCGACGCACGCGAGCACTCGGGTTTTCGATTCCGTCTTCCAGCTCCACGACGGGCGCGTGTTCGTCATAGGTGGCGAGGTCTGCTGCCCACTCGACACGCTCGCGCCGCCGGAGATCTACGATCCGAGGAACGGTCACTGGACCGACGCGGCAACGCCGAGCGTTCCGCGTCGCAGTGCCGCCGCGGCTCAGCTGTCCGATGGTCGCATCCTGATCGCCGGCGGTTACCCGCCCGACTGCACCGCCGACACCTGCACCGGCCGCGTGACTGCGGAAACGAAGATCTACGACCCGTCGACGGACAGCTGGAACCCCGCCGCTTCGCTCGCGACGGCTCGCGAGGCCGCAGCAGCCGTCACCCTTGCCGACGGCCGCATCCTCGTCGCCGGCGGCGAGTCGATCGACAGCGACTACACGCAGCACTTGCTCGCGTCGGCAGAGCTCTAACGATCCTGTAGCCGACCGCTGGGCGCCTGCCGCGAGCATGCCGGAGCCGATCGACCTGGGCGGGATCGCCCACCCCGTGCTCCTTCCGGACGGCAGGGCCCTCATAATCGGCGGCTTCTCCGATTTTCGGACCGGAGTCCCGCCCGCGAATGGCGTCGTCTATGACCCGCTGAAGAACAGCTGGGCGAAGACGGCGCCGATGCCGGTGCCGCTCGACTTCTTCGCGGCGACGCCGCTGCGCGACGGCAGGATCCTCGTCGCAGGCGGAGCCACGGACGCATTCGGCCGCGGCGTGCCTGTCGCCGAGGCCGAGATCTACGACTCCGCCGCCGACGTCTGGGCGCCTGCCGCGCCGATGCACGAGGCGCGGGATTGGGAGGTGGCTGTTCCTCTTCCCTCGGGCGACGTCCTCGTCGCCGGCGGGGCGAGGTACTACGGCCCGGCCACCGCCGACGCGGAGATCTACCAGCCGGGGCGCGACCGGTGGATCTCCGTCGCGCCGATGGAGTTCGCGCGCTACGGCCATTCGGCGGTGCTGCTCCCGGACGGGCGCGTTCTGATCGTCGGTGGCACGGACCAGGACAGTGGTTCGCCGGTCGCCCCTCCCTTCTCGGAGGTCTTCACCGAGGGAGACGACCTGATCGACCGGGCACCGCCGACGATCACGTGCGACCCACCGCAGGCGGGCTGGCAGCCGGACGACGCCGTGGTCCCGTGCGCCGCCGCGGACGACGGCTCCGGCCTTGCGAGCCCGGCCGACGCGACCTTCTCCCTCTCGACGGCGGTTCCGGACGGGGGCCGAGGACGCAGCCGCCCAGACCGAATCGCGCCGGATCTGTGACTACGCCGGCAACTGCATCGCCGCCGGCCCGATCACGGGCCTCCAGGTCGACCGGGAGCGTCCCGACATCGACGTGGTCTCTCCCGCCGTCGGCGCTTTCTATCTGCTCGGTGAGGTCGCACGGGTGAGGTACGCCTGCGCCGACGCCGGCTCGGGTGTCGCTGCGTGCGCCGGTGCTCGCCTGGTCGACACGAGCCGCGTCGGTCACCGCCACCTCGTCGTGCAGGCCCGAGATCGAGTGCGAAACCACTCGGCGGCGAGGATCGAATACAAGGTCGTGTACCGGATCTGCGACCTCCACGGACACGCCGAGCGCGGCAGCGCCACGGCCCCGGTCCTGCTCGCGCTCTGCACCTCGAAGCGAGCGGACGTCTCCGCCGGGACGACGGCCGTCATCGCCCGTTCGATCGACGGGACATCGCTCGCACGGCCGCTCGGGTTCGTCTTCGACCCGAGCCTCGGCACCGCCGGCGGCTACCGTGCCGACGTGCCGACGGCCGGCCTCGTCCCCGGAACCCACACGCTCGAGTTCACCGCCGCGCGCGACCCGATGACGCACTCGATCCGGTTCGCCGTCCCGCGACCATGATCCAACCGCTCTCCGAGCCGGCTCACAGCGACTTCCCAGGAAGCGCTGCGATCCTTCGATCGTGACGAGGCGACGGGCGCGGTACGCGGTGCGGGGCATCCTCTTGGCGCTTGCGCTCGCGGCCGCCGCGTTCGCAGCCTCGTCGGCCCAGGCCGCCCCGCCGCTGCTCCTCTCGCGGTCCTCCCTCATCGCTGCCGGCGGAGCGGCGGGGGCGGCCGGGGTCGTCAGCTCCAACTGGGCCGGCTATGCCGTCACGGCGACGACGACCGTGCCGGACCCGAACGTGCCGCCGCCGACGGACGGCTCGCCGCCCGCGACGATCACGCAGGCGGCCGACTTCACGAGCGTGACGGGGACGTGGATCGAGCCGAAGGCGACGTGCACGCGGGACTCGGGCTCCGGAGCGTTCTCGGCCGTGTGGGTCGGTCTCGGCGGCTACGTCGACGGCTCGCGGGCGCTGGAGCAGATCGGCACGGACGCCGACTGCGGCCGCGACGGGACGCCCCGCTACTACGCGTGGTACGAGCTCGTGCCGTCCCCGTCGGTGCCGATCGACCTGAAGATCCGGCCCGACGACACGATCACGACCTCCGTGAACGTCAGCGCGACGAACGTGCTCCTGCAGATCAAGGACCGCACGCGGCGCACGAGCTTCACGAAGAGCTTCACCGTCGCCGAGCCCGACCTCGGCTCGGCCGAGTGGATCGTCGAGGCGCCTTCGGCATGCAACGAGGCCGGGAACTGCCGGACGCTGCCGCTCGCGAACTTCGGCTCGGTCGTCTTCACCCGGATCGCGACGACGGCGAGCGGCCACGCCGGGACGCTCACCGACCCGACGTTCACGGCGACGTCGGTGCAGCTCGTCCCCGACGAGACCACGACGATCTTCCGCACGGATCTGTCCAGCGCGGGCGCGACGCCCGGCGAGGCGTCCGCAGACGGCCGCTCGTTCAGGGTCGACTTCGACCCGAACCCGTCACCGGCGCCCTGACCGTTCGGCGCGGCGACGCTCCTGTAGCGTTCGGCGGGTGAACGTCAAGCTCATCCTCGGGGACTACGTGCGCACGGCCGAGGGGAAGCTCGACGTGCTCGGCGCGGGCTGGCTCCTCACGGGTCCCGAGCCGTCGACGTTCGGCATCGGGATCCTGTTCGAGGCGTATCCGGGCGAGTTCGGGCGGCAGCACTCGATCGTGCTCGAGCTCGTGGACGAGGACGGCCAGCTCGTGCCGATCCCGGAGGGCGACGAGCCGATGCTGCGCGTCGAGGGCCAGGTCGAGGTGATCCCGCCGCCCGGCCATCCGGCCTCGCTCCCGGTCGTGCTGCCGCTCGGCTTCAACGCGACGAACGTGCCGCTGCCCGCCGGGCGGAAGCTCGAGTTCCGGCTCTGGGTCGACGAGGAGACCGCCGAGGGCTGGCGGTTGCCCTTCTCGACCCGGGCCGAGGGCGTGCCGCCGCCGCCCGTCTGACTCAGCAGGCCGAGCCGGCCGGCTCGACGACGATCGGGCCGAGCAGGCCGCCCACGTGCCGGTCGCCGGTGACGCCGACCTGGAACGGCGGGCCAGCGATGTGCGCGGCGCTTGCGCTCACGAGCCGGACGTCCGCCCTCGAGCGGGCCGGAACGCAGACGTCGAGCTCGATCGCGCGTGCCGTGCCGGCCGCGAGCTCGCCGCTCCGGGTCGCGCCCCTCGCCGTGAAGCGGTAGCGAGCGCCGGCCGGCGGCGGCGCGGTCAGCTTGATCGAGACGTGGAAGCGCTGGTTCGCGTCGCCGGTGGAGAAGACCCGGAGCGTCGCCGGCTTGCCGGCCCGGAGCCAGCCGTCCGTCGTCAGGCCGCGGGTCATCCAGGCGACGTGGTACGGCCGGTCCGCGAGGATCAGCCTGAGCCCGAGGTTCTCCGCGTGGCGCGGGCCCGCGAGGAGCAGGCGGGGGTCGGCGTCCGCGAACGCGACGAACGGCGGCCAGTTTCCGCTGCCGGCGACGACGCCCGTCTCCCAGTCCGGCGAGAGCGTCCGGTTCGGGAACGGCGCGTACGACCAGTGCCCATCCGGCGCGACGAGCGTCTGGACGAGCTTGCCGTTCCAGAACTCCTGATCCCACCAGAACGCGGCCGTCGTGAAGAAGTCGGTCGTCGTCGGGAACGGCGTCATCGCGGCGGTTCCGCCGGGCGGCAGGCTCTTGTCGATCCAGTCGAGCGTGTACCCGGCCGGGATCGACAGCTGCCGGCCGCTCGGGCCGATGCTGGCGAGCGCCCGGTCGATGTCGGAACGCGTCGCGAGGATCGAGAAGACCGCGAGGAAAGCGACCACCGCCGCCGCGAGCGGCGCGCGCGGCACGAGCACGAGCCCCGCCGCCGCGACGAGTCCGAGCAGGAGCCCGGCGAACGCGACGAACGAGCCGGTCCCGAAGGAGCCCGCCTCGCCGCGGAGGAAGTCGTTCACGATCGCCCCGGGAGCGTCCACGAGGTAGCCGTGCGGGGTGTCGTAGGGGACGAGCGACGCGGTCGCCGCGAACAGGCCGGCCACGATCCCGGCGCCGGCGACGGTGACCCAGCGCCTGCCCTCCGAGAGCGCCGCTGCCGTCGCGGCGAGCAACAGCGGCACGACGTAGAAGAGGTAGCGGTCGCGGATCCCGCCCTCTCCCGGGAAGCGGACGTCGAACGACGCCTCCTCGACGACGAGCGCAACGGTCACCAGCAGGCCGAGCGCCGCGAACGCGTGCGCGCGCCGGCTCACGGGCCGGACCGTCGAGGCGAGCAGCCACCCGCCGCCGAGGACGAGCGGGACGAGCCCGCAGCCGATCGCGGCGCGGTCGAGGTGCGTCGCGATCGCGCGCCAGACGCTCGCCGGCAGGGGCGATCCGTGGGCCGTGACCGAGTAGCGGCCGAGGACGCTCGCGAGCGAGCCCGCCGCCGCGAGGCCGATCGCGGCGACGATCCCTGCCGCGTAGAGCCACGCGAGGAGGCGATGCCGGCGCACGGCCTCGTGCGCCGCGGTGCGCAGCCGCTGCCGCCCGCGCACGGGCGCCGACGCGAGCTCTGTCGCGACGAGCGCGACCGGGAAGACGATCGCGAGGAAGACGAACTGTGTCCGCGCGAGCACGGCGAGCGCGAGCCCGGCCACCGCGAGGACGTCCCGCCGCCGGCTCGGTTCCGCAATCGTGCGCTGCAGCGCGAGCACCGCCCAGAGGAACGCGGGATACGCGACCGACTCGGTCAGGACGGCGCCCGTCATGATCATCCACGGCACGAGCACGGTGACGAGCGCTGCGCCGAGGGCGAGGAGCCGGCCCGCAACCTCCCGCGCCAGGAGGTAGGCCGGGATGCAGGCGCTCGCCATCAGCGGCGCGTTGAAGACGTGGATCGCGTGCACCGCCGTCGGCACGTCGAATGCCGCGAGGAAGGGCGCGAGGAGCAGCGGATAGAGCTGGTTCAGGATCGCGACGTACTGGCCGTGGATGTGCGGTACCGGCGAGTAGGTCGTCTCGATCGAGGTCGCGAGCTTCTCGTAGAACAGCTCGTCGTTCATCAGCGACCAGTCCTGGACGTTGCCGCTGAACGTCGCGGCGATCCAGGCGCTGACGCCGCCCCAGACGGCGAGCAGCCCGGCGGTCGCGGCGAGCCGCGGGTGTCTCCGGAGGAGGACGAGCACGACGGTGAAGTGTGCCCGGCGGCTACGGCTATCGCGCCGGGGTGAAGGCAAGGCCGTTCGTGACGATCTGCGCGCTCGGCTGGAGCTCGAGGCGGCAGGCGCCGTCGGGATGCGGGGCGGCCGCGAGGCGCAGGTCGTAGCCGCCGTCGAGCGAGAGTCGCCGCAGGCGGCGTCCGTCGATCACCTCGTCGACTGTCGCCAAGCCCTGCGTCTCGAGCCGGGCCGTGAACGTGCCGCCGTGGACGCAGCCGTAGCCGGTGATCGCGCCGTCGCCGCCGGCGACGATCGAGCCGTCCGGAAGCAGGCCGGCGGTGCGGCTCACGAGTTGGATCGGCGGCGCGAAGCGCCAGAGCGTCAGCCCGGCCTGGCCGCTCGCGAACTGCTGGATCCGCGCGACCGGCGTGCCGGCGAGGGTGAACGCGGAGTTCAGGACCGCGTAGCCGGGCTCCGGCCGACGATCGCCGTCGGCCGTCAGCGTCCCGTCGGGATGGAGCGATAGCGGGCCCTGCGGCACCGGTCCCGGGACGATCGCGCCCTCGAGGTCGTAGACGCGCGCGACCCGCCGGTTCCAGAACAGCGTCTGCCAGACCCCGTTCCACTCGGGCTCGCCGTCGTAGACGTAGGCCACGGGGGCGTGCGCCGCGCGGTCGATCCAGCGCGCGTCCGGGCTCGAGAACTCCCGTCGTTGCGCCTCCGCGCGGCTCGAGACGAAGTCGCTCGCCTCGACGGAGGCGGCGATGCCCGCCGCGACGAGGAGCGCCGGGAGCAGGGGGAGCGCACGTCGCGGGAGAAGCGCGAAGGCGAGGATCAGGCACGCGGCCGAGATCCAGAAGACGAGCTCGAGCGTGTGCAGGGACGCGGCCTCGCGAAGGCGGAGCAGCGGGACGAGCGTGAGCGCGTCCGGCGGTGCGGCGTCGACCACGAAGCGGTCGAGCGGGAGGGCGAGGAGCGGCGCCGCTGCGGCGACGCCGGCGGCGGCGGTCGTCGCGCGCGGCCGCGGCGCCCCGCGCGCGAGCCACAGCGCGAGCGCGAGGAAGAGCGTCGGCGCGAGCGCGGTCAGGTCCCGCTCGGCGAGCCGCCCGACATGCTGCGACGCGAAGACGCCGACCTCGATCACGACCAGCACGAGGAGCGACGCCGCGACGGCGAGGTACGCGGCTGCGGGTGCGCTCGGCTCGCGGCGCCGGACGCCCTCGACGAGCAGCACGAGCAGCGCGCAGACGGGCAGGACGCCCGTCAGGAGCTCGAGCGACGCCGCGTGGTAGAGGACGAACTTCGCCGCCTCGCCCGCGCCGTAGGACGCCCTGTTCACGCCGGCGTAGCCGGCGAGGACCGGCCGGCCGGCCGCCGCGCGGACGCCGATCCAGACGACGGCCAGCAGCGCCAGCGCGCCGAAGGCGGGGGCGAGGCGGCGGGCGGTCCGCGTCGAGCGGGTGAGCCAGGCATCGAGTGCGATCGCGCAGGCGAACGCCGGCAGCAGGATCAGCGACTGGAGCCGTGCCGATGCCGCGAGGACTGCCGCGCCGACGAGGAGCGCCTGGTTGCGCGGCGTCGGCCGCGCGAGCGCCGTGGCCATGGCCCAGGCGGCGAGCGTCAGGAGTGGGTAGAACCAGACCTCCGTCATGACGAGCCCCGCGTACGCGAGGCCCGGGACCGCGAGCGCGAGGGCCGCCGCCGTCAGCGCCCAGGCGCGCGGCATCAGCGTCCTGCCCCAGAGGTAGACGGGCACGGCGGCGAGCGACATCGCGAGCGCCTGCAGCACGCGGAGGAGGTCGTAGCCGGCGCCGAGCCCGAAGAGCCGCGGCGGGAGGCCGTCCGCCAGCGGGACGAGGAAGCTGTAGTAGGGCGTCGGCCCTCCGAGGAGCTCGAGCGTCCCGTGCCGCCAGAAGCTCTGCCCGACGAGGGCGTAGATCATCTCGTCCGGCGCGATCCAGGGCCCGGCGACGCCGACGGCGGCGACCGCCCTGAGCGCCGCGGAGAGCGCGACGAGCCCGGCGAGCGCGCCTCCCGCGGCGAGCGCCGGCCGCCCCGCCAGCATCGCCCGCAGCCCCTCGGCGCTCAACACCCGCCGGATTATCCCGCCCAAAGCGGCCGCGGCCGGAAGGCGCGTTGGTCCCTGGCCCCGGACGCGTTCCGCCCCGTCAGGACCATTCGGGACCCGGGTCGGCGGCCGTTTGGGGCACGTCTCGGGGTCAGACCCCGAGACGTGCCCCAACGGGAGGATGGGCCGCATGGTTGAGCCGTTTGCATCTGGCAGGAACGGAGCCGAAGCGTCACAGAAGTCGCGCGCCCGCGGTCGGCGGGGTCAGGCCCCTGCTTCTGCCCTGGACGTGCCGAAAAGGGCCGAGGTTCGTGGCGCTGGCCGTCGCCCGGCTGGACGTGGCGGGAACGGGCGGGCTACAGCCCCAGGTGGCGTGCGATCACGAGCCGCTGGATCTCGTTCGTGCCCTCGCCGATCTCGAGCACCTTCTGGTCGCGGTAGAGCCGTGAGATCGCCGACTCCTCCATGAACCCGTAGCCGCCGTGGATCTGGAGGGCGTGGTTGACGACGCGGTGCGAGAGCTCGCCGGTGTAGAGCTTCGCGATCGCCGCGTCCTTCGCGAACGGCCGCCCGGCGTCCTTCAACCACGCCGCCCGGTAGACGAGCTGCCGCCCGGCCTCGATCTCGACGGCCATGTCCGCGAGCTGGAACTGGATCGCCTGGAACGACCCGATCGCGCGTCCGAACTGCTGACGCTCCTTCGCGTACGCGAAGGCCAGGTCGTACGCGCCCTGCGCGAGCCCGAGTCCCATCGCCGCGATCGAGATCCGGCCGCCGTCGAGGATCTCGAGGAACTGCCGGAACCCGGCGCCGCGCTCTCCGAGCAGGCTCTCCTCCGGCACCGCGCAGCCCTGGAACGACAGCTCCCGCGTGTCCGACGCGCGCCAGCCGAGCTTGCGCATCGGCTCCGAGACGACGTAGCCGGGCGTGCCGTTCGGGACGATCAGGTTCGAGATCTCGTCGTCGCCGGTCCGCGCGGTGATCGTCACGCAGGCGGTGATCTCCGTGCCCGCGTTCGTGATGAAGATCTTGGAGCCGTCGACGACGAAGCGTCCGTCCTGCAGCGACGCGCGAGTCCGCGTCGCGCCCGCGTCCGACCCCGCGTCCGGCTCGGTCAGGCCGAATGCCGCGAGCTGCCGGCCCGACGCGAGCTCCGGCAGCCAACGCTCCTTCTGCTTCTGCGAGCCGAAGAGCAGGATCGGCATCGTCCCGAGCGAGGTGTGCGCCGCGACCGTGATCGCGACGGACGAGTCGACGCGGGTCAGCTCCTCGACGGCGATCGCGTACGAGAGCGTGTCCGCGCCGGCCCCGCCCCATTCCTCCGGGATCGGAATCCCCATCAGCCCCAGCTCGGCGAGCTCTGCCACGAGCTCGTAGGGGAACCGGTGCTCCTGGTCGAGCTCCTCCGCGACCGGAGCGATTCGCTCCAGCGCGAAGTCTCGAACCGTCCTCCGGATGAGCTCGTGCTCGTCCGAGAGGTCGAAGTTCATCCCGCGGCGAGCCGCGTCGCGAGCTCGACGAGCAGCCGGACACCGTAGCCGGTGCCGCCGACCTGCCAGAGGTAGTCGCCGCGCGAGCGGCTGAGGAAAGCCGTCCCGGCGATGTCGAGATGGGCCCACGGCCCCTCGCCCGCGAACTCGCGCAGGAACTCGGCCGCGAGGATCGGCCCCGCCTCGCGGAGCGTCGACGAGTTCTTCATGTCGGCGTAGACCGAGTCGACGTAGCGCCGGTACCGCGGCCCCATCGGCCAGGCCCAGATGTGGTCGCCCACCGCCTCGCCGGACTCGACGATCAGCTTTTCCCACGCGCTGTCGTTCGCGAAGACGCCGGCGTGGAAGTCCCCGGTCGCGACGACGATCGCGCCCGTCAGCGTCGCGAGATCGGCGACGTGCGTCGCGCCCTGCTCGCGCGCGTACCAGAGCGCGTCCGCCAGCACGAGCCGGCCCTCGGCGTCCGTGTTCGTGATCTCGATCGTCTTGCCGTTCGCCGCCGTGAGGATGTCGCCGGGCTTGTACGCGGCCCCGCCGGGCATGTTCTCCGTCGACGCGACGACGCCGACCGCGCGAATCGGCACGCCGAGCTCGGCCATCGCGCCGATGGCCTCGACGACCGCGGCCCCGCCGCACATGTCCCCCTTCATCTCGTCCATCCCGTTCGCCGGCTTCAGCGAGATGCCGCCCGTGTCGAACGTGATCGCCTTGCCGACGAGTCCGAGGACGACGTCCGATCGGGCCGGCTGCGACGGCTCGTAGCGCATCACGATGAGCCGCGGCGGGTTGTGCGAGCCGCGGGCGACGGCGGCGAAGGAGCCCATGCCGAGCTCCTCGATCTGCTCGCGGCCGAGCGCCTCGGTCGTGACGGTGGGCGAGCCGGCCGCGACCTCGTTCGCGCGCTCCGCGAGCCGCTCCGGCGTCAGGTCGTTCGGCGGCCGGTTCGCGAGGTCTCGCGCCCGGTTCGTCCACTCGGCGACGGTGCCGGCGCGGCGCGCGGCGGCGGCGGCGGCGTCGTCCGCGCCGACGAGCACGATCCGCTCGAGCGGCTTCGTCTTGCGGTCACGCGTCTTCCAGCGGCCGGGGTCGTAGCCGCCGAGGACGAGCCCGTCGACGACCGCGCGAGCCTGCTCGTCCAGCGCGAGCGGCAGCGAGGGGTCGAGCAGCCACGCCACGCTGCCCCCGATCCGGGCCGCCGAGCGCGCGACGCCGGCGGCCGCGGTCCGGAACGCGTCCGCGTCGATACGGTCGGTCTTGCCGAGCCCGGCCGAGACGACCCGCTCGGCGCGGACGGCGCCCTGCGGGTGGAGCGTGTGCGTGCCCCCGGCCTCGCCGCGCAGGTCGCCCGATTGCGCCAGCCGGGCGAGCAGCCCGCCGAGCGCGCCGTCCAGCTCGGCGGCGGCACGCGGCAGCTCCGTCGCCGGCTCCGGGAGCCCGAACGCGAGGAACTGCGCCTCGACCTCGGTTGCCCCGCCGGATGCGACGTCGATCTCCACCGCGGCGGCGGATGCTACCGGCCGCGAGCTCGCCGAGCCCCGATAGGCTGAGCTTCGTGCGGGCGGAGCTCGACAGACGGGCGATGGCGGCGCTGTCCGTCGGCCACCTCGCGACCGATTTCGCCGGAGGCTCGTTGCCCGCGCTGCTGCCGTTCCTCGTCTCGAAGTTCGATCTCTCGTACACGCTCGCCGCCGTCCTGATGCTCGCGTCGACGCTCGCCGCGTCCGTCATCCAGCCGGTCTTCGGGCTCTGGTCGGACCGGCGCGGGGCGCTCTGGCTGCTGCCGACCGGCGTGGCGCTCTGCGCGATCGGGATGGGTCTTGCGGCAGCCGCCCCCGCGTACTGGGCCGTCGTCGTGCTCGTGGTCGCATCCGGGCTCGGCAGCGCGGCGTACCACCCGGAGGGTTCGAAGTTCGCCGCCTACGCGAGCGGCGCACGGCGTGCGAGCGGGATGTCCGTCTTCGCCGTGGGTGGAAACGTCGGCGTCGGGCTCGGGGCCGCCGTGACGACGCCGATCGTCGTCTGGCTCGGCCTTCGCGGCGGGCTCCTGATCGCCGTGCCCGGGATCTTCGTCGCGCTGATGCTCGTCCGCCTGAGGCCCTTCCTCGGCTCGTTCGCGCCCGAGACGCCCGCGCACGCGACCGCGCGCGCCGGCGGCGACGACGTTCGCGCCCTGCTCGTCCTGATCGGCGTCATCCTCTTCCGCGCCGTCGCGTGGTTCGGGCTGATCACGTTCGTCCCGCTCTACGAGATCTCGCTCGGGCACTCGAAGTCGTACGGCAACCACCTGCTCTCGCTGATGCTGCTCGTCGGCGCCGCCGGGACGCTGTTCATGGGCCCCTGCGCCGACCGCTTCGGCCGGCGGACGGTGATGGTCGTGACGAGCGCCGTCACGGGACCGCTGATCGCGGTCTTCGTCGTGCTCGGGGGCGCCCTCGGCGCGATCGCGCTCGCCGGCGTCGGCCTCGCCGTCGTCGGCACGTTCGGCGTGACGACCATCATGGCCCAGGAGTACCTGCCGAGCCGGATCGCGATGGCCTCCGGACTCTCGATCGGGTTCTCGATCGGCCTCGGGGGCGTCGCCGCCGTCGCCCTCGGCGCGGTCGCCGACTCCGTCGACCTGCGCGCCGCGCTCTGGATCGCGGCCGCCGCGCCGGCCGCGGCGTTCGTGCTCTCCCTCCGGTTGCCCGCACGCCGGTTCCGGGCGCGGCTAACTCCGGAGGTGGTTGCACCTTGACGTCGCGGGAGATCCCGTCGGCGGTGATGACGCCGTCGTCGGCCTGCGCGGGGAGCTCCGCGAAGACATAACCGCCCGATTCGCCCCGCGCAAGCTCGGCGATCGCACCCGCCAGCACGCCGAGATCGTTGGCGGTTGCCTTCCGCTAGGCTCCCCGCGTGGCGGACGTCAAGGACTTCTTCGAGCAGCTGCCGTCGAAGGTGGACGCGTCCCGGACGGCCGGGATGCACAACACGTACGTCTTCGACATCGCCGGGGCGGGCACGTGGACGGTCGCCGTCGACGACGGGAAGGTCACGGTCACCGAGGGCGACGACGGCAACGGCGATGCCACGATCATCAGCTCGGCGGAGAACTTCGCCCGCATCGTCGCCGGCGAGCAGAATCCGACGACCGCCTACATGACCGGCAAGCTGAAGATCAAGGGCGATCTCGGTGCCGCGATGAAGCTCCAGAAGCTCTTCTAGCGCGCATCGCGCCGCGCCAACCGTCCGGAGCAGCCGCGGCCGGAAGGCGGGTGGTGCCCGGCACCGGCCACGACCTGTCCGGACATTGACCTGAACGGCGGGCTACTCCGCGAGCTCCACGAGCAGCGCACCGCCCGCGACCTGGTCGCCCTCGGCGACGTGGACGCGGCGGACGACGGCGTCGTACGGCGAGACGAGCGGCGTCTCCATCTTCATCGCCTCGAGCACGGCGAGCGTCTGGCGCCGCTCGACGCGGTCGCCCTCGGCGACGAGCAGCTTGAGGACGCGGCCCGGCATCGGCGCGGTCACCGCGCTCTGCTCGGCCGGGCCCGAGGCCGCATGCGCGGCCGAGTCGACGTCGGGCGGCGAGTGGGGCGGAGGCGCGGGGAGATTCAGCCGCCACGGAACGAGCCACGGCCGGGCCGCCCGCCGCGCCGGCGGAAGGGAGAGCGGCGGGTGCTCGACGAGGAACGCCGTCGTCGTCCGCCCGGCCCGCACGTCCGGGTGGGCGACGAGCCAGCGCAGGAACGGAAGGTTCGTCGTGACGCCTCCGACCTCCGTCTCCGCCAGCGCGGCCGCGAGCCGATCGAGCGCCTCCTCCCGCGTCGCCCCGGACGCGATCAGCTTCGCGATCATCGAGTCGTAGGCGGTCCCGACCTCGTCGCCCTCCTCGACGCCTGCATCGACGCGGATCCCGACCGGCAGCCGGAGCCGCTCGATCCGCCCCGCCTGGGGCAGGAACGTCCGCGGGTCCTCCGCGTACAGGCGCACCTCGACCGCGTGGCGTCGCAGCTCGGCCGGCCCGACCGAGAGCGGTTCGCCCCGGGCGATCCGCAGCTGCTCGCGCACGAGGTCGACCCCCGTCGCCGCCTCGGTGACCGGATGCTCGACCTGGATCCGGCCGTTGAGCTCGAGCAGGAAGAAGTCCCTGCCGTCGAGCATGAACTCGCACGTGCCGGCGCTGCGGTAGCCGATCGCGTGCGCGAACGTGACCGCGGCCTCGCTCATCCGCGCGCGCAGCGCGGGGTCGAGCGCCGGCGAGGGCGCCTCCTCGAGCACCTTCTGGTGGCGCCGCTGGATCGAGCACTCGCGCTCGCCGAGCGCGACGACGGCACCGTGCGCGTCTGCCAGGAGCTGGATCTCGACGTGACGCGGCCGCTCCACGTAGCGCTCGCAGAAGACGCGGTCGTCCCCGAACGCCGCCTTCGCCTCGCGGCGCGCCGCCTCGAGCGCCTCGTCGAGCTCGGCCGCGTCCCGCACCACGCGCATTCCGCGCCCGCCGCCGCCGCCCGCGGCCTTCACGATCAACGGAAAGCCGATCGCCGCCGGCTCGCCCTCTTCGACGACCGGCACGCCCGCTTCCCGGGCGATCCGCTTCGCCGCGAGCTTGTCGCCTCCCGCGCGCAGGGCCTGTGGAGTGGGCCCGACGAAGACGAGCCCCGCCGCCTCGACGGCCTCGGCGAACTCGGCCCGCTCGGCGAGGAACCCGTAGCCGGGATGGATCGTGTCCGCACCCGTCTCGAGCGCCGCGCGGACGTGCTCCTGCGCGTCGAGGTACGACGCGATCTCGACGAGCTCGTCCGCCGAGCGGGCGTGCAGCGAGCCGAGATCGTCCGGCGCGGCCACTGCGACCGTCGCGACGCCGAGCTCTCGGCACGCGCGGAAGACGCGCAGCGCGATCTCGCCGCGGTTCGCCACGAGCAGCTTGCGGATCGGCACGGGCGGCAGGCTACCGCCGCCGCAGGGCGACGAGCGAGGCCGCGCAGAGCCCGGCGAGCGTGAGGTAGACGACCGCGTCGGTCGTCGCCTTCGCGATCGCGCCGCCGGCCGAGGAGCCGAGCACCTGCCCCGGCGCCCAGGCGAGGTTCAGGAGCGAGAACGCCCAGCCGTACTCGAGCCCGCAGGCCTCGGCGGCGTCCGTCATCAGCGACATCGCGGGCGTCCAGAGGCTGCCGAACGCGATGCCGGCACAGACGACGAGTGCCGCGAACAGCCATGACTCGTTCGGCCACGGGAGCACGGCGAGGACGACCGCCGACGCTGTGACCCCGGCGATGATCGGCAGTCGCCGGCCGCGCCGGTCGGAGAACCGCCCGATCGCCGGCGAGAGCGTCGCCTCGAACCCGGCCGAGACGAGGAAGGTGCCGCCGATCGCGAGCGACCCGAAGCCCAGGTGCGAGAGTCTCAGCGGCCCGAGCACGGAGAGCGTGCCGAACATCAGGGCCGGCAGCGTGACGAAGCCGAGTCCCGCGAGGACGCGCGGCGAGTGGAGCGCGTCGAAGAGCGCCGAGAACGGCTGCGGCTCCGCCGGCCGGGCGGACGGGCTCAGCAGGGCCCAGACCGCCTGCGCGAACATGATCGCGGCGACGGCGCTGAACGCCGGGCCTGTTCCCGTCTTCGACGCGATGCCGCCGAGCACCGGTCCGAAGAGCGCGCCGCCGATCGCGACGCCGAACACGGTCCCGATGAGCTGGCCGCGACGCTCGGCCGGCGCCGCCGCGACGAGCCAGGCGAGGGCGCCCGTCCACGAGAACGAGCTCGCGAGCCCCTGCGCGAACCGGGCGGCGTCGAGCTGCCACGCCTCGCCCGCCCAGCCGAAGGCGACGCTCGTCGCGCACACCATGAGCAGCCCGGCTACGGCAGTCGGCTTCACGCCGAAGCGGGCCGCCACGAAGCCTGAAGGCAGCGAGCCGACGAGCGTCCCCGCCGGGTAGGCGGCCTGGAGCACGCCGGCGCCGGCCTTCGAGAAGCCGAGCTCGTCGACGTAGTGCGGCAGCAGCGGCGTGAGCGCCGCGAAGAAGACCGTGTCGAGGAACACGATCGCGCCCGTCAGGAGCAGTAGCCTCCGCATTCCCGAACTCAACCACGGGGCTGCGACGCTGCGCGGCAAGCTTCGAGTCGTGGGCGAGATCGGCTTCAGGCGGCTGCGGGAGGACGACCTGCCACTGCTCCACGCGTGGTTCCAGCGGGAGCACGTCCGCCGCTGGTGGAAGGAACGCTCGGAGTACGACGAGGTCGTCGCGCACTACCGACCGAGCATCGTCGGCGACGACCCGACCGAGCTCTACCTGATCCTGCTCGACGACGCGCCGGTCGGGTTCGTCCAGACGTACCTCGTCGACGACTACGACGACTACGCCGCGCTGCTCGGCGTCGGCGACGGCGTCGCGGGGGTCGACCTCCTGATCGGAGAGCCGGACCTCGTGGGGAAGGGCGTCGGCTCGGCCGCGATCGACGCGTTCGTCGAGCGGATCGTGTTCGCACGGCAGGACACGCTCGCGTGCATCGCCGACCCCGACGCGCGGAACACCGCCTCGCTTCGCGCGTTCGAGAAGGCGGGCTTCCGGGCCGTGCGGGAGTTCGTCGATCCGGAGGACGGGGAGCGCCACGTGCTCGTCCGCCGCGACCGGACCTAGCGCGGCGCGGCTCCGCGGTCAGGGCTCTTCGACGTCGAACTCCTCCGCAACCTCCGGGTCCTTGCCGATCAGGTCGCGGACCCGCTCGACGTCGGCGGGCGGCGTGTACCCGTACGAGATCAGGCCGAAGCGCTCGGCCGCATCGTTGGAGATCCAGGCGTCGGGCGGAACGGCGTCCGGGAGGTGCTCCCGGAGCTCTTCGAGCGTCGTCTTCGCATCGCCGAGGCTCCAGACGAAGATCTGGATGACCTCACTCAACCGGTTCGGGGAGCTTCGCGAGGATCTTCTTGATCGCGCGGAGGACGTCCGCCTCCTCGTGCCCGAAGTCGTCGAGGTAGGCGTGCAGCGCCGCGTGGACGATCCTCAGCTCTTCGTCGGTCAACTCGAACGTGTGCATGCCTGAACGCTAACGCGTTTCGGGAGGCCGCGGCCGCGGCCTCCCGAAGACGGCTTTTCGCTAGCCGGTGACCGAGATGTAGAACGAGTGGTCGGTGGCGGCGGCGTTCGCCGCGTTCAGCGTCACGACCTCGACCTGGTTGCTCGTCGAACCGGCAGGGCACGCGGGTGCCCACTCCTGCGGCGTGTTGCAGGGGCCCGCCAGCACGACGCCGTGGTTGGACGTGTTGTCGCCGACGGCGACCGCCGGCGCGGTGAGGATCAGCTTGCCGTTGACCGGCGAGCCGAAGTCCACGACGTACACGCCGTTCGTGACCCGGAGGGCCGTGATGCCGCCCGACTGCGGGCCGATGACGCCGATCGACGTCACCTGCGCCCACTTCACGTTCGCCGAGCCCGCCGGCCCCGTCGGCCCGGCCGGCCCCGTCGGTCCCGCCGGACCCGCAGGCCCGGCCAGACCGGCCGGGCCCGTCGCCCCGCGCGGGATCTGGCCCGCCCTGAAATCGGCCCGAAGCAGCGACCCGTTGCGCACCTTCGCCGTTGTCACAGAATTCGCCCTCAGCTGAAGCGTGCCGACGCTGTTGGCCGGAAGGACGATCTTGACGGCGGCGAAGCTCGTCCCTCCCAGGGCCACGAGCAGCGCGAGCGAAGCAAGCACGGTTGCGGGCGACGGACGGCGGATGAACCTCCTCATGCAACCCTCCCTTGAGTCGACGTTGACGACGCTTATCCCTCTGCGGCGCGGTCGTAACCCCGCCAAACGTCCAGTACGCCGTCATGAAACCCGGCCCTCCGTAAGGCAGGGGTAAAGACTTCGTTCGCGACGGCGGCAACGGCGGGCAGCCGCACCGTGAGGCTCCCCCTTCGTGGGTTCGTTCGGGGAATCCTATGTGGAATCCCGGTCGCCGCCCTCTCGCGAGGGCGACGGCGGCCGCCGTCGCTACATGCGGAAGACGCCGAACGTCGTCTCCGGGATCGGTGCGTTCGACGCCGCGGCGAGCCCGAGCGCGAGCACGCGGCGCGTGTCGAGCGGGTCGATGATCCCGTCGTCCCAGAGCCTCGCCGTCGAGTAGTACGGGCTCCCCTCGCGCTCGTACTTCGCGCGGATCTCGTCCGCGTCGGCGTTGCCGACCATCGTCAGCACGGTCGCCGCCTGCTCGCCACCCATGACCGAGATGCGCGCGTTCGGCCACATCCAGAGCTGGCGCGGCGCATATGCCCGGCCGCACATCGCGTAGTTCCCGGCGCCGAACGACCCGCCGACGACCACGGTGAACTTCGGCACCTCCGCGCACGCGACCGCCATCACGAGCTTCGCCCCGTCCCGTGCGATGCCGCCGGACTCGTATTCGCGTCCGACCATGAAGCCGGTGATGTTCTGGAGGAAGACGAGCGGGACGCGGCGCTTGCAGGCAAGCTCGACGAAATGGGAGCCCTTCTGCGACGACTCGGCGAAGAGGACGCCGTTGTTCGCGAGGATCCCGACGGGGTAGCCCTCGATTCGCCCGAACCCGCAGACGAGCGTCTCGCCGTAGAGCGCCTTGAACTCGTGGAAGCGGCTCCCGTCGACGAGGCGGGCGATCAGCTCGCGCGGCTCGAACGGCTGGCGGTAGTCCTCCGGGACGAGCCCGTAGAGGTCGGCGGGGTCCGTCGCCGGCGGTTCCGGGTCCGCGTGCTCCCACGGTGGCTCGGGCTTCCGCCCATGCAGGTTGCGGACGATCGAGCGGACGAGCGCGAGCGCGTGCTCGTCGGAGGCCGCGTGATGGTCGGCGACGCCGGAGCGGCGCGTGTGGACGTCGGCGCCGCCGAGCTCCTCGGCCGTCACGTCCTCGCCGGTGGCGGCCTTCACGAGCGGCGGGCCGCCGATGAAGATCGTGCCGGTGCCCCTGACGATGACCGTCTCGTCGCTCATCGCGGGCACGTAGGCCCCGCCGGCCGTGCACGAGCCCATCACGGCCGCGATCTGGGGGATGCCCTTCGCGGACATCCGGGCCTGGTTGAAGAAGATCCGCCCGAAGTGCTCGCGGTCCGGGAAGACCTCGTCCTGCAGCGGCAGGAAGGCGCCGCCCGAGTCGACGAGGTAGATGCACGGCAGCCGGTTCTGCTCGGCGACCTCCTGCGCGCGCAGGTGCTTCTTCACCGTCAGCGGGAAGTAGGTGCCGCCCTTCACGGTGGCGTCGTTCGCGACGATCACGCACTCCCGCCCCTCGACGACGCCGATTCCCGTGACGATTCCGGCCGACGGCGCCTGGCCGTCGTACACGTCCCAGGCGGCCAGGGCGCCGAGCTCGAGGAACGCGGTCCCGGGGTCGACGAGACGGTCGACGCGCTCGCGCGCCGGAAGCTTCCCGCGCGACCGGTGGCGCTCGAGCGCCTCGGCGCCGCCGCCGCGTGCGACGAGCGCGGTCCGCTCGCGCAGCTCGGCGACGAGCTCGGCCATCCGCGCGCCACGCCGCTCGAACAGGTCGCTCCGCTCGGCGTGCGACGTCAGGATGGCCATCGGGTGTCCGCGCCGGACGGGGGAAACCGGGTTTCCCCCGTGAGCTGAGCGTGGCGGAAGCAGCCGACGACGTGGTCGTTGACCATGCCGACCGCCTGCATGAACGCATAGCAGATCGTCGGGCCGACGAAGCGGAAGCCGCGGCGCTTGAGGTCGCGGCTCATCGCCTTCGAGTCGTCCGTTTCCGCGGGGATCTCGGAGAGCGACTGCCACCGGTTCACGCGCGGCGCGCCGCCGACGAACGACCACAGGTGCGCGTCGAGGCCCCCGAGCTCGACCGTGGCGCGCGCGTTGCCGATCGCCGACTCGATCTTCGCCCGGTTCCTGACGATTCCCGGATCCGCGAGCAGCCGTTCCACGTCCGCCGGGCCGAAGGCGGCCACCCGCTCGACGTCGAAGCCCGCGAACGCCTCGCGGTAGCCCTCGCGCTTGCGCAGGATCGTCGCCCACGAGAGCCCCGCCTGGGCGCCCTCGAGGACGAGCAGCTCGAAGAGCTGCCGCTCGTCGTGGGAGGGGACGCCCCACTCCTCGTCGTGGTAGGCCAGAGAGAGCGGGTCGTCGAGCGACGCCCAGCCGCAGCGCTCCACGGCGGCCTCTACGCCTGCGGCAGGACGAGCTCGAGGAGCTCGTCGCCGGCGGGGACGAACCCGCGGCCCCGGTAGAAGTCGAGGGCCCGGCGGTTGTCGCCCTCGACCATGACCTCGAGCCGGCGCGCGCCGGCGGAGATGGCGAAGCCCTCCGCGTACTCGAGCAGCTGACGGCCGACGCCCTCGCCCTCGTGCGCGACCGTGACGAAGAGCTGGTCGATCCGCACCGCGTCGTCGTCGTGGCTGACCGCGACGAACCCTGCCGCGCGCCCCTCGAGCTCGGCCACGAAGACCGTGTCCGACTCGAGCGTCGCGATCGTCCGGGAGTCGTCCCAGCGGTTGCGCTCGCCGAAGGACTCGCGGGCAAGCCCGAAGAGGAGACCCTCGTCCTCGTCCCTGTACGGCCGGATCGTCGTCTTCCGGTAGGGCACGCACCCGCATTGTAAGGTGGCGCCCGTGCTGCCGGAGGACGTGTACGCGCTCCGCTGGGCCTCCGACCCGCGCCTCTCGCCCGACGGTCGGACGGTCGCCGTCGTCGAGAACTGGGTCGACCGGGAAGCGAACGACTACCGCGCCGCGATCTGGCTCGTCCCGGTCGACGGCTCCTCCCCCGGACGCCGGATCACGGCCGGCCACAAGGTCGACGTCGACCCGCGCTTCTCGCCCGAAGGCAGCCGTCTTGCCTTCGCGTCGAGCCGCGACGGGGAGAAGAAGCAGCTCTACGTCCTCCCGCTGGACGGCGGCGACGCGCTCCGGCTGACCGAGCTGGGCGAGGACGTCACCGACGCCGTCTGGTCGCCCGACGGTTCCCGGCTCGCGTTCGTCGCCCGGGTCCGCGCGCCCGAGTACGCCGAGACGGACGACCGGCGCCGTTCGCCCCGCCGCTTCAAGCGCCTCTCCTACAAGCTCGACAACGTCGGGTGGATCGGCGACCGGCGACGGCACGTCTTCGTCGTCCCGGCGGACGGCTCCGAGCCGGCCAGGCAGCTGACGGACGGCGACTTCGAGGACGGCCCGCCGTCGTGGTCGCCCGACGGCACGCGGCTCGTCTTCGCGGCCGGAAGGCACGAGGACTGGGACGTCGAACCGTTCGTCGACCTGTACGTCGTCCCCGCGTCGGGTGGGGAGCCGCGGCCGCTGACGCGGACGGACGCCGAGTACGAGGCGCCGGCGTGGTCGCCGGACGGCGTGTCGATCGCGTGCCGCGTCGGCCCCGGCGGGTTCGACTACCCGCACCACCAGCAGATCGCCGTCGTCGACGCGACGACGGGCGAGCGGCGCGTGCTCACCGGGTCGCTCGACCGGAACTGCGGCCCGTACCCGGCGCTCCGCGAGCCGATCTGGGAGGCCGACTCGATCGTCTTCGGGCTCGAGGACGCCGGCAACACGCACGTCTATCGCGTCTCTCGCGACGGCTCCGGCGCGCCCGGGCTCGTCGTCGGCGGCGAGCAGCGCGTCACCGGGTACGACGTGGCCGGCGGCGTGCTCGTCCACACCGCGTCGACCGCCACCGTGCCGGCCGAGCTCTACGCCGGCGAGCGGCGGCTGACGGATTTCTCGCGGGACTTCTGCCGGCACGTATCGCTCGTCGCGCCGGAGCGCTTCACGGCGACCTCTCCGGACGGCGCGGAGGTCGACGCCTGGATCGTGCGACCGCCGGGCTTCGAGGCGGGCCGGCGCTATCCGACGATCCTGACAATCCACGGCGGCCCGTTCTCCCAGTACGGGACGGGCTTCTTCGACGAGGTGCAGGTGTACGCGCGCGCCGGCCACGTCGTCCTCTTCTCGAACCCGCGCGGCTCGTCGGGGTACCGGGAGGCGTGGGGCCGTGCGATCCGCGGGCCCGTCGACGGCGGCGGCGGCTGGGGCTCCGTCGACTACGTCGACCTGATGGCGGTGGTGGACACCGCCCTCGCGCGCTTCGACTGCTGTGACGCCGGGCGGCTCGCCGTCATGGGCGGCTCGTACGGCGGCTACATGACGAGCTGGATCATCGGCCACACGGACCGGTTCCGCGCGGCGATCTCGGAGCGTGCGGTGAACAACATGATCTCCGAGTTCGGCTCGAGCGACATCGGCTGGTTCATGAAGGGCTACACGGGCGTCTTCCCGTTCGAGGACCTCGAGCCGTTCGTCGCCCAGTCGCCGACGACGTACGCGACGCGGATCACGACTCCGGTGCTGCTGCTCCACTCCGAGCAGGACCTCCGCTGCAACGTCGAGCAGGCGGAGCACCTGTTCACGATCCTCCGCCTGCTCAAGCGGGACGTCGAGTTCGTCCGCTTCCCCGCGGAGAGCCACGAGCTGACCCGCTCGGGCTCGCCGCTCCATCGGGTGCAGCGCTTCGAGCTCGTGCTCGAATGGTTCGCCCGGAAGCTCTGACTAGTACGGAGGCGGACCCTCCTCGACGTAGGTGGTGCGCCGCCGGGTCGCCCAGTAGCCGGGGCCGGCCCAGGTCGACCAGAAGACCATGGAGAGGAGCGCGCCGACGATCCCGACGATCAGGAGGATGTAGCCGACGGTGTTGATGTCGACGCCGTTCGTATGGTGGTGCACCGCGAAGGCGAGGATCGCGCCGACCGCGATCAGGATGATGCTCACGCCGAGTCCCATCGCTTCTCCTTTCGTTCGAGAGGGAAACGGGGCGGGGCCGGCGGCGGTTACGGCGGCGTCAGCTCGCGGACTCGAGCACCTGCTGCCTGCCGTTGCCGTTCGCGCAGGGCGCGGGCTCCTTCACGACGAGCACCGGAATCGGCGAATGCTGGACGAGTCGGGCCGAGGTGCTGCCGAGAACCGCGCCGGCGAGTGCGCCGAGTCCGCGCGAGCCGACGACGATCAGCTCCGCGTCGTGGTAGCGGGCGGCCCGGATGAGCTCGTCGGAGGTGTCCCCTTCGACCACCTCGTGCTCCGCCTCGACGCTGGCGGCCTCCGCCTCGTCGATCGCGGGGCCGAGGGCGGCGCGCGAGCGGGCGAGCTGCTCGCTCAGGCGGTGCTGGTAGTAGGGATCGCCGAGCAGCCACGTGTCCGGCCGCACGAAGACGAAGATCACCCGCGTGCCGAGCCGCCGGGCGAGCTCGAGCCCGTGGGTCACGGCCGCGCGTGCACCGGGCGAGCCGTCCGTTCCGATGACGATCGTGTTCATCTCCGTCTCCTTTTCGTCAGTGTCCAGAGGGTCGGCGCCGGAGGCTCCGGCCGCATCCGGGCGGAGCCCCAAGCCGGTCGCGGAAGTTCCGCAGTCAGGGAGAGGAGTTCGCGGACGGCCGCTCGGGGCCGTCCGACCCCGGCGTCAGACTGCGGCGCCGTGTGCGGACGGTTCACCTCGTCGGTGCGCGGCTCGGAGCTGCGCGAGCGGTTCCAGGTAGCGGTGCCGGACGGCTACGTCGAGCGCTATAACCTCGCGCCGACGCAGCGGGCCGCGATCGTCCGTAGAAGCCCGCACGGCCGCGAGGCCGCCCTCGCCCGCTGGGGCCTCCTCCCGGCGTGGGCGAAGGACGCGTCGATCGGCTACAAGCTGATCAACGCACGGGCCGAGACGCTCACGGAGAAGCCCGCGTTCCGTTCGCTCCTCCACCGGCATCGGTGTCTCGTCCTCGCGGACGGCTTCTACGAGTGGCGGATCGCGCCCGACGGCACCCGCGAGCCCGTCCGCTTCCATCTCGCGGACGGCGGCCCCTTCGCGTTCGCCGGCCTCTGGACCGCGCGCCGCGACGACCCTGCCGGCGAGCTCCTCGAGAGCTTCACGATCGTGACGACCCGGCCGAACGAGCTCGTGGCGCCGGTGCACGACCGGATGCCCGCGATCCTGCTGCCGGAGCTCGAGGACGAGTGGCTCGACCCTGAGATCTCGCGCGAGCACGCGCTCGCGCTGCTCGAGCCCTACGACGCGCGCGCGATGCGCGCGGAGCCTGCCTCACGCCGCGTCAACTCGGTCCGCAACGACGACCCGGGTCTGCTCGTCCCGGACGAGCTGCTCCCGGCGGCGTAGCAGCGCCGGCCGCTCCACGTCCTGCTCGACGACGTCGACGAGGAGGTCGACGACGAACGGGTCGAACTGCGTCCCGGAGTTCGCCCGGAGCTCGCGCAGCGCGGCCGGCACCGGCAGCGCCTTCCGGTACGAGCGGTCGGTCGTCATCGCGCTGAAGGCGTCGCAGCAGGCGACGATGCGCGCGATCTGCGGGATGTCGTCGGCGGCGAGACCGTCGGGGTAGCCGGAGCCGTCGAAGCGCTCGTGGCAGGAGCGGACGATGGCGCCGACCTCGCCGAGGATGCCGCCGACGCCCGAGAGCATCCGCTCGCCCTCGATCGTGTGCGTCTTCATCAGCGCCCACTCGTCGGGCGAGAGCGGGCCCGGCTTGCGGATCACCTCAGTCGGGATCCGGATCTTCCCGACGTCGTGGAGCAGCGCGACGAACTCGGCCGTCCGCGCATCGCGACCGGTGATCCCCGCTCGAGCGCAGACGGCGAGCGTCAACGAGACGACGTCGCGGCTGTGCGCGCCGGTGTACGCGTCGTCGGCCTCGACGACGTCGCCGAGCAGCATCGCCGTCCCGCGGTACGCCTGCCCGAGCTCGAGGGCGTGGTCGATGCGGATCCGGCGCTCCCGCGCGAAGACGGCCATTAGCCCGACGACGGGGAGGCAGAGCGCGAAGGCGAAGCCGTGGCCGCTGGCGGAGACGACCGCCGCGACGAGACCGACCGGCGCGAGCGCCACGTCGAGCAGGGCGGCCGAGGCGAGTGAGAGGATCTGCGCCGTCGGCCGCTCGCCGAATGCGAGCAGGCCGCGCCCGGCCGACGCGAGGAAGTCGAAGAGGAACTGCGCGCCGAGCGCGGCGACGTACAGCGGCCAGTCGCTCCAGGCCGGCTTGTCGACGCCCGCGAGGCCCAGCACGAGCACGGGCCCGAGCGAGAACCACGCGCTCGTCAGGCCGAGCAGGCAACGCTCGAGGTGCGCCTCGCCGCGGATCCGATCGACGACGGCGCCGAGGACATAGCAGGCCGCCGCGACGAACGGAACCGTCCGCAGCGGGAGCAGGAACACCATCGGGACGAACACGATCTGCGTCGGCACGACGGTCGCCGGGCCGATCTCGAACTCCACGCGCGAGACGACGATGTAGGCGGCGGCGACGGCCGCGGCAAGGGCCCACGGGAAGGGCCGTTCAGGGGGCAGGATCGCGGCGAGAGCTCCGGCGGCCGCGAGGAAGAGCGCGCCGAGGACGAGCGTTGCGCGCCGGTCGCGCCGGTCCGGCCGGCGGACGATGCGCTCCCGCGACGCCGCGATCTGGTCGCCGCTCTCGAGGTCCGCGCCGAGCAGATCGCCTCCGCGCAGGAGGCGACCGACGAACGACCCGATCGTCCGGGAGGCCGAAGCCACGTACTCAGGATCGACCGGATGGCCGGGTCTGAACAATCACCCCGTAGGGGGAGGGCAACGCCCTGCCTCGCGCACAGAGTCAGTGCGGTTTCTTCGACGCTGACGGGAGTGAGGAGGATCAGGATGATCCGAAAGTGGCAGATCAGGACGATCGGAGCGGCGGCGGTGACGGCTGCGGCGGCGGCCTGCGCGGACGGCGCCGCGGCGAGCACTGGCACCGACCCGTGCGGCAACACGGTGACCTACGTGCAGCCTTTCCTGCGCTGGCTCGACCCCGACACGTACGTGGCGGTTCCGGGCGGCTCGTTCGAGAACACCGCGCCGGCGTTCGCGCTCGCGGGCGGGGCGAAGATCGTCGGCGGCAACGAGCCCTGGAGCATGGGCGGGAAGTCGCTCTCGCTCCCCGCCGGGGCCTCCGCGCTCAGCCCCGCCATGTGCGTCGGCGTCTTCTATCCGACGATCCGCATGTTCGCGACGAACTCCGGGAGCCCGGCCTCCGCGCTGCGGGTCGACGTCCTCTACACGAGCAAGTCGGGTGTGACCTCCTCGTTGCTCGCGGGCCGGTTCTACGCGAACGGCACGTGGCAGCCCTCGCCGATCCTGACGTTCCTGAGCAGCGCCTTCGGCCAGCTCAACGGCATCTACGTGAACTTCAAGCTGACGGTCGAGGGCTCGGGCAACTGGAAGGTCGACGACCTCCTCGTCGACCCGGTGAAGCACCGCTAGCCATGCGCGGCCGACTTCACACCTCACGCGCGGCGCTCGCCGCCGCCGGGCTCGCCGCAGCCGCCCTCGTCGCCGCCTCCCCCGCCGGTGCCGCGACCACGGGCAAGGATCCCTGCGGCAACACGGTCACGTTCGTCCAGCCGTTTCTCGGCTGGCAGGACTCCGACGTCTACGTGCTCGGGCCGGGCGGCTCGTTCGAGCCCGGAACGCCGAGCTGGACGCTCGCGGGCGGCGCCTCGATCGCTGCCGGCAACGAGCCGTGGAAGGTCGGCGGCTCGACGAACGGCTACGCGCTCTCCCTCCCGTCGGGCGCGAACGCGACGAGCCGCACCATGTGCGTGGACGCGAGCTACCCGACGTTGCGGTTCTTCCTCCAGAACACCGGCTCGCCCGCCTCGACGCTGCGGCTCGACGTGATGTTCCGCAAGCAGGACGGGTCGCAGAAGGTCTTCACCGTCGGCCACTTCAGCGGCTCCTCGACGTGGGCGCCGACGCCGGTCACCTTCTTCAACCCGCTCGCGAACGGCTGCTCGACGGCGACCGTCCTCGTCAACTTCCGGCTCACGGTCGAGGGCGCCGGATCGTGGAAGGTCGACGACCTCTACGTCGACCCGGTCAAGCACCGCTAGAGGGCTTGATGTGAAATCGGCGCCCCGTGGGGCCGTTTCAGGCCAAGCAGGGGCGGCTTGGCGTCCGCAGCGCAGGCCGGTGGCCTGTGCAAGGGCGACGAGACGGCCATGCGCCGTGCCTGAAGCGGCATCCGCGGCCCCGCTCTGTTTCACATCAAGCCTCTGGTCGAGCTTCGTCCGTTCAGCCGGTGCCGGTGGCGAGGCGGTCGCGCTCGAGCGCCTGCTGAATCGCCCGCGTCAGCGCCTCCGGGCCGAACGGCTTCTGGAGGAGCATCGCGTCGCCCTCGAGCAGCTCGGCCGAGCGGTCGACGTAGCCGGACATGTAGACGACGCTGACGGAGGGGCGCTCCTCGAGCAGCTGCTGTGCGAGCTCGGCGCCGTTCATTCCCGGCATCACGACGTCGGTGAGCAGGACGTCGATCTGCCCGTCGTGGGCGGCCGCGACCTCGAGCGCCTCGCTGCCCTCGCCCGCCTCGAGCACGCGGTAGCCCTGCTGCACGAGGATCCGCCGCATCGGGTCGCGCACGATCTCCTCGTCCTCGACGAGCAGCACGGTCTCGTGGCCGCCCAGCACCGTCGCAGGCGCCCGCACCTCCCCGGGCGCCTCGACCGGCTCGCCGACAGACGGCAGGTAGACCGAGAAGGTCGAGCCCTTGCCGGGCTCGCTGACGACCTCGAGGTGGCCCCGGCTCTGGCGGACGATGCCGTGCACGGTCGCGAGCCCAAGACCGGTGCCGTGGCCTTCCTTCGTCGTGAAGAACGGCTCGAAGATGTAGGGCCGAACCTCGGGCGGGATGCCGGTGCCGGTGTCCGTCACGGACAGGACGACGTACCCGAGCGCGCGCTCGAGGCTGCGACTCTCGATCGTCAGGTGGCCGCCGCCCGGCATCGCGTCGCGGGCGTTGATGACGAGGTTGATCAGCACCTGCTCGATCTGGCCCGGGTCGGCCCGGACAGCGCCGAGCTCCGGGTCGAGCGTCGTCTCGAGCTCGATGTCCTCGCCGATCAGCCGGCGGAGGAGGTCGTCGAGCCCGGAGACCGTCTCGTTGAGGTCCATCAGCTGCGGCTGGAGCACCTGCCGGCGGCTGAACGCGAGCAGCTGCTTCGTCAGCGCCCCTGCCCGCTCGGCCGCCCGCTCGAGCGACTCGACCGTCTCGCGCTCCTCGGCGTCGGCCGGCAGGCTGTCGAGGAGCAGCCACGCCTGGCTCTTGATCGCGAGCAGGATGTTGTTGAAGTCGTGCGCGATCCCGCCGGCGAGCCGGCCGAGCGCCTCCATCCGCTGCGCCTGGCGGAGGTCGTCCTCGAGCCGCTTGCGCTCGCTGACGTCGGAGACGATCTCCATCGTCCCGGTGACGACGCCCGCGGCGTCGCGGACGGGCGCGACGCCGATGGCCACGTCGACCGCCTGCCCGTCGCGCCGCAGCAGCCGCAGCTCACCCTGCGCGAACCCGGCGGAGACCGCCCGGCCGACGAGCCGCTCGTGCTCGGCGCGGGCATCCTCCGGCACCGGCGGCGGCTTCCCGACGGTCTCGGATGCGAGCCAGCCGAACATCCGCTCGGCCGTGCGGTTCCAGAGCTCCACCCGGCCCGAGCGGTCGAGCTCGACGATGGCGGCCGGCGACGCCTCGATCAGCGCCCGGAGCCGCTCGCCTGACGCCTGCGCCCGCTCGGCGCCGAGCACGACGCGGCTGCGCAGGTAGATCGCGACCGCACCGGCGACGGTCAGCGTCCCCGTGGTCAGCATCCACGTCACCGCCGACAGGTCCGGCGGGCGCGCGACGCCGAGCACGATCGCGTACGCCGCGATCAGCAGGGCCAGCTGCAGCACGGCCTGCCGCGGCGTGAAGAAGTAGCCGACGAAGAGGACGAACCAGAAGTAGAAGAGTGAGAGCGCGACCGCGCCCTCGCCGCCGAAGGCGATGCCGGCGCTCACGAGTGCGGTCCCGCCGGCCGCGAGGATCTGGCAGGCAGTGACCGGGAGCCGGTCGAACAGCGCGAGCACGGCGCCCGCGAGCAGGTACGTCGCGAGCGCGAGGAGCACGCTCGCGAGCCGGTCGCGACCAGCGTTTCCCGGCAGCGCGAGCGAGACGAGCTCGAGCGTCGCCGCCGTCGTCAGCAGGAAGAACGCCGTGCGCGCCATCGCGGCGCGCTCGTCGTCGGCACGTCCCTCGCGGACGACCAGACGCGCGACGAGCTGGTGGAGAGGCACGTGTGTCGCCTCCATTGCTCCTCCGCTCTCGAGATCCTGCCTCCCGACCCCCCGGGCGAGCGCTTTCTACGCGATCAACCGCTCGCGCAGCGCCGTCGCCACGGCCTCGGTCCGCGTGTGCACGTTCAGCTTCGCCATCAGCTTGCGCACGTGCGTCCGCACCGTCTCGGGCGACAGGAAGAGGCGCTTCCCGACCTGCTCGTTCGTGCAGCCCTCGGCGAGCAGGCGCAGGATCTCGAGCTCCTGCCTCGTCAGGTCGTGCCGGGCCGGCGAGTCCATCAGGAAGCCGGCGAGCGCCGGATCGAGGTAGATCCCGCCCTGCGCGACCATGCGCACGGCCCTGGCGAGGTCGGAGATCGGCGCCTCCTTCAGCAGGAAGCCGCGCGCCCCACTCTCGAGCGCACCGCTCAGGAGCACCGGATCGGCGCCCGTGTAGAGGATCACGGCGGTCTCGGGCGCCTCGCGCGCGCAGCGGCGCGCGACCTCCGCGCCGTCGAGCACGGGCAGCCGCAGGTCGACGAGCGCGACCGACGGCCGGAGGCGCACGATCTCCTCGACCGCCTTCTCGCCGTCCACCGCGCGACCGAGCAAATCGACGCCGCTCCGGACGAGCACCTGGGCGATCGACTCGGTAACGATCGGGTGGTCGTCGGCGAGGACGCAGGTGATGGTGCCGTCCTCGCGCAGCGGCGGGCGCGGGCGCGCCGGCTGCGCCTGCGAGAGCACCTCGCGCGCGGCGGACGCGCGGACCGGCAACGCCTCGTCGACCAGCTGCTGGAACGAGTCCTCGAGCGCGCCGCGGCCGCCGTCCTCCGCGGTCATCCGCTCGATGGCGCTCAGGTGGAAGAGCAGCCTGTCCGTGCCCGCCCGGTGGCGGTTCACGAGATCGGGCGTGAAGCGCTCCGCCGCCCGCTGGATCCGCTCCTCTCGGCTCAAACCGTCCGTCCGTCCGTTCATCTCCGTGCCCCCTCTCTCAAGCGGTTCTCGACCACAAGATCGGCACGAGTGCCGTTTCACCTGACCCCTCGTTTCAGTCGGGCTCCCGCACAAGCGGGGGAGAGGGGAGGGGGCGGTCTGATGCACACCGCCCCCGGGGAGAGAGGAGTGGGTTTGCTCGCCAGAGCCTGGAACCGACCAAACCCGATCTGACGCTAGGTAGGGGGTCCCCCTGCGTCCATCACCCGAGCCGTGCTGCCGCAGGCCGGATGGAGGATCGGGGCCTTGCGTCCGCCCGGGCGGGGGACGGCGATCAGGGGCGGACGACGACGAGCAGGACGGTGCCGACTCCGAGGGCGGCGCCGACGAGCGAGAAGACAAGGGCGGTGCGGCTCTCGAGCGGCGCGTACTCGCCGCGCGCGAGCGCCTCCTCGATCCATTTCTGGCGGAGGTAGCCGTAGACGACGAAGGCGATCCCGACGAGTGCGAACGCGACGCCGATCGCCTCGAACGGCCACGCCGCGCCCGACGAGAGCTCCGGGACGAGGCGTCCGGCGCCGAAGCTGACGGCGAGCGAGGTCAAGCCGGTCCGCCACCAGGCGAGATACGTCCGCTCGCCGGCGAGGCGCGTCCGGCGCGTCGCGTCCCGTCTCTCGTCGAGGGGCGGGCTCATCGACGCCGATTCTGACGCACGTGGCGGTGCCGGTAACGGGGCGGTGCGCCCCGAGACTGGCAGGGGTGGAGCTCCTCCCGTTCTCGCACGCGATGGGCGTCCAGGGTCGCGAGCCGGTGCTCCTGCTGCTGCTCGCGTTCCTGATCACGTTCGCGCTCACCCGCGTCTACACGCGCCTCGCGCGCGTGCGCGGCTGGGGGAGCGCGAGCGCCGGTGGCATCCCCGTGCACCACATGGTCGTCGGGATCGTCTTCATCCTCGTCTCCGGGCTCGTCGAGATCGCCGTGCGCCCCGGCGGCGCCGGCCGGGAGCTTGTCGCGATCCTCTTCGGGGTCGGCGCGGCGTTCACGCTCGACGAGTTCGCGCTCTGGCTCTACCTCCGCGACGTCTACTGGTGCCCGGAGGGGCGGAGCTCGATCGACGCGACGGTGATGGGCATCCTGCTGGCCGCGCTGCTCCTCGTCGGAACGTCGCCGTTCGGCGTCCACGGCGCGAGCGGCGACGGTCGCGCCGCGGCGTTCGCGATGATCGCCGTGAACGTCGTCCTCGCAGTGACGACCTTCCTGAAAGGGAAGCTCACGCTCGGGATGCTCGCGGTCTTCGTCCCGCTCGTCGGCCTCGTCGCCGCGGTGCGGCTCGCGAAGCCGCGCTCGCTCTGGGCCAAGTGGTTCTACGGCGACGGGAAGCTCGCCCGTGCGCGGCATCGCTTCGAGCACGACCACTCCCGGCTCGTCCGCCTCCACCGCCGGTTCGACGACCTCCTCGGCGGAGCACCCTCGTTCGGCGATGCCTTCCCGCCGGCAGCGGCGGCCGGCCCGCGGCTGGCGGGCCGGCCGGCCGCAACGGCTACTGCTGACCCTTGAACACGCCGAAGACGGCGTGGAGCGGGTCGAGCAGGACGGCGAACCTGCCCATGTCGCCCGGGATGTCCATCGGCCCGGCGACGAGCTTCGCACCGAGCTCCTGTGCTCGCTCGGCCGCCCCGTCGACGTCGTCGACGCCGACGTACGGAAGCCAGTGCGGCGGCGCCTCGACGCCCTCCGGGCGGCCCATCAGCCCGGCGACGTCGGTCTCGCCGGCCCTGAGGATCGTGTACGGCCCGACGGCTCCCATCTCCATGTCGTTGCTCGTCCACCCGAAGACGTCGCCGTAGAACTGCTTCGCGCCCTCGACGTCGGTCGTCATCAGCTCGTCCCAGACGAAGACGCCTGACGCGGCCGGACCCTCACCTTCCGGCTGGTACGCCGAGATGACAGCGCCCTGCGGGTCGGCGAGGATCACGAACCGCCCGACCTCGGGCATGTCCATCGGGCCGTGCAGGATCGAGCCGCCGCCGGCGCGTGCGCGCTCGGCCGTCGCGTCGGCGTCCTCCACGCTCACGTGGGCGAGCCAGTACGCGTGGTCGCCCTCGGACTTCCAGAACCCGCCGTGGTTCTGCCCGTTCACGTGGATCATCGGGTAGTCCATCTCACCGGGCTTGAACGATTCGAGCTCCCAGCCGAAGAGCTCGGCGTAGAACGCCTGGGCCCGGGACGGATCGGCGGAGTGCTGCTCGTGCCAGACGACCTTGCCTGCGGTCTGCACGTGGGTGCTCATCCGCTACCTCCTCGCAGTCGACGGGCCGGACACTAGCGCCCGCCGCGCGGCGCCGCGGTGACGGCTTGGAGAAGCCGGCGCGTCGCCCTTCCGGACGTGGCCGGCGTCGGCTGCTTCGGTCACGTCTCGGGGCCTGGCCCCTTTCCACTGCGGAGACATGTCCGTGCCACGGCTGCCTCCGTCGGGTTTCCGGGACTTTCGGCCGGTTCGGACAGGTCCGGGGGCCTGGCCCCACGGGTTGCCCGAAACAGCCGAGTCAAGGGCTCGACGGGCGCTGGCTGGACGGGCGGGGTCAGAGCAGCCCGAGCTCGCGGGCGCGCGCGACGGCCTCCGCGCGGCCGGAGGCGCCGAGCTTCCGGAAGATACTGCGCGAGTGCGTCTTGATCGTGTTCAGCGAGACGTACAGCTCGCGGCCGATCTCGCGCTGGGACAGCGCCGTCGCGAGCAGGCGAAGAACCTGCAGCTCGCGCTCGCTGAGCGCATCGCCGGGCTCGGCAGGCGGCGCGGCGCGCACGCCGAGCCGCCGCTCGGCGTCGGCCACCCGTTCGGCGAAGACCCCGACGTCCGCCGCCGATGCGGCCGCCTCGCGCGCTTCGGCGAGCGCCGCGGCCGCGCCCTCGCCGTCGCCGCGCGCGTGGAGGACCCGTGCCAGCTGCGTCAGGATCCACGTCGTCGACGTCGGCCCGTAGCCCCGGCGGACGAGCTCGGCGGCGCGCTCGAGCGACTCCTGCGCCGCGGCGAGGTCGCCGCAGCGCTCGACGCACAGGCCCCGGGCGAGGTGCGCGTGCGCCATGCACCAGTGCTCGGTGATGCCGTGCGCGTCGCCGATCGCGAGCGAGCGCGACGCAGCCTCGGCGGCGCGGCCCCAGTCGCCGAGGCCGGCGTGGCAGCAGGCGACCGAGCCGAGGCCCGACGCGTGGTTCAGATGGTGGCCGCTCTCCCGGCCGATCCGGGCGTACTCGTCGACGAACGGCAGACCCTCGGCCCACTCGCCGCGCGCCATGTGGCCGAGCCCGACGCAGGCGACGCCGATCGCGCGCCACGGGGCACCTTCCGGCTCCGTCGCGAGCACGCCGTGGCCGGCGTTCAGCGAGCCGCCCGCGTCGCCGGATTCCCAGAGGTAGGCGGCGCGGACGCAGGCGAGCCCGCCCTCGCGCGAGGTGAGCCCTTCGAGCAGCGGCCCGCGCGGCTCGGCCTGCTCGGCGGCTGCGAGCCAGCGGGCGACGTCGTCCATCCGTCCGAGGCTCAGCGCGATGAACGCCGCGGCGAAGCAGAGCCTGAAGTCGGCCCGGACGATCTCGTCCGGCAGGGACGAGAGCCAGCGCGCCACGATCCGGTCTCCGGCCTCGCCCAGCAGCATCGAGGCCCAGTGCCCGCAGACGAGCTCCGCCGCGACGTCCGCGTCACCCGCCGCGAGCGTGTGCTCGATCGCCTCGGAGACAAGATCCGCCTCGAGGAGCCAGCTCGCGGCGCGCCGGTGGAGCTCCGGCACGAGCGCCGGCTCGGAGTGGGCGAGCTCGAGGCGGAGCAGCTCCTGGAAGAGGTGGTGGTAGCGGTACCACGTCCGGGTCGAGTCCAGCGGGACGAGGAACAGGCTCCGCCGCTCGATCTCGCGCAGCCGCGCCTGCGCGTCCTCGACGCCGGCGACCGCGGCGCAGAGCGGCGCCGAGAAGCGGTCGAGGATCGAGGTCCGAAGCAGGAAGGCGCGGACTGGCTCCGGCTGCGCGGCGAGCACCTCGGCGCTGAGGTAGTCGACGACGTGGCGGTCGTCGCCGGCGAAGCGGGCGAGAAAGGCGCCGCGGTCCTCGGCGCCGCGCAGCGAGAGCGCCGCGAGGTAGAGGCCGGCGACCCAGCCCTCGGTCCGCCGGCGCACCCGTGCAAGGTCGGCCTCGTCGAGGCCGACGCGGAGGATGCCGTTCACGAGCGCCTCGGTCTCGTGCTCGCCGAAGCGCAGGCGGTCGACGTCGATCTCGACGAGCTCGCCGCGGGCTCGGAGCCGGCCGAGCGCGAGCGGCGGCTCGGTTCGCGTCGCGAGCGCGACCTGCAAGCCGGGCGGCGCGAACTCGACGAGGAAGCGGAGCTGCTCGTGGATCTCGGCGCGCTCGATCGCGTGGTAGTCGTCGAGCGCGAGGACGAGCTCGGCGTGAAGCTCGTCGAGCTCGTTGACGAGCGCCGGGAGGACGTCGTCGACGACCTCGGTGCCCGGCACGCCGAGCAGGTCGAGGGCGGCCCCGCCGACGCCCGGCTCGACGGTCCTGAGCGCCTGGATCGCGTACGTCCAGAAGCGGGCCGGGTCGTTGTCGCCGGTGTCAAGACCGACCCAGGCGAAACGCCCGTCCCCTGCCGACTCGGCCCAGGCCGCGAGCAGCGTCGACTTGCCGAACCCCGCCGGCGCCCGGATCAGCGTCAGCCGGCGCGGCCCGCGGGCGAGCTCGGCGAGGAGCTCCGGCCGCGGCACCAGGTTCCGGACGAGCGGTGCGTGGAGCTTCGTGGCGATGAGCGGCCCGCCGGTCACGGCCGCCTCGGAGACCATGGCGGTAGCCTAAGGGCCTCGAAAAGTGGAGCAGCCGCTCCTTCAGCCCAGCTGGCGATCCAGGTTGAAGGCGGCGCTGATCAGCGCGAGGTGGGTGAAGGCCTGCGGGAAGTTGCCGAGCGCCTCGCCGGCCGGGCCGATCTCCTCCGCGTAGAGGCCGAGGTGGTTCGCGTACGTGAGCATCTTCTCGAACGCGAGCCGCGCCTCGTCCAGGCGGCCGGCGCGTGCGAGCGCCTCGACGTACCAGAAGCTGCAGATCGAGAACGTCCCCTCCTCGCCGTGCAGCCCGTCCGGCGAGGCGCCCGCGTTGTAGCGGTAGACGAGGCTGTCCGAGACGAGCTCGTTGCCGATCGCGTCGAGCGTCGAGAGCCAGCGCGGGTCGGTCGGCGCGATGAACTTCACGAGCGGCATCAGCAGCACCGATGCGTCCAGGAACTGGGTGTCGAAGTGCTGGACGAAGGCGCCCCGCTCCTGGCTCCAGCCCCGGTCCATGATCTGGTGGTAGATCGCGTCGCGCGTCCGCATCCACGCGAAGAGGTCGGCCGGGAGTCCCCGCTGTCGCGCGATCCGGACCGCCCGCTCGACCGCGACCCACGACATCAGCCGGGAGTACGTGAACTTCTGCCTGCCGCCGCGCACCTCCCAGATGCCCTCGTCGGCCTGGTCCCAGTTGGCCGAGATCCAGTCGACGATCCGGCAGAGCTGCTGCCAGGCCTCGTGGTAGATCGGCGTCCCGTATTTGTTGTAGAGGTACACGGAGTCGATCAGCTCCCCGTAGATGTCGAGCTGGAGCTGGTCGGCGGCGCCGTTGCCGATCCGGACGGGCGCCGAGCCGCGGTAGCCCTCGAGGTGCGTCAGCGTTTCCTCGTGGAGGTCGGCGCGACCGTCGATCCCGTACATGATCTGGAGCGGCCCGGTCGCCCGGTCGTGGCTGCAGTCGCGGAAGCGGTCGGTGAGCCAGTCCATGAACGCCGCCGCCTCGTCCGTGAACCCGAGCCGGAGGAGCGCGTACAGCGAGAAGGCGGCGTCGCGGATCCACGTGTAGCGGTAGTCCCAGTTGCGCTCGCCGCCGAGCTGCTCCGGCAGGCTCGTCGTCGGCGCGGCGACGATCGCGCCCGACGGCTGGTAGGTCAGGAGCTTCAGGGTCAGCGCGGAGCGCTGCACCATCTCGCGCCAGCGGCCCTGGTAGCGGCTCCGCCGGAGCCAGCCGCGCCAGTAGCCGACCGCCTGCTCGAAGAGGTTCGCCGTCTCCTCCTCCGCGTACGGCCGCGGGCGATCGGCGTCCTCGAGCACGAACGTCGCCGTGTGCGTCGGGCCGAGCTCGAGCTCGGCGACGACGCCCGTCCCGGTCGGGTGCAGCCGGACGGGCGAGCTCAGCGCGAGCGTCAGCGCCGGCGAGCGGAAGACGGCACCGTGGTCTACGAGTGCCGTCTCGTGCTCCGCGCGGCCGTAGTCGAAGCGGGGCTCGACCTCGACGCGGAACCGCATCGTCCCGCGGACGCAGAGGATCCGGCGGACGAGCTTCTGCGAGCCGCCGACCGGCATGAAGTCCTGCACCTCCCCGACGCCGTCGGGTGTCAGGAAGCGCGTGATCAGGACGTTCGTGTCCGGGAAGTAGAGCTGCTTCACGTTCGCCCCCTCGCGCGCCGCGGCGACCCGGAAGAAGCCGCCGCGGCGCCGGTCGAGGAGAGCGGCGAAGACGCTCGGCGAGTCGAAGCGCGGGGCGCAGAACCAGTCGATCGTGCCGTCCGTGCCGACGAGCGCGATCGTGCGGAGATCGCCGATGACGCCGTGCTCCTCGATCGGCAGGTAGCCGGCAAGCTCGGGCGTGGCGGCGGCGGCCGGCACGGTCTCGGTCAGCATGCGCTCGTAGTCGCGTCCAGACCGGAAGCGTTACACGGACGCCAGGCGGGCTGGAAGCCCTCGCCGAGCGCGGTCGGCCGGCCGCCCGTCGCGGAGATCGTCCAGAGGCGCGGCCGGCCGCCGCGGCCCTGCGTCCAGTAGACGAGCCGGCGTCCGTCGGGTGACCAGTGCGGGCCGAGCTCGTCGACGCGGGTGCGCGTCAGGCGGTGCACGTCCGTGCCGCCGGTGCGCATCACGTAGAGCTCGAGGTTGTCCGTCCGGCCGCTGACGAAGGCGATCCGGCGGCCGTCGGGCGAGAAGGCGGGCAGGCCGTCGTCCTGCGGGCTCCGCGTGAGCCGGCGCACCTCGCGGCCGTCGGCGTCCATCACGAAGAGCTCCTGGTTGTCGCTCCCGGCGCGGTCGCTCGCGAAGACGATGCGGCGGCCGTCCGGCGACCACGACGGCGCCTGGTCGGTGACGTAGGCAGGCGTCCGCGTGAGCCGGCGGACGTGCGAGCCGTCCGCGTCCATGACGTAGAGCTTCGCCTGACCGCCGGCGCGCGTCCTCGCGAAGGCGATCCGCCGGCCGTCGGGCGACCACGCGGGCGCGTCGTCGATGCCTCGTGCACGCGTGAGGCGGCGGGGCCCGCGTCCGCCGGCGCCGACGACCCAGACGTCGTCGTCGCCGGCGCGGTCGCTGACGAACGCGAGCCGGCGCCCGTCCGGCGACCAGGCCGGCCCGTAGTCCGACGCCCGGTTCGACGTCAGCCGCCGGACGACGGCGCCGCGAGCGTCCGCCAGGTCGAGCTCCGAATCGCCGCCGCGAGCCGAGACGAACGCCAGCGCGACGGCAGCGGTCTCCAGGAGGAGCATGCGGACGCGTCCGTCACCCGCGCCGCCGCGTTACGGGATCACCAGGTGCACCGAACCGGTCACCGGGGATTGTTTGTCGCGAGAAGCGCCGGGAACCACATGGTCAGCGCGGCCCGGCGGGGCTGGAGGGGCAGTCAAGCCGGGCCGCATCCCACGAAGGGAGGCCAAGATGATCCTTCTCGTCGTCCTTGCGCTGCTCGCCATCGTCGCGTTCGGCGTCGGCTTCACGGTTCACTGGCTGTTCGTCGTGGCTGCCGTCCTCGCGCTCGTCTGGCTGATCAGCCTGCTCGCGGGCGGGGTCGGCGGCCGGACGCGGCGGGCATGGTGGTGACGTACTGAGTAGGCCCGAGCCGGGCCCTGACTCCGGGGCCCGGCCTACTTCTTCTTCGTCGGGGCGACCACGCAGTCCACGCCGCTCTTCAGGCGGAGGCAGCTGCTGGTCGTGATCTTCCCGCGGGTGCGGCCGCGGACGAAGCTGAGGACGTCGCTCGTCACCTGAGCGACGTAGGTCTGACCGTCGGTGCTGACGTCCAGCTGGACGCTGAGCCCGATCGCGAGGTCGCCGCCGAGCCCCTTCGTGGAGGCGACGAGGTCGGCGAGATGGCTCGTATACCTGCCGTGGGCGGTCCGGTAGGCCTGCTCGCCCGAGTCGATCTTGCTCACGGCGTCGCGCGTGCGGGCGGCGCGGTCCTTCGAGCTCAGTGTGCTCGAGCTCTTCGAGCCGCGCAGGACCGGCAGGAGGAAGAGCAGGAGGATCGCGATCAGGATGAAGGGCGCGTAGCGCCGGTATTGCGGGGGCATCGCAGGCGACGTTACAGGTGCCGCCGGCCGGCTGCCGAGGTGACGGCTTTCCCGCAGCCGCTCTGCGGCGAAGGGCCGAGGCCGGAACGCGCGGCCGGCGGGAGGCTTCCCGCATGATCACCATCAATACAACAACAGCCGCTCGGAGCCAGGCCCACGTCGGGCAGGCGATGCACGTCGGGCTCGTCAGCTGTGCCGTCGAGACGCCGCTGCTGTCGGTCGCGCGCATCCTCGCGGGCCACCGCGTCCACTGCGTCGTCGTCTTCGACCGCGGCAGCGAGGCCGATGAGGCGCGCCTCCTCTGGGGCATCGTCTCGGACCGCGACGTCGCCGCCGCCGTCGCCGCGGGCGCGATCGACGACCAGACTGCCGGCAGCGTCGCGGCGGAACCGCTCGTCACGGTCTCGCCCGCCGAGTCGCTCGAGCGCGCCGCGCAGCTGATGGCCGAGCACGGCGTCGGGCACCTCGTCGTGCTCGACCCGCGCACGCATCGGCCCGTCGGCGTCATCTCGACGCTCGACATCGCGCGCGTCGTCTCCGATCTCGGCTGACGGAAGGGAGGTGGGACGCGTGCAGAGCGTCCTCCGCTATCCCGTGCGCGTCGAGGGCGAGCTGTCGCCGCAGCTGAGCCGCTGGCTCTAGCACGGACGCGTACCCGCCGTCCGCGGCCGCTCCCTCCGGCTGCGGTCGTGCGGGGGGAGGTCTACTCTCGTTGAGACACCGACGTCGGAGGGGAGAGGATCGAGATGAAGACACTTGCGGAGACGCGAGCTCGGGGAGCGCTGCGGCTGCTCCTCGGCACGATCGCGTTGGTCTCGCTCGCGCTGGCCGCGCCGTGGGGCGGTTTCGCGCACGCCGCGACCTGCGACACGTCGTGGGCCAGCGCCGTCAGCGGGACCTGGAGCGACGCCACGAAGTGGACGGCGGGCGTGCCGTCCGCCGCGGCGAAGGTCTGCATCACGGTCGCCGGCACGTACACCGTCACCGGCGGCGGCAGCGCGAAGGGACTCACGCTCGGCGGCTCGAGCGGGACGCAGACGCTCGACCTGAACGGGTCGACGCTGGCGCTCAACACCCAGGGAAGCGGTTCCAACGGGATCGGCTCGCACGGCGTCGTCCTGCTACGGAGCGACACCGGCTCGTACTCGTGGCTGAACATCACCGGCGGCACGCTGACGAACGCCGGCTCGATCCAGTCGAACACGTCGAACTACTCCGCCGCCCTCAACTACCTGGACGGCACCGTCGTCAACAACGGCACCGTCGCCGTCAACTTCAGCATGACGAACGAGAACAGGGGCAGCTGGACGAACGCAGGCAAGCTGACGGTCGGGTCGGGAGCGACGTTCTTCCACGGCAGCGGCGACTTCACCTGGAACTCGGGGACGATCACGAACAGCGGCGCGCTGCAGCAGCTCGGCGGAGGCACGTTCTTCGCGAACAACGCAGGCGCGCTGGGCGGGAACGCGATCGCGATCCAGAATGCGAGCGTGGCCCCCTCGGGAACGGGCTCGGCGGCGTTCACCGTCACCGGGTCGTCCCGCCTCTCGAGCGACATCGCCGCCGGCTATGCGTTGAACGTCGACGGCGGCACGCTGGCCGTGGACGCAAGCCGGACGAACAACGGCACCCTCACGTTCGGCAGCGACACCGGCGCGTACGCCTGGCTGAACGTCGAGAACGGCGCCACGCTCACGAACGCCGGCACGATCCAGTCGAACAGCTCGAACTACGGCGCCGCCGTCAACTACTGGTACGGCGACGTCGTCAACATCGGCACGATCGCGATCAACTTCAACACCACGAACGACGCCAAGGGGAGCTGGACGAGCAAGGGCCTGCTCACCGTCGCGAGCGGCGCGACCCTGAACCTGAACACCAAGAACCTGACGCTGACGGGCGGCACGCTCGGCGGCAGCGGCACGGTCCAGGCTGCGACGGTGACGAACACCTCTGGAAACGTCGCGCCCGGCGCCTCGCCGGGAACGCTGACGATCACAGGCGGCTACACCCAGAGCTCGAAGGGCAAGCTGACGGTCGAGATTGCCGGCAACGGGGCAGGGCAGTACGACGTCCTCGCCGTCACCGGGGCCGCGACGCTGGGAGGCACGCTCGTGCTGGCGCCGTCCTTCACGGCCACGCTCGGGCAGACCTTCGGGATCGTGACCGCCGGCTCGCTCACCGGCAAGTTCAAGAAGGTCTCGAAGGCGTCGATCAAGAGCGGGCTCTACTACGCCCCGACGTACACCGGGACGGGCTCCAGCCTCGTCGTGAAGCAGGCGACGGTGAGCGTGCCGGGGACCGCGATGCACGGAGCGACGATCGGCGTCAGCGGCACCGGTTGGCTGCCCGGCGACAAGGTCACGCTGACCTTCACGGACAGCGCGAGCGCGAAGACGATCTACCCGACCGTCACGGCGAACGGCTCGGGCAGCTTCTCGACGACGATCACGATTCCTGCCGCGGCCGCGCTCGGAACCGGCAAGGTGAACGCCAAGAGCACCATCACGTCGGTCTCGCTGACGAAGAACGTCAGCGTCACGTAGCGCGGCGCCTTGCGTGCGCCGCCTCGTGCGGCGGCGCACGCAACGCGCGGCTCGCGCTTCGTAACGCAGTAGTGTCCGCTCGAACGGGTAGGACACCGGACCGTGCACGCTGGCATCGGACTCTTCCTCGCCCTCGCCTCGGCGGTGGCAGTCAACTGGGCGTACAGCCGGGAGCACGACGCGGCCGTCCGCCTGCCGCCGCTCTCGCCGCGCCATCCGGTCGCGTCGCTCCGCACCGTCGCGCAGAGCCGCGCCTGGCTCGTCGGCTTCGCGGTGGAGAGCGGGGGCTGGTTGCTCTACGTCGCCGCGGTGCGGCTCGCGCCGCTCGCGCTCGTACAGGCCGTCAGCGCCTCCGGAATCGCGGTCCTCGCGCTGATCACCTCACGCGGCCGCGTGAGCTGCCTCGCCCGCCACGAGCTCCTCGCGGTCGCGATCGCGCTCGCCGGGCTGCTGCTCCTCTCGGTGTCGATGATCTCCTCGCAGCAGGGAGGGAGCCAGCCGCAGGCGTACGCGGTCCTGCTCTGGCTCGGCGCGACCGCCGCCGGCGCGGCCTTCCTGATCTCGGCGCACACCCGGCTGCCGCGCGCGGCGAGCCTCGGCCTCGCGGCCGGCCTGCTCTTCGCGGCCGGTGACATCTCGACGAAGGTCGTCGTCCAGGGCGGCCTCTGGCTCGTGGCGATCGTCTCGCTCCTCGCGTGCTACGCGACCGGGACGAGCGCGCTCCAGTCCGCGTTCCAGCACGGCCGCGCCCTCACCTCCGCCGGCATCGCGACGCTGACGACGAACGCCGTGCCGATCGCGGCGGGGCTCGTCCTCTTCCGGGAACCGCTCCCGCACGGGGTCTACGGCGGGCTCCGGATCGCCGCCTTCGCGTCGATCGTCATCGGCGCGACGGTGCTTGCCGATCCGCGCGCGCGGCCGGCCGAGCCGAGGGCGGAGCCGGCCCCTCCGCGCGTGGCGCCTCGCTTCGCGGACCGTCGGACGATCGCGTGAGTTCGGGCGGTGCAGGTCACCGCCGCCGTCGCGCGCTCCAGGGGCGAGCCGTTCTCGATCGAGGAGCTCGAGCTCGACGAGCCCCGCGACGACGAGGTTGTCGTCCGGATCGTGGCAGCGGGCGTCTGCCACACCGACCTGTTCATCCGCGACGGCCACTATCCGACGCCGTTCCCGAGCGTCCTCGGGCACGAGGGCGCGGGCGTCGTCGAGGCGGTCGGCCGCAGCGTCCGGAAGGTACGGCCGGGCGATCACGTCGCGCTGAGCTTCGGCTCGTGCGGCCAGTGCGGGAGCTGCCAGCGCGGCCGGCCCGGCTACTGCCTCGACTTCTGGGGCTCGAACTTCGGCTGCGCGCGCCAGGACGGCTCGACGACGCTCGCGCGCGGCGGCGAGCCGGTCCACGGCAGGTTCTTCTCGCAATCGAGCTTCGCGACCCACGCGCTCGCGACCGTCCGGAACGTCGTGAAGGTGCCGGAGGACGCCCCGCTCGAGCTGCTCGGCCCGCTCGGCTGCGGGATCCAGACCGGCGCCGGGACGGTGCTCAACGCGCTGAAGCCGCCGCCGGGGTCGACGCTCGTCGTCTTCGGCTGCGGCTCGGTCGGGCTGAGCTCGGTCATGGCGGCGCCGCTCACGGGCGCCACGACGATCGTCGCGGTCGACGTGAACGACGACCGGCTCGCCCTCGCCGGGGAGCTCGGCGCGACGCACACGGTGAACCCGCGCGACGGCGACCCGGTCGAGCAGGTCCGCGAGGCCACCGGCGGCGGCGGCGCCGCCTTCGCGGTCGAGGCGACCGGCTTGCCGGAGGTGCTCCGGCAGGCCGTCGACTGCCTCTCGGCGGGCGGGACGGCAGCGGTCGTCGGCGCCGCTCCGATCGGCGCGGAGGTCGCGCTCGACATGAGCACGATCCTCGCGCTCGGCCGGACGGTCAGGGGCGTGGTCGAGGGCGACAGCGTCCCCGACGTGTTCATTCCGGCCCTGATCGAGCTGTACAGGCAGGGCCGTTTTCCGTTCGATCGGCTCGTCACGTTCTACGACTTCGAGGAGCTGAACCGCGCGGCGGACGACTCCGAGGCCGGGCGCGTCGTCAAGCCGATCGTGCGTATGCCCGGCGCGTAGCTCCCTCGGCCGTGTCAAGATCCGCGCGTGCGGGTCAGGCGGATCGGGGTCGTCCTTTGCGCGCTCGCGATGCTCGCGGTCCCGTCCGCGTCGCTTGCGAAGGAGCCGCCGAACCCGAACGATCCGTGCTCGAGCGCGGGCCGCGACACGTGCCACACGACCGGCGTCGGCTTCTACGGCCAGTCGAAGTACGGGATCCGCTGGTTCGGGGACTACCGCGGCGCGGTGCCCGGAACGCTCCAGACGTTCTGCATCGACCTCGGCTTCTGGTACCCGTCCGTCTCGTACCGCTTCAAGGAGCAGCCGGCCGGCGTCCTGCGCAACCGGCAGAACCGGGCCGTGCCGCTCGTGAACCAGCAGCGGATGGCCTACGCGATCTGGGCGTTCGGCCGGACGAACGACCCGAAGCGTCAGGCGGCCGTGATGCTCTACGTCCACTCGCTGATGGGCGACGCGCGGCCGGGCGAGATCGACCCCGGCTCGATCGACCAGGCGCTCGTCCCGCTCTTCGGTCAGGTCGCGGACGCCGCCGGGCGGCTCCACGGCCCGTACCGGGTCGAGGGCCAGCTCCCGTCGACGCTCCCCGCGGGCAAGCCCGCGACGGCGACGATCCGGGTGCTCGCCGCGGGCGGCGCGCCGCTCGCCGGCGTCGACCTCTTCCTGTCCGCCCAGGGAGCGACCGTCGGCGGGACGGCGACGACGAACGACGCCGGCGCCGCGACGGTGACGCTGACGCCGAACGGCTCTGGCGACGTGTCGCTGACGGTGCGGACGCAGGCGCTCGCTTCGACGCTGCCGCGGGTCTTCGCGCCGAGCACGCCGCTCGCCGCGCGCAACGGCCAGCGCCTCGTCGCGCCCTCGTCGCAGGTCGTGACCCGGACGCTCTCCGCGAACGTCGAGAAGACGCGCGTCGGGATCTCGAGCTCCGCGCAGCCGCCGAAGCTTCTCGTCGGCGAGCAGAGCCGCGACCGCGTCACGGTCAGCGGCCCGCTGCAGGACACGATCGAGGTCAGGGCATTCGGGCCCTTCCCGACCGAGGGAGCGATCCGCTGCGACGGGCAGCCCGTGTGGACGGGCTCGCTCGGGGTGACCGGCCCCGGGGTCTACACGACGCCGTCCACGACGTTCGCGCAGCCGGGCTGGTACGTCTACCAGGAGGTCCTGCCCGAGACCTCGACCCACATCGGGGCCACGACGCCGTGCACGGACCCGGCCGAGCGCGTGCGCGTCGAGGTGCAGCCGCGCGTCCACACGATCGTCAGCTCGGACCGGGTCGAGCCGGGTTCGACGATCTCCGACCGCGTCTTCGTCGAGGGCCTCGTCGACCAGCCCGCGACCGTCCAGGCCTTCCTCTACGGGCCCTTCCCGGCGCGTGAGGCCGTCTCGTGCGACGGCCCGTCGCTCTGGACGGGCACGATCTCGGTGACGAAGGACGGCGAGTACTCGACGCAGCCGTACACGCCGGCGAGCCCGGGCTTCTACGTCTACCGCGAGTCGATCGCCCCGCAGGGCTTCGTCCGGGGCGCCCAGTCGGACTGCGCCGACCAGGCCGAGACGACGGTCGTCGTCGCGAAGCCCACCGTGAAGACGAAGATCAGCGACCAGTCGACGGCGCCCGGCTCGGTGATCACCGACAGCGTCCTCGTGACCGGGCTCGGCTCGCTGACGGTGCCCGTTCGCGTCGACCTGTTCGGCCCCTACGCGACCCGCGGTGCGATCGACTGTGCCGGGACGCCGGCGTGGTCGGGCTCGTTCCTCGCGAAGGGCGACGGCACGTACACGACGCAGTCGGTGAAGATCGAGAAGGCCGGCTACTACACCTACCGCGAGTCGATCGCGCAGGGTCCCGCGAACGACGCGGCCACCGGCCCGTGCGCGGCCGTGTCGGAGACGACCCTGACGCGCACGCACCCGCACGTGACGACGATCGCCTCGGCCGAGGTCGTGGTGCCGGGCGCCCGGATCTCCGACCGGATCATGGTCTCCGGGCTCGGCTCGACCGCGGCCGCGATCGACGTGCAGCTCTTCGGGCCCTTCTCGACCCGCGCCGCCGCGTCCTGCGACGGCAAGCCGTTCTGGACGGGCCGCGTCTACGCGCAGGGCGACGGCGAGCTTCGCTCGCCGGCCGTCCAGGTGCAGAAGGTCGGCTTCTACACGTTCCGCGAGTCGGTGGTCGGCTCGCCGCTCGTGCCCGCGTCGTCGACCCGCTGCCCGTCGGACATCGAGACCTCGCTCGTCCGGCCGGAGATCATCACCGGCCGCAACGACGTGACGCGCTACCTCCGCGGACGGGACGCGGGCGCCCTGACGCCGAAGCGCGTCAGCGTCCAGGCGCTCGGCATCGACGCGCCGGTGTTCCCGGCGCGGATCGACATCCCGCACGGCATCCTCGGCGTCTCCTCGAACATCCACCAGACGGGCTGGTGGGCCGACGGTGTCGCACCCGGGGCGACGACGGGCTCGATCCTGATCGCCGGCCACGTCGACAGCCGTCTCGGCGGCGCCGGCGCCTTCTTCAAGCTGAAGGAGGCGAAGCCCGGGACGCGCGTCCAGGTCACGACGTCCGGCGGCCGCACCTTCGCCTATCGAGTCGTGTCCGTGAAGGCGTACCTGAAGGCGAAGCTGCCGGCCGACGTGTACTCGCGCCGCGGTCGCGCGCGGCTCGTGCTCGTCACCTGCGGCGGCCCCTTCGACGAGCAGACGCGCCACTACCGCGACAACATCGTCGTGACGGCCGTTCCGACCCGCTGACGGGCGCTGGCTTAAGCCGGCCTTAACCGCCGCTTAGACGGCCTGCGCTCCCATTCGATCGGGCCGGTGTGCGGCCGCGGTCGAGCGAGCGAGAGGAGCGGGAGATGAGGCTTGGACTGCGCTGGGCGATCTGGGGTGCGAGCGCGCTGGCCGCGCTCGCCGTCGCGGGCGTGTCCGGTGCGCGTCCGGCCGGAACGACGACGACACTCTTCTCCTGCGGCGAGACCGAGCTGCGCAACGCCGTCGCGGCCGGCGGCGTCGTCCAGTGGGCCGTCGACTGCCCGGACATCCTGCTCACCGGTTCGATCCCGGTCCCCGCGCGGCTCGAGGTCGACATCGAGGCGAACGGCCACACGGTCGCCCTCGACGGGCAGAACGCCGTCCGGCACTTCGTCGTCTCGGGAGGGAAGCTGACGGTCGGCGGGCTCACGCTCGAGAACGGCCGGGCGGTGGGGCTCCCTGGAGCGTCCGGCACCGGCGGCGCGGCGGGTGACGACGGCGAGCCCGGCGCGGTCGGCGACGAGGGCTTGCCCGGCGGATGCACCCTCGGAACCGTCGACGGCCGGCCCGGCGGGCCGGCCGGTGGCGGGGAGCCGGGCGGCGCCGGCGGCGCCGGCAGGCCCGGACTGCCGGCGAAGGGCGGCTCGATCCTGATCCTCAACGGCACCGTGACGCTCACGAACGTCACGCTGACCGGCAACCAGGCGATCGGCGGGGCGGGCGGCGCAGGCGGAGACGGGGGCACGGGCGGCCGGGGCGGCGACGGAGGTCTCGGCGGGCGCGGCGCCGATCAGGCGCCCGACCAGATCAACCCGTTCCTGAACTGCGGCCCCGGCGACGGTGGTCCCGGCGGGCCCGGCGGCCCGGCCGCGACCGGCGGCGACGGCGGGAATGGCGGCCCCGGCGGCGTCGCAGAGGGAGGTGCGATCTACAACAACGGCACGCTGACGATCGTCGGCAGCACGCTGCTCTCCAACCGGATCCGCGGCGGCGACGGCGGGACGGGCGGCGTCGGCGGCGCGGGCGGCTTCGGCGGTGTCGGCGGCTTCGGCGGCGGCGGCGGCTCCGCGCCGGACAGCGGCGGCGAAGGCGGCACGGGCGGCACGGGCGGCCCGGGCGGCTCCGGTGGAGAGAGCGGCGCAGGCGGGCCCGGCGGAGCCGCGGCCGGAGCCGCGATCTACAGCCTGCGCTCGCTGCGCGTCGACAGCACGGTCTTCCGGTTCGGCTGGGCACAGGGCGGAAAGGGAGGCGACGCCGGCGAGGGCGGCCGCGCAGCGTTCTGCTGCGCCGACGGCGGCGGCGGCGGCGCCGGCGGGCTCGGCGGGCCTGGCGGGGCGAACGAAGGCGACCCGGGCGCGAGCGGCGGCAACGGAGGGGACGGAGGCACGGGCGGCCCCGGCGGCGCGAGCGGCGGAACGCTTTCCGGCGGGAAGGGCGGGCTCGCGCAGGGCGGCGCGATCGTCGCGCTCGGCTCCGCGACGGTCACGCTGACGAGCGACACGTTCGCAGGCAACACCGTCGACGGCGGGTCCGGCGGCGGCGGCGGGATGGCCGGGACGACGGGCGGCGGAGGCTCAGGCGGCGTCGGCGGTACGGGCGCGCCGGGCGCCGTCTCGGGGAACGGGGGCGACGCGGGCGGCGGCGGGTTCGGCGGGCAGGGGGGCCCCGGCGGAACGGCGGCGAAGGGCGGGCCGGGCGGGACGGCGACCGGCGGATCCGTGTACGCGACCGCGCCGCTCGACCTCGAGGGCAGCCACCTCTCGCAGAGCTATGCGTTCGGCGGAGCCGGCGGCGCGGGCGGCCGGGGCGCGGGCGGCGGCCCGGCCGCGACAGGCGGCGAGGGCGGGACGGCCGGGGCGGCGGGCGACGGGAACGAGGCCCACCCGCCGGGCGGCGCGGGCGGTGCCGGCGGAAGGGGCGGCCCGGGCGGCGCCGGAGGCGCCGGCGGCGGGGGCGGCCCGGGCGGTGCGGGTGGCGCTGCGGGCGGCGGCGCGGTCTCCGGCGCGGCCATGAGCGTCTCCACGAGCGACTTCTCCTCGAACGGCGCGTTCGGCGGGGCTGGCCGTGCCGGCGGTCACGGCGGTGCCGGCGGCGAAGGCGGCGTCGGCGGAAAGGGCAGCGTGGGGACCGCGGGAGGAAGCTCGGGCGGCGCCGGCGACGGTCCCGGAGGGCCTGGCGGACAGGGCGGTCCCGGAGGTCTTTCCGGGCCCGGCGGGAGGCCGGGCGCAGGCGGAGCGGGTGGCCTCGCCGAGGGCGGGTCGCTCGAGAACCGCGGCAACAGCACGGTCAGCGCGTCGTTCCAGTCCGATCAGGTCGCCGGCGGCGACGGCGGAGTCGGCGAGACGTCCGGCGCCGGGGCCGGCGGACCCGGAGGCCCCGGCAACTTCGGCGGCCACGGCTCCGGCGGCGGGGAAGGCGGCGCGGGCGGCGCGGGCGGCGGGTCGGTCGGCGGAGGGGCCGGCGGAGCCGGGGGCGTCGGCGGCGTCGGCCGCGGCGGCTCGGTCGCCAACACGGCGACGGGAACCCTGCAGCTGAGCGGCGGTCCGATCTCGTCGTCCGCCGCGAGGGGCGGGAACGGCGGCAGGGCCGGCGACGGCGGCGCCGGCGGCTTCGGCGGCAGCGCCAGCGGCGGCGGGTCCGGCGGGATCGCGGTCGAGCGCGGCGGCGGCAGGGGCGGTGCCGGCGGCTCGGGCACCGCCGGCATGAGCGGCGCCGCCGGTCCCCCCGGCGGTGCGGCCGGGATCGGGCAAGGAGGCGCGGTCTTCAACGCCGGCGACCTGACGCTGACCGGGCTGGCGCTCTCGTCGAACAACGCGACCGGCGGCTCCGGCGGAACCGGCGGCTCCGGCGGGCCCGGCGGTTCCGCCGGCAGCGGCGGGTCCGGCGGCAGCGGCGGGGGAGGCGGCGTCGGCTTCGACGAGGGCGGGCCGGGCGCGAGCGGCGGCTCCGGCGGATCGGCCGGCCCCGGCGGCCCGGGCGGCAACGGCAGGGCGGGCGCCCGGGGCGGCGCGGGCGAGGGCGGCGCGGTCCGCAACGTTGCGACGCTCCGGCTCGAGAACGTGGCCTTCACCGGCAACTGGGCGTACGGAGGTCGCGGCGGGCAGGGCGGCGCGTCGGGACCGGCGGGCTCGGGCGGCGCCGGCGGCTTCGGTGGCAACGGCGGCACCGGCGGGTATGCCGAGCACAACGGCGGCCCGGGCGGCGACGGCGGCCTCGGCGGAAGCGGGGGCGCCGGCGGAGACGGCGCGAGGGCGGGCGGTGGCGGCGCGGGCGGTGCCGCCGCGGGCGGCGCCTACCTGACCGACAAGCCGCTCGCGGCGGACGTCGGAAGCACGTTCTCGCTCGACCGGGTCTACGCGGGCGAGGGCGGCCCCGGTTCGGGCTGCTGCAGCACGGGCGGCCCCGGAGGAACCGGCGGCGGCGGAGGAAGCGGGGGAACCGGTGGCCAGGGCAACGACGGCAACGGAGAAGACGGCGCGAAGGGCTCGTCAGGGGGCGGAGGGCCGGCGGGCGCCACGGGCCGCGCCGGCGCCGGCGGCCTGCCCGGGACGACGTCGTTCCCGGACCACAACTGAGCCAGTGGATGTCGTAGAGTCCGCGAGTGGCCACCGCGACGACCGCCGCGCCCGCGCAGGCCCCGCCGCTGCGGCTCAGCGTCCCGGACTCGATCGTCCCGCTGAAGGCGCTCCCGCTCGTCGTCGCGGTCATCGGCGGGCTGATCGCGTCGATCGCGACGAACTCGATCTGGGCGCTGAACTTCTACCACGTCGCCGGCGGCGGGATCTGGACCGCGCTCGACCTCTTCCTCGGGCTCGTGCTCGGGCCGATCATGGGCCGTCTGTCGCCGCCCGCGCGCGCGGAGCTGAGCTCGCGCCTGATGCCGGCGCTGCTCGTGATCTTCCCGACCGTCGTGACGATGACGCTCGGCTCGGGCTTCCAGCTCGCGCGCTACTTCGGGTTCCTGAACACGAGCTACGACCGCCACGGCTACGTCGTCGCGTCGTTCATCGTGGTCGGGATCATGGCGACGATCGCGATCGGGATCCTCGAGCCCGCGAACCTGGCCGTGCTCTTCGAGATGCGCAAGCCGCAGCCGAACTTCGAGCTGATCGGCAAGCTCATGCGCCGCTTCATCTACACCGCCGGGATCACGGGCGTGATGCAGATCGCGACGCTGATCATCATGACGAGGCTGCCGACGCCGTGAACCGCAGGCTGCCGCCGATCCCGGAGCTCGGCGTCGCGTCGATGGTGCTCACGATCGTCTCGACGATCTACCTGGCCACGTACATCCCGAAGCACCCGCCGCTCGGGCCGGCGGTCGGGCTGATGGTCGCGTCCGGCGTGCTCCTGCTTGCGAACCTGGTCGTGCTCTCCCGCGCGCGCGAGTTCGCGTGGGGCACGTTCTTCACCGTCGCGCGCTGGACGCTGCTCGCGTATGCGGTGATCGCGGGGATGCTCGAGTTCGTCTTCCTCTACGACCACACGCGCGGCGGCGTCCTCGTCCTGATGACGCTCTCGCTCGTCAGCTTCGCCGTGAACGTGCCGGTGCTGCTCGCCTTCGGCGTCGCGCGCTACCAGGCCGCGGACTGACCTCCGCCGGCGGAGCCGCCGCCTCGTAGCGAGAGGAGCCCGTGGGGCGGCGCGTGGCAGCCGCCCCGCCGGCTCCTCGACCGTTCAGCCCGTCAGGCAGGAGTGCGCGGTGCCGCGACGCCCGCTCCGGCCGACGTCGAGGCGAGCACCGCCGGTAGCGGCGGCGGCGAGCGCCGACCCGGCCAGGCCCCTCATCCCGCTTCGACGGTAGCGCGATCTCGATCGCGCTACAACCGATCCGCTCAGGTCAGGACGCGCACCGGCCTGCCGGCGAGGAACGCCTCGACGTCCTCGACGGCCTGGCTGAAGTAGACGGCGTAGTTCTCGCCGGTCACGTACCCGAGATGCGGCGTGAGGACGGTGTTCGGCGCGCGCCTGAGCGGATGGTCGGGCAGCAGCGGCTCCTCGTCGTAGACGTCGAGGCCGGCGCCCGCGATCGTTCCCTGCTCGAGCACGGCGAGCAGCGCCTGCTCGTCGACGATCGGCCCGCGCGAGGTGTTGACGAGGAACGCGGTCGGCTGCATCAGCGCGAGCTCCGCTGCCCCGATCAGGCCGCGCGTCCGCTCGCTCAGCACGAGGTGGATGGTGACGACGTCCGCGCGGCTCAGCAGCTCCTCCTTCGAGACGAGCTCCGCGCCGCACTCGGCGGCGCGCTCCGCGGTCAGGTTCCGGCTCCACGCGACGACGTGCATCCCGAAGGCGGTGCCGAGCCGCGCGACCCTGCTGCCGAGGCCGCCGAGCCCGATCACGCCGAGCGTCCTCCCGGCGAGGGCGACGCCGACGGTCGACTGCCAGCCGCCGTCGCGGATGCGCCGGTCCTCCTCCACGATCCGCCGGGCGAGCGCGAGGATCAGGCCGAAGGTCAGCTCGGCCGTCGGCGAGCCGGCGCTCTCGGTGCCGCAGACGACGATGCCGCGGGCGGCGGCCGCCTCCAGGTCGATCGCCCGGTTGCGCATGCCCGACGTCACGAGCAGGCGAAGCCGCGGCAGGCGCAGGAGGACCTCGGCCGGAAACGGCGTGCGCTCACGCATCGCGACGAGGATCTCGAAGTCCGCCAGCGCCCGGGCGACCGCATCGGCCGGGCCGAGCGGCTCGTGGAGGAAGACGACGTCGTGGGTCGCCAGGCGGGACCAGTCCGCGGAGCCGGCCGCGACCCGCTGGTAGTCGTCCAGGACGGCGATTCTCATACGTGCGGCAGCCCGACGTAGTTCTCGGCGAGGCTGGTGGCGGCGGCGCGCGACGAGCACACGTAGGCGAGCTGCGCGAGCTGGAGCCGCACCTCGAAGGGGTCGTCGTCCGGGAAGCGGTGGAGCATCGAGGTCATGAACCAGGAGAAGTGCTCGGCCCGCCAGACGCGCCGCAGGCAGCGCGCCGAGTAACCCTCGAGCCCGGCCGGGTCGCCGCTTCGGGACCAGTCGGCGAGCGCCTCGGCGAGGACGCGGACGTCGTGCGCTGCGAGGTTCAGGCCCTTGGCCCCGGTCGGCGGCACGATGTGCGCCGCGTCGCCCGCGAGGAACAGGCGACCGTGCTGCATCGGCTCGGCGACGAAGCTCCGCATCGGCGTGATTCCCTTCTCGAGGACGGGCCCCTCGGCGAGCGCGAAGCCGTCGAGCTCGAAGCGGGCGTGGAGCTCGTCCCAGACGCGGCCGTCGGGCCAGTCGGCCAGCTCGTCGTTCGGGTCGCACTGGACGTAGAGCCGCGCGATCTCGGGCGAGCGCATGCTGTGGAGCGCGAACCCGCGCTCGTTGTAGGCGTAGATCAGCTCCTCGCTCGACGGCGCCACCGCCGCGAGGATCCCGAGCCACGCGAACGGGTACTCGCGCGTGAACGTCCGCAGCTTGCCGGCGATGCGCTCGCGGCAGATCCCGTGGAAGCCGTCGCAGCCGGCGACGACGCGGCACTCGAGCTCGCGCTCCGCGCCCTCGTGCCTGAAGCGAACGAGCGGGCGATCCGACTCGAGCCCGTCGAGGCCGGTCGCCTCCGCCTCGAACAGGAGCTCGCCGCCCGCGTCGAGCCGCGCGCGGATCAGATCCTTGACGACCTCCTGCTGTCCGTAGACCGTGATCGCGCGGCCACCGGTCAGCTCGTCCATCGCGATCCGGTGGCCCTCGCCCTGGAAGCGCAGCTCGATCCCGCCGTGGACGAGGCCCTCTCGCCGCAGCCGCTCGCCGACGCCGGCCTCGTTCAGGAGGTCGACCGTGCCCTGCTCGAGGACTCCGGCGCGGACGCGGTGCTCGACGTACTCGCGGCTGCGCGACTCGAGCACGACCGACTCGATTCCCTCGAGGTGGAGCAGGTGCGCGAGGAGGAGCCCGGCCGGACCCGCGCCGACGATCCCGACCTGCGTGCGCAGCCGCTCCACGCGCGAGTCATACAGCATCGGCCCCGGCGCGCTTGCCGGCTGCGGCCTACCGCCGGCGGAGCAGGAACGCGAGCGGCAGGATCGCGGCGAGCGCCGCGTACTGGCCGAGCGGGACCGTCCGGTCCCGCCTGCCCGTGATCTCGAGCGGGCCGCGGCCGAGAATCGCGCGGGCGGCGCTGACGACCCCGCCGAGGTCGTGCTCGGAGAAGACGAGCGGTCCGGCGAGGCGCGTCAGCTGCGCCGCGGCCTTCGGGTCGGGCCGGTAGCCGGGATCGCGTCGGCCGCGGACGAAGACGCGTTCGTCCGCATGCCAGATGCGGACGACGACGAGCCGGATGCCGCCGCGGGCGAGCGCCGCGGCGGTCGTTCCGACCGGGTAGAAGCGGCTCTCGCCGTCGCTCAGCACGAACGCGAGGCGGTGCCGCACGCCCGGGCCGAAGTAGTTGCCGCGGGCGAGCGAGGTGAGGGTCGAGAAGTCGGTTGCGTTCGGGCTGGGGAACCGCGTCGCCGGCCGCCCGACCGCGATCGAGGTGGTGAGCGCGGCCGCGAACGTGCGCGGATCCGTGGTCGGGAGGGCATGGGGGAGGAGCCAGTCGGACAGCGACGCCACGCCGATCGGAACCTCCGGCAGGCGCGCCCGGATCCGCTGCGCCAGGGCGACCGCACGTTCGAAGCGGGTCGGCGCCCCCGGCGCGCGACGGGCGAGCATCGAGCGGGTGACGTCGACGACGACGTACGCCTGGGCGTCGCTGCGCGTTCGCCGCACGGTGGAGGTCCGCACGGCGGGCTGGGTGGCTGCGGCGGCGAGGCAGGCGATGACCGCCGACGCCGACAGCGCCGAGGCGACCGGCCCGCGCCGGCGCGGGTTCCCGAGCCCGAGGACGCGCCGCACGCTCCGGTGGCGCCGCTCGCGCAGGACCGCCGCGACCAGGGGTGCGAGCGCGCACGCGCCGGCGATCGCCCCGATCGGCGTGAGGAAGACGAGGTGCACTCCCACGCTAGTAGCCCTGGCCGCCGGCGCGCGAGGTGCCGGTCCCCTGGCGGGCGTCGCCGCGCTGCTGCTGTCCTGTCCTCTCGTGCTTGCGCTGCGAGAGAAGCGTCAGGAGCAGCTCGAGGTTGTACTTCGCGTCCTCGCTCCCCGGATCGGCGCGGACGGCGCGCGTGAACGAGTCGCGCGCCGCGTCGAGCGACTCGGGGGCGCGGGAGGGGACGAGCGTCGCGTCCTCGAGCTCCAGCGTGCCGAGGAGGTTCGCCGCGCGCGCGCTTCCGTGAGCCGCGAGCCGTGAGAGGAGCGCCTCGGCGTCGGCGTGACGGCGCAGGCGGGCGGACACGCTTCCGCCGGGGACGGCCGCGAGCGCCGCGGCGCGCCGGAAGGCGAGCTCGGACCTGACGCCGAGGACGCGCGTGGCGGCCCAGGCCTGCGGCGCGCCCGAGAGCGGTCGGTTGTCGCGGACCGCGCCGGCGACGTCGAAGACTCCGGCGGCGCCCAGCGCGAGGACGGCGACCAGGACGAGCGAGCCCGCGAGCAGGACGACGCGCCGGCTCATGCCGCCCGCCACCGCAGCGAGGCGACGAGCAGCTCCCGCGCCGCGAGGGCCGCCGCGGCGGCTGCGGCAATGCCGATCAGCACGATCGGGAGCGCCCCCGTGCCACGCCGAGGCGCTGCGCGCAGCGTCGTCCGGGGGAGCCCGACGACGTGCCGTCCGAAGATGCCCCGGTAGAGCGGCAACGCGCCGACGGCGGTGACCGGAATCGGGAGGACGCGGAACCCGATCGAGTCCCTGGCGAGCGCCGTGAGCTCCCGGCGCAGGGGCATCCGGTCGAGCGGGCCGTCGGCGAGGTCGCTGATCAGCACGACGCGCCCGCGCCGGCCCCGGCGCTCGAGCGCCCGCCGGGCCGCCGCGATCCCGGCCGAGACGGTCGTGCCGCCCGTGAAGCCGAGCGCCCAGGGGTTGAACGGGAAGGACCCGTCCCGGAGCGGCCGGAAGTAGCGCAGGATCGGCCCGAGCTCCCGGACGGGCGTCCCTGGCGGCTCGACCTCCTCGGCAACGTCCGAGAAGACGACGAGCCCGAACCGGTGCACGCCCGTGAGCGCCCTTGCGAGCGCGCGGCGGATCGCGACGCCGGTGCGGTCGGCGACGCTACCCGAGACGTCGAGCACGATCTCGACGCTCGCGCCGCCGATCCCGGCGGCCGCCGGTGCGGCGGTCGGGCCGCGCGACGCCGCGAAGGCAGCGGCGACGCAGCCCGCGGCGAGCGCCGCGAGGGCCAGGCGGACAGCCGCCGTCCGCAGGGAGGCGGGACGGAGCGCGGGGGCGTCGGCGAGCGGGAGCGTCACGCCTCGCCGGCCCTCACAAGCGCCAAGAGCTGCCGCATCGCCGCCGGCTCGGGGGTCGGCTCCGCCCAAGCGAGCGTTCGCGTCCGCGTGTGCAGCGGCTCGCCCGCGAGCGCGAGCGCAAGCCGGTCGAGGGACGTCCGACGCTCGGACGGCGACCCGTCGAGGGCGGTCTCGACGGCCGCGAGCGCCTCGTCCAGCTCGCTCTGCGCGACGGGCGGGACGAGCTCGAGCCTCGGCCGCGGCGGCCGCAGGCGCGATCCGCCCCAGGCGCCGAGGCCGAGCACGAGCGCCGCCGCCGCGCCGGTCATGCCCCAGCCGAGCAGCGTCGGATCGAGCCGGAACCTCGCGGCGACCGGCCCGCCGGGACGGAAGCGTGGCTCCGCGACGTCCGCGGGACGCAGGCGCGACGCGACCTGGAGCGAGGGCCAGCGGACGGTGAGCGTTCGATCCGCGACGGTGACCGTCGCCGGAGGGAAGTCGATCTGCCGCTCCGTCGCGAGCGGGAGGCAGTCGGCTGTCAGGCAGGCGAGGCGGTAGACGAGCGACCCACCGCTCCGACGCATGGAGACGACGCGGTACGGCGCGAAGCTCGCGGAGACGGTCGCCCCGCGTGACACGTCGAGCTGCGCGAGGACGGGGTCGCCGAAGAGGACGGTGCGGGGGCGCAGGCTCGCCTGCACGGTCTGCTGCTGCCCGCCGCCCGACGGCCAGACGCCGGCGAGGATCGCCGCGGCCGCCGCCGCGGCAAGGGTCCAGGGGAGGAGGCGGCGGAGCATCGCGGCTCAGGCGGCCCGCCGCCGCAGCTCGGACCAGGCGAGGAATGCCTCGAGGACGGCCGTCTCGTCGTCCGACGCGATCACCACGGGCTCGAGGCCGAGGCTCTCGAGGCCGCTGACGAGCGCGTCGAAGCGCTCCTCGTTGCGCCGGCGCCGCGCCTGTGCCTCCCGCCGGCTGAGCCGCGTGGGGCGTACGCGCCCGGTCGCCGGGTCCGCGATGGGCAGCGCCGTCCGGGCCACGTCGGGGAAGCTCCGTTCCCAGACGGGGTCCTGGAGCACCACGGGTATCGGGTCGAGCCGGCGGTCGAGCGCGTCGAGCCAGAAGCGCTCCGGCGGCGGCTCGAGGAAGTCGGAGAGGACGAAGACGAAGCTGCCCGGACGGAGCCCGTCGGTGCCCTGGCGGAGCTCGAACCGAGAGCGGGCCCGCCGGGCGCTCGCCTCGATCATCCCGAGCGCTCGCTCGAGGGCGGCCGGCTTCGACAGCCACGGGGGCGGGTGGAGCCGCATCGTCGGCCCGTCGTCGACGACGGCCACGACTTCCGCCGCCTCCTCGGCGAGATGCTCGCGGACGATCAGCTCCGTCCGGCCGAGGACCGCCGAGAGCCGCGCGGACGCGTGCCGGTCGATCTGCCGCAGGTCGTCGCCCGGGTGATACGGCCGTGAGCTGACGGGGTCGGAGCGGCCCCCGCGGCGACTCGAGCGCATCGATCCGAACGGGCGGCCGAGGACGCGCCGCCGTGGCCTGAGCGGGAATGCAGGGGCCTGGGCGCGCGCCGCGAGCCGGGCCGCTCGCGCGGCCGCGCCTAGCTCGGGCGCGGTGCCAGCTCGAGGCAGCACTGCCAGAACCTCTGCGCGGCCTCCTCGCGGCCGCGCGTCCTGATCGAGGCGACGAACGACGGGCTGAACAGCACGCGGTGGGTGATCACGGGCTCGAACAGCCGCTCGACGTCCTCGGGGACGACGAAGTCACGGCCGTCGAGGAGCGCCCACGCGCGGGCCGCGCGCTCGAGCGCGAGGCTGCCGCGGACGGAGGCCGCGAGGTCGACGACGTCGAGCTCCCGCGTCGCGCGGACGAGGCGGACGACCCAGCGCTGGACGAGCTCGTCGATGTAGACGTCCTCGACGGCGTCCTGCAGCGCCTCCACGTCCTCGAGCGCGACCACCGGCCGCAGCAGGTCGAGCGGGTGACCGTGCCGCTGGTCGCGGAGGACGCCGAGCTCGTCCTCCTCCTGCGGGTACCCGAGCGAGAGCCGGAGGAGGAAGCGGTCGAGCTGCGCCTCGGGAAGCGGGAACGTCCCCTCGTGCTCGACCGGGTTGTCGGTCGCGAGAAGCAGGAAGGGTTGCGGCAGCCGCCGCGTCGTGCCGTCCGTCGTCACCTGCCGCTCGGCCATCGCCTCGAGCAGCGCCGACTGCGTCTTCGGCATCGCCCGGTTCACCTCGTCGACGAGCACGACGTTCGCGAACAGCGGGCCCGGCCGGAACTCGAAGTCGTGCGTCTTCTGGTTGTAGATCGCGAGGCCGGTGACGTCCGTCGGCTGCAGGTCGGGCGTGCACTGGATCCGGGACACGGTCGCGCCCCGGATCGACTGCGCGAGCGCGCGGGCGAGCACCGTCTTGGCCGTTCCCGGCACGTCCTCGATCAGCGCGTGCCCGCGGCAGGCGAGCGCCGTCAGGACGAGCGCAGCCTCCTGCCGCTTCCCGCGGACGACGATCGAGACGTTGTCGAGCAGCCGCTCGGCGGTCTCGACTGCCCGGTCGAGACTGTCGGAACGTCCTTCTCGGAGTGGGGCGACGCTCACGTTCGCCCTGAGGGATTGCCTTGTCGTTCATTCGGAAAACATGAAGGCTGCGGGGCTGGGCGCTGATAGCCTCGGATGGACGAAAGGAGCTCCGAATGGGGAAGGTCGTCAACAAGCGCAACGCGGTGGTCGGATGGCTGGCGCTCGCGGTCGGGAAGCGGGTGGCGAAGAAGAAGGCGCGCGGTGCGGTGCCGGCCGTCGAGGGCGGGCGCCCGAACAAGTCGGCGATCGCGACCGGCGTCGCCGCGCTCGGGACCGTGCTGCTCTTCTGGCGCAAGCGGCACCGCTCGCCGGGCGAGCCGGCGTAGTCGGGCGCCGGCACACAGTCGGCACGAAGTCGGCACAGTCGCGTCACGGTTTCCGTGCCAGAGTTGAAATCCCGGTCCCGAACAGGCGTCGTGGTAGAACGCGGGCGTGCGTGCGGCTCGCGACCTGCTCTCCGCCGCGAGGGCGGAGCTCGCCGGGGTCGAGGAGCGGTTGCGCTCGCACCCAGCGCTCGACTCGTTCCCGCCCGAGCGGCTGCGCCGGTTCGCAGGCGAGCAGTTCACGATCCTCTCGAGCGACCGTCGGAGCTTCGCCCACCTCGCGGCGCGCTTCCCGGAGCCGCCCGCCGGCGACCTCTTCCTCGACCTCGCCCACGGGGAGGGCGTCGCGCTCGAGCGGCTCGGGCAGCTCGGCTTCGACTACCTCGACCGGCACGAGCCGCACCCCGCCGCGCACGCGTACACCGCGTACGTCGCCTGGCTCGCGCTGAACGGCTCGCGCGCGGCGGTCGCGCTCGCGTTCGCGGCGAACCTCGCCGCCTGGGGCGAGAGCTGCGGCCGCCTCGCCGCGCTCCTCCGCAACGAGGTCGACGTGTCGTTCTTCGAGTTCTTCGCCGAGCCGCCGGCCGACTTCGAGGACCGGCTGCTCGAGGTCGTCGAGCAGGGGCTCGGCGAGGGCGACTCGCCCGAGCGTGCCCGCGTCGCCGCCCGGCTCCTGCAGGCGTACGAGCTGCAGTTCTGGGATGCCCTCGTTCAGCGCTGAGCTGCGCGCCGCCGCGGACGGGCTCTGGCGGGCGCAGCTCGACCACCCCTTCGTCCGGGGCATCGGCGACGGCACCCTCGACCCGGAGCGCTTCCGCCGGTACGTGCGGCAGGACTACGTCTTCCTCGTCGACTACGGACGGGCACTCGCGCTCGCCTGCGCCCGCGCGGCCGGGCTCGATGCGAGCCGCCGGTTCGCGGCGCTCGCGCACGAGACCCTCGGCGGAGAGATGGAGCTGCACCGCTCGTACGCGGCGGAGTGGGGGATCTCCGCGACCGAGCTCGAGACGGAGCCGCCCGCGCCGGCGACGCGCGCGTACACGGACTTCCTCCTCCGGACGGCCGCGCTCGGCGACTTCGGCGAGCTCGCGGCCGCGCTCCTGCCGTGCATGTGGGGCTACAGCGAGCTCGGCCGCGCGCTCCCGCGGCCGGAGCACGAGCTCTACGCGCGCTGGGTCGACGCGTACGCATCCGACGAGTTCGCGGGGCTCGCCGCCTGGTGCCGCGGGCTCGTCGACGAGGTCGCCGAGGGCGCGGGCGACGCCGCGCGCGACAGGATGCGCGCCGCGTTCCTCGAGAGCAGCCGGCACGAGCTCGCGTTCTGGGACGCCGCGTGGCGCTAGAGGACGGAGTCCGGTTCGTCAAGGAGCGTCGGTCCTGCCCTTGACCCGACTTTGCAGGATCCGCCGGAAGCGCCGCGCCGAGAGCCCTAGCCCTAGGACGAGCATCGCGAGCCAGAAGGCGAGCAGGCCGCTTGCCCGTACGACATGCCGTCCGTCGTGCAGCGCTTGGCTCGCTCCCACCGCCCGCCACAGACAGAAGGCGAGCCCCCACAAGAGGGAACGACCACAGAATCGCGTCCATCAAGCGGCCGAGCAGGCGCAACGGCGCGTTTTGATGCACGTCCCTCACTCTCGAGTGGCCTCGGCGGCCGCAGGCTAGGCTGCGCAGGTGGTGACGGGCGACCGGCCGGCGCCGTCCGTCGTCGCGATCGTCCCCGCGCGCAACGAGGCCGACTACCTGCCACGGACGCTGCCGGCGCTGCTCGCGCAGGACTACCCGGGCCCGTTCCGCGTCGTCGTGGTTGACGACCGGTCGGTCGACGCGACGGCCGGGGTCGCCGCGGCCGCCGGCGCCGAGGTCCTCCGCGGCGGCACGCTGCCCGACGGCTGGGTCGGGAAGGTCTGGGCGCTCGAGCAGGGTGCCCGCGCCGCCGGTGACGCCGACTACCTCCTGCTGACGGACGCAGACATCCGCCACGAGCCCGGGTCGCTGCGCCGCCTCGTCGACGAGGCCGAGCGAGACGGCCTCGCGCTGAACAGCCGCATGGCCCTCCTCCACTGCCGCTCGCGGTGGGAGAAGCTCCTGATCCCGGCGTTCGTCTTCTTCTTCAACCTGCTCTACCCGCCGCGGCTCGCGAACGTGCGGCCGGCCGCTGCCGGCGGCTGCGTCCTCCTCCGCCGTGGCGCCGCGAGCTTCGACGAGATCCGCGGCGAGGTGATCGACGACGTCAACCTCGGGCGCGCCGTGAAGCGCGCCGGCGGCCGGATCCGCCTCGAGAACAGCCGCGGCGAGGTCGAGAGCCTCCGCGAGCACGAGGACCTCCGGTCGATCTGGCGGATGGTCGCCCGGACGGCCTTCACGCAACTTCATCGCTCCTACGTCCTGCTCGCCCTCGTCGTCCTTGCCCTCTTCGCCGGCGCCGCGTGCCCGCTCCTCTGGCTCGCCTACGTCCCGACTGTCCGCGCGTACGGGCTCAGGCCGTTGTGGGCGCTGACGCTGCCGGTCGCGATCGTCCTCTACGGCGCGATGACCGTCGGCTCGGCGCTCCGGCCGCGCCAGGAGTGGTGACGTCCGTGTGTCAGCCGACCCAGGCCTGGTCGGCGATGAAGCCCCGGACCGGGCTGTAGACGTCGTCGTGCAGCCGGGCGCGCCCAGGGCGCCTGCGGTATCCGCGGCTTCGCCTGGACCGGACAGTGGACCCGGGTCGGCTGATCGGCCGGCCCCGGGCGGGAGGCTCCGCGGATCCGCTCGCCACGGGAGGAGAGGCATGACCGAGCAGCGCCGCTCGCCGGACCTCGGCTACGAGCAGCGGTTCCTGCTCACGCGCGCCGAGAGCCTCGAGCGTGTCGGTCACGCCCCGTGGGAGATCGCAGAGCCCTGAACCGCGTGTCGGCGTACCCGGCGCGCTGCAAGCGGCCGCCACGCTCCGCCGAAGACGGGCTCAGTCGAGGCTCCCCCGCGGCGCGATCCACTCCATCGGTTGGCCCGTCACCCGGCGGATCGCGTCGAAGTGCCGGTCGTAGTAAAGCAGCGTCACACGGTGGAGTTCGGCGATCGCAGCAATCAGGAGGTCGACTGGCCTCGGCCCGCGGTGCTGACTCCGCGCCGCGAGCGTTGCCTGCACGCGCATCGCCAGCCGCTCCGCGCGTCGGTCGACCGGCAAGTGGCGGAACCCAGCGGTCAGGTACGCGGCGAGCCGCCGATAGTCGGCCGGCCCTCTTGCCGACCACAGGAGCTCGAGTGCGACCGGCGCGCAAAGGAGCACATCGCCCTCTTCGATCATGGTCTCCCAGCGTGGCGACTTCGGGCCGCGGTGCCAGGCGCTCGTGTCGGCGAGATACGTCGGCACTACGGTTCGCGAAGCCGGCGGAGCTCCTCCGGCGTCGGGCCGATTCCGCCCCGCTTGCGGACGTACTCGTTCAGCTGCCGCCTGGCGTCTCGTCGGAGTACCTCGTCGAGCGCCGCGTCGACGGTCTGCGCGATCGTTTTCGTACCCAGGACGCTCTTTGCCTTCGCCACCTTCTCGCGGTCGATGACCAGCGAAGTCTTGTCCGATTTGGATATCTGTTTCATGCTCACAAGATATCGGCCCGGGAGGCCGTCGGGCGGGCCTCCTAGAATGGCCCTCCCGTGCCCGACGCGCCCTTCGTCCACCTCCACGTCCACTCCGAGTACTCGATCCTCGACGGGGCCTGCCGGATCCCGAAGCTCGCCGCCCGGGCGGCCGAGCTCGAGATGCCGGCGGTCGCGCTGACCGACCACGGCTCGCTCGCCGGCGCCGTCGAGCTGTACCGCGAGACAGGCAAGCACGGCGTCAAGCCGCTCCTCGGCTGCGAGGTCTACGTGGCCGAGGATCGCCGCGCGTTCGTCAAGGGCTACGCCCACTTGACGCTCCTCGCGGAGACGAACGAGGGCTACGCGAACCTGATCAAGCTCGCGTCCTTCGGCTACCTCGAGGGCTACTACTACAAGCCGCGCGTCGACTGGGAGCTGCTCGAGCGCCACGCCGGCGGGCTGATAGCGCTCTCCGGCTGCCTCTCCGGCCGCGTCGCCCGCGCGTTCGAGGAGAACCGGCCGGCCGACGCCGCCGCCGACCTCGACCGGCTCGCGCAGATCTTCGGCCGCGACTCCACGTACGTCGAGATCCAGAACGCCGGGCTCGACGTCCAGGCGCGGATCAACCCGCTGCTCGCGAAGCTCGCCGGCGACGCCGGCCTGCCGCTCGTCGCGACGGGGGACGTCCACTACCTGCTCCACGAGGACGCCCGCGCGCACGAGGCGCTCCTCTGCATCCAGTCCGGCGACTCGCTGAAGAACCCGAACCGCTGGCGCTTCGAGACCGACCAGTTCTACTTCAAGACGCCGGCCGAGATGGTCGCCGACTTCGCCGGCTACCCGGCGGCGGTCGCGCGCACGCTCGAGATCGCCGAGCGCTGCAACGTCGAGATCGAGCTCGGCCGGATCCGCCTGCCCGTGTTCCCGACGCCGGACGGCCGCGACGCGTTCGAGTTCCTCTGCGAGCTCTGCGAGGAGGGCCTCCGCCGCCGCTACGAGCGCGAGACGCCGGAGCTCGCCGACCGCCTCCGCTTCGAGCTGAAGACGATCCGCGAGATGGGCTTCGCGGACTACTTCCTGATCGTCTGGGACTTCATCCACTTCGCGAAGACGCACGGGATCGGCGTCGGCCCGGGCCGCGGCTCGGCGGCCGGGTCGCTCGTCGCGTACTGCCTCGAGATCACCGACATCGACCCGATCAAGTACGACCTGCTGTTCGAGCGGTTCCTCAACCCGGGCCGCAAGTCGATGCCCGACATCGACATCGACTTCGCCGTCGAGGGCCGCGAGCGCGTCATCAACTACGTCGCCGAGAAGTACGGCCGGGACCGCGTCGCGCAGATCATCACCTTCGGGACGATGCTCGCCCGCGCCGCAGTCCGCGACGCCGGCCGTGTGCTCGAGATCCCGTACGGCACCGTCGACAGGATCGCGAAGCTGATCCCGGAAGGGCCGAAGGTCTACCTCGACGACTGCCTCAAGCCGGGGGCCGAGCTTCGCCAGGCGTACGACTCGGACACGCTCGTGAAGGAGATCGTCGACCTCGCGAAGCCGCTCGAGGGCCTCGTCCGTCAGGACTCGATCCACGCCGCCGGCGTCGTCATCTCCGACGAGCCGCTGACGGACGTCGTGCCGCTGCAGCAGAAGGGTTCGGACCAGGAGGTAGTGACGCAGTTCCCGATGGGCGTCGTCGAGGCGCTCGGGCTGCTGAAGATGGACTTCCTCGGCCTGCGCAACCTCGACGTGATCGACGAGGCGGTCGAGCTGATCGGCGACGGGCTCGACATCGCGTCGCTGCCGCTCGACGACCGGAAGACGTACGAGATGCTCGCCCGCGGCGACGCCAGCGGCGTCTTCCAGTTCGAGTCGTCGGGCATGCGCGAGGCGCTCCGGCAGGTGAAGCCGACGGAGTTCGAGGACCTGATCGCGCTCGTCGCCCTCTACCGGCCGGGGCCGATGCAGTACATCCCGGTCTACGCGCGCCGCAAGGCGGGGCAGGAGCAGGTCACCTACCTCGACGACCGGCTCAGGGCGATCACCGCGCACACGTACGGGATCTCGATCTACCAGGAGCAGTCGATGGAGATCGCGAAGCAGATCGGCGGCTTCACGCCGGCCGAGGCGGACGATCTCCGCAAGGCGATCGGCAAGAAGATCCACGCCCTGATGGCGTCACTGAAGGACAAGTTCATCCAGGGCGCCGTCGCGAACGGCACGCGGCCGGAGGTCGCCCGGCAGCTCTGGGACGACATGGAGAAGGCGCAGGACTACTCCTTCAACAAGTCGCACGCGGCCTGCTACGCGCTCATCGCCTACCGCACCGCCTGGTTGAAGGCGAACTACCCGGCGCAGTACATGGCCGCGCTGATCTCGTCCGTGATGAACACGAAGGACCGCGTCCCCTTCTACGTGAACGCGTGCGACGAGCTGGGGATCGAGGTGCTCCCGCCCGACGTGAACGCGTCCGCGATCGACTTCGCCGTCGTCGAGGGGAAGATCCGCTTCGGCCTGAACGCCGTGAAGAACGTCGGCGAGTCGGCGTGCCGGGCGATCGTCGCCGCGCGCGGGGACGGAGGTCCTTTCGCGACCCTCTGGGACTTCACCGAGCGCGTCGACCCGCAGGTCGTGAACCGGCGCGCGCTCGAGTCGCTGATCAAGTGCGGTGCGCTCGACTCGACCGGCGCGTCGCGCAAGGGCATGCTCGACCTGCTCGACCAGGCGCTCTCGTGGGGCGGTCGCCAGCACGCCGACCGGCTGATGGGGCAGGCGTCGATCTTCGACTTCGGCGACGAGCAGGTCGAGCGGGAGCGGCATCATCCGCCGATCCCGACGGACGAGTTCGAGAAGGCCGAGCGCCTGCGCCTGGAGAAGGAGACGCTCGGGCTCTACCTCTCCGAGCATCCCCTGCACGCGGTGCGCGAGCAGCTCCGGCGGAAGGTCGACACGCCGCTCGCCGAGGTCGAGCGGCGCCGCGACGGCGAGATCGTCGTCGTCGGCGGCATCGTCTCCGCGGTGAAGGCCCTGACGACGAAGAAGGGCGACCCGATGGTGTTCCTGCGCCTCGACGACCTGGCCGGAAGCGCCGAGGTGGTCGTCTTCAACTCGGTCTACGCGGCCTCGCGCCACCTCTGCCAGGCCGACCGGATCCTCGTCGTCAAGGGCCGCGTCGACCACAAGCAGGAGGGCGAGACGAAGCTGCTCGCGATCGAGGTCGCCGAGTTCGAGGCGGCGCAGCCGATCACGGAGGTCACGCTGCGCGTCGACGCGCGGAAGGCGCCGGCCGGCATCGTCCGCGAGCTCGGCCATGTCGTCCGCGACTTCCCCGGCGACGCCCGGCTCTTCCTCGCGCTGGACACGTCCGAGGGCCCGAAGAGGCTCGAGCTCGGGGCGAACTACAAGATCCGGCCCGTGCCGGACTTCTTCGCCGAGGTGAAGGCGCTGCTCGGCGAGGCCGCCGTGGTGTAGCCGCGGCGCTACCGTCGGTAGTGGTAGATCACCTGGCCCTGTTCGAAGCCGATCACGATGGTGAGCTCGCCCGCGGTCGCGTACCCGGCGGAGATCGGGACCTTGTAGGTCGCGGAGCCCGACGGCCGCTCGGGGAAGTGGATCGGCAGATCCTTCCGGAAGTCGGGGGCGAGGACGGAGATCTGGAGCCCGAGCGGCTGCTTCGGCTCGACCGACTCGAACCTCAGCGAGACGCTGACGGTGGCCGTCCTGCCCGCGACGAGCGTCTTCGGCACCTTGAACCTGTAGACGGCCTTCCAGCCTCCGCCGTCGCAGCAGTGATCCCAGCGGGCCGTCCCGGCCGGAGCGTTGATTTTCAGCTCGTTCGGGGCAGCGTTCGTGACCTCGGCCCGCACGAGCCTGAACGTCCCCGCCGCCGGCGACTTGGGCTTCGGCTTCCCCGTGCGGTCGCCGCACGACGCCTTGCGTCCGGCAGTAGACCTCAGGCACTTCGGGCTGAAGCTGACGTGGACCCGGCTGTTCGGCCCCGCGCTCGCAACCTGGCCGAAACGGAGATCGCAGGCCGCTAGCTGCAGCACGTAGCTCGCGCGGCTCGCCGTCCTCCTGACGGTGACGAGGCCCCTCGAGGCGGCGGGGCACCCCTTGAGCTGGTCGCCGTCGCCGTCCTCCGCCCGGACGATCGAGACCAGGAGCTGGGCTTGCGAGTCGCCGCTGCTCTTGCGCTCGTAGCTTCCCCCGGTCACCTTGAGGACGACCCGCAGCGTCTGGGGATGCGGCGTCAGCACGTCGATCTCGACGACGATCTTGCCGCTCGCCGCGTCCGCGTCCTCGTCGGAGTTGTCCCGCGGCGCCGAGTTGAACGACAGCCGTGCCTCTCCGGCGATCCGGGTCTCGACGATATTGGGAGGCCGCTTGCCGCCGACGGCGTCGAACGACAGGTCCACGCGCGCGACCGGGCTCAGGGCTCCCGCCGGCGCTGCCGTCCCAGGCAGGAGCGCCACGACGAGCGCGGCCGCAAGAACAGCAAGCCCGCCAATCACACGGATACCCAAGCGCCTGCCCGGCACGTGTGCATCTTCTTGTACTCGGTTTCGCCCCCAGCCGCAAGGGCCCCGGCGGGACGATCGGCCGGCCGGCGGTACGGACGCGCCGGCCGGCCGAGGCTCGCCGTTACTTGCGGTAGTGGTAGATGACCCCCGAGCTGACGAAGCCGATCGTGATGCCGATGTCGCTCGAGTCCTTCTGATCCTCCGCGAGTGGGACGGTGAAGGTCTTGGAGACGTCCTTGTTCTCGGGCCAGTGCGCCTGGATCGCCTGGGCGAAGTCGGGGGCGAGCGCGTTCATCTGATCGCCGAGCGGCTGGTCGGGAGTCACGCTCAGCATCTTGATGTGGAGCATGATCGTGTACGTGTTGCCGGGTGTGATCGTCTGCGGGACCTCCCAGCTGTAGTGGATCTTCCAGCCCCCGCCGTCGCAGCAGTGGTCCTGGTCGGCCGACATGCCCTCGGGGTCGATCTTCAGTTCAGGGGCATGCGTGTTCGTCACCTTCGTCAGGCCGGGCTGGAGCGTGAACGTGGGCGCGCTGCCACCTCCGGTCCCGCCGCCCGCCCTCGCCTGCTTCAGTTCCTCGGCGAGCTTCGCGCACCGGTTCCCGATCCGGTCGCGCGCGTCCCGGTCCTCGTCCACGAGCGTGGTCAGCGTCCTGACCGTGCTCGCGCGGAGCCGCGAGATCAGCTTCAGCCAATCCGTCAGGTGCTGCCTGGTCAGCTGCCCGGCCAGGACCCGCGCGACCAGGATGTCCCTGAGCTGGTCGGCCGTCACCGGGAACGGGTTGCCTCCGATCGACAGGAGGACGATCTTCTTCTGGGTCGCGAGCGCGAGCAGGTGTTCCGCGTCGCCGGTCGTCAGGCGCGCCGCCGCCAGGTCGTGCCGGCATTGAGCGAGCTTCTTCTCGAGCGTCGGGATGTCGTCCCTGCGCGACGCGAAGCCGCCCGCAGCTCCGATCGCAAGGCTCAGTAGCACGCCGAGCATGAGGATGGCGAGGGCCGACCGCCAGCGAATGCCTGCCATGGGTGCTCCTTTCTGCGCGCCCCGGGCGCGCGCCGCACGCAAGAGCGGCCTGCCGGCCTGCTCTCCTTCGCGACGACTATGCGCCGGCCGCGGCCTACCCCGCAAGGGGGCGGCTGCGACAGAATCCACGCATGCTGTCCTACGCGCACGGGACGAGCGAGACGCCGCTTCGTGGCGAGACGATCGGCCGCATGTGGGACGACGTCGTCGCGCGGCACGGCGACCGGCCGGCGCTTGTCGCCCGCCACCAGGGAGTCCGCTGGACCTACGCGGAGCTGGGCGCCGAGGTCGACCGCTGCGCCCGGTCGCTCCTCGCGGCGGGCGTCGCGCGCGGCGACCGGGTCGGGATCTGGTCGCCGAACAAGGCCGAATGGGTCGTGCTGCAGTTCGCGACGGCGAAGATCGGCGCGATCCTCGTCAACGTCAACCCGTCGTACCGGCGCAGCGAGCTCGAGTACGCGCTCCGCCAGTCGGGCTGCTCATTGCTCGTGCTCGCGCCGGGGTTCAGGGACGCCGACTACGTCGAGATCCTCCGCGGCACGGACGCGCCTGCCCTTCGCCGCTCGGTCGTGCTCGGCCCCGGGTGGGACGAGCTGCTGTCGGTCACGGCCGCGCCGGCCGAGCTCGAGCGGCGCGCCGGGGAGCTCGACTTCGACCAGCCGATCAACATCCAGTACACGTCGGGGACGACGGGCTTCCCGAAGGGCGCGACGCTGTCGCACCACAACATCCTCAACAACGGGTTCTTCATCGGGGAGACCCTGGGCTACACGGAAGCCGACCTCGTCTGCCTGCCGGTGCCCTTCTACCACTGCTTCGGCATGGTGCTCGGCAACCTCGCCATCGTCACGCACGGCGCGTGCATCGTGATCCCGAGCGAGGCGTTCGACCCGGCCGCGGTGCTGGAGGCCGTCGCCGCCGAGCGCTGCACGTCGCTCTACGGCGTGCCGACGATGTTCATCGCCGAGCTCGACTCGCCCGACTTCGCGCGCCACGACCTCTCGAGCCTGCGGACGGGGATCATGGCCGGTTCGCCGTGCCCGGTCGAGGTGATGCGCCGCGTCCGGACCGAGCTGCACATGGACGAGGTGACGATCTGCTACGGCATGACCGAGACGTCGCCCGTGTCGACGCAGACGCGGCGCGGCACGCCGATCGAGAAGCAGGTGACGACGGTCGGCCAGGTGCACCCGCATCTCGAGGTCAAGATCGTCGATCCCGTCGGCGGCCGCACGCTTCCGCGCGGCGAGACCGGCGAGCTCTGCACGCGCGGCTACTCGGTCATGCTCGGCTACTGGGACGACGAGGAGGCGACGCGCGAGGCGATCGACGCGGCCGGCTGGATGCACACCGGCGATCTGGCCGTCATGGACGACGAGGGCTACGTCAACATCGTCGGCCGGATCAAGGACATGATCATCCGCGGCGGCGAGAACGTCTACCCGCGCGAGGTCGAGGAGTTCCTCTACACGCATCCGGCCGTCGCCGACGTCCAGGTCTTCGGCGTCCCGGACGAGCGCTACGGCGAGGCGGTCTGCGCGTGGGTGATCCTGCGGGAGGGCGCGGAGCTCGACGAGGACGGGCTCCGGGAGTTCTGCGCCGGCGCGATTGCGCGGTTCAAGGTTCCGAGGTACGTTCGCTTCGTGGACGCCTTCCCCCTGACCGTGACCGGCAAGGTGCAGAAGTTCCGGATGCGCGAGGCCGAGATCGCCGAGCGCGGGCTCGCGGCGGCGGCGCCCACGGCGTGAAGCGACTCCTCGTCCTGCTCGCGCTGCTCGCTGCTCCGTCCGCGGGGGCCACGAGCTCGACGACGTTCGCCGTCGCGCACGGGCGGGTGCTGGCCCTTGCTCAGGGGCCGGGCGCCGTCGCCTGGCTCGAGAGCTCGACCACCGGCTGCCGGCTGCGAGTCGTCACGGGCGGACGGAGCCGGACGACGAGCTGGGCACGGGGCTGTCTCGACTCCGGCTGGAACCTCGCGCTCGCCGGCACGAGGGCGGCCTGGGGCGGCTACGAGGAGGTCCGCTGCAGCGAGACGACGGCCGCCGTCTTTGCGGACGGCCGCCTCGTGAAGGAGGTCCCCGGGGACTGCCTCGGCTTCGGCACGTCGTTCCAGGGACTCGCGAGCGACGGGCGCGCGTTCTTCTACGCGCTCCTCGAGACGCACCGGCAACTCCCGTCGTCGCGGTGCGGCGAGGGCGGCCCGTGCCGCTGGCGGCTCGCCGGCGGGACGCTCGTCCGCGTGAACGGAGGCGAGGTTTCGGGCCTGCCGCCGGCGGCGCTGATCGCGGGCGCCGCCGGCAGGCTCGCGCTCGTCCAGGCGGCGGCCACTTCGTCCTCGAACGGACGAGGCTCGCTCGACTGGCCTCGGGCAGCGACCGACGGGCGCGTGGACGTCCGCGACACGGCTACCGGCCGGCTCGTGACGTCGTTCCGCCCGCACGGGATCGTCCGCGCCATCGCGCTGTCCTCGATCCGGGCGGTCGTCCTCGTCGAATCAGGCGCGATGCGCAGGATCGAGTGGTACGACTCGGACAGCGGCGAGCGACTGGGCGTCGTTCCCGTGCGGGCCGGCACCCTCTCGACGGACGGCCGTCTGGTTGCGTTCACGTCCGGCGGCACCGTCCACGTGCTCGACCTCGAGACGGGCACGCAGCGGATCGTCGGCCGCGGAGCGACCACGAGCGCGTCGGTGCACGGCCACCGGATCCTCTGGGGCGCGGGCGACCGGATCCTCGAGGCGAGGGCCTGACGTGGCGCGCGAGTATGTCTTCCTCGACGAGTGGGACGTCGACGCGCCGATCGGAGCCGTCTTCGGGGCGGTCGCCGACGCCTCGACCTACCCGGAGTGGTGGAAGCCCGTCTACCGGAACGTCGTCACGCGCGGGCCGCTCGGCGTCGGCCAGACGTCCGACCACTACTTCAAGGGCAAGCTTCCGTACACGCTCCGCCTGCGCGCCGAGATGACCGAGTACGAGCCGCCGAACCGGTTCGCCGTCGCGGTCGACGGTGATCTGCGCGGCTCCGGCGTCTGGACGTTCGCCGAGCGCGACGGCAGCACGCACGTCTGCTGGGACTGGACCGTCTTCGCCGACAAGCCGCTCCTGCGCGTGCTGACGCCGGTGCTCCGCCCGCTCTTCCGCTCGAACCACAACTGGGCCGTCGCGCGCGCCCGCGAAGGGCTCGAGCCGTACGCGAAGGCCCACGCCCGCTAGGGCAGCCGCCGGACATGGCCGTTTCGGGCAGGTCCCGGGGCCAGGCCCCCGGACCCGCCCGAAACAGACGATCACTGGCTCTGCGCCTGGTTTGTCGCAATGGCAACTCGCCGTCAAGGCGCAACGGAATCGTCAAGTTTCTCATCGGAGGGGCCAGGCCCCTGTGGACTGCCGATTGCCCTGAACGGCCGCGTTAGGGAGAGGTCGCCGGCGGCTCCGCGAGCCCCTTCTCGCGCAGCTCGGCTAGCGCCCGCTCCGACTTGCCGAGCCCGCCGAGGCCCATGCCCTCGAGGATCCGCGGCGCCTTCGTGAACTGGATGTCGCGGTAGTCGACGATCTGCCAGATGTTGCCCGACGGGTCGACCACGTCGTTGTCGCCGGCGAAAGGCACGCCGGCCGCCCGCGCAGCCGCCAGCGTCGCCTCGCGATCGTCGACCACGAGCCCCACGTGGCGCGGCCCGTCCGACGACTCCCCGCGCCCGAGCGCGAGCGCGAGGAACTGATCGCCGAGGTCGACGAAGGCCATCCGCGCCGTCCGTCCGCGCAGCGTCAGCTCGCCGAAGATCGCCTCGAAGAAGGCGAGCGCCTCGTCGAGATCGCCGACCTCGACCGCCACGTGGTTGATCCCGACGGGCCTCGGCACCTCGACAGCCTAGCCTCCGCCGGTTTGCGCGCCCGGGGCTCGCGGGTAACCGAGGCGCCGTGGCAGGACGCGAGCCGGTCGCCGAGCTCGACGCACGGTTCAGCAGTCCGGGTGCGGACGCGACCGGCTGGGCCGAGGCGCGGCGGCAGCTCGAGGACGCGCCCGTCTACTGGCTGTCGACGGTGCGCCCCGACGGGCGCCCGCACGTCACGCCGCTGATCGCGCTCTGGCTTGACCGGGCTCTGTACTTCTGCACCGGACCCTCGGAGCGCAAGGCCAGGAACCTCCGGCGGAATCCCCGGTGCGTCCTGACGACCGGCACGAGCGCGCTCGACGAAGGCCTCGACCTCGTCGTCGAGGGCGAGGCCGTCAACGTCACCGACGAGACCCGGCTCCGCCGCGTCGCCGATGCGTACGAGTCGAAGTACGGGCCCGACTGGCGGTTCGAGGTGCGGGACGGCGCCTTCTTCCACGGCGACGCCGGCACCAGCAAGGCGCTGGTCTTCGAGGTGAAGCCGGTGAAGGCGCTCGGCTTCGGCAAGGGCAAGGTCTTCAGCCAGACTCGCTGGCGGTTCTGACCCGGGCAACTCCGGAACGCCCCGGGGCGATCCGGTGTAGAGATTGGCAGTGGTGGGCCGACCACTTGCCGACGAAGAGCTCGTCGAGCGCGCGAGGCGCGGCGACGAGTCGGCCTACGAGGAGCTCGTGCGCGCCTATCAGGGAATCGCCTTCCGCACCGCCTACCTGCTCGCCGGCAACGCCGACGACGCGGAGGAGGCCGCGCAGGACGGCTTCGTGAAGGCGTACCGGGCACTCGGCCGGTTCCGGAGCGGCGCGCCGTTCCGGCCGTGGCTCCTCGCGATCGTGGCGAACGAGGCGCGCAACCGGCGGCGGTCGGCCGGCCGCCGCGAGCGGCTCGCGCTCCGGGCCGCCGCGGACGCTCCCTCGGGGGACGCGGCCCCGTCCCCCGAGGCGGCGTTCCTCTCGGCCGAGCGCCGCGAGCGGCTCGTCGCCGGCCTGAACCGGCTCGGCGAGCGGGACCGCCTGGTGCTCTCCCTCCGCTACCTGCTCGAGCTGTCGGAGGAGGAGACGGCGGCCGCGCTCGACTGCCGGCGCGGCACCGTCAAGTCTCGGCTCGCGCGCGCGCTCGAGCGGCTGCGCGTCGAGCTGGGGGAGGGGACCGGTGGCTGACCTCGAGCGCGAGCTCCGGGCGCTTGCCGCGGCGGTCGAGCTTCCGGAGCCCCCGGAGCTGTCGGCCCGGGTGCGTGCCGGCCTCGGCCGTCACGAACCACGGCCGCGCCGCCGGCCGATCCTCGCCTTCGCGGTCGCGCTCCTCGCCGTCGCGATCGGCGCCGCCTTCGCCGTCCCACAGTCGCGCTCGGCGCTCCTGCGCCTGTTCGGCCTGAAGGGCGTCACGGTGCTCAGGGTCGACAGGCTGCCGCCGGTCGGCCCGGGGCCGGTCGTCTTCGGAGAGAAGACGACGCTCGCCGCGGCGGCGAGAATCGTCGGGTTCCGGCCGCTGCTCCCGAAGCTCGGGAAGCCCGACGCCGTCTACCTCGAGCGGCCGGCGTACCTGGTCCTCCTCTACGGCAAGCCGGTCCGGCTGCGCTTCAGCGAGCTCCGGCCGGGCTACTCGCCGATCGAGAAGTTCGCGAAGGTCTCGCAGGAGGTGCGGCCGGTCACGGTCGACGGCCGCCCGGGCCTCTGGATCCCCGGCAACCACGTCGTCATCGAGTTCGGGAACCAGCCGCGCCTCGCGGGCAGTACGCTGCTCTGGGAGCACGGCGACCTGACGCTGCGCGTCGAGGGCAAGCTGACCCTCGCGCAGGCGCTCGAGATCGCCCGCTCCGTCCCCTGAACGCGGTGTGCCCGGGCGGTTCACCCTGTTTGGGGAGATCCGGTCCGGGCTCCACGCCGAACATCAGGTGCACAGTCGAGCAAAGGGAGCGGAGATGGCTGCGGTAGAGGCCGAAGTCCACGAGGAGACCGAGAGCGACCGGATCGAGCGCTGGCGGTGCGAGGCGCTCGTGAAAGCCGGCTACGAGCGCAAGGCCGCCGCGAAGCTCGCGGCGAGCCGCGAGGTCGATCTGCACCAGGCGATCGACCTGCTCGAGCGCGGCTGCGAGCCGAAGCTCGCGGTCAAGATCCTCCTGTAGATCGCGCGCGGTCGCAGGCCGCCCGGCGCGCGCCGGGAACGGGCAGAATGCGCGTCCGTGAGCTCCGTCCTCGCGTCGTTCCCGTCGCCGCACAGCGGCACGATCGACCTCGGCCCGATCACGATCCACATGTACGGGCTGATGCTGCTGCTCGCGATCGCGGCGTGCATCGTCGTGACCGGGTTTCGGTGGCGCAGGCTCGGCGGCGACTGGGACCTCGTGCTCCGCGTCGCCGTCTGGGGCGTCGCGTTCGGCGTCGTCGGCGCACGCGCCTACCACGACATCACGAGCTCGAGCGAGATCCCGAACCACTGGTGGGGCTTCGCAGCGGTCTGGCAGGGGGGCCTCGGCGTCTGGGGCGGGATCCTCTTCGGCACGCTCGCCGGCGCATGGATCGTCCGGCGCTCGCGCAACAGCGTCAAGCTGTTCATGGACGCCGTCGCGCCCGGGCTCCTGCTCGCACAGGGGATCGGCCGCTGGGGGAACTGGTTCAACCAGGAGCTCTTCGGCAAGCCGTCGAAGCTGCCCTGGGCGCTGAAGATCGACTTCACGCACCGCTCGTCCCTCCCGGTCAAGTACCAGTCGGCCTCGACGTTCCACCCGACGTTCCTCTACGAGTTCGTCTACGACACGATCGGCGCCGGGCTGCTGATCGCCGTCGGCTGGCGCTTCAGGCTCCGGCCGCCGGCGCTGTTCGCGCTCTACGTCAGCTACTACACGCTCGGCCGAACGCTCGAGGAGCTGATCCGCATCGACCCGTCCGGCCACTTCCTCGGCGAGCGCACGAACTTCTGGGTCTCGATCGTCGTCTTCGTCTGCTCGACGGCGTTCTTCGTCTGGTGGCAGTTCATCCGTACCCCCCGGCCGGAGGACGAGACGCCGCGCCGCGCGCTGCCGACCCCCCCGCGCGGCCCGGCGATGGCCGTGCCGAAGGGCCGCATCCGGCCGGGCCGTTAGCGCCGGCCCGGGGCGCGGGCGTGGGCGTCGAGAAGGTCAACGTCCTCGGCGTCGAGCTGGACGAGCCGCTCGACGAAGCGGGCTTCCGGCACGTCGCAGCCTCGGTGGGCCGCCGGCTCGGCGCTCAGCGGATCGGCGCGAGCATCTACCAGGCCGAGGCGGGCGTGCCGATCTGGCCGTACCACTACAACCACGGGGTCGAGGAGTGGCTCTTCGTGCTCGCGGGCGCACCGGTGGTTCGCGAACCGGCGGGGGAGCGCATCCTGGGGCAGGGCGACGTCGTCTGCTTCCCGTCGGGCAGCCTCGGCGCTCACACGGTGGCGGGCCCGGGTCGGTTCGTCATCTTCGCCACGGGCCACCACGTCGAGCCGTACATGAGCGTCTACCCCGACTCGGACAAGGTCAGCGGCCCGGAAGGCATCCTCCTGCGCAGTAGCGCCGTCGGCTACTGGCACGGCGGGGGAACGGCCGGACCGTAGGACCGCGTCGAGCTTGCCCGCGAGCCGGAGACGTCGCCGCCGCAGCCGGCCGTGAACGCACTCGACCTCTCTCCGTGCGCGACCGACCTGCCGCCGGCGCTCGGGTGTCGAGCGGCGAAGCTCGGCCGCCTGCTGGGCGCCCACCGGCTCGACGGGACGGTGGTGGACGTGGATCCCGGAGGTGGATCCGAGCCGTACCACCCGGACACCGGCCGCTGGCTGATCCGAAACGGGCGCGGCCGGGATGAAGTCCTGGTCAGCGGAGGCGTCGGCCCCGGGAAGAGCAGCCGATCGATCGGCTAGCCTCGGCGCGTGGATCCGGCGCTGCTCGACCTCGACCTCGACGCGTTCGAGGGGCCGTTCGACCTGCTCTTGACGCTCGTCCTCCGCGAGGAGCTCGCGCTCGGGGACGTCGACGTCGCCGGAATCGTGATGGCGTACTGCGAGCGGCTCGCCGCGCGCGGCCGGCTCGACCTCGACTCGTGCGGGGATTTCCTGGTGCTCGTCGCGTCGCTGCTCGAGCTGAAGGCGCGCGAGCTGCTCGCGGACGGCGACGAGGTCGACCTCTCGGAGCTGGCGCCCGAGGAGGCGGCCGAGGAGCTCGCGCGGCGGCTCGAGGAGTACCGGCGCGTCCGGCTCGCCGCCGGCTGGTTCCGCGACCGGCTCGCCGCCGAGCGTGACCGCTTCTTCCGCGTCGGGCCCGCGCCGCTCCGCCCACGCGTCGAGCCGCCCCTCGTGGGCCAGGATCCGGAGCTGCTCGCTCGGGCGATGCGCGCGCTCGCCGCGGAGCCGCCGCAGGTCTCGCTCGCGCACATGGCGCTGCGCTTCCCGCCCGTGTCGCAGTTCCTCGACCGGTTCCGCGCGCTGCTCCGGCGCCGCCGGCGGTTCGACTTCGAGGCCGAGGTGGCGTCGATGAACCGGCTCGAGCAGGCGGCGGCGTTCCTCGCGCTGCTCGAGCTCCGCAAGTCGAACGAGGTGACGATCGAGCAGGCGGCGCCGTTCGCGCCGATCCGCGTCGCGCGGCTCGACAGCGGCGCGGCGGCTCTCACCGCGGCTTCGTGATCCGACGCGCCGGCTAGGCTCGGGCGAGGGCAGGGAACGCCACCGCGACGGGGAAGGAGAACGCCGAATGGATCGTCCGCTTCGCCTGATCTCGAGCGCCGCGCCGCTCGAACGGCTCGCCCGCACGCTCGAGGCGCTGCTCGTCGTCGCCTCGCAACCGCTGCCGGTGGAGGCGCTCGCCGAGGCCGCGGACGCCGACGAGGAGCGGGTGGAGGAGGCACTCGGGCTGCTCGCGGAGCGCTACTGCGACGGGCGGAGCGGGATCGTCCTCGAGCGCGTCGCGGGCGGCTACGCGTTCCGCGCCGCCCGGGACGAGGCGGCCGCGTGTGCGCGCCTGTTCGAGCAGCCGGTCGCGCGCGGGCTCTCGCAGGCGGCGCTCGAGACGCTCGCGATCGTCGCCTACCTCGGGCCGGTCTCCCGCCCGGACGTCGCCCGGATCCGCGGCGTCGCCGCCGACTCGGTCGTCGCCGGCCTCGTCGAGCGCGGCCTGATCGCCGAGGCCGGCCGCGAGACGGCAGGAGCCGTCCGCTACCGGACGACGGAGCTCTTCGAGCGCACCTTCGGCCTCGAGAGCCTCTCGGTGCTGCCGCGGCTCGACGACCTCGGCGCCGACGCCGCGGACATCCGCGGGCGACTCGAGTCCGTCGCAGAGCGCCGCCCCGCGTAATCTGCGTGTCGGTGGACGTCACCGACGAGACCTTCTACACGGACGTGCTCGAGCGGTCGCACGAGCGGCCCGTCGTCGTCGACTTCTGGGCGGCCTGGTGCGGTCCGTGCCGCGCGCTCGCGCCCGTCCTCGAGCGCGAGGTGGAGGCCCGCGCCGGCCAGGTCGAGCTCGCGAAGGTCGACGTCGACGCGAACCCGCAGCTCGCGTCGCACTATGAGATCCGCGGTATCCCGGCGGTGAAGGCGTTCCGCAACGGCCGCGTCGCCGCGGAGTTCGTCGGCGCGCAGTCGCCGCAGTCCGTTGCCGCGTTCCTCGACGGGCTGCTCGGGCCGTCGAGGCTCGAGCGCGTGCTCGAGCAGCTGCGCGAGAGCGGAGACGATCCGCAGGTGCTCGCCGCGCTCGAGCGTGGCCAGCACGAGCTGGCGCTCGACCTCCTCCTCGCCGAGGTGCACGCGACGAAGGGCGAGCGCCGCGACCGCGTCCGCGACCTGATGGTCGCGATCTTCGACGAGCTCGGCCAGGAGCACCCGCTCTCGATGCGCTACCGCCGGCAGCTCGCGTCGGCGCTCTACTGACGAAGCTTCGTGCAGCTGCCCGACCCGCCGCCGGAGCGGCGGCAGGCGCTCGAACCAGACGCTCCTGGACGTCCACGGCGATCTCCAGGCGGTGTTCGACCGGGACGACGACCAGCGGCCTGACACCGGGCCGATAATGGCGCCGTGCGGCTCAATGCGTTCCTCGCGCGTGCCGGCGTCGCGTCGCGCCGGCGGGCGGACGAGCTGATCAGGTCCGGCCGGGTCCTCGTCAACGGTGAGCCCGGCCAGCTGAACACCTTCGTGGAGAGTCGAGACGTCGTCGAGCTCGACGGGATGCGGCTCGCGCGGCAGTCGCTCGCCTACGTCCTGCTCCACAAGCCGCGCGGGGTCGTCACGACGGCGAGCGATCCGCAGGGCCGGGCGACCGTGGTCGGACTGGTCGAGCACGAGGCGCGGCTCGTCCCGGTCGGCCGGCTCGACGCAGACACGACCGGCGCACTGCTCCTGACGAACGACGGGGAGCTCGCGCACCGGCTCGCGCACCCGCGCTACGAGGTCGACAAGGTGTACGAGGCGGACGTCGAGGGCGAGCCGCGCGCGGAGGCGCTCGCGGCGCTCGAACGGGGCGTCGACCTCGACGACGGGAGGACCGCGCCGGCTCGTGCGCGGCTGCTCGGAGCCTCGCGGCTCGAGCTGACGATCCACGAAGGTAGGAAGCACCAGGTGAAGCGCATGTGCGCCGCCGTCGGCCACCCGGTGCGCCGGCTCCACCGGAGCCGGTACGCCGGGCTCACGCTCGATGGGCTCGAGCCCGGCGAGTGGCGCGCCCTGGGCCCGGACGAGGTCGCTCGGCTGCGCGGCGACGTCGGACTCTGACGGCTGCGGCTCTTGCCCCGACCGGCCGGTGCAGCGCCGGAGGGCCGGCGCGGCTCCGGCAGAGCCGCGCCGGCAGGAGGACATGCGGCTAGCTCGAGGAAGCGAGCTCGCCGGCCTGGTCGATCAGGCGCTGGGCCTGGTCGATCCAGCCCTTCGCCTGCTGCTCGTTCAGCGCCCTGCCGTCGAAGGCGGCCGCATCGAGGGCGGCGCGGATCTTCGCGGCGAGGGCGTCGCGCTGGGACGTCAGCGTGGCGAGTGCGGTCTCGACCTGGGCGTAGTGCGTGTCGTCCGCGGTCGAGCCGCTCGAGATCGCATGCGTCGAGGCGCCGAGGGCGCCCGCGCTGAAGTCGCCGAACGGCGCGTTCAGCTGCTCGTACACCGCGACGAGCCTCCGCACCGTGTCGCGGTGGGCGACGAGCGCGTGCGGCGTCGCGGACGCGTCGAGCCCCTCGATCAGGACGCGTCCGTCGTGGACGTAGTCGTCCTTCAGCCCGAGCAGGGTGAGGATCGTCGGACGGACGTTCGCGTGATCGGTCCACGTCGCGGAGTCGACGCCGTGCGTCTGGACGCCCGGGCCGACGAACCCGACCCAGGTGTTCGCGATGTCCGGCTGCACGTCGCCGTGGCTCCAGGCGAAGTGGTAGTCGATGCAGTCCGGCACGGAGTTCGCCGAATCCGGGCAGTTGGTGTTGCTCGTCTTGACGAAGTAGTCGGGGTTGGCGAACAGGGTGAAGCTCGGCGTCCGCCTGGGGTCGCTGTTGACCATGTGGAGCGCCTGCTCGCCGACCGGGTCGACGATCGCCTCGGTGATCGGCGTCGGGGACGAGCTCACGTACGGGTCGACCGCCCGGCCCGCCGCGACGTTCCGCTCGAACTGGCGGAGCGTCGGATCGGTGCGCGTCGGGTTCCCGTTGACGTAGACGGTCGGCGCAGAGTCGCTGTGCACCACGTACGACGGCGGCGTGTAGCCCGTCGGCAGCACCGAGTTGAGGTTCAGGTTGACCTCGCCGATCTGGTTCGCCGGACACTGCTGGCCGGCGGTGACGTTGCAGTACGTGTGGCTCCACGTGCCGTCGGACGAGACGCCGCCGGCGAAATGGTCGCCCTCGTCCACGGTGACGACGAAGAGCGTGTTCGACTTCGTGATCCCGTGGGCCGCGAGGCCGTCGAAGAACTTCGCGAACGCGTCGTCGTACGCGGCCAGCTGGGCCTCGTAGTCGGACTCGCCGGGCCCGGACGCGCGGAGAAGCGTGTGGTTGTCGTGCGCGTCCGAGATGTACGCGTAGGTGACGGGCACGCCCGCCTCCTGCATCTGCGCGACGTAGCCGAGCGAGTTCTTCGCCAGCATCCCGTCGAAGCCCGGGAACCCGGGCTGCCCGAACGGATCGGTGATCGGCTGTCCGTTCGTGTCGTTCACGGCCGGCCCGCCGGCGATCGCCGGGTCGACGTACTTCGCCCCGAAGAGCCCGAGGAAGCCGTTGTAGCCGCCCGGCTCGTCGGGGAGCTTGTCCGGCTTCGCGTTCGCGTTGCCGGCGCAAAGCCCGCCGCCGGCGCCGCAGTGGATCGCGATCCCGACGAAGTCCGTCTGCGCGAGCGCACGCGCCGCGGTCCCCGGCGGCGCGGCGTTCGAGGCCTGCGCCTCGTCCCACTCGGTCGAGCCGCCGCCGAAGACCTGGGTCATGTCGCCGAAGGCCCCGGTGCCGGTGTTCTCGAGCTCGATGTTCGCGGTGCCGACGCCGCCGACGTCGCAGCCCGCGCGCGTGAACGGCACCCACGGCGCAGGCGTGTTCTTCTGCCCGTCCGTGACCATGTTCGGGAGCGGGTCCTTCGTGCCGCTCGAGTCGTCCACCAGATCGGTCCAGTACTTGAAGGCGGAGCTGAACGTCGGCGTCCCCGTCTGGTCGAAGTAGAAGTAGCTGTTCGAGACGTTGACGCCGTTCCGGTCGGGGTAGAGGCCGGTAAGCGACGACAGGATCCCGCCCGCGGTGTGCGAGATCAGGATCGTGTGGTCGTTCGTGAACAGCGTTCCCGTCTTCAGGAAGCCGAGCAGGTGCGGCATCTGCTCGAGGTCGGAGGCCACGTTCGGCCGGTCGCGGTTGAAGTGCGTGTTGTCGAACTGGATGTAGACGAGATGCTTGATCTTCCCGTTCTTCGGATCGAGCTGACAGCCCGTGGCCGCGCGCGCCGCTCCGCCTGCGGAGGACACGGCCGCCGCGGCCACCACGGCCGCCAGGGCCGTGGCAAGCGCGAGCACGCCGAGGACTCGCCTGGATCTCCTCATCGAAACCCCCTTCGATCGCAGTGCCAGGTTCCGCGTACCCTCATCCGCCGGAAACCGATCGTGGGTTGCGGAGCCGTCGACGTCCGGTTGCCGTTTCCGAGCGCCGCGCCACCACGAACTGACCAGATCGTCACCACCCGGTCTTCAGCAGGCGGGTAATGATCGGCCGGCCTCAGTCATTGACCGAACGAAGGGGGAGGTCGATCCGATGAGAAGTCTTCCTGGTCGTCGCGGCAGGCTGCCGCTCGGCCTGCTGGTCCTGATCGCGGCGGTGCTCGCCGCGTTCGCCGCGGCGTCGACGGCCGCCGACGCGGGCTCGGCGTCCGCGGCGCGCGCGGGGTCGGCGCCGCCGTCGTGCAACCTCGGCAACGGCATCTCGCACGTGGTCAACATCGTCTTCGACAACGTGCACTTCTCGCGGGACAACCCGAACGTCCCGTCGGACCTCGAGCAGATGCCGCACCTGCTCAGGTTCCTGAAGAGGTACGGCACGGTGTTCTCGAACTCGCACACGCCCCTCATCGCCCACACCGCGGACGACAGCCTGACGATCTACACCGGCCTCTACGGCGATCCCCACGGCCAGCCCGTCACGAACTCGTACAAGACGTACAACCCCGACGGCTCGACCGACCCCGCGACGTCGTTCACCTACTGGACGTCGCCGATCATCGACACCAAGACGAATCCGGCGGCCGCCAGCACGACGGACACGGCGCCCTCGATGGTGTACTCCGACCAGGTTCCCGCCACGAGCGGCGATACGAGCAAGGTCACGCCGGCTCCGTGGGTGCCGTTCACGCGGGCCGGATGCACGGTCGGCAACTTCTCGACCGCGAACATGGTGCTCGAGAACGCGGCCGTGGACGTTCCGACCGTGTTCGGAGCCGGCTCGCCGGAAGCGATCGAGACGGCCACGAACCCCGATCCGTTCAAGGGCGTCCAGGTCGCCGAGTACGTCGGCGAGGCGATCCACTGCGCCCACCACGCCGCGGTCTGCTCGTCCTCGGCGAGACCCCTCGCCGATCTGCTGCCGACCGAGCCGGGTGGGTACAACCGCTACCGGGCGCTCTTCGGCGCCAGGTACGTCGCGCCGGCGATCGGCGGCGGCGCGAACGTCTTCCACCACGGCTACCGCGTGACCGACGCGAGCGGGAACCTCGTCGACCTGGACGGAAACACGCTCCAGGAGCCGTTCACGCACACGCCGGGCTTCAGCGGGTTCAGCCCGACCGCCACGCAGACCCTCGCGGTGCTCGCCGACATGCAGGAGGCCGGGATCCCGGTCACCTACGGCTACATCTCCGACCTGCACGAGCGAAAGGCGGATACGCGGACCGGCTGCACGTCCGCATCGCCGGAGAGCGTCGGCCGGCCCCTCGGCCCGGGCGACTCGTGCTACGTGACGAACGCCCAGCACTACGACGCTGCCTTCGAGAGGTTCTTCAGGCGGCTCGCGGGCGACGGGGTCACGCCGGCGAACACGCTGTTCGTGATCAGCTCGGAGGAGAACGATCAGTTCGCAGGTGCGAACGTCGGTCGGGCAACCGAGCCGACCCCGGCAGGGTGCGACGGCGTCACGACGCCGTGTACCTACGCCACCGGCCAGATTGGCGAGCTCCAGGCGAACATCAAGGGCCTGCTGGCAGGCACGGCCTCGAGCTCGACGCAATTCGACATCGAGCCGCAGGGCGCGGCGATCTACGTCCACGGTCAGCCGGCGGCGAACGACCCGGTCGTCCGCCAGCTCGAGCGTGACACGGCGGCGATGACCGGCGACGATCCCTACAGCGGCGTCAGCGGCGAGCAGGTCGCCAGGTACCAGGCGGGAGCGCTCGAGCAGCGGGTGCTCCACCTACGGACGGCGGATCCGCTGCGCACGCCGACGTACACCCTGTTCCCGAAGGGCGATTACTTCTTCTCGACCTCGGGGCTGAACGTCAGCATCAACAGCAGCTTCGCCTACGACCACGGCTACTACAGCCCGAACATCGACATCACCTGGGTCGGCATGGCCGGTCCGGGCGTCGCCGTTCGCGGCGTCGACGGGCCGCAGCCCGCCGCAGGGAACCAGCCGCACGATCCGGAGGCGACGAGCACCGTCCCCGAGGCGAGCACGGTCGGCACGTGGGTCGAGGAGACGGACATCCGGCCGACGATGCTGTACCTGCTCCGCCTGAAGGACGACTACCTGTCGGACGGGCACGTGATCACCCAGGCTCTCGCGTCCGTGCCGCGTGCCCTCGCCGCGACGGCCGATCTGGCGAAGGCGTACGACCAGCTCAACTCGAGCGTGGGGCAGTTCGCGACGGACACGCTGATCGCCGACTCGAGGGCGCTCGCGTCCGGCTCCACGTCCGACGACTCCCTGTACCAGGGGGAGCAGGCGGCCTTGAGGCAGCTCGCCGACGCCCGGGACGAGGCGGCGGCGGCGATCAAGCTGACGCTGTCGGAGGCCGCCGGGGGCATCAGGACGCCGACTCAGGGCCAGATCCAGGGCGGCGTCTCCCAGGTAGAGAGCCTCCTGAATCGGGCGCGCTCGCTCGCGGCGAGCTAGCGCGAGACACGGCCGGGGGCGGGAGGCACCCGCCCCCGGCCGCTCCCGTGAGGCCCGCTAGCGCGCCACGAAGCCCATGCGCTCGTACGTTCGGGCGAGCGTCGGCGCGGCTGCCTCACGCGCCTTTTCGGCGCCGACGCGCAGCAGCCGTTCGAGCTCGCCCTTGTCGGCGACGAGCTCCTCGTAGCGCAGCCGCACCGGCTCGAGGAGCGCGACGACCGCCTCGGCCACGTCCGCCTTGAACTGGCCGTAGCCGGCGCCGTCGTAGCGCGCTTCGATCGCGTCGGGAGCCTCGCCGGTCGCGACCGACAGGATCTCGATCAGGTTCGTGATCCCGGCCTTGTCCGGCGCGCGGCGGATCTCGCGTCCGGAGTCCGTGACCGCGGTCTTGAACTTCCGGCGGATGACGTCTGGCGGGTCGGCGACGAGCACCGTGCCCTGCGGCGTCCCGCCGGTCGTCGACATCTTCCGCTCGGGCTCCTGGAGGTCCATGATCCGGCCGCCGACGGGCGGCGTCTCGATGCCCGGAACCGTGAACGTCTCGCCGAACCTCGCGTTGAACCGCTCCGCCACGTTGCGCGCCAGCTCGAGGTGCTGACGCTGGTCGTCCCCGACCGGAACGAGGTCCGTCTGGTAGAGGAGGATGTCGCCCGCCATCAGCACGGGGTACGTGAAGAGCGCCGCCGAGACGAACTCCTGCCGGTCGGACTTGTCCTTGAACTGCGTCATGCGCCGGAGCTCGCCGAAGCTCGTGACGGCGCTCAGCAGCCAATTCGCCTCCGCGTGCGCGCTGACGTGGCTCTGGGCGAAGACCGTCGAGCGGTCGGGGTCGAGCCCGGTCGCGAAGAGCATCGCCGCCAGGTCGAGCGTCGCGCTGCGAAGCTCGACCGGGTCGTACTCGACGCCGATCGAGTGCAGGTCGACGATGCAGAAGAACGAGGCGCCGCCCGCCTCGAACGCGCGGTCCTGGGTGGCGACGTACTGGCGAAAGCCGCCGCTGTAGTTGCCGAGGTGCTTCTGGCCGGTGGGCTGGATGCCGGAGAAGATGCGCATACGTGCTCCTAGTATCGCGTCGGGACGAGAGGGCCTTGAGTAGCGAGCGAGGCGGGCTGTCGTTCGCGGCTAGGCGCGCACGGTCCTGCCCCGCTCGCGGCGCCACGACCAGGTCGCTCGGCGGATGGCAGGACGCATCTCAGCTCCGAGTGTGCCCGAAGGCGCCTCCGGCCGCAAACTAGACTGGGTTGGTGGCGACGGTGTCCTCCAAGTGGTCTCCCTCGTCGTGGCGCGCGTTTCCCGCGCTCCACCAGCCCGACTGGCCGGACCCGGCCGGCGCCGACGCGGCGCGGGAGCGGCTCCACGCGATGCCGCCGCTCGTCTTCGCAGGCGAGGCGCGGGCGCTCAGGGCCTCGCTCGGCGAGGTCGCCGCCGGGCGGGCGTTCCTGCTCCAGGCCGGCGACTGCGCGGAGTCGTTCAACGAGTTCTCGGCGGTCGCGATCCGGGAGAAGCTGAAGATCCTCCTGCAAATGGCCGCAGTCCTGACGTACGGGGCAACGCTGCCGATCGTGAAGGTGGGGAGGATCGCGGGCCAGTTCGCGAAGGCTCGGACGTCGCCGGTCGAGCGCATCGGCGGGCTCGAGCTCCCGTCGTTCCGCGGCCACATGGTCCACGGCGAGACGCCGACGGCGGCCGCGCGTGTGCCCGATCCGGACCGGATGGTGCAGGCCTACCACCAGTCCGCGGCGACGCTCAACCTGCTCCGCGCGTTCACGAAGGGCGGCTTCGCCGACCTCAACCAGGTGCACATGTGGAACCAGGAGTTCGTCGCGAGCTCCGCGCAGGGGCAGCGCTACGAGCAGCTCGCGTCCGAGATCGAGCGGGCGATGCGGTTCATGGCGGCCTGCGGGATCGACCTCTCGCGGGCGCCGCAGCTGCGCGAGACCGACGTCTGGACGAGCCACGAGGGGCTCCTGCTCGACTACGAGGAAGGGCTGACGCGGCGCGACTCGCTCACCGGCGACTACTACGACTGCTCGGCGCACATGCTCTGGATCGGCGAGCGCACGCGGCAGCCGGACGGCGCGCACGTGGAGTTCTTCACGGGCGTCCACAACCCGCTCGGCTGCAAGCTCGGGCCGACGGCGACGCCGGCCGAGGTGCTCGAGCTGATCGAGCGGCTGGACCCGGAAGGCGTCCCGGGCCGGCTGACGCTGATCGCGCGCATGGGCGCGCCGCGCGTGCGCGAGCTGCTGCCGCCGCTCCTGCGCGCGGTCCGGGACTCGGGGCACCCGGTCGTCTGGGCGTGCGACCCGATGCACGCGAACGTGTTCGCGACCGCCGACGGCCGCAAGACGCGGCATTTCGACGACGTGATGGCCGAGATCGGGGGCTTCTTCGCCGCCTGCGACGCCGAGGGCATCTGGCCGGGCGGCGTCCACATCGAGTTCACGGGCGACGACGTCACCGAATGTCTCGGCGGCTCCGAGGCACTGCTCGAGGAGCACCTGAACAACCGGTACATGACGCTCTGCGACCCGCGGCTGAACGCACGCCAGTCCCTCGATCTCGCGTTCCGGGTCGCCGAGCTGATGCGTCGCTACGAGCGCTCGGGCTGATGGTCGACAGGCTCGCGATCATCGGCACCGGCTTGATCGGCGCCTCGATCGGCCTCGCCGCGAAGCAGGCGGGGACCGGACGCGTGACGGGCTTCGACCTCGACCCGGACGCGCTGCGCACCGCCGCGGAGCGCGGCGCCGTCGACGAGGCCGCCGCGTCGCTTCCCGACGCCGTCCGCGAGGCCGAGCTCGTCGTCGTCGCGGCTCCCGTGGCGCAGCTCGCGCCGCAGGTCGCCGCCGCGCTCGACGCCAGCCCTGAGCCTGCGACGGTGACCGACGTCGGCTCGACGAAGGCGGCCGTCTGCACGGCCGCCGCCGGCTCGGCTCGCTTCATCGGCGGGCATCCCGTCTGCGGCTCCGAGGCGAGCGGCGCTCGCCATGCGAACGGCGAGCTCTTCCGCGGCGCGACGTGGTTCCTCTCGCCGTTGCCCGAGACGGAGCCGGAGCGCTACCGGCTCGTCCACGGCTTCGTCGGCGCGCTCGGCGCGACGCCCGTCGCCGTCGACCCGCGCGCGCACGACCGCCTCGTCGCGCTCACGAGCCACCTCCCGCACGCGCTCGCGAACGCGCTCGTGAACCAGGCCGGCGCGACGCGCGTCGACGGCCACGAGCCGCTCGCCGCCGCGGGCGGATCGCTCAGGGACATGACCCGCGTCGCCGGCGCGAACCCGCGGATCTGGGTCGACATCTTCCTCGACAACGCCGACGAGCTGCGCGGCGCGCTGGTCGAGCACCGCCGCCGGCTCGAGCAGCTCGAGGACGCGCTCGCCGCCGGCGACGCGGGCTTCCTCGCGCGCTGGATCGGCGAGGCCGCCGGCAACCGCCGCAGGATGCTCGCCGACGCGTACGACGACCCAGGCACGCTCCATCGCGTCCGCGTCCACATCCCCGACCGGCCCGGAGTCCTCGCGGGAATCACGCAGGCCCTCGGCGCCGAGCGGATCAACATCGAGGACTTCGAGCTGCAGCACGTCTCGCCCGAGCGGGGCGGCGTCCTGAACGTGCTGATCGGCGGCGCCGACGCCGCCGAGCGGGCCGCGGCGCTGCTCGAGGCTCAGGGCTACGGCGTCCTCGTCTCGCCGGTCCTCGATTGAGCCTGCTGACGCGGTTGGGCGGGCACAGGCTCTTCGGCGGCACGCCGGAGGCGATGTGGCCGGTCGCGCGGCCGATGGTGCCGTTGGTCATGCGGTTCCTCGTGCCGAGCTACGGCTACGGCATCGACAGGATGCCGGCCGCCGGAGGGGCCGTGCTCGCGGCGAACCACTTCAGCGCCATCGACCCGGCGCTGGTCGGGATCTACTCGCGGCGCTGCGTCTACTACATGGCGAAGATCGAGCTGCTCTCGGTCCCGGTCTTCGGCGAGTTCCTGCGCTGGACGGGCGCGTTCGCCGTCCGCCGCGGCGAGGGCGACCGGGACTCGATCCGCGTCGCCCGCTGGGCCGCGCGTGCGGGACACGTCTGCGGGATGTTCATGGAAGGGACGCGGCAGAAGTTCGGCTATCCGGGGCCGGTCCATCCGGGCGCCGCGATGATCGCGATCCAGGAGAGCGTGCCCGTCGTTCCCTGCGGGGTCGACACGTTCCAGTGGTCGCTCTCGAACCGCCGACCGTGCGCGGTCGTCATGGGCGAGCCGATCGACCTCTCCGGCCTGCCCGCGAACGGCCGCGGCTACAAGGAGGGAGCACACGTCGTCGAGGAGGCGATCCACCGGCTCTGGCGGCAGGCGGCCAAGGCGGTCGCGGACGGCTTCCCCGAGCAGCTGCCGGACGGGACGCCGCGCACGCCTCCTCCGCGCCGGCGGGAGCTGATCCGCGTGGACGGCGAGGCGTGGCCGCGCGAGCCGTGGGCGGCGGAGCCGCTCGGGCCCGTCTACCCGGGCCCGGCGTGACGCGGGTCGAGCCCGCCGGCGCGCTGCGGGGCGCGGTGGCCGTCCCCGGCGACAAGTCGATCTCCCACCGGGGTCTCCTGCTCGGCGCAGTCGCGGAAGGCGAGACGGTGGTCCGCGGGCTCCTCCGCGCCGGCGACACGGAATCGACGATCGATGCGCTGCGCGCGCTCGGCGTCGCGATCGAGGACGCCGGCGACGCGGTGACCGTACGTGGCGCCGGGCTCCGCGGCCTGGCCGAGCCCGCCGATCCCGTCGACTGCGGCAACGCGGGCACGCTCGTCCGGCTCGTCGCCGGTCTGCTCGCGGGGCAGGCGGGCCGCCGCTTCGAGCTCACCGGCGACGAGTCGCTCCGGTCGAGGCCGATGGAGCGCGTCGCGGAGCCGCTCCGGCGGCTGGGAGCCGGCGTCGAGACGACCGCGGGCCGGCTGCCGCTCCGGATCGAGGGCCGGTCGCTCGAAGGCATCGAGTACGCGCTGCCGGTCGCGAGCGCACAGGTGAAGTCGTGCGTCCTCCTCGCCGGCCTGTACGCGTCCGGCCGCACGACCGTGCTCGAGCCGCTGCCGACGCGCGACCACACCGAGCGGATGCTCCGCGCGGCCGGCGCACGCGTCGAGGCGAGGCCCGGGCGGATCACGGTCTGGCCGGCCGAGCGGCTCTCCCCGCTCTCGATCGACGTCCCGGGCGACTTCTCCGCGGCGGCGCCGTTGATCGCCGCCGCGACGATCGTCCCCGGCTCCGAGCTCGTCCTGGCCGGCGTCGGCGTCAACCCGACGCGCACCGGCTTCCTCCACGTCCTCGAGCGGATGGGCGCCCGGATCCAGCTCTTCAACCGGCGGACCGTCGGCGGGGAGCCCGTCGCCGACATCGACGTCCGCCACGCCGAGCTCACGGCGACGGGGATCGCGCCGGGCGAGGTGCCGCTCCTCGTCGACGAGCTGCCGCTGTTCGCGCTCGTCTCCGCGGTCGCGCACGGAGACAGCGAGGTCCGGGGCGCGCAGGAGCTGCGGGCGAAGGAGACCGACCGCATCGAGACCGTGACGACGGGCCTGCGGCGGCTCGGCGTGCACATCGCGCCGCGCGACGACGGCTTCGCGGTGCGCGGCGTGCCGTCGCGGCCGCGCGGAGGCTCGATGACCTCCGGCGGCGACCACCGGATCGCGATGCTCGGCGCGGTCGCGGGCCTGGCCTCCCGCGAGGGCGTGCAGATCGAGGACGCCGAGGCCGTCGCTATATCCTTCCCCGGATTCTTCGAGCTCCTGGAGGGCATCAGCGTTCGCTGAGAGCTCTCGTCCAGCATGGGTCACCGATCATGATCGTCGCCATCGATGGGCCGGCGGGCGCCGGCAAGAGCACCGTCGCGCGCCGGCTCGCCGAGCGGCTCGGGTTCCGCTACCTGGACACCGGCGCCATGTACCGGGCGGTGACGTGGCTCGCGATGCGCGAGAGCGTCGACCTCGGCCAGGGCGCCCGTCTCGGCGTCCTCGCGGCGGCGCATCCCGTCTCGTTCGACGACCGCGACCGCGTCTTCATCGACGGGACCGACGTGACGGCGGCGATCCGCGGCTCCCGCATCGACCGGCAGGTGCCCGTCGTCGCGCGCCACCCGGAGGTGCGGGCCGTGCTCCGCGAGCGGCAGCGCCAGCTCGGCCACGAAGGCGACGTCGTGATCGAGGGCCGCGACATCGGCACGGTCGTCGCGCCCGACGCCGAGGTGAAGGTCTACCTCACGGCCGACGCGGCCATTCGAGCGCGCCGCCGCCAGGCCGAGCGGCCGGACATCGGCGCCGACGCGCTCGCCACCGACCTGAAGGCACGCGACGAGAGCGACGCAGCCCGCATGCTCCCCGCCTCGGACGCGATCGAGATCGACACGACCGAGCTCGAGGTCGACGAGGTCGTCGGGCGGATCGAGCGCCTCGTGCGCGAGCGCGCCGCGGCGTGACGGATGCCATCGCCGGGACGGTCGCGGTCGTCGGGTTCCCGAACGTCGGCAAGTCGACGCTCGTCAACCGGCTGACGGCGACGCGCGCGGCGGTCGTCCACGAGACGCCCGGCGTCACGCGCGACCGCAAGGAGCACCTCTGCGAATGGTCCGGGAAACGCTTCCTGCTCGTCGACACCGGCGGCGTGGACGTCGCCGACCCGTCGCCGATCGCGCGCGGGATCGTCGAGCAGGCGCAGGCGGCGGTCTCGGAGGCCGACCTCGTGCTCCTCGTCGTCGACTCGCGAGCCGGCGTGACGCCGGGCGACGAGGAGCTCGCAGCGATGCTGCGCCGGTCGCACAGGCCGGTGCTCGTGCTCGCCAACAAGATCGACGACCCGGCCCGCGACGCCGAGGCGTTCGAGTTCCACCGGCTCGGGCTCGGCGACCCGGTGCCGATCTCGGCCGCCCACGGGCACGGCACCGGCGACCTGCTCGACACGATCGTCGCGCGTCTACCGGGCCACGCGCACCCGCTCGTCGGCGAGGAGGCGATCCGCGTCGCGATCCTCGGCCGGCCGAACGTCGGCAAGTCGAGCCTGCTGAACGCGTTCCTCGGGCAGGAGCGGGTGCTCGTGTCGGACGTTCCGGGCACCACGAGGGACGCGATCGACACGGTCCTCGTGCGCGGCGAGCGGACGTACGTCCTCGTCGACACCGCCGGCCTGCGCCGCAAGCGCCGCCAGCGGCAGGGGATCGAGTACTACTCGGAGCTGCGCGCGCTCGAGGCGGCCGAGCGGGCGGACGTCTCGCTCGTCCTCGTCGACTCGCACGAGGGGCTCGTCGACCAGGACCTCGCGATCGCGGACGTGGCCCGGAAGGCGCAGTGCTCGACGCTCGTCGTGCTCTCCAAGTGGGACGTCTCGACCGTGACGGTCGAGGACGTCCGGCCGCGGCTCCAGGCCCAGCTGCGCCAGCGGCCGGAGCTCGCGATCGTCTCGGCGAAGACCGGCCGCGGCATCGAGCGGCTGCTCGACCGGATCGTCGAGCTCTTCGACAAGCACGCGGCGCGGATCCCGACCGCCGAGCTGAACCGGTTCCTCGGCGAGCTGCGCGAGTCGCGCCAGCCGCCGTCTCGCAACGGCAAGCGGCTGAACCTGCTCTACGGGACGCAGGTCTCGGCGCGGCCGCCGCGCTTCCGCTTCTTCGTCAACGACCCGGGCCTCGTGACCCGCGACTACGGCTACTGGGTCGAGAACCGCATCCGCGACCGCTTCGAGCTCGAGGGCGTGCCCGTGTCGATCGACTTCGTCCGCCGGTAGCCGGTGCGCGCGGTCGTCGTCGGCGGAGGCTCGTGGGGGACGGCGTTCGCGCGCCTCCTCGCCGACCGCGGCCACGAGACCACGCTCGCCTGCCGCGACGCGGAGCAGGCCCGCGCGATCGCGGAGACCGGACGCAACCCGCGCTACCTCCCGGCGGTCTCGCTGCGCGGGATCGCCGCCGCTCCTGTCGCGGAGGCGCCCGTCGCGGAGAGCGACCTGGTCGTCGTCGCCGTCCCGAGCCGGGCCTTCGGGGAGGTCGTCGGGTCACTCCCCGGCGGCGCGCCGGTCCTCAGCCTCACGAAGGGCCTCGATCCGGAGTCGGGTCGACGGCTGTCGACGCTCGTCGAGCGCCGCGCGGTGGCCGTCCTCTCCGGCCCGACCTTCGCCGAGGAGATCGCCGAGGGCCTCCCGGCGGCCGCCGTGATCGCGAGCGACGAGGAGGAGCTCGCGGTCCGGCTCCAGCACGAGCTCAACTCGCTCAGCCTCCGCGTCTACGTCAACCCGGACCTGACGGGCGTGGAGCTGTGCGCCGCGGCGAAGAACGTCATCGCGCTGGCCGCGGGCGGCGTCGACGGGCTGGGGCTCGGCGACAACGCGAAGGCGGCGCTGATCACCCGCGGGCTGGCCGAGATGGCGAGGCTCGGCGAAGCGTGCGGCGCGCGGCCGGAGACGTTCGCGGGGCTCGCCGGGATGGGCGACCTGATCGCGACCTGCTGGAGCAGCCACGGCCGGAACCGGCGGGCGGGCGAGCTGATCGCCCGCGGCCTCACGCCCGAGGCGGCGATCGCGGAGATCGGGCAGGTCGTCGAGGGGCTGACGACGGCGCCGGTCCTGCGCGACCTCTCGCACCGGCTCGGGATCGAGCTGCCGATCACGGAAGGGGTCTGCCGCGTGCTCGAAGGGCTCAGCCTGGGCGACCTCGTCGCCTCGCTGATGGGTCGCCGTCCGAAGGGTGAGTAACATGGTCGCCGTGCGCTTCAGGGGGATGAGGCTCTGGACGCTCGCAGCGGCGCTCGCGTGCCTCGTGGCGCTGGCCGGCTGCGGCGGCGGAGGGAGCGGTTCGAGCTCGGGCGGCGGTGGGGGGTCGACGCCCGAGAGCGCGTCGGCGATCCCCGCGTCGGCGCCGGCCTTCATCTCGGCGAACACCGATCTCGGCTCGTCGCAGTGGAAGCAGGCGCTCGAGCTCGCGCGCAGGTTCCCCGGCTTCCCGCAGGTGCTCGCGCAGGGCCGGAAGGAGCTCGCGAAGGAGAGCGTCGACTTCGAGCAGGACGTCAAGCCGGCGCTCGGGAAGGAGCTCGCGCTCGCGTGGCTCGACTTCCTCAGCGCCGACGACTTCGTCGCCGCCCTCAAGCCGGACGACAAGGGGAAGCTCGACGCGCTGATCCAGAAGGCGAAGGGCACGAAGCCGGCGCGCGGCGAGGTCGGCGACTACGTCGTCCTCGGCAAGAAGCAGTCGGCGGTCGCCAGCGCGACGTCCGCGAAGAGCCGGCTCGCCGACGACGCGACCTTCCAGGCGGCGGTGGGAGCGCTGCCGGACGACGCGCTCGCGAAGGCCTACGTCAACGGGGCCGCCGTGCAGGCGGCGCTGACCAGGCGGCTGGGAACGAGCGGCTCGGCCTCGTCGCTCACGAAGTGCGCCCCGTCGCTCACGCAGAACGAGAAGCTCGACTGGCTCTCGGCGGCGCTGACGGCCGAGTCCGGCGGGGTCAAGCTCGACGGGGCCGCGAAGGTCGAGCCCGTGCCGCAGCAGCTCACGTCCTACAGCGCAGAGCTGCCGAAGTCGTTCCCCGAGGGCGCGTACGCGTACATCTCGTTCGCGCACCTCGACAGCGTCCTGAATCCGGCGCTCGCCGCAGTGCTGAAGTGCCAGCCGAGCGTCCGGACGCAGCTCTCGCAGGTCGAGGCGATCGCCGGGTTCTCGATCAAGAACGACGTCATCCCGCTGTTCAAGAACGAGGGCGCGGTCGCCGTCTACCCGTCGACGCAGCCGGTCCCGACGATCGTGCTCGCGCTCAAGGTCGACGACACCTCGAAGGCGCTCCGGATCCTCGACCGCGTCGGCGCGCTGCTGCAGGTGTCGGGGCGGGGCAGCGTCCAGTCGGTGACGATCGGGGGCGTCTCGAACGCGAAGCAGTTGAAGGTCGGCAGCTTCTCGGTCTACTACGGCACGGTCGGCGGCACCCTCGCGATCTCGAACCGGACGGACGGGTTGAGCGGCATCGGCGCGTCCGGGCCCAAGCTCGCGGACGACAGCCAGTTCAAGGCCGCGGTCGACGGCGCCGGCATGCCGGACAAGACGAGCGGCTTCTTCTACCTCGATCTGAAGGCGGGCCTCTCGGCGATCTTCGGGCTCGCCCAGCGCTTCGGCGTGGTGGTCCCCGCGGAGGTGCGCGCGAACACGGCGCCGCTCCAGTCCGCGCTCTTCTACGGGACGCTCGACGGCGACATCGCCCGCCTCGCGGGCTTCGTCGGCATCCAGTAGGGCTTGATCACGGGCTCCCGCCGAGGGAACCTCCCCCGTTCCCCCGGAGCCCCCTCCACTGGTCCGCTTCGCGGACAGCAGGGCCGCTAAGCGGCCCTGCGGACGAAGAGCCCCGCCGCTGCGCGCTCGGCCACGGCCTGCTCGTTGCCGTCGACGCCGAGCGTGAACTGTCCGGCGGCAGGCTGGGCCGCGCGCAGCTCGACCTCGCGGCCGGGCACGAGCCCCTGGTCGTAGAACCAGTGCAGGAGGTCGCCGTCGTGCTCGGCGAGCCGCACGATCGTCGCCCGGTCGCCCGGCTCCAGCTCGGCCAGGGCGACGAGATCCCGGTTCTCCTCCTGCTCCCGGACAGGATCGACGGGCCAGCCGTGCGGGCAGCGCTCGGGCCGGCCGAGCCGCTCGTCGATCCGCTCGATCATCTCCTCCGTGAACGTGCCGCCGAGCTCGTCGGCGTGCACGTGCGCCTCGGCGGCCGTGTAGCCCATGAAGTCCGTCAGGAGCCGCTCGATGATCCGGTGCCGGCGCACGACCCGCTCGGCCCGCTCGCGGCCCGCCGCGGTGAGGATCGCCTCCTTCTTCTCCCCGCGCTCGACGAGACCCTCCGCCTCGAGCCGCTTCAGCATCTCGCCCGCCGACGCGCGCGAGACGCCGAGCATCTCGGCGACCCGCGCCGCCAGCGTCGGCGACCCCGCCGAGAGCGGGCGGTACTCGCCGATCGGGAAGGCGAGGAAGTAGATCGTCTCGAGGTAGTCGTCGACCGAGTGACCCTGTGCCATATCGCTCCTCGTTTGACGCTTGCGGGGAGCGGCCACTATAGTCCCGCCCGGTGTAAGGGTTGCCTTACACGGGATGCCAGACAGGCCTGACGGAAGGAGCGGGGTGGGAGCAGGGTTCGTGGTGTTGCGGGAAGGCTTCGAAGCCTCGCTCATCGTCGGCATCGTCCTCGCGTACCTCGGCCGGACGGGCCGGCGCGACGCCTTCCGGCCGGTCTGGATCGGCGCCTTCGCGGCGTTCCTGATCAGCGCCGCGGCCGCCGGGCTCCTGTTCGCCATCGGCGCGGAGCTGAAGGGCACGTCGGAAAAGATCTTCGAGGGCACGGCGATGCTCGTCGCCGCCGGCCTCCTCACGTGGATGATCTTCTGGATGCGCCGGCAGGCGCGCTCGATCCGCCGGGAGCTGGAGGAGCAGGTGGCGAGCGCGCTCGCGAGCGGCTCCGCGTTCGCGCTCGGGCTCGTCGCATTCGTCGGGGTGCTGCGCGAGGGCGTCGAGACGGCGCTCTTCCTCTACGGCACGGTCTCCGGCACGAACGCGCTCGTCTCGACGACGAGCGCCGCGGTCGGCCTCGCCGCGGCGGTCGCGCTCGGCTACCTCTTCTACAGAGGTGCGTCGCGGCTCGACCTGCGCCGGTTCTTCACGGTGACGAGCGTGCTCCTCCTGGTCTTCGCCGGCTGGCTGCTCGCCCGGGGCCTCGGCGAGCTCGAGGAGGTCGGGATCCTGCCCGACAGCACGCCGCTCCTGCTCGCGGCCTTCGCCGCGCTCGCGGCGCCCACGCTGTACTTCTACGCGCGCAAGCCGCGCGTCAGCTGATCCAGACGGCGGCGGCGACGTAGGCCGCGTACGCGGCGAGGAGCACGGTCGCCGCCCCGCGCCCGAGCCGGCCTCGCCAGGCGAGCAGCCCGCAGAGCGCGACCGCGGCCGCGCCGGCGACGGGAAGATGCAGGTCGCGTGACGCGCGGTCGAGGTGAATGGGCCGGACGAGCGCGATCACGCCCGCGTTCAGCGCGGAGAAGTGCGCGATCGTGCCGAAGACGTTCGCGAGCGAGACCTCGCCGCGTCCCCGCCGCGCGGGCACGGCGACGCGTGCGACCTCCTCGACCTCGACCGCCGCGGCGACCGCCGTGTTGCCGAGCAGGCTCTGCGGCACGTCGAACCGCGAGACGACGCGGCGGATGCCCTCGCCGAACAGCTCGCCGGCGCCGGCGAGGACGCCGAGCCCGACCAGCATGCGGACGAGCGGAAACCGGGGCCGGCCCGGCTGGAGCTCCCCCGTCAGGCCGCGGCCGCCGTGGACGAACCCGGCGAGCGCCACCGGAAACCAGGCGAGGAGGACCGCGCCGTCGATCCGCGAGAGCTCGCCGTCGAGCCCGATCGCGAGCAGCGGCAGCGGCGCAGCCGCACCCCAGGCGAGGACCGGGAGCGGTAACCGAGCCTCGATCGGCGCGACGAGGGCGGCGAGGCCGGGGACGGCGAGCGCCAAGAACGTCGTCCCGCCGAGGAACGTCCCGGCGGCGGCGTTCCCGAGCCCCTTGACGTTCGCGGCGATCCCGGCCGCGAGGTTCTCGAGCTCGAACCCGGACACGACCGCGGTGAGGACGAAGGGCGAGACGCGGAGCCGCGCCGCCGCCGCGAGCAGGCCGTCGAAGAAGAGCTCCGCGCCGCCGACGACGAGGGCGAGCCCGGCGGCGAGGAGGAGCGGGCCGGCGAGCGACGACACGCGGCGAGAGTACTGTCCGCCTCCGTGCCGCTCGCGTCCGTCTACCCGCTGATCAGCGCCCGGGCGCTCGCGCGGCCCTTCACCTACGAGGTGCCGCCCGGCGTCGGCAAGGGGGCGGTCGTCTCGGTGCCGTTCGGTCGATCGAGTCGCCGCGGCGTCGTCGTCGGGCTCGAGCCGGAGGCGCCGGCCGGCGTCGAGCCGCTGCCCGTCGGCCGCGTCATGGACGAGCTCCCCCCGGCGCTGGTCGACCTCGCGCTCTGGGTCGCCGACTACTACGGCTCGACGCCGGCCCGGGCACTCGAGCTCGTCGCGCCCCGCCGACCTGCCCGCCGCAAGGAGCAGGCGCCGCCGGCCGAGCGGCAGAGCCTGGGCGGCGAGCCGGAGCCGGCCGAGCTCACGGCCTCGCAGCGTGCGGCCGTTGCTCGCGTCGCCGCCGGGATCGACGAAGGCGGCGGCCTGTTCCTCCTCCACGGCCCGACCGGCAGCGGGAAGACCGAGGTCTACCTCCAGGCCTGCGGCGCCGCGCTCGAGCGCGGCCGAGGGGCAATCGTCCTCGTGCCGGAGATCGCGCTGACGCCGCAGACGCTCGGCCGCTTCCGCGCCCGCTTCGGCGACCGGATCGCGGTGCTCCACTCTGGCTTGACCGAGGCGGAGCGCCGCGACGAGCGCGAGCGGATCGCGTCCGGCGAGGCCCGCGTCGTCGTCGGCGCCCGGTCGGCCATCTTCGCGCCGTTACACGGGCTCGGCCTCGTCTGCGTGGACGAGGAGCACGATGCGTCGTACAAGCAGGAGTCGGACCCGCGCTACGACGCGCGGGCGGTGGCGGCGAAGCGGGCGGCGCTCGAGGGGGCGGTCGCCCTCTACGGGAGCGCGACGCCGCGGCCGGAGAGCTGGGCGGCGCTCGAGCGGCTCCGACTGGAGGAGCGGCTCGGCGCACCGCTGCCGGCGGTGACCGTCGTCGACCTGCGGCGGGAGGCCGGGTACCCGCTGTCCGCGCCGCTCCTGGCGGCGCTCGGACGCATCGCGCGCGACGGCGGCAAGGCGATCCTGCTCCTGAACCGCCGCGGCGTCGCGCCGGCGATCCACTGCCGGGCGTGCGGCGCCACGAGGCGCTGCCGGAACTGCGACGTCGCGCTCGTGCTGCACCGGGACGGCGCCCTGCGCTGTCACCACTGCGGGTTCGCGGAACCGGCGCCGGAGCTCTGCCCCGAGTGCGGGTCGCCGGAGCTCGCGCGGCTCGGGGCCGGCACGCAGCGGCTCGAGCGCGAGCTCGCCGAGCGGCTGCCCGCGCTCGAGCGTCTGCGGCTCGACGCGGACGCCGTCTCGGGGCCGTCCGAGCTCGCCGCCGTCCTTCGGCGGTTTCGCGAGGCCGACCGGGCGGTGCTCCTCGGGACGCAGATGGTTGCCAAGGGACACCACTTCGAAGGCGTGTCGCTCGCGGCCGTGGTCGATGCCGACACGGCGCTGGCCCTGCCGGACTTCCGCGCCGAGGAGCGGATGTTCCAGCTCGTCACGCAGCTCGCCGGGCGCAGCGGCCGCGACGCGCCTGGACGGGTCATCGTCCAGACCTTCCAACCGGACGCCCGGCCGATCGTGCACGCCGCGCGGCACGACGTGGAGCGGTTCCTCGCGGAGGAGCTCGAGCGGCGGCGCGAGCTCTCTTACCCGCCGTTCCGGCACCTCGTGCGCGTGCTCGTCGCCGGCCCCGAGCCCGGCGACGTCCTCAGGGCGCTCGCGGAGCTGCGCGAGCGCGTGGGCGACGCCGGGTTGATCGGGCCCGCGCCGCTGCTGCGGCTGCGCGGCCGGCACCGCGCGCAGCTGATCGGCAAGACGGAGCAGCCGCGCGCCCTCGCGTCGCGCATCGCGCGTTTGCTGGCCGCGGCCGCCCCCGCGATGCGCCGGGCCGGGCTGACCGCGGTCGTCGACGTCGACCCGCAGAGCCTCTGACCCGGCCGGGGTGCGGTGGACGCAGCGGGTTGTGGACGAAGATTTGCGACATCGGCACACTCGCGAGGCCCGCGAGGGGCGGCCGGGCGTTACCGTTCGGCCGGGTGTGCGGGTGGACTTGACTTCCCCACCCTGGGTGGGGGAGTGCCGCGGCGGCCCCCGCCCTGCCCCTCACTAGACTGCCGTCGGTGGCGAGGAAGCACGGCCAGGTCCAGGACGAGCAGCTCGACGCGGAGCGGGAGGTTCGGCGTCGGCTCGCGCTCGCGCAGATCCGCCAGTACCCGGATCCGGTGCTGCGGATGCGGGCGAACGACGTCGAGCGCTTCGACGACGAGCTCCGCAGCCTCGTCGAGCGGATGAAGATCCTGATGCGCGACGCGAACGGGGTCGGTCTCGCGGCGACGCAGATCGGGGTCCTGCAGCGCGTCTTCGTCTGGCAGCCGAGCGAGGCGGAGGAGCCGGCCGTCGTCGTCAACCCCGCGCTCACGGCCAGCGGGCCCGAGACCGGAACCGACGAGGAAGGGTGCCTCTCGCTCCAGGGCGTCCTCGTGCCCGTCGAACGCACCGCGGCGGTGCGCCTGACGGCCAAGGACGAGAGCGGCGCCGACGTCGAGCTCGACCTCGAGGGGCACGACGCACGCGTGGTCCAGCACGAGCTCGACCACCTCGACGGGGTGCTGATGCTCGACCGGACGACGCCCGAGGCCAGGCGGGAGGCGATGGGCATCCTTCGGCCGCGGCCGATGCTCGACCTTCGCTGACGGCATGGAACCGATCGGCGTCGCCGCGACCGCGCAGCTCGGCGCGGACGTGCTCGAGCGGCTCGCCGCCCGCCGCGACGTCGCCTTCTGCCTGACGCGGCCCGACCGCCCAGCCGGCCGTGGCCGACGGCTTGCGGCGCCTCCGGCAAAGGTCGCCGCCGAGCGGCTCGGCATTCCCGTCCTCCAGCCGGCCCGGCTCTCCGAGGAGGTCGTGCTGCCGGCCGGGACGATCGTCGCCGTCGCCTACGGCCTGCTCGTTCCGTCGACGCTTCTGGAGCGGCACCTGTGGCTGAACGTCCACCCGTCGCTCCTGCCGCGATGGCGCGGCGCGGCCCCGGTCGAGCGCGCGATCATGGCGGGCGACACGGAGACCGGCGTCACGCTGATCAGGCTCGTGGAGGAGCTCGATGCGGGACCGATCGCCGCGCAGCGGGGCTTCCCGATCGAGCCCGGGGACGACGCCGGCGCCGTCTACGCGAGGGCCGCCGAGGTGGCGGTCGATCTCCTCGACCGCGTCCTGTCGGCGCCGGCAGAGCTTCATCCGCAGCCGGGGGACGGCGTCACGTACGCGGCGAAGATCGCGCCGGAGGATCGCCTCCTCGACCCCTCGGAGTCGCCTGAGCGCCAGCTGAACCGGATCCGCGCCCTTTCGCCGCACATCGGGGCGCGCGGCGAGCTCCACGGTCGGCCGGTGACGATCTGGAAGGCCCGGATCGCCGGCGGGCGGCTCGAGCCCGTCGAGGTGCAGCCTGACGGACGGCGCCGGATGACCTACGACGAGTTCCTCCGCGGGCTGCGCGCGTGACCGTCAGTCCGGCCCGCCGGGCCGCTCACGAGGTCGTCCAGCGGGTCTTCGAGCAGGACGCATACGCCGATCGTGCGCTGGCGACCGCGGCGGCCCGCCTCGACGACCGCGACCGGGCGCTCGCCCGGCGGCTCGCCTACGGCGCCGTCCAGCGCGTGCGGACGCTCGACCACGCGATCGAGACGCTCGCCCGCCGGCCGGTCCGCAAGCTCGATCCGCCCGTCCGTGCGGCGCTGCGCACCGGCGCCTACGAGCTCGGATTCCTCGACACGCCGCGGCACGCCGTCGTCAACGAGACGGTCGAGCTCGTCCGGGCGGCCGGCTTCGAGCGCGCCGTCGCCTTCGCGAACGCGGTCATGCGCCGGCTCACGATCGGGCTCCGCGAGCTCCTCGACGCGCTTCCGGAGGGGCCGCTGAAGCACTCGTATCCCGACTGGATCGCCGGGGTCTGGGAGCGCGACCTCGGACGCGACGGCGCGCTCGCGCTGATGCGGGCGCAGAACGAGCCGGCGGAGACCGTCGTCCGGCTCGTTCGCGGCGACCCGCCGGGGGCGCCCACCGACGTCCCTGGCGCCTACCGCGTCGAGCGGGTCGAGCCTGCCGCCGTCGCCGAGGGGCGCATCTGGCCGCAGAGCCGCGCGTCGCAGCTCGCCGGCCTCGCGGTCGGTGCACGTCGCGGAGACCGCGTGCTCGACCTCTGCGCCGCGCCGGGCGGCAAGGCGACGCAGCTCGCCGGCGAGGTCGTCGCGGTGGAGAAGCACCCGGGCCGGGCGCGCGAGCTCCGGGAGAACGTGACGCGGCTCGGCGCGTCGAACGTGACGGTCCTCAACGAGGACGCCCTGGAGCTGCCGCGCGAGCTGGCGGGATTCGACCAGGTGCTCGTGGACGCGCCGTGCTCGAACCTCGGCGTCCTCAATCGCCGGCCCGATGCGCGCTGGCGAGCGGAGCCGCTGCCGGAGCTCCAGCTCGCGCTGCTGCGCGTCGCGGCCGGGCGGGCGCGGCCCGGCGGCACGGTCGTCTACTCCGTCTGCACGCTGAACGCGGACGAGAACGAGCACGTCGTCGACGCCTGCGGCCTCGAACCGGACGACCTGGGCCCGGAGTGGCCGGCGTACCGCCATCCGCGCCGGCCGGAGTTCCTGCTCAGCCTGCCGCACCGGCACGGCACGGCCGGCTTCTTCATCGCTCGGCTTAGAGTCCCCGCATGAGCTGGAACGACTGGGTGCGCGGGCCGGAGATCGAGCCGTCGATCTACGCGGCGGACTTCGCGAACCTCGGCGCGGAGCTCGACCGCGTCATCGACGCGGGCACCCGCATCTTCCACTTCGACATCGGCGACGGTCACTTCGTCGAGCCGGTGACGATCGGCCCGATCGTCATCGAGTCGATCGCCGCCCTCGTCCATGCCCGCGGTGCGGTGATCGACTGCCATCTGATGGTCGACAACCCCGAGCGGCACATCCCGCAGGTCGCGAAGGCCGGCGGGGACAGCACGACCTTCCACTTCGAGGCGACGGACGACCCGGCCGGGGCGGCGAGGCTCGCCCACGGCCTCGGCCTCGGCGCCGGCATGGCCTTCAACCCGGAGACGCGCGTCGAGGACGCGGCGGCGGCGGCGATCGAGGCGGGCGTCGACCTCGTCCTCTGCATGACGATCCACCCGGGCTACTCGGGTCAGGAGCTGCTCGACGGGTCGCTCGAGCGCGTCGCGAGGCTGCGCGAGCTGCTCCCGCCGGCGATCCACGTCCAGGTCGACGGCGGCGTGAACCACGACAACGCCTCACGGCTGCGAGCGGCCGGGGCCGACCTGTTCGTCGGCGGCAACTCGGTCTTCGGCGCGGCGGATCCGGCGAGCGCGTACCGGGAGCTCGCCCGCGCGGTCGCGTGACGGAGCCGCTCGAGCGCGCGCTGGAGCTGGCGGAGCGCGGTCGCGGGACGACGCATCCGAACCCGGTCGTCGGGGCGGTCGTCGTCCGCGACGGAACGGTGGTCGGGGAGGGCTGGCACGAGCGGAAGGGGGGTCCCCATGCCGAGGTGAACGCGCTCGCGGCGGCCGGCGAGCGCGCGCGGGGGGCGACGCTCTACGTGACGATGGAGCCGTGCTCCCACCACGGCACGACTCCGCCCTGCACCGAGGCGATCCTGCGTGCCGGCGTGTCGCGCGTCGTCGCGGGCTCGCGCGACCCGCATCCCGGTCACGGCGGCGGGCTCGAACGGCTGGGCGCGGCCGGCGTCGAGGTCGAGCTCGCCGAGTCGTTCGCGGCGCGCGCCCAGAACGAGGCGTGGCGGACGTGGGCGTCGCTCGGAAGGCCGTTCGTCACGTACAAGGTCGCGGCGACGCTCGATGGGCGCGTCGCCGTTCCGGGCTCGCGGTGGGTGACGGGCGAGGCCAGCCGGCGGCTCGTTCACGAGCTCAGGGCCGCGGCGGATGCAGTCGCGGTCGGGATGGGCACGGTGCGGGCGGACCGGCCGCGCCTGGACGCGCGGGACGTCGGCGCCCGGCGCCAGCCGCGCCGGCTCGCGTTCGGCCGGGGGCCGCTGCCTGCCGGCAGCGAGCTCGAGCTCCGGCCGGGCGCGCTCCGCGACGAGCTCGCCACGCTCGCCTCGGAGGGCGTGCAGTCGCTCCTCCTCGAGGGCGGGCCGACGCTCGCCGCGGCGTTCCTCGCCGAGGATCTCGTGGACAGGGTGCTCGTCTTCGTCGCGCCGCGGCTCGCCGGCTCCGGGCCGGGCGTTCTCGCGTCGCTGCCCGCCGCGATCGAGCTGAGCCGCCTCGAGGCACGTTCGGTCGGCGAGGACGTGCTGCTCTCGGGGTACGTGCACGAGCCATGACGCCGCACTCGGTAGTTTCGGGAACCCGGATCGGTGCGAGCCCCGATGTCCGGCTCATCCGCACGGGATAGAGGAGAAGCATTCGATCGCCGGCGCGGCTCCGGCTTTCAGCTGCCTGCGTGGGCGTGGAAGGAGGCTTGGAATGTCTCGCTCTGGACGAGGCTCTGCGGTCTCGAGGCTGGTCGGGGCCTGCGCCGTCGTGGAGCTGGTGGTCCTGCTCGGGGGTGGTTCGGCGCTGGCGGCGGCGGGCGCCCTCGACCCGGGCTTCAACGGCACCGGCACGGTCGTCACCCCGATCGGTTTCACAGACATGGCCCGGGCGGTCGCTCTGCAGCCGGACGGGAAGATCGTCGTCGCCGGCGACAGCGTGAGCAGCGTCTCGCAGGACGACTTCGCGCTCGCTCGCCACCAGCAGGACGGGTCGCTGGACACGAGCTTCGGCGGGAACGGGACGGTCACCACCGCTTTCTCTGGTTACAGCCGGTACGACAACGACGGCGCGTACGCGGTCGCGGTGCAACCGGACGGAAAGATCGTTGCGGCCGGCTACGACAGCAATTCGTTGTTCGCGCTCGCCCGGTACAAGCCGAACGGATCTCTCGACCACGGCTTCGGCTGCGACGGCAGCGGCACGGTCATCGCGTCCGTCAGCGCCGGCGGCTTCATCAACCGGGCCTTCGCGGTCGCGGTGCAGCCGGACGGGAAGATCGTCGCCGCCGGCACGGCGGGCGATCGCTTCGCGCTCGCACGCTTCAACCCGAACGGCTGCTGGTTGGACACGAGCTTCAACGGCTCCGGCCGGTTCACCACCAAGATCGGCAAGCACAGTGCAGCCAGTGCGGTGGCGCTGCAGCCGGACGGGAAGATCGTCGCCGCGGGCTGGAGCTACGACGCCGGGCGGGACGACTTCGCGCTCGCGCGCTACAACCCGGACGGCGTGCTCGACACGAGCTTCAACCGGACGGGCAAGGTGCTCACGCCGGTCGGCGCCGGCGACGCCCTCGCCAGCGCGGTCGCGCTGCAGCCCGACGGGAAGCTCGTCGTCGCAGGCGAAGCCCGCGACCCCGGTACCGGGTTCCAGTTCGCCCTTGCGCGCTACAACTCCGACGGGTCGCTGGACACGACCTTCAACGGCACGGGGAAGGTGATGACCCCGATCGCCCCGAACGGCGGCTACGACCGGGCCATGGGCGTCGCAGTGCAGCCGGACGGGAAGATCGTCGCGGCCGGTTTCAGCGACTTCTCGGGCACCGGGTTCGCGCTCGCCCGGTACAACCCGGACGGCTCGCTCGACACGAGCTTCAACGGGACGGGCACGCTCACCACATCGATCGGCGGCGCCGCCCTGGCCTCCGGGGTCGCGCTGCAGTCGGACGGGAAGATCGTCGCCGCAGGCTGGAGCAACAGCGGCTCGGGCCCCGATCATTTCGCGCTCGCCCGCTACTGCGGCGGCGACCCGTGTGACGCGGTCCCCGCGACCCTCACCGTCAAGGAGTCCCTGCAGCCGGCGAGCGACGCGGGCCGGTTCAGCCTGCTCGTCGACTCGACGGTGGTGAAGGCGGCCGCCGTCGACGGCGGCGCGGGCACGAGCCCGGGCGCGGCGGGGACGCACAGGATCGGCGAGGTCGCCGTGAACGGGACGAACCTTTCGGACTACGCCAGCTCGGTCGCCTGCACGAGAAACGGCGCCGCAGACGTCTCCGCGAGCGGCACGAGCGTCCTCGTCTCCGTCGCGTTCGGCGACGTCGAGACGTGCACGTTCACGAACGTGCGCAGGGCGACGGTGACCTTGCGCAAGTCGCTCTCGCCGGCCGGCGATCCGGGCCGGTTCACGCTCAAGGCGGGCTCGAAGGCGGTCGCCGCCGCTGTCGGCGACGGCGGCTCGGGCAGCGTCCTCCTCGACCCGGGCAGCTTCAAGCTCGGCGAGAAAGCCGCGTCGGGGCCCGGGCTCGCGGCCTACGCGAGCTCGATCGCGTGCAGGCTGAACGGCTCGCCGGGCCCGTCGGGAGGCGGGACGACGCTCGCCGTCGCCGTCGCGCCCGGGGACGCGCTCGACTGCACGTTCACGAACGTGCGCAAGGCCACGGTGACCTTGCGCGAGTCGCTCTCGCCGGCCGGCGATCCGGGCCGGTTCACGCTCAAGGCGGGCTCGAAGGCGGTCGCCGTCGGCGTGGGTGACGGCGGCTCCGGCAGCGTGCTCGTCGACCCGGGCGCGCTCGGGCTGAGCGAGAGGGCCGTTTCGGGGCCCGGGCTCGCCGCCTACACGAGCTCGATCGCGTGCCTGCTGAACGGCTACCCGGGCCCGTCGGGAGGCGGGACGGCGCTGCAGGTCGCGGTCGCACCCGCGGACGTCCTCGACTGCACGTTCACGAACGTCCGGAAACCGTAGAGGCGTTGCGCTCCTCCCGCGCTAGCCTTGTCGCATGTTTACCGGGATCGTGCGCGAGCTCGGTCGCGTCGTGGCCGTCGAGGGCGGCGACGCGGGCGTCCGCCTCGCGGTCGAGGCGCCCGAGACCGCCGCGTCGACCGGCGTCGGCGACTCCGTCGCCCTCAACGGCTGCTGCCTCACGGCGATCGACGTCGCGAACGGCCGCATCTCGTTCCAGGCCGTGCCGGAGACGCTCGGCCGCACCTCGCTCGCCGCGTTCCGCCCTGGAACCGCCGTCAACGTCGAGCCCGCGCTCCGCGTCGGCGAGCCGCTCGGCGGCCACTACGTCCAGGGCCACGTCGACGGCGTCGGCCGCGTCCGCTCGACCGAGCCGGAGGGCGACGGCCGCCGCCTCCGGATCGACACGCCGCCGGACGTCCTCCGCTACTGCGTCGAGAAGGGTTCGATCTCGGTCGAGGGCGTGTCGCTGACGGTTGCCGAGCTGCACGACGACGGCTTCTCGGTCGCGTTGATCCCGCACACCCTGGCCGTGACGACCCTCGGCCGGCTCGAGTCCGGCGACGCCGTGAACCTGGAGGCCGACGTGCTCGCGAAGTACGTGGAACGCCTCGTTACGAGCCGCGGCTAGTACGATCAGAGCACGATGTCAGCCGTCGCGAGAGCGGAAACGTCGCCGTTCGCCACGATCGAGGAGGCGATCGAGGACATCCGCGCCGGGAAGTTCGTCGTCGTCGTCGACGCCGAGGACCGCGAGAACGAGGGCGACCTGACGATCGCGGCGCAGTTCGCGACGCCGGAGGCGGTCAACTTCATGGCGACGCACGGCCGCGGCCTGATCTGCCTCTGCCTCACCGAGGAGCGCTGCGAGGAGCTCGGCCTGCGTCCGATGTCGCTGAACAACGAGTCGCCGTTCGGCACCGCCTTCACCGTGTCGATCGAGGCGCGGGAAGGGATCACGACGGGCATCTCGGCCGCCGACCGCGCGCGAACCATCCAGGTCGCGATCTGCCCGACGAACGGCGCGGACGACCTCGTCCAGCCGGGCCACGTCTTCCCGCTGCAGGCGAAGCGCGGCGGCGTGCTGCAGCGCGCCGGGCAGACCGAGGCGGCCGTCGACCTCGCCGCGCTCGCGGGCCTGATCCCGGCGGGCGTCGTCTGCGAGGTGATGAACGACGACGGCACGATGGCGCGTGTCCCCGACCTGATCCCGTACTGCCGCAAGCACGGCATCAAGCTGATCACGATCGCCGAGCTGATCGAGTACCGCCGGCGCAACGAGAAGCTCGTCGAGCGGATGACGACGACCCGCCTGCCGACGGCCTACGGCGAGTTCCGCGCCGTCTCCTTCCGCGAGCGGCTGACCGGGAAGCACCACCTCGCGCTCGTGAAGGGCGACGTCGGCGGCGCGGAGAACATCCTCGTCCGGGTCCACTCGGAATGCCTCACCGGCGACGTCTTCCACTCGCTGCGCTGCGACTGCGGCGAGCAGCTCGAGCTCGCGCTCGAGCGGATCGCGGCCGAGCCGCGCGGCGTCCTGCTCTACATGGCGCAGGAGGGCCGCGGGATCGGGCTTCTCAACAAGCTCCGCGCGTACGAGCTGCAGGAGCAGGGCCGCGACACCGTCGAGGCGAACCTCGAGCTCGGGTTCCCGGCGGACTCCCGCGAGTACGGGATCGGCTACCAGATCCTCGCCGACCTCGGCCTCTCCTCGATCCGGATCCTGACGAACAACCCGAAGAAGATCACCGGGATCGAGGGCTACGGCCTCCGCGTCGTCGAGCAGGTGCCGATCGAGGTGCCGCCGAACGACGAGAACCGCCGCTACCTCGCGGCGAAACGCGACAAGCTCGGCCACCGGCTCCACCACCAGGACCTTCGCTTCGACGAGGGAGACGAGGATTAGCGAGTCGCAGGACGAGCTGCAGGACTGGCCCTTCAGCGACTTCGCCGCCCAGCTGCGCCCGCCGGGCGAACGGTTCCCCGAGCGGGAGCCGGAGCCGGCTCCGCCCGCGCTGGACGAGGACGAGGATCCGCTGCTCGAGCCCGAGTTCCTCCGCGAGCCGGCGCCGGAGTCGGCGGCAGAGCCGCCGGCGGAGGCGCCCGTCCGCACGAGCGGACCGGTGGAGGGGGTCTGGGGGAACCGGGAGGTTCCCTCAGCGGGAGCGGGAGCTCCGGTTGCGGAGCCGTTAGCACCCACGGAGCCCGGGGCGCCGGCGGCTCCGCCTCCCGCGGATCCGGTCGTCGAGCGGCCCGAGACGGAACCTGAGCCGGCCGACCAGCACGCGTCCGGGCAGCTCCGCGTGCCCGACGGCTACACGGTCATCGAGGGAAGGCCGAGCGGCGAGCGGCGGACGGTCGGCGTCGTCGTCAGCCGGTTCAACGGCGAGGTGACGAACCGGCTCCTCGAGCGGGCCCTCGCGACGCTCGACGAGGCGGGCGTGGCGCGCGAGTCGATCCTGGTCATGCCCGTGCCCGGAGCGTTCGAGCTCCCGATCGCGGCGATGGCGCTCGCGAAGACCCGCCGCTACGCATGCGTCGTCGCGCTCGGCTGCGTCATCCGCGGCGAGACCTCCCACTACGACCTCGTCTCGGGCGAGGCGGCGAGCGGGCTCCAGCTCGCGGCGATCGAGACCGGCGTCCCGATCGCATTCGGCGTCCTCACGACCGAGACGCGGGATCAGGCCGAGGCGCGCATCGACCGCGCCGCCGACGCCGTCCACACCGCCCTCGAGATGGCCGATCTGTTCGGCCGGCTCCGGGCGGCCGCCCGCGCCTGAGCGGCTACACTGGCGCGGCTCATGTCGAAGGTCTGCGCGATCTGCGGGAAGAAGCCCTCGTTCGGGCACAACCGCAGCCACTCGATGGTCGCGACGAAGCGGCGGTTCGACCCGAACCTCCAGCGCCTCCGCGTCGTCCTCGACGGCAAGGCCGCGCGGGCGTACGTCTGCACACGCTGCCTCAAGGCCGGCAAGGTCCAGAAAGCCGTCTAGGTACCACCGGGGCGTCGTCTAAGGTCCGCGCGGTGAAGGCGCGGCCGGCGTGACGGATCGTGACGGCGCACTACGGATCGCCCGCGCCGCCACGGCGTCGCTCGAGGCGAGCCGGCGCCGGATCGACGACCTGAACGTCTACCCGGTGCCGGACGGCGATACCGGCACCAACATGGCGCTGACGGCACGGGCCGTCGTCGACGCCCTCGAGGCGTCCGGGTCGACGGTCCGCGCGGAGCTCGGGCGCGAGGCGATCCGCGCCGCGCTCCTCGGAGCCCGCGGAAACTCCGGCGTGATCCTCTCGCAGATCGTGCGCGGCCTCGCGGAGGTGCTCGGCGAGGCGGAGACGATCGACGCGCGGACGATCGCCCGTGCGTTTCGCTGCGCGAGCGACGCCGCGTATCGGACCGTCCGGGAGCCGGTCGAGGGGACGATCCTCACCGCGACCCGTGAGCTCGCGGACGAGGCGGAGGCCCGCGCGGCGGACGGGCTCGCGCCGGACGCCCTCGTGCGCGCGCTGTTCGCGCGCGGCGAGGATGCGGTCGCGCGCACGCGCGAGACGCTCGACGTCCTCCGGGCGGCCGGCGTCGTCGACGCGGGCGCGGCCGGGCTCGTCGAGCTCGTTCGCGGCGTCGCCGCCGAGCTCTCGGGCGAGCCGCTCGCGGCGTCCGAGCCGGCCGGGGAGCTCGGCCTCGAGGCGATCCACCTGGCGCCGTCACGTTTCCGGTACTGCACGGCCTTCGTGATCGAAGGCGCGGGGCTGGACGCCGGCGTGCTCGAGCGCCTGCTCGACGGGCTCGGCGACTCCGTGCTCGTCGTCGGCGACGACACCGCCCTGAAGGTGCACGTGCACACGGACGACCCCGGCGCCGCGCTCACCGCCGGCGTCCGGGCCGGCGTGGTCGACCGCGTGGAGATCGCGAACATGCACCGGCAGGCCGCGGCGCGGGCGGAGCGGCTGACGCACCGGGCCCCGGAGGCCGCGAACCGGACGGACGCGGTCGCCGTCGTCGCGGGCGAGGGCAACCGCAGGCTCTACGAGAGCCTCGGCGCGGCGGCCGTCGTCGAGGGCGGGCAGTCGATGAACCCGTCGACCGCGGAGATCCTCGCGGCGATCGAGCGGACGGCTGCCCCGGAGGTCGTCATCCTGCCGAACAACGCGAACGTCGTCCTCGCGGCGGAGCAGGCCGCGGCTCAGGCGTCGAAGCCGGCCCGCGTCGCGCCGACGCGGTCGATCCAGGCGGGGCTCGCGGCGATGGTCGCCTACGACGGCTCGCAGCCGCTCGAGGAGAACCTCCGGGCGATCGAGGACGCCGTCGCCGCCGTCGCGACCGGTGCCGTGACGACTGCCTCTCGCGACGTCGAGCTGCAGGGCTCGCGGGTCGAGCGCGGCAGCTTCCTCGGCCTGCTCGAGGACGAGCCGGTAGCCGGCGGCGCCTCGTTCGAGGAGGTCGCGGAGGCGGTCGTCGAGCGGCTCCTCGCCGAGCCGCGCGGCGTGCTGACGCTCCTCGTCGGAGCTGACGAGCCGCGGCTCGACACGCTTCTCAGCGCCGTCGAGGCACGGCATCCCGCGGTCGAAATCGAGGTGCAGCCGGGCGGTCAGCCGCACTACCAGCTCCTGCTCGCGGCCGAGTAGGTGGCTCCCGTCCGGGTCGTCCTGGTCGAGGACAACGACGTCTTCCGCGAGGCGCTCGAGCTCCTCTTCGGGCTCCGGCCCGACATCGAGATCGTCGCGTCGCTGGCCGACGGCAGCGAGGCGGTCGCCGCATGTGCCACCCTCCGACCGGACGTGGCCGTAATCGACTACCGGCTACCCGGCCTCGACGGCGTCGAGGTGGCATCCGCCGTCCGTCACGCCTGCCCGGGGCTTGCCGTGGTCTGCCTCACCGCGCAGGTGAGCGACCGTGAGCGCGAGGCGCTGCGCGCGGCCGGCGTCGTCGAGTGCGTGACGAAGGACGAGCCGCTGGAGCAGATCGTGGGCGCGATCAGGCGGGCCGCCGGGGCCGACGCGTGCAGCTGACCCGGGAGAACACCGGCGTCGTCCTCGACTCGACGTCGGACTTCCCGGACGCGCGGGAGCGGTTCCCGAGCTGGCGCGTCGTCCCGCTCTACGTCCGGTTCGGCGGCGAGAGCTTCCGCGACTACGTCGACCTCGGGCCGGACGAGTTCTACCGGCGGCTCCGCGAGGCGGACACGCTGCCGACGACGTCGCAGCCGACGCCAGCCGACTTCCTCGCGGCGTACGAGGAGCTCGCGGCGTTCGAGCGGATCTACTCGCTCCACCTGTCGGGCGCCTTCTCCGGGACGGTCGAGAGCGCGCGGCTCGCGGCGGCCGAGACCGGCGGCCGCGTCCGCGTCGTCGACACCCGCTCGGCGAGCCTCGGCATCGCACTGCTCGCGCTCGCGATCGGACGGCTGCTCGAGCGCGGGACGACGGACGACGAGGTCGAGACGCTGGTGGACGGCTTCCGACGCGATGCCGAGCTGCTCTTCACCGTCGAGACGCTCGAGTTCCTCGCGCGCGGCGGCCGCATCGGCCGCGCCCGCGCGTGGGCCGGCCAGCTCCTCAACATCAAGCCGATCCTGACCATCCGCGACGGCGAGATCGTCCCGGTGAAGCGCGTCCGCGGGAACCATCGCGCGTTCCTCGAGTTCGTCCAGGCCTTCGAGTCGGGGCCGCCGGACTCGTCGTCGCTGCGCGTCGGCGTCGTCCACGCGGAGGCGCCCGAGCGCGAGGCGGCGCTGCTCGAGCTCGTCCGCCGGGCCCGCCCTTCGGCGACGGTCGAGCTCACGTCGAAGCTCGGGCCGGTGGTCGGCACGCACGCCGGCCCCGGGACGGTCGGCATGTTCTGGTGGAACGCGCCCGTCTGACGGCGTTCGGCGGTCCCGACGCGCCGAGCTCGTGGCCGCGGCCGCGCGGCGAGCTCCGGCCCGACCGCCTGGACGCGGCGCTCGACACGCTCCCGGGCGTGGGCAAGGCGGTCACGCGTCAGCTCGCGAAGCTCGGGCTCGAGACCGTCCGCGACCTCCTCCTCCACCGGCCGCGCGACTACCAGAGCGCCGTCGGCGTGAGCGCCATCGCCGACCTCTTCGGCGACGACGAGGCGGTGATCTCCGCACGGGTGCAGCGGCTCTCGGTGCGCCGCGCGCGGCGCCGGCTGACGATCCTCCGCGCGACGGTCGCCGACGCGACGGGCGAGATCACCGCGGTCTGGTTCAACCAGGAATGGCTCGCCGACAAGCTGCAGCCGGGGACGCGTGTCCGCCTGCGGGGCAGGCTTCGCCAGGGCGAGTTCCACGTCCGCAAGCAGGACCTGAACGGCGGCGCGGCGACGGCCGACCTGGCGCCGATCTACGCGGCGAGCGAGGAGCTGAGCTCGCAGCGGCTCGCGGGCCTCGTCGCGGCCGCGCTGCCACACGCGCGCGACCTTCCGGACGCGCTGCCGGCCCGCGTGCGCGCGCGCGAGCGCCTTCCGCTCGTGTCGGACGCCGTCCTCGCCCTGCACCGGCCGCGCTCGCCGGACGACGCCGAGACGGGGCGGCGCCGGCTCGCGTTCGACGAGCTGCTCGTCCTCCAGCTCGGCCTCGCCCGTCGGCGTGCGGCGCGGGCCGAGGCGGTCGCGCCGGCGCTCGGGGAGCCCGGCGAGCTCCTCGGCCGCTATCGCGAGGCGCTCCCGTTCCGGCTCACCCCACACCAGGAGCAGGCGATCGCCGAGCTCGACGGCGATCTGCGGCGGCCGGAGCCGATGCAACGGCTCCTCCAGGGCGATGTCGGCTCCGGGAAGACCGTCGTCGCCCTCTACGCGCTCCTCCGCGCAGTCGAGGCTGGCTGGCGCGGCGCGCTGATGGCGCCGACGGAGACGCTCGCGGAGCAGCACTTCCTCACGATCGACGAGCTCTGCCGCGGGCTCGGCGTCTCGTGCGGCCTCCTGACGAGCTCGTCGCCGAAGCGGGAGCGGCTCTCGGCCGGGGCCGCCGACGTCGTCGTCGGGACGCACGCGCTGATCCAGGAAGGCGTCGAGCTCGAACGGCTCGCGGTCGCGGTCGTCGACGAGCAGCACCGGTTCGGCGTCGAGCAGCGGCACGCGCTCGCCGAGGGGCGCTCGCCGCACGTCCTCCACATGACGGCGACGCCGATCCCGCGCACGCTCGCGCTGACGGTCTACGGCGACCTCGCCGTCAGCGAGCTTACGCGGCCGCCGGCGGACCGGAAGCCGATCGTGACGAAGTGGGTCACCGCGGAGCGGTCGTCCGAGGCGTACACGCGGCTGCGGCGCCACCTGGCGGACGGCCGGCAGGCATACGTCGTGTGCCCGCTCGTATCGGAGTCGGAGACGGTCGAGGCGCGCGCGGCGGAGCAGGAGGCCGAAAGGCTGGCGCGCGCGGAGCTCCGGGACTTCCGCGTCGGCTGCATGCACGGGAAGCTCCGGCCAGCCGAGCGGCGCGCGCTGATGGCGCGGTTCAAGTCGGGCGAGCTCGACGTGCTCGTCGCGACGACCGTGATCGAGGTCGGCGTCGACGTGCCGAACGCGACGATCATGATCGTCCAGGAGGCCGACCGCTTCGGGCTCGCCCAGCTCCACCAGCTCCGCGGCCGGGTGGGGCGCGGGGCGGAGCAGTCGTACTGCCTGCTCGTGTCGCGCCCGAAGGAGCAGCTGACGGACTCTGCCGTGGCGCGCCTCGAGGCGCTCGTCCGCACCACGGACGGCTTCGAGCTCGCCGAGGTCGACCTCGATCTCCGGGGAGGCGGCGAGCTGCTCGGCCGCCGACAGTCGGGGCTCTCGGATCTGCGGTTCACGCGCCTGCGGGCGGATCGTCCGCTGCTCGAGCGCGCCCGCCGAACCGCCGAGGAGCTGGTCGGCTACGACGGCCCGCTGGCAGACGAGGTCGACCGCCGCTTCGCGGACGCCGAGCCGGCGGCGTAGCGCTCGCCGCGTTGGGGACGAATCGACACAGAGCAAGCACGGCTGGTTTCACACCCGTTACAGGTTTCGCGTTACGCTCAACGCATGGGGGAACCTCGAGGGGGTCCCCCGGGGGCACATCTTCCGCGCGTGAGACGGACCCGGCTCGGGAGGCCGCACGCGCGGCGCGCGCGTAGCCTGCGGCGATGCGGATCGTCGCCGGCTCGCGGAAGGGTGCGCGGATCTTCGCGCCGAAGGGGCTCGACACGCGGCCGACCGGCGATCGCGTCCGCGAGGCGGCCTTCAACCTGATCGGGCCCGTTCACGGCGCGACCGTGCTCGACCTCTTCGCCGGCTCGGGTGCGATGGGGCTCGAGGCGCTGTCGCGCGGGGCGGCCAGGGCCGTCCTCGTCGAAGCCAGCCGCGAGGCCTGCCGGGCGATCGACCGCAACCTCGAGCGCCTGCGGCTCACCGGCGCCGTCGTGCTCTGCCAGGACGCGGCCAGGGCCCTCGCGGCCGAGGCCCAGGCGGCCAGGCGCTACGATCTCGTGCTCGTCGACCCGCCGTACGACCACCTACCGATCGTGCAGCCGATCCTCGCCAGGTACCTGCCCGCCGTGCTCGCCGGTGACGGAGTCGCCGTGGTCGAGACCGCCGCCCGCGACGAACCCGAGCTGCCGCTCGCGAAGCGGACGAGCCGACGCTACGGCGCCGCCCGGCTCACGCTCTTCGAGCACCCGACCGCGTGAGCGAAGACAACCCCGTCACCGCGATCTGTCCGGGCAGCTACGACCCGGTCACCTTCGGACACGTCGACGTGATCACCCGTGCGGCCGGGATCTTCGACCGCGTCGTCGTCGGCGTCGTCCGCGATCCGCACCACAAGTCGACCATGTTCCCCGTCGAGGAGCGGGTCGGTTTCCTGAGGGACGCGCTCGCCGACCTCTCGAACGTCGAGGTCGACGTCTTCGCCGAGCTCGTCGTCGACTTCGCCCGGCGCTGGAAGGCGAAGTCGATGGTCAAGGGCCTGCGCGTGATCTCGGACTTCGAGTGGGAGTTCCAGATGAACCACCTCAACCGGACGCTCGCGCCGGAGATCGAGACCGTCTACGTGATGGCGAGCCCGCAGTTCAGCTTCGTCTCGTCGAGCGGCGTGAAAGAGATCGCCGCGTTCGGCGGAAACGTGGACGAGCTGGTCCCGGCGGCCGTCGCGCGCCGGTTTCGCGACCTGTTTCCCGAAGGGCGACCGGGTGCGCCCTTGAGCCCCCAAGAGTAGACTGGAGCCGAATGGACGTCCTCGTACTGATCGACAAGCTCGACGACCTCGTGCACAACGCGAAGGCCGTGCCCCTGACGGACCAGGTCCGGATCGACCGCGAGGAGATCTACGACATCCTCGACCAGATGCGCGCGACGATCCCCGAAGAGATCAAGCAGGCCCGCTGGATCGTCAAGGAGCGGCAGGAGATGCTCGCCGAGGCCAAGCGCGAGTGCGACCGGATCCTCGGAGAGGCGCGCGAGCAGGCCGTCCGCGAGGCGTCGCAGACCGAGATCGTCAAGCTCGCCGAGCGCCAGGCCCAGGAGATCATCGACGAGGCCCGGCGCAACGCCCGGGAGACGAGGCTCGAGATGGAGGACTGGGCCGACAGCATCCTCTCGACCCTCGAGGTCAACCTCGACAAGTTCCTGACCGCCGTGAAGCGCGGCCGGGAGCGGCTCCACGAGCGCTCGCAGGAGACCGTCGTCGCCGGCGTCGGCGTCTCCGACGACGAGCACTACTAGCCTCCCGCCCGTCGGGGCGACGGCTCACCCGCTGCCCCGAACGCAGATGGCCGCGAGATCGAGGCCCGGGTACGCGGGCTGGTGGACGGCGCAGCCGAGTCGCTTCGAGACGAGCTCGGGGATCGCGTAGTCGACGTACGACGCGTAGACCGCCTCCTGCTCGAGCTGCCCGGCGAGGGCGGCCGCCGCGGCCTCGCGCTCCGTCGACGCCAGGACGGCGACCTTCGCGAGCCGGGCGCGGTCGGCCGCCGGGAGGTAGGGGAGGCTCTCGAGGAACGACACCGCATCGACCGTCTGGGATGCGTCCCGGTGGATGAGCGCGAGGTCGGAGCCGGCGAGCGTGGTCGACGTCGCGGGATCGTCGTCGCTTCCGAGAGCCACGATCGTGACCGTGATCCCCGCCGCTGCGAGCTCGTCCCGGACCGTTTTGGCCAACGCCGCGTCGTCCCCGTACGCGGCGAGAACGGCGTGGAGCCGCGCGCGGCCGAGCAGCTTCCGCGCGATGCGAAGATCGGCGTTCAGCGGGAACGGCGCGCTCCCCGAGCTCGGAAGGTTCGGCGTGAGCAGGCGGCTCGTCGGGATGCCGTCGCCGCCGGCCAGCCTCCGGCGGTCGATCGCGTACCCGACGGCGCGCCGGGCGCGGCTGCCCGCGAAGAGCGGCCGGCCGGGGTTGAGCGCGAGCAGCCCGATCTCGTTGTCCGGTGCGAGTCGGTAGCGCGACCCCGCGGCCCTCGCCGCGGCCGACGTCGGGCCGAGAGCCGGGTCGTCCTCCATGACGAGGTCGAGGCGGCCCTGCTCGACCTCCGCCACCGCCGTCCCCACGTCGACGTTCTGGCGGTAGACGATCGCGCCCGGCCCGTGCGGGCGGGGCCCGTGATAGCCGGGGTTGCGCTTCAGCACGAGCACGTCGCCGCTGCGCGCCGCGAGGAAGTACGGTCCGGCCGAGGGAATGGGATCGTGGAGCCCGAGGTAGGCGACGGGGAGGCCGGCCGGCACCGCGCAGAAGACGGGCAGCGCGAGGCGTGCCGCGAGGTCCGGCGCGGGCCTCGAGAGCCGGACGACGAGCCGGCTCCCGCGCGCGGTCACGCCGGCGACGTGCGCCGTCCTCCCGGCGTGGTACTCGCCGGCGCCGACCACGTCCGCGAGCACGGCGAGGTGCCACGGGCCGGGCTGGAGGACGGGCGAGAGGTAGCGCTCGATCGCGTGCCGGAACGACTCGGAGGTGACCGGCTCGTTCGACGGCGGGGAGAAGCGGTACCCGGGCCTGATCGTGAACGTGTACGTGCGCCCGCCGTCGCTCGCCGTCGGCAGCGCGGACGCAACCTCCGGCACGAGGCGCCGACCGGCCGGCCCGGTCGCGTCCGGATAGGTGAGGAGCTTGGCGCAGGTCGCCTGCTGGAACTGCACCTGCCAGGGGTTGTAGGCGAACTGGGTGACGGCGGGATCGGTCGAGCTCCAGTCGAGCTCGTTCGAACCGAGCGCGACGCGCACGACCTTGCCGGTCAGGCCGGCGGTGATGTCCCGTTCGGTCTGCTCCGCGCCGATGGCGACGAGGCCACCGCCGGCGGCGACGCCCACCACGGGGTGTCCGAGCGCGTAGCTCCGCGTCGCGTCCGTGGTCGGGTCGACCCTGACGACGACTCCGGCCTCTCGGGCCGCGATCCACACCGCTCCGTCGGCGTAGGCGACCGTCTCCGGGCTTGCCGGCAACGGGATGCTCGCGAGTACGATGCCGTGCTCGTCGAGCTTCCAGAGCTTGCGATCCGGGCCGGTCGCGGCCCAGACGAAGCCACCGCCGACGGCGACGCAGCACATGTTCCCGGGCAGGCTGCGAATCGTCCCGGTGATCCGGCCGGTGGCCGAGTCGATCCGGGTGAGGTGGCCCTTGTAGCCGCTCGCGACCCACAGCGCACCGACGCCGGAGGCGAGCGCGTCGGCGCCGACCTCGGGGATCCTGATCCGCTGCCGGACGCGACCTGTGGCGGGGTCGAGCCGGACGAGCCAGCTCGGGTTCATGTCGCCCTGCTCGACCCAGACCGACCCCGCCCCGAGGGCGACCTCGTGCGGCGACGACTCGGACGGGCCGCGGAAGCGGGGGAGGGTGATCCGGCGAACGAGGCCGTGCACCGGGTCGACCCGCGCGAGGAGCCGCGACGTGCAGTCCGTCACCCAGACTGCGCCCTCGCCGACCGCGAGCCCGCATGGCTTCGCGGCGCCGGTGTTCACCGCGGCGAGCACCCTTCCGCTCGCCGGCTCGATCTTCGTCAGCGTTCCGGTCGCGGAGACCGCCCATAGCGCGCCGCCGCCGAACGCCGTGCGCACCGGCGACTGGACGCGTACCTCCCGGACGAGCTTTCCGCTGCGGGCGGAGACGAGCGCGAGCGCTCCCGGCTCGACGAGCGGCTGCGCGCCCGAGCTCTCGGTGCCCCCGCTCGCGAGCACGACGCCGGCCGCGGCCGTGCCGGCGGCAAGGGCGAACGCCGAAGCGGCGACGAGCGCGCGGCGTCGCCCCCGCGGGAGCCTGCTGGCGCGCACGAGCTCGAGCGACGCGTCCTGTCGGAGGATCGCCTGCTCGAGCTGCCGGAGCGCCGGGCCCGGCTCGAGCCCGAGCTCCTCGACGAGCCGCCGCCGCCCCTCCGCGTACGCGCTCAGCGCCTCGGGCTGCCGGCCGGAGCGGTAGAGCGCGAGCATCAGCTGTCCACGCAGCAGCTCGCGGAGCGGGTGTTTCGCGACGAGCTCCTCGAGCTCGGGAACGAGTGCCTGGTGCCGCCCGAGCGCGAGCCGTGCGTCGCACCGCTCCTCGACGGCTGCGAGCCGGAGCTCCTCGAGGCGCTCGACCTCGGTCCGCGCGAAGCTCTCGTACGCCACGTCGGCGAGCGCCGGGCCGCGCCAGAGCGAGAGCGCCTCGTCGAGCGTCGCGGAGGCCTCGGCGTGCTTGCCCGCCGCGTTCGCGTCCCGGCCGTCCGCGAGCAGGCGCTCGAACCGGTGCACGTCGATAGCGTCCGGCTCGAGCTCGAGCGCGTAACCGCCGGCGCGCGTGACGAGCGGCGCCGCCGGCGCGAGGGCCTTGCGCAGGCGCGAGACCTGGATGTCGAGGCTGTGCCCGGCGTCCGGCCGGCCCGGCCAGAGCTCCTCCAGCAGGGTGTCCCGTGAGACGGCCTCGTTCGCGTGCAGGACGAGCATCGCCAGGAGCGCCCGCTGCTTGGCGCCGCGGAGCGGAATCGTCCTCCCGTCCCTCGTGATCTCGATCGGGCCGAGTAGGCGGAACTCCATCGCGGCCTCCCCTCCCCGGTGACGCTAGCAACGGGGCGGAGAACCTGTCGAGAGCGCCGCGAGAGGCGGGCGAGAGGCGGGCGAGAGTCGGACGCTCCAGCCTCCTCTCGGCGCCGGCCACCCGGGCCGGCTCGAGACGAAAGGAGGCACGATGCTCGTTCACCTTCGCCGCCGGAGGCTGCTCGCGGCGGCTCTCGCCGGGGCGGCGTTCGCCGCTCTCGGCGTCACGCTCGCGTCCTCGCGCGCGGCGGGCGACGCGAAGGAGCTCGCCGTCAGCAACCTCTTCACGCGCGCCGGCTTCCTGACGCCGCTCAAGCCGGCTGTCGTCTACGGCGCGAGCACCTTCCCGATCCCGCTCCGCGTGACGGCGCCGGACGCGTCGTGGGCAGGCTCGCAGTGGAGGACGACCTCCCGCGGGAAGCCCGCCTTCTCCTGGGCGGCCGTAGGCCACGGCGCGACCGCGCCGTCCGGCGTCCCGCTCCGCGGGGTCGTCACGATCGTGACGCCGTACGGGCCGAGTCCCTCGGTTGCGGAAACGGTCGCGCGGCTGCAGATCGGCGGCTCCGGGGCCGACTACGGCAAGCCGACGCGGGTCAGGCTGGCCGGGTACGCAGGGACGCAGCTGGACGGGACCGTCTGGGGCAAGTGGGGGCATGTCTTCATCCCGTTCAGCCCGGTCACGAACGGCGCGAGCCCGCCCGACCATCTCAGCCTGCCCAGGGGCGAGACGTTCCGCGCGATCGTCCTCAACGTCAGGGGGAGGACGGTGCTCCTCTTCGTCCTGAAAGCCGACCTGCCGCAAGACCGGTTCCCGGGGTTCCTCGCCGACGCGGGCCGCCTCCTGAAGACGCTCGCCTTCCCCGCCTGAGAGGAGGATCCGATGAGCCTGCGCATCATCCTCGCACTGGCGGCGATGGCGGCCGGCCTGCTCGCCGCGAGCCCCGTCCACGCAACCGACCCGGGGCCGAACGGCCGCGTCACGTTCGCCCGCTTCGACCAGGCGCTCGACGACTTCGACCTCTTCGCCGCGAACCCGGACGGGACGCACGAGGTCCAGCTCACGAACGTCGCGAGCGAGAGCTCGGACTGGTCGCCGGACGGCGGCCGGATCGCCTTCGACTTCCTCGACCCGAACGGCGACGTCCAGATCGGGACGCTCGACCCCGCGAGCCCGCCGACCGTGACGCGGCTGACGAGCGGCTCCGGGTTCCACGGTGAGCCGTCCTGGTCGCCCGACGGGACGAGGATCGCCTTCGACTCCGACCAGGGCAACCACCCCGCCGGCGAGGGGATCTACACGATGCGCTCGCTCGACGGTCGCGACGTCGTCCGTGTGACGGAGAACCCGTACGGATGGTTCGACACCGAGCCCGCGTGGTCGCCGGACGGCCGCTGGATCTCGTTCGCCCGGATCAGGTCGGTGACGCCGATACGGTCCGGCGCGGGGACGGCCGCACGAGCGGACGATCTCGGCGCTCTACCTCGTCCACCCGGCCGGCAGCGGCCTTCGCCGGCTCACGCCCTGGGGGATCGACGTCGCATCCCCCGACTGGTCGCCCGACGGGCAGTGGATCGCCTTCAGCAGCCGCGAGGAGCGCATCCCTGCCCCGGCGCAGATCTCGCTCGTCCGACCCGACGGGAGCGGCAGGCACGCGATCACGCGCGTCTCGGGTCCGTTCGTCGGCTTCGGCGAGCCGGTCTTCTCGCCGGACGGGACCCGGCTCATGGCCGAGGGGCGGGTCGACCGGGACGGCGACCGGCAGCTGTGGGCGATGAACGTCGACGGCTCGGGGTTGCACGCCCTTGCGATCGCGGGCCCGGTCAGCTTCCCGGACTGGGGAACGGCGCCGCTCGAGTAGCGGGGTCGCGCGCGACGGCGCGCTCCGGGAGCGGCTCGGACCCGGCTGGGCCGAGCGGACGGATCTACGCCGCGACCGGAGCGCGCTCGAAGCGGGCGCAGAGGTCGCGCGCGGCCTCGACGAACGCCTGCGTCGCGCGGCTCGAGCGCCGGTCGCGGTGCCACGCGATCGCGATCAGCCGCGGCGGGATCCGCTCACGCAGCTCGATCACGGCGATGCGCGGGTCGCCCTCGTCGACGGTCAGGCGCGGCACGAGCGCGGCGCCCATCCCGGCGATGACGATGCCCTGAACCGTCCCGTTGTCGTCGGAGCGGAAGACGATCTTCGGCTCGCGGCCCGTTGCCCGGAGCGCCTGCATGCCCGCCTCGAGGCTCCGGCAGTGGCGATGCGCGATCAGCGGCAGCTCGGCGATCTCGCGGAGCGTCGGCGGCCGGTCGCGGCGCGCGAGTGGCGAGTCGGCGGGGACGATCAGGACGTAGCCGTCGCGGAGCAGCTGCTCGAACGCGAACGGGCCGGGCAGCAGCGGGACCATCGTGAACGTGACGTCGAGCTCGCCGCGTTCGACGGCGGAGAGGAGCTCGGCGTCGTCCGTCGACTCCGTGAGGCGGATCTCGACCTTCGGCCACTCCGCCTTGAAGCGGGAGAGCAGCGTCGGCAGGAGCTTCGCGCCCACGCTCTGGTAGGTGCCGATCCGGAGCAGGCCGGCGTCGCCGGCGGCCAGCGCCTCGAGATCCGCCTGGGCCGCCTGCAGCCGGGCGGCGATCCCCTCGGCGTGCCCGAGCAGGAGCGCGCCCGCGTCCGTGAGCGACACGGGACGCGGTCCGCCCGGCCGGTCGACGAGACGCTGGCCGACGATCCGCTCGAGCGTCGCGATCTGCTGGCTGATCGCCGACTGGGTATAGCCGAGCTTCCTGCCCGCCGCGCCGAAGGTGCCCTCGCCCGCGACCGCCTTCAGGGCGATCAGGTGGCGGAGCTCGAGCCCGAGCCATCGATCACTCAGCACGATCGAACCGAACGCTAACACGACTTGCGCTAATGGGCAATCGCTGGCAGCGTTCGTTCATGGCAATGGTCTTCGTCTTCGCGGTGCTGCTGATCGGCTGCGTCCTCTCCGTCGTGATGCCCGACCACAGGGATCTGGACGACAGAAGCCGGCGCGGCTTTTGGAGCTGACCCCTCCGAGGCGCGCCCAGGTCTGGGCGGCGCTCCTCGTCGTCTACGTCTTCTGGGGCTCGACGTACCTCGGGATCCTGCTGGCGATCCGGACGATCCCCGTCTTCCTGATGGCCGCCCTGCGGTTCCTCGTCGCCGGCGCGCTCCTCTATGCGTGGTCGATCCGGCGCGGCGACCGCGAGGGAGATCGCCCCGGGCGGCGGCAATGGCTCGCGGCGGCGATCGTCGGCGGCTGCCTCTTCCCCGTCGGGAACACCGGGGTCGCCTGGGCGGAGCAGCACGTCGCGACCGGGATCTGCTCGCTCGTGATCGCGACCGTCCCGCTCTGGATGGCGCTCTTCGACCGCGTCGCGTGCGGGCAGCGGCTGAGCCCGCGCGGCCTCTGCGGGCTCGTGCTGGGCTTCGCCGGCGCGGCCGTGCTCGCGAGCCCGACCGGCGCCGGCCGCATCGACGTGGCCGGCTTCGCCGCCCTGCTCGTGGCGGCCGCGACCTGGGCGGCCGGCTCGCTCTACTCGCGCCGCGCGCCGCTCCCGCGCCGGCCGCTCGTCAGCGCGTCGATGCAGATGCTCTGCGGCGGCGCGATCCTCGCCGTGATCGCGGCGGCGAACGGCGAGGTGACGGCGATCGGCGGCGCGTCGGCGAAGTCGCTGCTCGCGCTCGGCTACCTCGTCGCCTTCGGGTCGCTGCTCGCGTTCACCGCCTACGCATGGCTGCTCCGGAACGCGCCGACGCCGCTCGTCTCGACCTACGCGTACATGAACCCGCTCGTCGCCGTCTTCCTCGGCTGGGCCGTCGAGAACGAGGGAATCGGCCTGCGGACGGTGCTCGCGGGCGGTCTGATCCTCGCCGCCGTGATGCTGATCGTCTCGCCCGGACAGGCCCGGCTCCGGGAGGCCGTCGCCGTTCCGGCCCGCGGAAGGTAGACAGGCCGGCTCCGCTAGCCTGAGCTTCATGACGACCTTCGACCTGAGGTCGGTGCGGGTGAGGTCGGGGGAGGAGTACCGGGACGAGCACGAGGTCGAGCTCGGGCCCTTCACGTTCGCGGGGCAGCGCTACGTCCCCGTGCCGGAGAAGGTGCCCGCGGAGCTCACGATCACGCAGGCCACGACCGGAACCGTCTTCCAGCTCCGCTTCCGCGTCCGGCTGCACGGCCCCTGCTACCGTTGCCTCGACGACGCCGTCGTCGAGCGCGATCTGCGGCTGCGCGAGTACCAGGCGACGAGCCCGGGCGGCTCCGAAGAGCTGACGACGCCGTACCTCGCGGACTCGCGGCTCGACCTCTCGCAGTGGGCCCGCGACGGGCTCGTGCTCTCGCTGCCGGAGCAGATCCTCTGCCGGCCCGACTGCGCCGGCCTCTGCCCGATCTGCGGCAAGGACCTGAACCGTGAGCCGCACGAGCACGCGGACGCGGAGCCCGACCCGCGCTGGGCTGCGCTGGCCGAGCTCCGCGACCGGCTCTGATCAGGTCACGGTCGACGTCGCCGTCGCGGCGTTGTTCCCCGACGACGGATCCGTCCGCGCCCCCGTCACCGTGGCGGTGTTCGTGACCGACCCAGCAGTCGTCGTCCTGGCGACGACCGTGACGACGACCGACGCCGACGGCGCAAGCGTGCCGAGGTCGCAGACGACGCGGTTCCCGACCGGATCGCAGCTCCCCTGCGGCGTCGTCGCCGACTGGAAGACGAGCTGCTTTCCGAGCGTCTGGGCCAGCGTCGTCCCGAGCGACACGGCCGGGCCGAGGTTCGTCACCGTGATCGTGTAGATGAGGTCGGCGCCGTGCGCGACCGGCTCCGGGCTGGCCGTCAGGGTCACTCCCAGGTCCGCGAGCGCGTCGCTCGCCACGACGCAGCTCGAGAACTCGGACGTATTGCCGCCGCCGTCGGTCGCCGTCACGGTGATCGAGCTGCCGGGTGGCACCGGGAGGCCGGTCACCGGGAGGTCGAGCGCCGGGAACGAGACGTGGCCGCTCGCGTCCGTCCTCGGCAGCTGGACCTCGCCGACGAACGTCTGGCCCTCGCCGTTGCCGCTCGGATCGCACGAAGGGCTCGCGTAGACGTCGAGCGTCGGCACGAGTCTCGCCCTCGTGTCGAGCGTCCCGTCGAGGGTGAGCACGCCGCCGCCGACCACGGCATCGGTGAGCACCGGGAAGTTCTGCAGGCTGTTCGCTCCGGTGTCGGCGTCGAGCGGGTCGTTCGGCGTCACGCCGTCGCCGTCGAGGCCGTTGCTGCCGAGGTCGATGCCGAGCCTGCCGTTCGCGAACAGCGAGTCGTTCTGGATGCTGTTCGCGACCCCCGCCTCGACGAGCACGCCGGTCTGGGCGTTGTGGGCGATCACGTTCGCCGGATCGCCGGCCTGCGTCACGGGACCGCCGATCGTCGCCCCGCTCACGTCGCGGAGGTCGATTCCGTCCCCGCCGTTCGGCGCACCGAGCCCGCCCGCGGTGCCGATCAGGTTGCTCTGGATGACGATGCCGTCGGCGCCCCCCTGGACGTTGATTCCGTCGAAGCGGTTCCCGCCGATCACGTTCTGCTGGGCGGGCTGCGGACCGCCGATCACGACGCCGCGCCCGGCGAGCACGAGGATGCCGTCGTCGAGATTCGCCCTCTGCGTCACTCCGTCGGGGCCGACGCCGATGTAGTTGCCCGAGACCGTGACGCCGTCGGACTGGATCCGGACGCCGTCCTGGCCGTTTCCGGAGATCACGTTGCGCGCCGCCGAGTCGCCGCCGACGTTCGTCGGCGCCTTCACGAACACGCCCGAGCAGCCGTTCGGGAGGTCGGTACCGATCAGGTTGCCGCCGATCGTGTTGCCGGCGCCGCTCTGGACGAGGATCCCCTCGCAGGTGTTCGCGCCGATCCGGTTTCCGCCCTGGCCGATCTGGCCCCCGATCGTGTTCGAGGCCGCTCCGGCGATGTCGATTCCGCGGCCGTTCGCCAGGGCCACCGGCGGCGCGGCGCGGAACGAGAGCCCGACGTCGTTGCTCGCGATCGTGTTCCCGGTCGCGCCGGCGCCCGAGAGCAGGACGCCGTCGCCGCCGTTGCCCGCGATCGTGTTCCCGTCCGGGGTCAGGGTGCCTCCGATCGTGTTTCCGGGCGCGCCGACGATGCGGACTCCGGCGGCGCCGTTTCCGCGGGCCGCGAGCCCGGTGGGGTCGGTGCCGATGAGGTTGCCGGCGACGACGTTGCCGGTGGCGGCCGCGCCGCCGATCTGCACGCCGTCGGAGCCGTTGCCGGAGATCACGTTCGCCTCGCCGGCGGCCGCGCCGCCGACCGTCACGTTCGGAACGTCGGCGAGCGCCACTCCGTCGTTGCCGTTGCCGACGCTCCGGCCGTCCGCGCCGAGCCCGACCACGTTTCCGAGGACGGTCGTCCCCGCGGCGACCGCGCCGTTCACCGACACGCCGGCGTGGCGGTTGCCGGTCAGGAGGTTGCCCTCGCCGGCGCCGCTGCCGCCGACCTCCACCGCCGGCGCCGCGACGTAGATCCCGTCCCCGCCGTTCGGGCGGGCGAGCTCGCCGGTCGCGTCCGTCCCGACGAAGTTCCCGTGGAGCACGACGCCGGTGGCCCCGGTGCCTGCGACGACGACGCCGTGCTGACCGTTGCTCGAGATCACGTTCCGTTCCTGCGGCGTCGCGCCGCCGATCGCGGTGTCGGGCGCACCCGAGACGAAGACGCCGTTCCGGGAGCTCTGCGAGATCACGTTGCCGCGCACCGCCGTGCCGTCGGCGCGGATCCCGACGATCGCGACGCCGTCGCCGTTCTGGGAGATCGTGTTGCCGGCGTCGAGCTCGGGGCCCCCCACGGCCGGCGCGGTCTGGACCGCGGGCGAGGGGCCGATCCGGACGCCTGCCCCGTCGTTCAGACGGACGACGTTGCCGCGGATCGACACGTTCCGGCTGTCCACGACCTCGATCCCGTTCAGGCCGTTGCCGGCGATCGTGTTGCCGACGCCGGGCGAGGCGACGTGGTTGCTGCCCACGATCGCCGAGTCGGCGGACGAGAGGAGCACGCCGTCGCCGCCGTTTCCGAGCACGGCGTTCGCCTTGCCGACGCCGACCAGGTTGCCGGCGATCCTGGCGCCGGTCGCGCCGACGACGATCCCGTTCGCGTCGTTGCCGGCGACGACGTTGCGGACTCCGGGCGTGCTCGAGCCGCCGATCAGCGCCGAGCCGCCGCTCGAGGTGACGTCGATGCCGATCCGGTTCCCTGCGACGGCGTTCCCCGTCGTGAGCCCGACGAAGTTGCCCTGGATCGTGGCCAGGGCGCCGTCGACGTCGATGCCGGCGTCGCCGAACCTGACGATGTCCAGGTCTTTCACGGTCACCGACGAGGCCGAGAGCGTGAGACCGTCGGTGCTCGCGCCGGCCGCGCCTCCGTCGACCGTGATCAGCGGGTCGCCGGCGAATCCCGGCTGCGTGCTCCCGTCGATCGTCGCCGACTCGGTGATCGCGGGCAGCCGCGTCGCCGGCGCGATCGTGTGCGCCCCGGAGCCGATCGAGAACGCGATCCGGTCGAGCCCGGCCGACGCGTTCGCCTCCTGGATCGCCGCGCGCAGCGTGCACGGGGCCTGCCGCACCGACGCCGTCGCGCAGACGCCGTTGCCGGGGGCGACGTCCGGCGAGTCGCCGGTCGACGTGACGACGAACGTGCGCCGGAACGGGATGGTCACGCAGTTCGAGAACTCGGACGTCTCGAGGTCGCCGCTCGCGTTCTGCCTGGTGGCCGTCGCGGTGATGGCGTGCCCCGGCGTCGCCTCGACGCCGCCGGCCGACGCCGCGAACGACACGTTGCCCGACCCGTCCGTCGTCCTGATCGTCGACTGGATCGGCTTCGCGCCCTCGCCGTGGCCGCTCCCGTCGCAGGCGTTGCTCGAGTAGAACGCGATGCGGAAGCTTGTGTTCGCGACGCTGTTCAGCGACACGTTCCAGTGCGCGATCCCGGCCGAGAACGACGGCGCAGAGAGCAGCGGGAAGTTCTGGAGGCGGTTCGGGCCCGAGTCGCCGTCGCCCGCGTCGTTGGGCGTGACGACGCCGTCGGCGCCGAGGTCGATGCCGAGCCGGCCGTTGGAGAAGATCCCGTTCTGCCAGAGCGGCGAGTGCTGCTGCCCGCCCGTCGCGACCGAGATTCCGTCGGTCGCGTTGAAGGCGATCAGGTTCCCGCCGGCGACGGTGATGTGCGGTGCGGTGCACGCGTTGTTGATGTCGACGCCGGCGCCGCCGTTGCCGAGGTCGAGCGTCCCGGTCAGGTCGGTTCCGATGGCGTTCCCCTCGACGTCGTTGCTGCAGCCGGCGCTGTCGAGCAGGACGCCGTCCGTCGTGTTGCCGGAGATGACGTTTCCGGCCCCCGTGCCGCCGATCGTGTTGACGCCGTCGTCCTCCCTGATCCCGCGGCGGTTCGGCAGCGGCTGCGCGCCGTTCAGCGCCGTCCCGATCAGGTTTCCCTGGATCGTCACCGCGACGTGCGCGGCGTCGAGCCGGATGCCCTCGCCGGTGTTGCCCGAGATGAGGTTTCCCGGCCCCTCGAGCGGGCCTCCCGCGACGGGACCGCCGATCAGCGCCTCCGCGCCGGAGCCGAGCGTGGCGCCCTCGACGCGGATCCCGTCGCCGTTCGGCTCGGCGACGGTGCCCGTGACGTCGGTGCCGATGAAGCTCGTCTGCACGGTGTTCCGGCCGGTGACGGTCGAGCTCAGCCCGATGACGATCCCGGCGCCGAAGCGGTTGATCACGAGCCCCCTGACGGTGGAGCCGCGGTTGATGTCGAGTCCGGCCGCACCGCCCGTCAGGTGCCCGTCGAGTTCCACGACCGGCAGCCCGACGAAGCCCGGCTGCGTCGTGCCGTCGATCGTCGTGTCGTCCACGGTCGGCAGCGCCGATGCAGGGGTGATCGTCGTCGCGCCCGACGGCAGGTCGAAGCGGATCGTCGCGCCGGTGCCGGCGCCCTCCGCGATCGCCGCCCGCAGCGTGCAGGTGCGTGCGGCCGTCGCGCAGACGCCGTCGCCGGGATTCGCATCGGCGGCGTCGCCGTTGCTGTCGACGACGAAGGTCGGCCCGGCCGCCCGCGCCGCCGAGGGTGCGAGCGCCGCCGTGACCGCGGCCGCGGCGAGCGCTGCGATGGTTGTCGCCCGGCGCCGCATCTCAGTTCACCGTCGACGTGACGCTGGCGGTGTTGTTCGACGGAGCCGGATCGGTACGCGCCCCGGTGACCGTCGCCGTGTTCGTGACGCTGCCCGGTGTCGACGTCGTCGCCACCACGGTGACGACGACCGAGCCGCCCGCGGCGATCGTGCCGAGATCGCAGGTGACCCGGTTGCCGACGAGGTCGCACGTCCCCTGCGGCGTCGCCGCCGACTTGAACGTGAGCTGGTGGCCGAGCGTCTGCGTCAGGACCGTGCCGACCGACTCGTCCGGGCCGAGGTCGCTGACCGTGATCGTGTACGTCAGGTCGCTCCCGGCCGGGACGGGCTGGGGGCTCGCCGTCAGCCCCGCGCCGAGGTCGGCGAGCGACTCGCTCGCGGTGACGCAGTTCGAGAACTCGGACGTGTTGCCGCTGCCGTCGGTCGCCGTCGCCGTGATCGTGCTGCCCGGTGGCACGGGGAGGCCGGTCACCGAGAAGTCCTGAGCCGGAAACGCGACGTCGCCGCTCCCGTTCGTCTTCGGCAGCTTGAGCTCGGCGACGAGCGTCTGGCCCTCGCCGTTGCCGCTCGGATCGCACGACGGGCTCGCGAAGACGTCGAGCGTCACGGCGACGTTCGCCTTCGTGTTGAGCGTCCCGTCGAGCGTCAGCACGCCGCCGCCGACGTCGGCGCTCACGAGCACGGGGAAGTTCTGGAGGTTGTTCGGCCCGGAGTCGGCGTCGAGCGGGTCGTCGACCGTGACGCCGTCGCCGCCGAGGTCGATTCCGAGCGCCCCGTTTGCGGAGAACGAGTTGTTCAGGAGGCGGTCCTTGACGCCCGCGTCGACGCGCACGCCGTCCTGTCCGTTCCCTGCGATCGTGTTCGCGGGGTTGCCCGACGGCGTCACAGGCCCGCCGATCTTCGCCCCGTCGACGTTCTCGAGCTCGATCCCGTCGCCGCCGTTTCCGGAGCCGAGCGCTCCCGAGCGGCCGACGACGTTGCCCTGGATCACGATGCCGTCGGCGCCGCCGACGACGTGGATGCCGTCCTGGGTGTTGCCGCCGACGACGTTCTGGGCGTCGGACTGGCTGCCGCCGATCGTGACGCCCGTCCCGCTCAGCACGCGGATGCCGTCCTGCGAGTTCGCGATGCGCGTCGCGTGGTCGAGCGCCACCCCGACGAAGTTGCCGGCGACCGTGACGCCGTCGGACTGGATCACGATGCCGCTCGTGGCGTTCCCCGAGACGACGTTCCCGGAGGCGACGTCGCCGCCGATCGTCGTCGGAGCCTTCACGAGCACCCCGGCGCAGCCGTTGCCGCGGTCGTTCGTCCCGTCCGTGCCGACGAGGTTCCCGGCGATCGTGTTCCCGTCCCCGCTGTCGACGAGGATTCCGTTGCAGCCGTTCTGCGCGATCGTGTTGCCGCCCTGGCCGATCTGGCCGCCGAGCGTGTTCGCCGGCGCGCCCGCAACGTGGATGCCCTGGCCGGCGTTTCCGGCCGCGGCAGGCGCAGCGATCCGCGTCGGCTTGCCGATGTCGTTGCTCGCGACGGTGTTCCCGGTCGCGCCCGCGCCGGAGAGGAGGACGCCGTCGCCGCCGTTCGCGGCGATCACGTTTCCCTGCGACGGCTGGCTGCCGCCGATCGTGTTCCCGGGCGCGCCGACGATCCTGACGCCGGCTGCCGAGTTGCCGATGCCGGCGCGGCCGAGGGCGTCCGTCCCGATCAGGTTCCCGGCGACCGTGTTCCCGGTCGACCCGGAGCCGCCGATCTGGACGCCGTCCGAGCCGTTCGCCGAGATCGTGTTCGCCTCGCCGGGGTTCTCGCCGCCGACGGCGACGTTCTCCGCGTCGGCGAGCACCACGCCGTCGTTGACGTTCCCGAGGCCGCGGCCGTTCGCACCGACGCCGATCAGGTTGCCGCGGATCGTCGTCCCGTCGACGATCGACCCGTTGACCGAGACGCCGGCGTTCTTGTTGCCGGAGAGGATGTTGCCCTCGCCGCTTCCCGCGCCGCCGACCTGGACGCCGGGGGCCGCGACGTGCACGCCGTCGACGCCGTTCGCCTGCGCCGCCAGGCCGGTGGCGTCGCTCCCGACGAAGTTCCCGTGGATGACGGCGCCGGTCGCGCCGAGGCCGCTCACGAGCACGCCGTCCTGCGAGTTTCCGGAGATGACGTTCCGCTCCTGCGGGGTGTCGCCTCCGATCGTGACGTTCGGCGCGCCCGAGACGAAGATGCCGTTGCGCCTGCTCTTCAGGATCGAGTTGCCCCGCACGAGCGTCCCGCCGGCGGCGAAGCCGATCAGGTCGATCCCGTCGCCGTTGTTCGCGAAGTCGTTCCCCGCGCCGAGCTGCGTCCCGCCGATCGTGACGTTCGTCGACGCGGACTGCGACTGCCCGACGCGGACTCCGGCGCCGGCGTTCGTCGGGATGGTGTTGCCGCGGATCGAGGTCGCGCTCACGTGGACGAGCTCGACGCCGTTCCCGCCGCTGTCGAAGATCGAGTTGCCGACGCCCGGCCCGCCTTCGGCGTTGCCGCCGATGGTCGCGCCGAAGGTGTCGGCGACGAGCACGCCGTCCTGGCGGTTCCCGAGCAGGCAGAAAATGCACGTGCCGCTGCCGATGAGGTTTCCGGCAATCGTGGCGGCCGGGCCCGAGACGGCGATGCCGTTGCCGGCGTTGGCCGAGACGATGTTCCGGATGCCGGCGGCGCTCGAGCCGCCGACGACGGCGCCGCCGCCCTGCGGCGTGATCGTGATCCCGTCACCCTGGTTCCCGGCCGCGACGCAGCCGCACGTCGTGACGCCGATGTAGTTGCCCTGGATCACGGCGTTGACGGAGTCGATGAGAATCCCGGCCTGCCTGAAGTCGACGATGTCGAAGCCCTTGATCGTCGCGCCGACGGCGTCCAGGACGAAGCCGTTCGCGTTCGCCCTCGTCCCGTCGAGGACGATCAACGGGGCGCCGGCGAACCCCGGCTGTGTCGTGGCGTCGATCGTCAGCTGATCGGAGACGACCGGCAGCGCAGCGGCGGGGGCGATCGTGTGCGTCCCCGACCCGGAGACGTCGAACCGGATCAGGTCCCAGCCGGAGAGCGCGTTCGTCTCCTGGATCGCGGCGCGCAGCGTGCACACGGTCCTCGTCCCCGTGCTGATCGCGCACCTGCCGTCGCCGGGGTTCACGTCGGGGCTGTCGCTCGTGGAGGTGACCGTGAACGTGTGCGCGAACGGCACCTTGACGCAGCTCGAGAACTCGGACGTCTCCATGTCGCCGTTCACGTTCTGCTGCGTCGCGGTCGCCGTGATCGCGTGTCCCGGCGTGACGTCGAGCCCCGTGAACGTCTTCGAGAACTGCACGTTGCCGGAGCCGTTCGTCGTCGTGAAGGTCGAGGTGAGGACCTTGCCGCCCTCGCCGTTGCCGCTCGCGTCGCACGCGGCGCTCGAGTACCAGGCGAGACGGAAGCTGTGGCTCGCGAGGCTGTTGAGCGCGGTCGTGACGGTGAAGGTCGTCCCGCTGAAGGACGGCGACGAGAGCACCGGGAAGTTCTGCAGGTCGTTCGGGCCCGTGTCGGGGTCGCCGGAGTCGTTCGCGGTGACGCCGTTCGCGCCCAGGTCGGCGCCGAGGTTGCCGTTCGAGAAGAACCGGTTCTGCCAGAACGCGACGTGGACCCTGTTCCCGAGCACGCTGATCCCGCGAGCGGCGTTGAACGCGATCGTGTTGCCGTTCGCGAGCGTCGCGCCGTTGATCGAGCTGGCGGTGTTCAGGTCGATCCCGGCGCCGCCGTTGCCGAGCGGGAGCGTCCCCGTCAGGTCGGTGCCGATCGCGTTCCCCGTGACCGGGTTCAGGCCGCTGTCGAGCAGCACGCCGTCGCCCGAGTTGCCGCTGATCACGTTGGCGTCCACGACGGTGCCGCTGGAGTCGAGCTTCACGCCGACGCCGGTGTTCCCGAGCTTCGCGGCCCCGTTGACGTCGGTGCCGATCAGGTTGCCCTGGACGGTCTCGCCGGGAGCTCCGACGACGATCCCGCCGCCGTCGTTTCCGGAGATGAGGTTTCCGGGTCCTTCGAGCGGGCCGCCGCGGGGGACGTCGCCGATCTGGAGCCCGGACCCCCCGCCCGTGACCGCGATCCCGGGCCCGCCGTTGCCGAGGTCGGCCGTGCCCGCGACGTCGGTCCCGATGAAGTTCCCCTGGATCAGATCGGTCGGACAGCCGCCGGGGTTCCCGCACACGACGTCGTCGATCGAGATCCCCGCGCCGGAGAAGCGGTTGATCACGAGTCCCTTCACGCTGCCTCCGACGTCGAGCGTGAGGCCGTTCGCGCCCGCCCCGGCCAGGTGGCCGTCGAGCTGGACGATCGGGAGCCCCACGTACCCGGGCTGCGTCGTGGCGTCGATGGTGATGTCGCGCGTCGCGGCCGGAAAGCCGGCTCCCGGCGTGATCGTCGTCGCCCCGGGCGAGAGCGCGAACTGGATCGTCGGGACGGACGTGGAGACGGCGTTCGCCTCCATCACCGCGGCCCGGAGCGTGCAGAAGTGCGCCGCCGTGAGGCAGGCGCCGTCGCCCGGGTTGAAGTCCGCGTCGTCGCTCGCGCTGTTGACGACGAAGACGACCTGCCCGGCTGCGTGCGACGCTCCGGGCGCGAGCGCCGCGAGCAGCGCGCCCACGCCGAGGCAGCACGCGATCGCGCGCAGCACCCCGCGCCTCCGCTCGATGAGTCCGACCTGAGACGACATCGTTCCCCCCTCCTGGTCCGTTTCGCATGTTCGTGCAGTCGCCGTCATGGCTCCCTCTGGCCGGGCACGATCGTCGGCCGCAGATGCCGCCCCTCGAGCGCGGCGCGCCCGGCCGCGACGAGCACGTCCTCGGCGCTCGGCGCCTCGAAGAGGAAGAAGCAGGTCTCGTCCTCCGGCACGAAGATCGAGCGGAGGAAGCGGACCTGCGTCCCCTCGTCGCGCATGGCCGCGGCCGCCTGCCTGGCCCGGGCGGTCGCGGCCTCGAGCCCGCTCCAGCCGCCGTCCGGCGGGGCGAGCTCGAGCGTGTAGCGGGCGAGCGAGTGCATCTGGCCGCGACGCTAAGCCGCACGGGCTGCGGCGGCAAGTGTGGGAACCCACACGCTTTTGAGCTTCTACGGCGGCGCGTGCCGGCCGAGCCGGGCGGCGAGCTCCGTCCGCGAGCGCACCCCGAGCTTCGCGTAGACCCGCGAGAGGTTCGCCTCGACGGTGCGGACGGTGACGAAGAGCCGCGCGGCTGTCTGCTTGTTCGAGAGGCCCGCTGCGACGGACGCCGCGACGCGGCGCTCGGTCTCCGTGAGCTCGCCGGCCGACGGTGCGCGGCCGGGGATCCGGGCGAGCTCGGCCGCCGCCTTCTCCGCGAAGCGCGGCGCGCCGAGGTGGTCGAAGAGCTGGAGTGCGCGCTCGAGGGTCGCCCGCGCGGCGGCACGCTGGCGCGCACGCCGCTCGATGCCGCCCTTCACGAGCAGCGTGCGCCCGAGCTCGAACGGCTGGCCGAGCTCGTCGTGCGCGGCGAGCGCCGCCGCGAGCGCGTCCCTGGCGGCGGCCGCGTCGCCGCGTCCGGCGGCGGCGAGCGCACGGCCGCGTGCCGCGATCGCGCGGTGCCAGGCGCGCCCGGACGGCCTGCCGCGCTGCTCGACCCAGCCGGCGAGGCGCTCGACGTCGTCGAGGCGTCCGAGCTGCGCCGCCGCGTCGATGGCGTTCTGCGCGATGCCGAAGACCGCCAGCTCGCCGGCGCCGATCGCCTCGAGCTCGGCGGCGGCAGGCTCGAGGACGCTCCACGCCTCGTCCGCCGCGCCGCCGGAGAGCGCGACGAGACCGAGCGTCCCGAGCGCGCGGAGCGCGGTCAGCCGGTTCTCCGACCCCTCCGAGAGCTCGAGCGTCGAGCGGGCGGCGTCGTACGCGTCGTCGAGCGCGCCCACGTGCGCGAGCGCGGCGGCGTACGGGGCGAGCGCGTAGCGCTCGAGCCCCGGGTAGTCGAGCAGGCGTACGAGCTCGACCGCCTCCCGCGCCGTCCGCAGCGCCTCGGCGAAGTTGCCCGCCCGGAGCTCGAGGTCGGACAGCCGGGCGAGGACGCCCCAGCGGATCGCCTCGTCGCCGGCCGCCTCGATCCTGCGGAGGGCCGCGTCGAAGAGCGGCCGCGCCTCGTCGAGCCGGTCGTTCGCCGTGTGGACGATCGCGAGTTCGATCGACGGCCGGGAGTACGACGACGGGGGGAGGTCGTCGAGGCGTCGCTCGAGCTCCAGGGCGCGCGCCCCGATCTCCCGCGAAAACGGCAGGCCGAGCACCGCCTCGGCGTGCAGGAGCTCGCCGAGGCTCATCGCGAGCAGCTGGTCGTCGCCGACCTGCTCCGCGAGCCGCACCGCCTCGCGGACGTGCTCCAGCGAGCGCTCGAGCGAGCCGGTGTTCCAGAGGATCGTCCCCAGTCCGAGGTGGATCTCGACCGCGAGCGCAGGCTCGCCTTCGGCCTCCTCGAGCGCCTGCCGCGTGAGCGTGATCGCGCGGCGCGGATCGCGCGGGTTGACGACGTCCGCGAGCCTCGCGAGCACGCGTGCGCGGTCGGGCCCGGCCGGGAGGGCGGCGCAGACGTCCTCGAGCGTCTCGCGCGCGCCGTCGGGGTCGCCGGCGGACAGCCGGAAGGTGGCCGCCGCGGCCAGGCGGCTCAGCCGGCCGCCCGAAGGCGGGGTCAGCCGGGCCGCGTGCTCGGCCAGGTCGGCGGCGGCGTCCGGCACGCCGCGTGCGGCCGCGAGCTCGGCGGCGGCTTCGAGCTCGGCGGCGACCTCCTCGTCGGGGTCCTCCGTCGCACGGGCCAGCTGGTGGGCGCGCTCGAGCGCGCCGTCGGCCGCGCCCGCGAGCCGCGCGTGGGCCTCGCGCCGCTCCCAGGGCGGCGCCGCCGCGTACGTCGCGGCGGCGAGCAGCGGGTGGGTGAAGCGCAGGCGGTCGCGGTCGACGGCGAGGACGTCGTGCTCCACGGCCTGCGCGAGGCCGGACGAGCCGCCGCTCGCCCGCTCGACGAGGCGGACCGTCGGCTGCAGCGCCGCCGACGCGAGCAGCGCGGCCGATCGCGCCTCCTCCGGCAGGAGCCGGACCCGCTCGGCGAGCACGGAGCCGAGCTGCGGCGGCACCGGCAGCGCCTCGTCGCCGCCTGCCTCCTCCCCCGCGAGACGGGCGATCTCGAGCGCGTAGAGCGGGTTTCCACCGCAGGCGCGGTGGAGCCGCCCGATCTTCGGACGGGAGAGTCCGACGCCGAGCGACGAGCGGAGCACGACGTCGAGCTCGCCGAGCGAGAGCGGTCCGACGCGGACGCTCGCGAGCCTCGCGCCGAGCGCGCGATCGAGCCCGAGCGGCGCCGGCAGCGGCTCGCCGGAGCGGCGCGCCGCGAGCACGCCGGCGGCAACGCCCGCCAGCCGCCGGACGACGAACGCGAGCGCGCTCTCGCTCGGCGGGTCGAGCCACTGGACGTCGTCGATCGCGAGCAGCAGACGGCCGCGCTCCGCGGCGAGTTGGACGAGGCGCAGCGCCGCGCGGGAGACGGCGACCGCGCTCGCCCCGCTCCCTTCCAGCGCCGCGTCGAGCGCCGCGCGCTGCGCGTCCGGCAGGCGCTCGCGGTCGGCGCGGAGCAGCGGCTCGAGCAGGTCGGCGAGCGCGGCGTACGGAAGCGAAGCCTCGCTCTCGGCCGGCCGCGCCGAGGCGAGGGCGAACCCGCGCTCGGCGGCGAGCCTCCGGCCCTCCTCCCAGAGCGTCGTCTTGCCGATCCCGGCCTCGCCCTCGAGCACGAGCGCTGCCGCTTCGCCGCTCTCGACGCGGTCGAGCAGGGCGGCCACGGCCGCGAGCTCGGCGCCGCGACCGACGACCGCGTCCACCGCCCGAGTCTACGAGGCTCGCGCGCGTCCGGCCACGCTCGCGCCCGCAGGCCTCTCATGCGCCCGCCCGCCCCCGTGAGCGTGACGCGCCTGCCGGGGGGACATCCCGGTTCCCCCGGACCCCCTCCACTGTGACGCGCCCGCCGGGGGAACCTCCCGGTTCCCCCGGACCCCCTCCACTGTGACGCGCCTGCCGGGGGAACC